>Ga0123332_1001279_pt1 | contig 24782 bp, 24 predicted proteins | sample BioC12SIPDNA_4_FD_89958 | JGI IMG/M metagenome (GOLD analysis project Ga0123332, IMG submission 89958) | Anaerobic biogas reactor microbial communites from Washington, USA - Biogas_R2_A C12 SIP DNA | ecosystem: Engineered > Bioreactor > Anaerobic > Unclassified | place: Washington, USA... | reverse complement strand
CGCGAACGTCGAGCCGCGACTCAAGCCCGACGCGCTGCTGACCACCAACACCTCCTCGATCCCGCTCGAGGAGCTACGCGAACACATCGCGCGCCCGGCGCAGTTCGCCGGCATGCACTACTTCAACCCGGTGGCGCTGATGCCACTGGTGGAGATCGTGCGCCACGACGCGATGGCGCCGCGCACCGGGCAGCGCCTGGCCGCGTTCTGCAAGGCCCTCGACAAGCTGCCGGTGCCGGTCGCCGGCACGCCCGGCTTCCTGGTCAACCGGCTGCTGTTCCCGTACATGCTCGAGGCGGCAACCGCGTACGCCGAGGGCATCCCCGCGCCGGTGATCGACAAGGTGGCGGTGAGGTTCGGCATGCCGATGGGGCCGATCGAGCTGATCGACACGGTCGGCCTGGACGTCGCCTACGGCGTGGGCCAGGAGCTGGCGCCGTTCCTCGGCCTGGCGATCCCGCCGGCGCTGTCGCAGCCGCCCGAGCCCGGCAAGCGCGGCAAGAAGGACGGCCAGGGCATCTACGCCTGGGAGAACGGCAAGCCGAAGAAGCCCGAGGTACCGAAGGACTACAAGGCGCCCGGCGACCTCGAGGACCGGCTCGTGCTGCCGCTGCTCAACGAGGCGGTGGCCGCGCTGCACGAGGGCGTGGTCGAGGACGCGGACCTGCTCGATGCCGGCGTGATCTTCGGCACCGGCTATGCGCCGTTCCGCGGTGGCCCGATCCAGACCATTCGCGAGCTCGGGGTCGAGAACGTGCTGGCGCGCCTGAAGGCGCTGCAGGGCCGCTACGGCGACCGCTTCGCGCCGCGCCCGGGCTGGGACCACCCGGCGCTGCGCGCGGACGCCGGCCAGGCGGCCTGACGCAAGCAGGCGCGACGACCCTGGGCCGTCGCGTCGCCGCGCGCCACGGGCGCGGGAGCGCGCGCGACCTCGATCCGTGCGACACGGTCTCGCGGTTCGACGACCGCGCCTGCGCCGCAGGCGCTTCGGGATTCGCGCCGCGCGGGCCCCTCAGGGCGCGAGTCCGACCTCGCGCAGGGCCTCAAGCAGCGCGGCGCGCTGGGCCTCGAGCGTCTCCGGCCCGTCGTAGGGCAGCACCGTCCAGGTCTCGGCCGCGCGCATCGATTCGCCCGGCGCGAGCATGCGCAGCGGCGCGTGCACCTCGAGTTCGAGCAGGCCGGCATCGGGGTCGTCGTGGTGCCACTGCTGGTACACCTCGACCTGTCCGTGCTCGGGATGGATCGATGCGTCGGGCTGCAGGTCGAAGCGGATCAGCAGCAGCTGGCCGGCGTTGAAGCCGGCGAGCCAGCCCGCGGAGGGACGGATGAACACCTTGCCGCGACGCCCGCCCTTGCCCTGCGGCGGCGGTTCGGCCTGCAGCGAGTACAGCCCGTCCTCCCACCAGGCGACGGGACCTGCGAAGAAGTCATCGCCATCGGCGCGCAGGCGCGCGTCCTCCGGACCGGCCACCGGTACGAACACGCGGCTGGCGGCCGGCAGGCGGGTGTTGAACCACAGGTCGCGTTCGATCTCGCGGTCACGGACGTTGACCGCCTCGGCCTCCAGTTCGACCGTCGCCGGCGCCCGTCCCGACAGGCGATAGCGCTGGTGCGCGCGCAGGCCGCTGACCGGGCTGTCGACGCCTTCGAGCGCGACCGCGTGCGCGGAGCGTTCGACGACGCGGTTGCGGCCATAGGCCAGCCACGGGTCCGGTGGCCACGGCGCGGCGGCTTCGCGGCGCCCCGGATGCACGTCCTGGTCGAGCCACCAGCCCGACTGCGGGCCGGCCCACAGCACGTGGCCCATGTAGGGGATGTCGATCCCGTCGGCCGCCGGTGCGGGCGGCGGCACCTGCGCCAGCGCGGCGCCGACCTTGAGCAGGTTGGGCCGGTCCGGCAGCGACAGGTGCACCACGCGGCCGCCCAGGTCCGGCGCGATCGCGAGCCGGACGTGGCCGTCGTCCAGCCACAGCCATGCCTCCTCGCGCTGCGTCTCGCCCTGCGCTGCCGCCGGCGCGGCGCAGGCCAGCAGCGCGGCCAGCAGCAGCGTCCACGTGCGACTGCGGCGGCCGGCCACGGCGCGCATCACATCGTGTGGGTGGGCTTTTCGGCGGTGAGACTGCCGGCGAGCAGGGTCTCGATCCGGTTCTTGACCGCCTCGCCCTCGGGCGTGTCGGAAAACTGCACGCCTACGCCGGCGGTGCGCGCGCCCTGGGCGCCGGTCGGCGTGACCCAGACGACCTTGCCGGCCACCGGCAGGCGGTCGTTGGATTCGGGCAGGGTCAGCAGCAGGAACACCTCGTCGCCGAGGAAGTAGCGGCGCGGGGTCGGCACGAAAATGCCGCCATACTTGAGGTACGGCATGTACGCGCTGTACAGCGTCGCCTTGTCCTTGAGGGCCAGCGACAGGATGCCCTGCCGTGCGCCGCCCGGGGTGCTGCTCATCGGTTACCCCCTCGCTCCTGTCCCGGCGCCTGTCGCGCCGGGACGGCGCGCCACGCGACCAGCAGCTCCGCGATCGCCAGGTCCGCGCGCACCGTGGTGCGCAGCAGGTCCCGCGTCCGGTTGGCCGCATCGAACCACTGCGCCAGCTTCCGGATTCGCGCCGGATCGGTCAAGCCTGAAGCTTCGGCCAGGGCGAGGTCGGCGGCGTGGTACAGCCGCAGCGCCGCGTCCTCGTCCGCGGCCCAGCGCTGCGCGGTCTCGATCGGACCGGACTCGCCGCGCGCGACCCGGGCAAGATCGGCGGCGACTTCCTTGCGCAGCGCGAGCCCGCCGTCGCGCAGCCACGCGTCGGCCAGGCCGGGATGGCCGCGCGCCGCGTCGAGCGCGGCCTGCGCGGTGTCCACGTCATGGCCCTGCGCGTGCAGCCAGGCCAGCGCCTCGTCGCGCGGCGGCAGGCGCATCTCCAGGCGCTGGCAGCGGCTGCGGATGGTCGCCGGCAGGCGCGAGGGACTGGACGCCACCAGCCACAGGTAGCGGCCCGGCTGGGGCTCCTCGAGCGTCTTGAGGATCGCGTTCCAGGCGTTGTAGTTGACCGCGTCGGCCGGTTCGACGATCGCGATCCGCACGCCGTGCTCGGCCGACAGCGCCAGCCGCTCGGACAGCTCGCGCACCTGGTCGATGACGATCTCGGTGCGCGGCTTCGGCGGCGAGGGCTTCAGCCGCCACTCGTAGCCGACCAGGATGTAGTCCGGATGCGCGCTGTGTCCCCAGGGGTGCGCCGGCGAGCCGTCGGGCCGCACCTCGACCGGGTCGCGCTGCGAGCGCGCGTCGAACAGCCGGCAGCTGCGACAGGTGCCGCAGGCGCGGCCATCGGCGCCGCGCGACTGGCACAGCACGTAGCGCGCCAGCGCTTCGGCGACCGCGCGCTTGCCCAGGCGCTCGGGCCCGCACAGCAGCAGCGCGTGGCCGAGCCGGCCCTCGGCCAGGGTCGCCACCGCCTGGTCGTAGGCGCGCTGCTGCCAGGGCGCGAGCTCCGGGATCATGCGCCGTCCCGCCATTCACGCAGCAGCCGCACCGCCTCGCGCGCCACCTCGTCGGCCGGTCGAGAAGCGTCGATGACGCGGAAGCGCGCCGGTTCGGCGGCGGCGCGCGCGCGGTAGGCGGCGCGCACGCGCTCGAAGAAGTCGTCGCGCTCGGACTCGATCCGGTCCGGCACCAGGTCGCGGCCGCGGGTGCGGGCGCGTCCGCGGGCGACGTCGATGTCCAGCAGCAGGGTCAGGCCCGGACGCAGGCCGACCACGCGCCGCTCGAGCTCGGCGATCCACGCCGGGTCGATGCCGCGCCCGCCGCCCTGGTAGGCGTAGCTCGAATCGGTGAAGCGGTCGCACAGCACCCAGGCGCCGCGCGCGAGCGCGGGGCGGATGGTCTCGTGCACGTGCTGGGCGCGGGCCGCGAACATCAGCAGCAGTTCCGCATCGGCGGTGGGCGTTTCGTGTTCGCGGTCGAGCAGCAGGCCACGGATGCGTTCGGCCAGCGGCGTGCCGCCGGGCTCGCGCGTGCTCACCACGTCCGCGCCGCCTTCGCGCAGCGCCTCGCGCAGCGCGTTGAGCACGGTGGTCTTGCCGGCGCCCTCGCCGCCTTCGAGCGAGACCAGGCGCGGGTGCACCTGGATGTCGTCCGGGCCGGCGGCCGGCAGGGTGGCGCCTGCAGGACGGCTCATCGCGGACCGAACCTCTCGCGATAGCGGCGCACGTACTCGCGCACCGCGTGGTTGTGCTCGGCCAGGGTGCGCGAGAACACGTGGCGGCCGCTGCCGTCGCCGACCGCGACGAAGTACAGCTCGTCGCCGTCGGCCGGCTGCGTCGCCGCGTGGATCGCGTCCGCGCCCGCCATCGCGATCGGCGTCGGCGGCAGCCCGTCGCGGGTGTAGGTGTTGTAGGGCGTGTCGGCGAGCAGGTCGGCGCGGCGGATGTTGCCATCGAAGCTCGCGCCCATGCCGTAGATCACGGTCGGATCGGTCTGCAGCCGCATGCCCAGCTTCAGCCGGCGCACGAACACGCCGCCGATGCGGGCGCGTTCCTCGGCGATGCCGGTTTCCTTCTCGATGATCGAGGCCAGCACCAGGGCCTCGTCCGGGCTGGCCAGCGGCAGGTCCGGCGCACGCTCGGCCCAGGCCTGCTCCAGCACCCGCTCGAGCGCGGCATTGGCGCGGCGGAGCACGTCGAGGTCGCTGTCGCCGCGGGTGTAGACGTAGGTCTCGGGCAGGAACCGCCCTTCGGGATGCACGCCGGGACGGCCCAGCGCCTCCATCAGCGCAGCGTCGTCGAGTTCGCCGATGGTCTGCACCAGCGGCGTGGCCCTGGCCAGCGCCGCGCGCAGCTCGCGCATGTTCCAGCCCTCGACGATGGTGAAGCGGTAGCTGATGACGCGGCCGTCGCGCATGCGCTGGAGCAGCGTGCGCGGCGTCATGTCCGGCTCCAGTGCGTACTCGCCCACCTGCACCCGCGCGTCGGCGCCGAGTTCGCGCGCAAGCAGCTGCCACTCCAGATCGTGGCCGTCGCGCACGCCGGCCTCGCGCAGCCTGGCCAGCACGCGCCGGAACGAATCGCCGCGCGCGACCTGCAGCGTCGTCCCCGCCTCGATCCCGGACAGCGGCGCGTCGGCAAAGCCGGTGTACCGGTCGTACAGCCAGTACGCCACGGCCCCGGCAACCAGGGCCGAGAGCACGAACAGCACGCCAAGCGTGCGCCTAGCCGATGCCATGCGGCTGCTCCGTCGGTGGGGCGGTCGGGATCATCGGGCTAGGATACCGTGGCCCCGCCGGGGTCGGCCGCGAGCGCCTGCAGCAGGCCGCGCGCCTTGGCACGGGTTTCCTCGAGTTCCCGTACAGGATCCGAATCGGCCACGATCCCGGCGCCGGTGCGGAAGCGGACTTCGGCGCCCTCCACCTCGGCGCTGCGGATCAGGATGTTGAGGTCGAGGTCGCCGTCGCGGTTGAGCCAGCCCATCGCGCCGGTGTAGCTGCCGCGGCCGGTGCCCTCGAGTTCGGCAATCACCTGCATGCAGCGCACCTTGGGGCAGCCGGTGATCGTGCCGCCGGGGAACGTGGCCACGACCACGTCGCAAGGGCCGGCGTCGGCGCGCAGGCGGCCGCGCACGTTGCTGACGATGTGGTGCACGTGGGCGTAGCTCTCGATCGCCATCAGTTCGTCGACCTCGACGCTGCCGGGCACGCACACGCGACCCAGGTCGTTGCGCTCCAGGTCCACCAGCATCACGTGTTCGGCGCGCTCCTTGGGGTGGCCGATGAGTTCGCGCACCCGGGCCTCGTCGTCGTCGCCGGGCACGCGCGGCCGGGTGCCGGCGATCGGGCGCGTCTCCACCAGGTCGCCGCGGATCGAGACCAGGCGCTCGGGCGAGGCGCTGGCCACCGCCCAGCCGTCGCCGGCGTACAGGCCGGAAAACGGCGCCGGGCTCGCCTCGCGCATGCGCGCGTACAGCCGCGCCGGATCCAGCGCGGCAGCGAACTCCGCGCGCCAGGCGCGCGAGAGGTTGGCCTGGAACACGTCGCCCGCGGCGAGGTAGTCGAGCACCCGCGCGACGCCGGCGGCGAAGTCGCCGGCAGGATCCTCGTGCACCGCCGCGGGTGGCGCCCAGGCCGGCCAGGCGGGCAGCGACCCGGCCGCGGCCAGGTCCCGTTCGACCCGGTCGAGCATCCCGCCATGCCCGTCCTCGGCGACCGCGACGCAGGTGCCGCTGGCGTGGTCGCGCAGGACCGCCGCCGGGCAGCGTAGCGCCTGCGCCACGGGCAGGCCGCCTGGCGCATCGGGCAACACCAGCACCGGTTCCAGCTGGCGCGCGAGCTCGTAGCACAGGAGCAGCGCCCAGCCGCCGCGGAACGGCCAGCGCGGCTCCTCGCGCGGCAGGCGCCCTGCGCGCCAGGCGGCGTCGAGCGCCTGCAGGAACGTACCGGGAACGACGGCCCCGGAGGCGTCGCGGGTGACGCCGTCGCGGCCCAGGGTGAGCGAGCCGCCATCGGCCAGCAGCAGCAGGTCCCAGCGCGCCTGCGCGGTGCCGTGCGCCACCGACTGCAGCAGCAGCCGGTAGCGGCCCGGATCGACGCGGTGAAGCGCCAGGAGGTCGGTGTCGGGCGGGAGCGGCCTGCTGATCAGCACGTCTGGACGCCTGGGGTCGGATCAGGTGGAACCGGACGCCATCGCATCCGGCCGGCCGGCGGACGCTCCACGGCAAGCGGACATCCCGCGGCGGCAACGCGGCACGCCACCACGGGCGCGCCGCTGCGGTTCAGGCGCGCCGGAAGACCAGGGTGCCGTTGGTGCCGCCGAAGCCGAACGAGTTCGAGAGCGCCACGTCCACTTGCGCCTCGCGCGCGGTGTTGGGCACGTAGTCGAGGTCGCAACCCTCGGATGGATTCTCGAGGTTGATCGTCGGCGGGATCACGCCGGTGTGCAGGGCCATCGCGGAGAACACCGCCTCCACGCCGCCGGCCGCGCCGAGCAGGTGGCCGGTCATCGACTTGGTCGAGCTCACCATCAGCTTCGAGGCGTGCGCGCCGAACACCGACTTGATGCCCATGGTCTCGGCCAGGTCGCCCTGCGGGGTCGAGGTGCCGTGGGCGTTGATGTAGCCGACTTTCGACGGGTCGATGCCGGCATCGCGCAGCGCCGCGACCATGCAGCGCGCGGCGCCCTCGCCATTCTCGCTGGGCGCGGTCATGTGGTGGGCGTCGCCGCTCATGCCGAAGCCGGCCAGCTCGGCGTAGATACGCGCGCCGCGCGCCTTCGCGCGCTCGTACTCCTCGAGCACCAGCACGCCGGCGCCGTCGCCCATCACGAAGCCGTCGCGACCGGCGTCCCACGGGCGCGAGGCGCGCTGCGGGTCGTCGTTGCGGGTGGACAGCGCCTTCATCGCGCAGAAGCCGCCCAGCGAGGTCGGCGTGGTCGCGAACTCGGCGCCGCCGGCGATCATCGCGTCGGCGTCGCCATACTGGATCATGCGCGCGGCCAGGCCGATGTTGTGGGTGGCCGTGGTGCAGGCGGTGACAACGGCGATGTTCGGGCCCTTGGCCCCGGTCATGATCGAGACGTGGCCGGCGACCATGTTGATGATGGTGCTGGGCACGTAGAACGGGGAGATCTTGCGCGGACCGCCCTCGTGGTACTTGATGGCGGTTTCCTCGATGCCCTTCAGGCCACCGATGCCGGCGCCGATGGCCACGCCGATGCGGTCGGCGTTCGCCTCGTCGATTTCCAGCCCCGAGTCGGCGATCGACATCAGCGCCGCTGCCACGCCGTAATGGACGAAGGGATCCATCTTCTTGATGTCCTTCGGCGGGATCCAGCGGCTGGCGTCGAAGTCCTTCACCTCGCCCGAGATCCGGGTGGCGAAGGCGGACGCGTCGAAATGGGTGATCGGGCCGATCCCCGAACGCCCGGCAACGACGCCGTCCCAGCTCGAGGCCAGGTCGTTGCCGAGCGGCGACAGGATGCCGATGCCGGTGATGGCGACGCGGCGCTTGGACATGTTCGGCTTTCTCCTCTCGATTCCTGGTGGCGTCGCGCCCCGGCCGGGCGCCGCAAAACGCGCGAGGCCGCAACGCGGCCCCGGGGATTGTGTTCTACCGGCCGCCTCGGGCCGGGCACATTGGCCGGCGCGGCCACGCCCGGCGCGACGGCCAGGCGTGGCGCTCCGCGGGCATCACGCCTTGACGTGGGCCTTGATGTAGTCGATCGCCTGCTGCACCGAGGTGATCTTCTCGGCTTCCTCGTCGGGGATCTCGCACTCGAATTCTTCTTCGAGCGCCATCACCAGTTCGACGGTGTCGAGCGAATCCGCGCCGAGGTCGTCGACGAAGGAAGCGTTGGCGCTGACTTCCTCTTCCTTGACGCCCAGTTGTTCGACGACGATCTTCTTGACGCGTTCTTCGATGCTGCTCATTGGCTGTAGCTCCGCGGAGGATGTTACGGTGACAAGTTTAAGGTCTGAGCCGGGGCGAGGATAGCGCGTTGCCGCGGCGCAACCCCGGTGGCGGGCCGGCGCGGCTCAGGGTCGAGTCGCGCTTTCCCTTGGAAATCGGCAACTTACGGCGGCGACGCGGGTGCGTCCCCGCCCGGGAACGGCTGCGTCAGGGCATGTACATGCCGCCGTTGACGTGGATGGTCTCTCCGGTGATGTAACCGGCGCCCGGCCCGGCCAGGAAGGCGACCGCGTTGGCGACGTCCGACGGCTGCCCCAGACGCGACAGGGCGATCTGCCCGACCAGCCCCTGCTTCACGTCCTCGGGCAGGGCGGCGGTCATGTCGGTCTCGATGAAGCCGGGCGCGACCACGTTCACGGTCACGCCGCGCGAGCCGATTTCCTTGGCCAGCGACTTGCTGAAGGCGATGATGCCGGCCTTGGCCGCGGCGTAGTTGGTCTGGCCGGCGTTGCCGGTCACGCCGATCACCGAGGCGATGTTGATGATCCGGCCCTTGCGCGCCTTCATCATCCCCCGCATCGCGGCCTTGCAGGCGCGGTAGACGCTGCTGAGGTTGGTGTCGATCACCGCCTGCCAGTCCTCGTCGCCCATGCGCATGAGCAGGCCGTCGCGGGTGATGCCGGCGTTGTTGACCAGGATCGACAGCGGCCCGACCTCCTTGCCGATCGCGTCGATCAGGGCCTCGACCTGGCCGGGGACGGAGACGTCCAGTACGCGGCCCTGTCCGCCGTGCGCGGCGAGCCGCTCGCCGATCGCCTGCGCGCCGGCCTCGCTGGTCGCGGTGCCGATCACGGTCGCGCCCCGGGCCGCCAGCGTGTCGGCGATCGCCGCGCCGATGCCGCGGCTTGCGCCGGTCACCAGTGCGATCTCTCCCTGGAGTTGCTGGGTCATTGCCTGTCCGCCTGTCGTGGAATGGGTGTGGTCGCGGCGCGCATTGTCGCCCAAACCGCGCCGGCGCCGGAAATCCCGGTGCCCGCGCGCATCAGCCGGCCCATGCGCCGAGCGCCGCCTCGAAGTCCCCGGGGGTGCCGAGTGCGCGCGCGTCCAGGCCCTTGTCGATGCGCCTGGCCAGCCCGGAGAGCACCTTGCCCGGACCGCATTCGCCGATCCGGGTCGCGCCCGCGGTGGCCAGCGCCTGCACGCAGCCGGTCCACTGCACCGGCAGGTAGAGCTGGCGCACCAGGGCGTCGCGGATCGCCTGGACGCCCTCGTGCACCTGGGCGTCCACGTTCTGCACCACCGGGATCGCGGGTTCGTTCCATGCGACGTTGGCCATCGCTTCGTCGAGGCGGTTGGCGGCCTCGCGCATCAGCGGCGTGTGCGAAGGCACGCTCACCGCCAACTTCACCGCCTTGCGCACCCCACGCTCGCCCAGCAGCGCCAGCGCGCGCTCGACCGCCGCGGCATGGCCGCCGATCACGATCTGCCCGGGCGAATTGTGGTTGGCCGGCACGACGATGCCGTCCTGCGAGGCTTCGCGGCAGACCTCTTCCACCAGTGCGTCCTCGGCGCCGAGCACCGCCGCCATCGCCCCGGTGCCGGCGGGCGCGGCGTCCTGCATCAGCCGGCCGCGCAGGCGCACCAGGCGCGCGCCATCCTCCAGCGACATCGCGCCCGCCGCCACCAGCGCGGCGTATTCGCCCAGGCTGTGCCCGGCCAGCAGCGCGGGCTGCGCCCCGCCGGCGGCCTGCCATGCGCGCCACACCGCGATCCCGGCCGCGAGCAGCGCCGGCTGGGTGAACTCGGTCTGGTTGAGCTGCTCCTCGGGACCCTGCTGGGCCAGCGCCCACAGGTCGACGCCCGCGCCCTGCGAGGCTTCCTCGAAGCTCTCGCGGACGACGGCGTGCGCCTCGGCGAGGCCGGCGAGCATCCCGATCGACTGGGAGCCCTGGCCGGGAAACACGAAGGCGAGCTGGGGAACGGTCACGTGGGTCCTGCGCGGCAAAAACGGCCGCAGATGGTAACGGGCCGGCTTTGGGATTGTCTGTACCCGGGCGTAGGGTCGCGACGGGATCAGTCCAGCATGCCCGCCAGCAGGGCCAGCAGTTCGATGTCGCCGTCGTGCAGCAGGTCGAGCGCCAGGACCGCGGCCAGCGCAAGCACGCTCCTGCCGCTGCTCCCGATCGCGCGCCGGAGGCTGCCCAGCGCCTTGGCGATGCCGGCCGCGCGGCCGCCCAGCCAGGCGGTCGGCCGGCGCAGGAACGTCAGTCGGTCCAGCGCCCTGGCGAGCGCGCTGCGCGACGGAAGCCGTTCGCCCCGCAGTCCGGCCGCCAGCAGCCCGGCGAGCTCGTGCTCGTCGAACGGCACGTGCCGCGACACGCCCGCGCTGAACACCAGCCAGTCACGCGCCTGTGCATCGGCCAGCGGCATGACCTCGCCGGGATCCTCCTCGAAATCGATGAACCCGATCCGGCCCTGGGCATCCACCGTGAGGTTGCGGGCGACGGGCGCGCCCAGGTAGCCGCCGCGCGCATGCACGGCGGCGATCGCCTCGACCGCGCGCGACACCAGCACCCGTGCCTCTTCGGGGCGACTGCGGCGCAGGCGCTCGGCGAGCGTCTGGCCCATGTCGCTGAGCAGCAGGCAGTCGTCGCCTTGGGCAAGCACGCGCGGGACGTTCACCTCCAGCGAGGCAAGTTCGGACAGGCGGCGCTGTTCGACCCGGCGCCCGTCAGGCCCGACATGGCGCGGCGGGGCGCGCAGCGGGGTGACGCCGAGCCGCATCGCCGTCCAGTCCATCGCCCGCATGCGCAACGCGCGCCGCGCGCTGCCGTAGCGCTTGAGCCAGGCGACGCCACCCTTGACGTCCAGGCGCCTGACCTGACCTTCCTTTCCCATCCGGCGTCCTCCTGCCTTGCCATCGCGGCGCCCGTCCTGGACGCCGCCGCTGCATCGATCAGTACCGCAGTAGCGCCGAGCCCCAGGTGAAGCCGCCGCCGAAGGCCTCGAGCAGCAGCAGCTGGCCGCGCTGCACCTTGCCCGAGCGCACCGCCTCGTCCAGCGCCAGCGGGACCGAGCCCGACGAGGTGTTGCCGTGGCGGTCGACGGTGACGATCACGCGCTCCATCGGCATGTCCAGGCGCTTGGCCGTGGCCTCGATGATGCGCAGGTTGGCCTGGTGCGGGATCAGCCAGTCGATGTCGTGGCGGTCCAGGCCGTTGGCCTCCAGCGTCTCCTCGACCACCGAGTCGAGCGCCTTGACCGCGTACTTGAACACGTCGCTGCCGGCCATCTCGATGCGCACGCCGGCGTTGGGGGCCTTGGCGTCGAAGCCGACCGAGACGCCGACCGGGTTCCACAGCAGCTCCTTCTTGCTGCCGTCGGCGTGCAGGTGGGTGCTGAGGATGCCGGTCTCGGCGTCGGCCTCGAGCACGACCGCGCCGGCGCCGTCGCCGAACAGCACGCAGGTGGTGCGGTCGTTCCAGTCGACCATGCGGGTCAGGGTCTCGGCGCCCACCACCAGCACCGTCTTCGCATCCCCGGTGCGGATGAACTTGTCGGCCACCGAGAGCGCGTACAGGAAGCCCGAGCAGGCGGCGTTGACGTCGAACGCGCCGCACCCGGCGATCCCGAGGCGCTGCTGCAGCAGGCAGGCCGACGAGGGGAAGACGAGGTCCGGCGTGGTGGTGCCGAAGACGATCAGGTCGATCTGCGAGGCCTCCACGCCGGCGGCCTCGAGCGCGCGCTGCGCGGCGTGCAGGCCGAGGTCGACCGTGGTCTCGCCCTCGGCGGCGATGTGGCGCTCGCGGATCCCGGTGCGGGTGGCGATCCATTCGTCGCTGGTGTCGACGATCTTCGCCAGGTCGTCGTTGGTCAGCACCTTGGACGGCAGGTAGCTGCCGGTGCCGGCGATGCGGGAATAGATGCGCTCGGTCATCTCGTGGACGGCCCTCGGGTCGGTGCGGGCGCTGGGCGCCGTGGGGTGCCGGCGGCGCAACCGTCCGCCGGCATGCCTGTGGTCGCCGGGTCCGCGCGGACCCGGGACAGGATCAGTCTTCCTCGACGATCCTGGCCTTGGGCTGGATCACCTGCCGGCCACGGTAGTAGCCGTCGGCGGTCACGTGGTGGCGCAGGTGGGTCTCGCCCGAGGTCGGGTCGGTGGCCAGCTGCTTGGCCGTCAGCGCGTCGTGCGAACGACGCATGCCACGACGGGACGGGGTGACGCGGGACTTCTGCACTGCCATGGGATTGCTCCGGGGACGATTCGGTTGTTGCGACTGCTCGGGGGCGCCATGACGGCGCGTGACGTTAACTCGGTTTGTCCGGCTTCTTCAGCGCCGCCAGCCCGGCGAAGGGATGGGCGGCGGCCTGCTCCTCGGGCGGCACGGGCCAGTCGCGCTCGACCGCTTCCGTGCCCGGTTTCACCGGGACCACCGGAATGGCGAGGATCAGTTCGTCCTCGACCAGTTCCAGTGGCCGGATCTCGCCGCTGGCCGGGACCAGCAGCGCTTCGTAACCCGGCGGCAGCGCGGCCTCGTCCGCCTCGTCGCGGATCAGGCCCAGGCGCTGCACCGTCCTGACCGGGAACAGGAACCGCTGCAGGGTGCGCTGGCATTGCAGCGGCAACTCCGCGGCGAGCTTCAGTTCCAGGTACGGAACCCGCAGGGCGTCGTGGTCGAACGCGAGCGCGAACTCCACCTCGCCCTCCGCGTCGGACAGCGCGTCGCGCAGCCTGGACAGCGCGGACAGCGCGGCCCGCCCCTCGAACTCCCGCCGCCCGGCGACCATCCGCCACGCGTCCAGGATTTCGGGCAGTTCCGCGGACATAAGCCGATGAATGTTAAGGAGGGGCCGACCTGGTGTCAAACCACGCCGCCGGCCGGCCGTGCGATTTGCCCGGACCCATGGGCTCCGGTCAGACTGGGGCTCCGTCCACCGGGAGCCCCGACGTGGCCATGGTCGCACTTTCCCTGCTGCTGGTCGCGGCCGCGGTCGCGCTGGCGACCTGGTACCGGCGCCGCGGAGAGCAGCGCACCCGCGCGGTCGCCCGGCTGCTGGACTCGGCCGACGCGCTCGAGGACCGGCTGCGCACCGCGCGCTCGGAGATCGAGGCGATCGCGGGCGACGAGCAGAACCCGGTGCGCGAGGCGATGCAGGAGATGCTGCGCCAGCGGCTGTGGCTGCAACAGCACGGCCAGGCCGCCTCGCTGGAGCAGCTCGACTCGGTGCGCGCCTCGATCGACGCCGCGCGCGAAAGCATCGACGACCAGCTGGTCCAGATCGAGCGCGCGCGCGCCTCGCTGCATTGAGCAGGGGCCCGACCATGCCGCCGCTGGTACTGGCCTCCACGTCCCGCTACCGCGCCCAGCTGCTGGCGCGGCTGGGGCTGCCGTTCGAGAGCGTGCGCCCCGAGGTCGACGAGCGGCCCCTGCCCGGCGAGCCGCCGGCCACCCTGGCGCTGCGGCTGGCCGCGGCCAAGGCCGGGGCCGTGGCGGCCGCACGCCCGGACGCGCTGGTGCTCGGGTCCGACCAGGTCGCCAGCTGTGATGGCCGGATCCTGGGCAAGCCGGGCAACCGCGACGCCGCCATCGCCCAGCTGCAGCGGATGTCGGGGCGCGAGGCGGTATTCCTGACCGCAGTCGCCCTGGCCCGCGCCGGCGAGCCGGTCGAGCAGGCCCTGGACACGACCACGGTGCGCGTGCGCCACCTGTCCGCCGACGAGATCGTGCGCTACGTCGATGCCGAGTCGCCGCTGGACTGCGCCGGGAGCTTCAAGTCCGAGGGGCTGGGAATCACGCTGTTCGAATCGATCGAATCGCGCGACCCCACCGCGCTGGTGGGGTTGCCGCTGATCGCGACCGTCCGCCTGCTGCGCGCCCGCGGCGTCGCGCTGCCCTGAGAAGGCGCGGCCGTCGAGGCCGCTCAGTCGGCCGGCCCGGCGCCGTCCGCCACCGGGTCCACCGTCACCGGCACTTCGCTCCAGTCCTCGATGCTGCCGTCGCGCCCGTGCAGGCGCAGCCCCAGCCAGCGACGGCCGGGGGGCAGGCGCCCGGGCTCCACCCGGGCGCGGAAGCCCACGCCGGGATGGTTCGGATCGTTGGAGATGCGCCAGTAGGCGGCGGTCCATGGGCTGGCCAGCCCGTACTCGGCCACCGCCGCCGGACGCCCGTCGACCAGCACCTCGACCCGCTCGAGCCCGATGCCGTCCTTGAACGCCCAGCCGGAGACCTCGAGCGGGGCGCCGACCCGTGCCCCGGCCAGCGGCCGGTCGATCCAGGCCATGGCCGGCGTGGTGCAGGCGGCCGGTTCCGCCGCCGCCGGCAGCCCGTCGGGCCAGGCCAGCAGCAGGAACCGCTGGCGCCCGTGGTCGATGTTGAGCGCGCGCGGCGGCGGCAGCGGCCCCAGCGCCCGGCACAGCGCGTGGTAGCGCTGCAGCAGGTCGCGGTAGGGCACGTCGGTGGCGCCCACCACGAGCAGCACGGGCGCATCGCCCAGGCCCTGGCGCGAGGCGTCCAGGCCCCACAGCGCCAGCTGCGGCGCGCGCCCGTGCGCGCGGTTGAGCGGATGGTCCAGGACCGGGATCCGGGTCTCGCCCAGGGCGAAGCCCAGTTCCGCGCCGATCTTGAAGTTGTCCGCGACCAGCCGGGTGCCGGGCGGCATCCCCGCGCGCACCCGGCGCACCTCGCCGGCCAGTTCGTCCCAGCCGGCGAAGTTGGACGGATACCATTTGAGCCCGGCCATGCGTTCGCGGGCCTGGGGCGTGGAGACCGCGAGGTAGTAGCCCAGCATCGCCACCAGCCCACAGCCGGCCAGGCCCCAGGTCGCGACCCGCAGGCCGCGCGGCCAGCGCGCGAGCACCGTCGGCAGCAGCGGCAGCAACGCGACGTAGCCGGGCAGCGGCCAGTGGAAGCTCACCCGCTCGGTGTCGGCGAAGAACCCGAGCACGAAGAAGCCCAGGATCAGGATCCCGCCGCTCGACGCGAGCAGCCGCTGCGCCGGCGTCCCGGAGCGCGCGAAGCGCCACGCGGCCAGCAGCAGGGCCACGAACAGCAGCGGGCTCACCAGGATCGCCTGGACCACCGGGAAGGCAGCTCCTTCGGCGTGCAGCGTCCAGGGATGCCGGTCGACCAGCTGGAACCGGAGCCCGGCCTCGGCGTTCTCCAGGTTCCACGCCAGCAACGGCATCCAGGCGGCGGCGCCGACGGCCAGAGCCACGAGCACCCGCGGATCGCGCAGCAGCGCGCGCCCCTGCGGCAGCAGCAGCAGCGCGACGAAGCCGGCGCCGATCGCGGCGATGAAGCGGTAGTGGCTGAGCGCGCCGATGGCCAGCGCCACCGCGAGCTGCGCCGCGTTGGCGTGGCTCGCGCCGCGCAGCATCCGGGTCAGCGCGTCGAGCGCCAACAGCGTGGCCGCGGCCAGCAGCACGTCCGGCAGCGCCATCACCCCGAGCATCGCGAACAGCGGCAGCACCAGCGCCCCGCAACCGGCCAGCCAGGCGGCACCCGCGTCGCCTTCGCGCCGCGCCAGCGACACCACCAGCCAGGGCAGCGCGAACGAGACCAGCAGGAAGAGCGAGCGCACCGCGAGCACGCCGTCGCCGAACAGTTCGCCGCCCAGGCGGATGGTCCAGGCGGTCAGCCCCGGTAGGTCCGAATAGGCCCAGGCCAGATGGTGGCCTTCCTGCCAGTAGAACGCCTCGTCGACGAACAGCGGCAGCCGCGCGGCCACCAGCAGCTTGGCCGGCACGAGCGCCAGCCAGAGCGTGATGAAGACCGCACGCGTGACCCCGTTTTCGCGCATGGCGCCACGACCCCCGCTACACTCGATCCGGTTTGAAACCAAGGGAGAGCGCCGTGCCTGCCGCCACCCAGGAACCGGCCATGCTAACCGAGCGCGACCAACAGGCGTTGACGCATGCCCAGGCGCAGGTGAACCGGCTGGTGCTGGGAAAGGCGCGGGAGGTGCGCCTGGCGTTCGTGGCCCTGCTGTCGGACGGCCACCTGTTGATCGAGGACCTGCCGGGGCTGGGCAAGACCACGCTGGCCCACGCCCTGGCGGCCACGCTCGGTCTCGGGTTCCAGCGCGTGCAGTTCACCTCCGACCTGCTGCCCACGGACATCGTCGGGGTCTCGATCTACGACGCCCAGGCGCGCCGTTTCGAGTTCCACCCCGGGCCGGTGTTCGCGAACGTGCTGCTCGCCGACGAGATCAACCGCGCGCCGCCGCGCACCCAGAGCGCGCTGCTCGAGGCGATGGCCGAGCACCAGGTGACGGTGGACGGCACCACCCACCGCCTGCCCGAGCCGTTCTTCGTGATCGCCACCCAGAACCCGGTGGACCTGTCGGGCACCTATCCCCTGCCCGACTCGCAGCTCGACCGGTTCCTGTTGCGCCTGACCCTGGGCTACCCCGACGAGGCGGCCGAACGCGCGCTGCTCGCCGGCGAGGACCGCCGCGACCTCATCGCCCAGGCGATTCCGGCGCTGGGCGCCGAGGACGTGCTGCGCCTTCGCCGCGCGGTGCTCGCCACCCACGCCAGCGACGCCCTGGTCGGATACGTGCAGGCGCTGCTCAACCGCAGCCGCCACGCGCCCGGCGTGCGCATGGGCCTGTCGCCGCGCGCGGGCATCGCCTTGCTGCGCGCGGCCCGCGCCCATGCGCTGCTCGCCGGACGCGACCACGTGCTGCCGGAGGACGTGCAGGCGCTGTTCGTCCCGGTCGCGGCACACCGGCTGGTGCCGGAAAGCGACGCCGGCGACGGCACCACGCTGGCGGAGGCGATCCTGCGCGACGTGGCGGTGGATTGAGCGCCATGCCGGGGCCCGCGGCTTCGACGGACGTGGCACGCCCGGGAACCCGGCGCGCGCACGGCACGCGGCGCGCATGATGGCGGCCCCGCTGCGCCGGCGCGCACGCGCGCGCCTGGACCGCTGGCTGCGCGGACGCACGCCGTCGGCGCTGCCGGTGCGCTTCGACCGCCACGGCATCTACGTGCTGCCGACCCGGTTCGGCGCGTTCTTCGCGGTGCTGCTGACCACGATGGGCCTGGGCGCGCTGAACTACAACAACAACCCCGCCCTGCTGCTGTGCCTGGTGCTGGCCGGCGCCGCGGTGGCCAGCCTGCTGCACGCGCAACTGCAGCTGGCGGGGCTGGAGGTGCGCGCCATCGGCGCCGAGCCGGTGCCCGCGGGCTCGACGCTGAAGCTGCGCGTGCACGTGCGCGCCGCACCGGGCCGCGCGCGGCGCGGACTGCGGGTAGAGTGCGCCGGGCAGGCCGCCACGCTGTCGCTGGCCGAGGGCGGCGGCGAAGCGGTGCTGGCCCTGCCCACCGCGCGCCGCGGCTGGTTCGACCCCGGGCGCATCAGGATCTCGACCACGCGCCCGCTCGGGCTGGCGCGGGCTTGGGCCTACGTGTGGCCGGAGGCGCCGCTGCTGGTGTACCCGGCGCCGGAGCCCGACGGCCCGCCGCTGCCGCTGGGCCAGGGCGAAGGGCTGCAGTCCCGGCTGCATCCGGCGGGCGACGACGTCCACCACCTGCGCGAGTGGCGCGCGGGCGACAGCCGGCGCGCGGTGGCCTGGAAGGCGTCGGCGCGGCGCAACGCGCTGCTGGTGCGCGAGTTCGAACAGCCGCTGGGGACCGACGTGGTGCTGGACTGGGACATGCTCGCGGGCCAGGGGCGCGAATCCCGGATCCGGCGCCTCGCGCGCTGGATCGACGAGGCCGAACGCGGCATGCGCCGTTACCGCCTGCGCCTGCCCGGCCAGCCGGCGATCGGCCCGGGCAGCGGCCAGGCGCATCGCCATGCCTGCCTGCGCGCGCTGGCGCTGTTGCCCGGTGAGGCCGATGCGGCGCGCTGACCCGTCCATGCTGACCCCGGCCGGCCGCGCCTGGGCGCTCGCGGCCGCCGCCGCCTGCCTGCTGCCGCTGCTGCCGCAGCTGCCGCGGACGCTCGCGGCCGGCACCGTGGCGGTGGCGCTGGCCACCGCGCTCCTGTCGCGTCGCGGCCCGCTGCCCGGCTGGCTGCGCATCGTCCTGGCGCTGGCGCTGGTGGGCACGGTCCTGGTGACGTTCCGCTTCGGCGTGGGCCGGGACCTGGCCTGCGCGGTGCTCGCCGCGATGCTGGCGCTCAAGCCGGGGGAGCTGGCAGGGGTGCGCGATGCGCGCAGCCTGGTCGGGTTCGCGCTGTTCGCGCCGTTCGCCACCTTCCTCCTCGACCAGGGGCCGCTGTCGCTGCTGCTCGGCCTGGGCGGCGCGTGCCTTGCGCTGGCGGCGCTGCTGCAGCTGTCAGCGGACGAATCCGGCGACCCGCAACCGGCCACGGTGCCGGGACGGCTGCGCGCGGTGCTGCGCCTGGTCGCGATCGGCCTGCCGCTGGCGCTGGCCGCGTTCTGGCTGTTCCCGCGCATCCAGTCACCGCTGTGGGGCGTGCCCGACCGGGTACTCGCGCAGCCCGGGCTCTCGGACGAGATGGCGCCGGGCCAGTGGATCGACTTCATGTCCGACGACCGGCCGGCGCTGCGGGTGAACTTCATCGGCGAGGTTCCGGACACCAGCCAGATGTACTGGCGGGGGCCAGTCCTCATGGACTACGACGGACGCACCTGGAGGCGCCCGCGCTGGCTCGGCCGGATCCCCGCGCCGGAGGTCGCACGCGCGCCGGTTCGCTGGGAGTACCGGATGGAGGTGGAGCCGACCGACCGTCGGACCCTGGTCGCGCTGGAACTCCCCGGCGCGATCCCCGAAGGCGCCCAGGCCGGCGGGGACTACGTGCTCCGGACCGCCCCGCTGACCCGGGTGACGCGCTGGCACATGCAGGCCTCGCCGCCACGCACGTTCGAGCCCCGGCTGCCGGCCCTGGTGCGGCAGGCGGCGCTGCGCCTGCCCGAGGGCTACAACCCCCGGACGCTCGCGCTGGCCCGGCAATGGCGGGCCGAGGCCGGACCCGGCAACGACGAGGCAATCGTGCGCCGCGCGCTCGCCATGATCCGCGACGGGTTCGGCTACACGCTCGACACGCCGCTGCCCGGCCGCCACGCCGCCGACGAGTTCCTGTTCGACTGGAAGCGGGGCTTCTGCGAACACTTCAGTTCGGCCTTCGTCATCCTGATGCGGGCGGCCGGGATCCCGGCCCGGATCGTGACCGGCTACGTCGGCGGCTACCGCAATCCGATCGGTGACTACTGGGTGGTGCGCCGCAACGACGCGCACGCCTGGGCGGAGGTGTGGCTGGCGGGCCGCGGCTGGGTGCGGGTGGACCCCACCGCCGCGGTGGCGCCCGAACACATCTACGACACGATCGACGATCGCGCCTCCGGCGGCGGCCTGGCCGGGCTGCCGGGGATCACCCCGGTGCTCGATTTCGGCGACTGGCTGCGGCGCGGCTGGAACGACCTGGTGCTGGGCTTCGACGCCGCGCGCCAGGTGGCGATCCTGCTGCCGATCGGGCTCGAGCGCACCGGCGTGCGGGGCCTGGCCGCGCTGTTCGCCGGCGCGGCCGGCCTGGCCTTGGCCTGGATGCTGTGGCTGGCGGCGCGCGCCGAACGCAGCGGCGATCCGGTAGTGCGTGCCTGGCGCAGGCTGGGCCGCCGCTACGCGCGGCTGGGCCTGGCGCGCGCGCCGCACGAACCGGCGCTGCAATGGGTGGAACGGGTCGCGGCCGCACGGCCCGGGGACGCCGGCGCGCTGCGTGCCCTCGGGCGGCGCTTCGCGCAATGGCGCTACGCTCCGGCCGCCGCCGAGGACCCTCGCCGGCTGGCACGCGACCTGCGGCGACACCGCCCGGCTTGAGTCCGGGTCGGTTTCGCCAGTTCCCGCCGGCCGCACGGTCCACCGCAGATATCGACCCCTGCTCCTCCCCCCGCTTGCGGGGGAGGCTGGGAGGGGGGCGCACGTCACCGCAGGCAATGATCCCGGGACCGGCGGCCCCCACCCCGGCCCTCCCCCGCAGGCGGGGGAGGGGGTCACAGGTATTCACCCCCCCGGACTCCGCTCCGGCCGACCGGTCCTCTGCTCCTCCCCCCGTTTGCGGGGGGAGGCCCTCAGGCGCCGGTCCCGAAGCGCCCCAGGGACGCACCCGCCAGCAGGTGCAGGTGGATCTGGTACACGGTCTGGCCGCCGTCGCCGTTGCAGTTCATGACGATCCGGTAGCCGTCCTCGGCGAACCCCTGCGCCCTGGCGTAGGCGGCCGCGGCGAGCGCCAGGCGGCCGATGACTTCAGGCCGGTCGGCGGGCACGTCGTTGAGCGTGGCGAAGTCTTCCTTCGGCACGAACAGCACGTGCACCGGCGCTTGCGGTGCGATGTCGCGGAACGCGATGACGTGCTCGTCCTCGAACACGATGTCGGCCGGCAGTTCCCGGCGCATGATGCGGTGGAAGATGGTGGGCATGGAGTCCTGCGGGTCCGGTGGGGTGGAGCGCCGATTCTGCCGTTTCGCGCCGGCGACCACCAACCGCGCCGGCGTTCGCTCACTCCATCTCGCTGCGCGAACCGAACGCGTGCGACAAGGTGCCGCGATCGACGTATTCCAGCTCTCCGCCCAGCGGCACGCCGTGCGCCAGGCGGCTGGGCCGGACCGAATGCTGGCGTGCGATCTGCGCCAGGTAGTGGGCCGTGGCCTCGCCCTCGACCGTGGGGTTGGTGGCGACGATGAGTTCGTGTACTTCACCCTCGGCCAGGCGCTGCGCCAGGCGGTCGAGGCCGATCTCGCGCGGGCCGATGCCGTCGAGCGGGCTCAGGCGGCCCTGCAGCACGAAGTACAGGCCGCGATAGCCGGTGGCCTGCTCGATCGCGAGCCGGTCAGCCGGCGACTCGACCACGCACAGCTGGTGGCGGTCGCGCGCCTGGCTGGCGCAGGTGGCGCAGACCGGGGCCTCGCTGAAGTCCCGGCAGCGCTCGCAATGGCCGACGCGCTCGACCGCGTCGGCCAGCACCGCAGCCAGGCGGCGCCCGCCCTCGCGTTCGCGCTCGAGCACGTGGTAGGCCATGCGCTGGGCGGTTTTCTGGCCGACGCCGGGCAGGATCCGGAAGGCCTCGATCAGCTGTTCAAGGAGCGAAGACATCGGCGTGGCGGGCGGGTGCGGACGGGCGCCGGGTCGCGGCGCGCCGGCATGGCGGCATCGACCCGGCCGGCGGCGGCGGTCAGAATGGCAGCTTCATCCCGGGCGGGATCGGCAGACCCGCGGTGGCGGCGGCCATCTTCTCGCGCGAGGCGGCGTCGATGCGGTTGGAGGCGTCGTTGAACGCGGCGGCGACCAGGTCCTCGGCCATCTCAGGGTCCGACAGCACGCTTGGATCGATCCGCACCTTGCGGCACTCCTTGGCGCCGGACAGGGTCACGGTGACCATGCCGCCACCGGCGCTGCCGGTGACCTCGAGCGCAGCGATCTCCTGCTGCACCTTCTGCATGTTCTCCTGCATCTTCTGCGCCTGCTGCATCAGCTGGGCGATGTTTCCACGCATGTTCACTGGCCTTCTTCGTAGGGTCGGATGGAGTCGGGCACCAGGCGGGCGCCCCGCTCCTGCATCAGCCGCTGCACCTGGGGGTCGGACAGGAACGCCTGCTCGGCCGCGGCCTGGCGCGCGTCGCGCTGGCGTTCGGTGCGCGCGTGCAGGGTTTCGGCCTCGGGCGGGACGGTTTCCTCGAAGCGCAGCTGCGGGGCCACGCCCAGGGCGGGCGCCAGCGCCTTCGCCAGCTGGTCCACCAGGAACGGGGTCTTGAGATGGTCGTCGGCGGGACTCAGGCCCAACCGCAACACGCCATTGTTCCAGTCGATGAACGCCGCGTGCGCGGCCAGCTCGCGCACCGGGCCGCGCAGGCCCAGGCCCGCGACCAGGTCCAGCCAGCCGGCCGCGTCCAGGTGGGCGGGGCCCGGCGGCGGCGCAATCGCGATCCCGCGATCCCCGGACACAGCCGCCGGCGGCGCCGGGGACCGGGATGGGGGCGGCGGGATCCGCGGTGCCGGCGCTGCAGGCGCGGCGCCATTGCGCCGGCCCGGGCCGGACCGTGCCGACGGCGGCTCGTCGGCCAGCGCCGCGCGCGCGGCCGCGGCAGCGTCGCGCGCGGCCCCACGGCTGGCGGCACCGCCGCCGGCCGTCGCGGTCCCCTGTCCCGCGCCGCCCGCCGGCCGGAACGCAAGCATCCGCAGCAGGCTCATCTCGAAGCCCGCGCGCGGCCCCGGCGCAAGCGGCAGGTCGCGGCGTCCGGTCAGCGCCATCTGGTACCACAGCTGCACCACCTCCGGCCGCAGCGCTGCGGCCAGCGCGTCCAGGTCCAGCCCGTCCGGGTCGACCGCGGCTTCGGGCACCAGCTGGCGCACCTGGATCCGGTGCAGCGCCGCGGCCAGCGCGTCGAGCACCCCGGCCCAGTCCGGCGACATGTCCGCCAGCCCCGAGATCCCGGCCATCAGGGCTGCACCGTCGCCGTCGGCCAGCGCTTGGAGCAGCGCGCCGATGCGGCTGCGGTCGACCGTGCCCAGCATCCCGGCCACCGCCTCTTCCGACAGCACCGCCCCGCCGGCGCCGGCGCCGCTGTAGGCGATCGCCTGGTCGAGCAGCGACAGGCCGTCGCGCAGGCTGCCGTCGGCCGCGCGCGCGAGCTGGCGCACCGCGCCGGGCTCGGCGGCGATGCCCTCGGCCTCCAGGATCTTCGCGAGCTGCCCGCCGATCTGCTCCTCGTCCAGGCGCTTGAGGTTGAACTGCAGGCAGCGCGACAGCACCGTGACCAGGAGCTTCTCCGGATCGGTGGTCGCGAACAGGAACTTCACGTGCTCCGGCGGCTCCTCCAGCGTCTTGAGCAGCGCGTTGAACGCCGGCTTGGAGAGCATGTGCACCTCGTCGATGAGGTACACCTTGTAGCGGCCGCGCGAGGGCATGTACTGCGCGTTGTCGATCAGGTCGCGCACGTTGTCCACGCCGGTGTTGGAGGCGGCGTCGATCTCGAGCAGGTCGATGTAGCGCCCGGCATCGATGGCCAGGCAGGTCTCGCACTCGCCGCAGGGGTCGGCGCCGGTGCCCTTCTCGCAGTTCAGGCTCTTGGCGAAGATGCGGGCGATGGTGGTCTTGCCCACGCCGCGGGTGCCGGTGAACAGGTAGGCGTGGTGGACGCGGCCCGACTCGAGCGCATTGCTCAGGGCCCGGACCACGTGTTCCTGGCCCACCAGTTCGGCGAACCGCCGGGGGCGCCACTTGCGGGCGAGGACGAGGTAGGACATGCGTCCATTGTGCCGTGCCGCGGCTCCGATTGCCCGGGTCCGATGCACGCCCCACCCTTCCCGGCCCGCGCCGTTCGGTTGTGGTAAAGGGTGGCGGCGGCTAGAATTTCCGCCCCCCTGCGCGCGGCCGGAACGCCGCCCGCCGGGCCTCCCGGAGAGGTGTCCGAGTGGTTGAAGGAGCACGCCTGGAAAGTGTGTAAGCGCCTAAACAGCGCTTCGGGGGTTCGAATCCCCCTCTCTCCGCCAGATATGCGAAGCGCCCCGCAAGGGGCGTTTTGCGTATCTGGCGGAGGGAGGTTGCGGTGAGAACCCCGAGCGGGGGTTCGACCACCCGCGCAGCGGGTGGCACCGTGGCGCAGCCGCGCCCCGGCCCACCAGAGCGCCGCGACCTGCCACCGTCGCCATGGGCGAGCACCTGTCCGCCCATGCGCACTAGCAACAACCAAGGCCACACATGGCGATGGCCCCGCCAGCTTGCCTCGGCACCCGCGTCGATCGATACCGTTGCTGCCTTCCGGCCCTGGCGGGGTTTTCGACCTAGCGTCGCGAGGGGCCGACGGGGCCACCATTGAAGACGCCGGCCACGCGATGCGTGGCCGGGATGCGGATTCTAGCAGGGTTCGCGACCATGCCCGGCGCCGGCGCGCTAGCGCGCCGGACCGTAGCCGCGCGCTAGCGCCCCTCCGCAGCGCCCTGGCGGCCGCCGCGCAGTTCGACGACGGGTTCGCCGTCGCGCTGGCTGAATCCGAACACGTACGACAGGCGCAGGGCCACCGGCGTCTCGACCACGTCCGGCTCCGCGCAGGCGTCCTCGGACGGGCGACCGTCGGGCGTGCCGCAGACCAGCGCCGGCTCGAATGTCCACTGGCCAACCGCGTCCTCGAGCAGTTGCGCGAAGCGCGCCTCGTGCGGCCCGGCCTCGCCCGGGCAGGCCTCGTCCACGCGCCGCCGCACCTGGCGGACCACGCCGTCCTCGCCGATCACCACCTCCACGCACAGCTCCAGCGGCGCGAGCCGCAGCGGCAGGAGTTCGGGCGGATAGACCGGCATCGCCACCGGTTCCTCGAGGTTCGGGTAGACGAAGCGCTGGCTCGCAGCGAGTTCCATGCGCGTGGCGCCGGGCGGCGGCGTCACCAGGCCCACCTCGACGCTGCCGGTGGGCGGCGGCGGCTCCACCGGCACGCTGCG
>Ga0123332_1001278_pt1 | contig 24821 bp, 17 predicted proteins | sample BioC12SIPDNA_4_FD_89958 | JGI IMG/M metagenome (GOLD analysis project Ga0123332, IMG submission 89958) | Anaerobic biogas reactor microbial communites from Washington, USA - Biogas_R2_A C12 SIP DNA | ecosystem: Engineered > Bioreactor > Anaerobic > Unclassified | place: Washington, USA... | reverse complement strand
GGCCAATGTATCGGCCGTGTATCGAATCCTGATGACACTCCCCTGGGTCATTCCGATGGCGGCCTCGATGCCGATGTGGGAGCAGATCTACGAACCCAACTTCGGGTACCTGAACCACTTCCTGAGCAACGTGCTGGGGGTATGGAAACAGCCTCCTGCATGGGTCTCGGACAAGTTCTGGTACTGGCCGGCAATCGGCGTTGCGGCGATCTGGAAGGGGTTTGGCTACTACATGCTGTTGTTCCTGATCGGGTTGTTCAACATCCCCGAGGAGCACTACGAAGTGGCCAAGCTTGACGGCGCGAGTTGGTGGCAGACGCTGTGGTATCTGGAGTTACCCAGCATTCGCAACATCATGTTGCTCTTCCTGGTCACCAACGCCGGCTTCCTCGGTGCGGGTACCGTTGAGGGAATGACCTTCGGACAGGGGCCGGCTTACATCGGGAAGACGATCGCGCTACGCGCGTACGAAGTGGCATTCACCGGGTCGATGCGCCTCGGTTTCGGTTCGGCGATGAACCTCGCTATCGGTATTGCCAACTTGATCCTCGTTGGCCTGGTCCTGCGTTTCTTCAAGTCGGAGAAGGCTTGAGGGAGGGTCTCTATGAACATCCACAAAGCGCGAAAGCTCGCCAACCTGGTCTTCAGACACGCCTATCTGCTGTTGATCGCGTCGTTTGGCCTGTTCCCGTTCATCTGGACCGTCTCATCCTCCTTCAAGACTCAACAGGAGCTGTATACGACCTTGCCATCGCTGTTGCCCAACGATCCCTCACTGATCAACTACCAGTACGTGTTGACAGGCGTTCAGGGTGTGGGGAGCGCGGGGGCTGGCCAGCTCCTGATCCTGTACCGCAACAGCCTTGTTGTGTCGACGGTAAGCACCGTTTCGCACGTGCTGATCGTGTCGCTGGCGGGGTATGCCTTCGCACGGCTGAAGTTCCGCGGGCGTGACGCGCTCTTCTACTTCTTCATCGTGTTGATGTTCCTGCCGGCGGGCGGCACCCTGATGGCTCAGTATGAGTTGCTGAAGCGGCTGAACCTGCTCGACAATCTGGTGGGGCTGATGTGTCTGTATACGGCGGGCGGTGGTGCAGCGCTCTTCCTCATGCGCCAGGTCTTTCTGGGCATTCCCAGTGAGCTCGAGGATGCGGCACGGGTTGACGGCGCCGGTAACCTGCGCATTGCCTTCCAGATCATGTTCCCGTTGGCGGCTTCGGGCATGGTTCTGGTGGCGATCATGGGGTTCATCGCGACGTGGGGCGAGTACCTCATCTCCAAGACGATGATCATGTCTGCAGAGAAGATGACCCTGCCGCCAGGTGTGCAGACGATCATCTTCGTTACCCCCGGCGCGGGCAGGGTTGCCAGCTATGGTGTGCGGGCTACGTCGGTGGCGCTGATGGTGCTGCCGGTGATCCTGGTCTTCATCTTCCTGCAGCGCTGGTTCATTCGTGGTGCTGTCGAGGGGCTTAAGCTCTAGACCGCAGGTCTGACTCCTCCTCCTGTGGCGGGGCCGCAGTCTGTGCTATTCAGGGGCACGACTGTCAGGCCCCGCCGCCCATTTTGATCACCTGGAAGAGCCGCATACGGCGGAGCGCCCAGACCAGCGTGCCAAGCGCGGCGACGAAGAGCACGCCCAAGAGCGCGTAGACCCGGTACAGTGCCGACCAGGCAATCTCGACGAGGTAGGGGGGGATGCCGCCGGTTGCCGCGGTGCCGATCTGATAGTACGGGATGAAGAGCCGCGCCATGCCCGCGCCCAGCGCGGTGCCGACACCACAACCCAGCCCCAGCAGCAAGGCCAGCTCCCATGCCAGGACCGCGGCCATGCCCCGAGAAGATAGGCCGACCGCGCGCAACACGCCGAACTCGATCATGCGGCGCTCGAACGAGAAGACCGTGTAGAGCACAAACCCCAGGGCCGTGAGGCCCCCCGCCGCTGCGAAACCGATGGACAGCACACCCAGGAGTCCCCGGCGCTCGGGGCGCTGCTGCGCTTCGGCGACGCTCGCGCTGGGGGCGCGCCAATCCACCACGCGCAGCCCCAGGTCGGTGCGTCCTTGTTCGACCAACGCACGGTAGTCGGTATCGGTCTGCGTTGAGAGCCAGACGGAGTGGGGGAACTGCCCGCCGGCCTCCTGAAAGAGGAAGTCGAGATTGCCGACGAAGAGCGGACCACTCGCCGGATACCACGTTGGAAACAGATCAAAATGCCCGACGACGGTGAAGGTCAGCGTATTGGCCTGGCCTTGCGTGTTCACCACGACCTGCACCTGGTCGCCCTTCGCCAGCAGCTGCTCGACCATGAAGTCGCGGGGAACCAGGACGCCGGAGGGCGTCGTAGCAAGCGCGTTCATGAGCCCGCCCAGGCTCTCCTGGGCGAAGTCATCGCGCCAGAACGCGACCGAGGGGAAGTCCAGACGGTCGATCCCCACAAAGGTGCCTTGGTAGCGACCCTGGGGTGTCTGAACGACAGCCGTGTAGGTGCCCACACGAGCAGATCCATCGACGCCCGACAGCCTACGGTATTCGCTCACGGGGACGAACAGCCACTGGGTGGCTGTGTCGCCGGATGGCTCTCCGGTGCCCAGATAGGCCAAGACCTCGCCGCTCATGACGATCCCGACGTCGATGAGCTCGACATCCGCACCGACGGCATAGTGCGTCTCGTCGCGCAGATGCGTGTTGAGGGTCTGGGCCAGCGTTGCCGTGAAGACGGAGAGGCTCAGCGTCAGGCTGAGCAACACCCAGGGCATTGCGTACGCGGAAGGCGTGCGCGCCAGGTGTCTCACGGCCATCAGGAAGCTGAAGCTCGGCGTGTGGGCGGCAATCCAAGCGCCGGCCTCCATCAGAGCGGGCAACAGGCGTAAGGACAGCAAGGTCAGCGCAAGCAGGCCGAGGCTGGGCAGCAGAAAGAGGAGCGGGTTCCCCATGAGGTCGCCCTGCATGACGGCGTTCAGCTCAACGATGCGCCCCTCGCCGCGCAACAGGTAGAGCCCATAGGCTGTAGGGATGAGCAGCAGGAAGTCGAGCGCGGCGCGTTGCCACCACGGCCTACGCAGCACGCGGGCCTGCTCCCAGCGGTAGGTGACGATGGTGTGCTGGGTGGCCCGACGCGTCAGCATATAGAGCGGAATGATGGCCAGGCCCACGGCCACGAGGCCCAAACGCAGCGCCGACACGTCCAGGCGTACGGCGAGATCGGACTGGGGGAGCGTGAAATCGAGGAAGCCGCGCGCGCGTCCAACCAGCTTCGACAGATAGATGCCGCAGAGCGAGCCCACCGCCAGCGATGCGCCGGCCTCGATGACGCCCTGGAGGAGCACCAGACCGGTCACCTGGCGCGCGGTTGCGCCCCGGCTTCGCAGCGCGGCGATCTCGGTGCGCTGCTCGTCCACCGATAGGCCCGATACCAGCCCAATGAAGACCAGCATCAGGCCGACGATCGGGACGCTGAACGCATAGAGCAGGACGGTAAGGACCCACCGGGCACGCCGGTAGGCCTGCAACGCCTCCACGGGCGAGCGGACCAGCTCGATGCCCGGCAGGAGCGCCGTTGCTCGCTGGTAGGCCGTGTTACCCCCGCGAATGAGGGCGTCCGTATCACGATGCTGGATGCGTTCACCGTCCATCGCCAGATACCAGACGGCCACATCCACCTCATCGTCCAGCGCCCCAGCGATGGGGCCCGCGAACGTTGCTTCGGAGACCAGGAACTTCTCGTCGAAGGCTGTAGGATCGTAGAACCAGAACGGATCGCTGGCATCGGCGGGATACCAGATTCCGACGATTTGGACGGGCAGCGCTGTATTGATCTGCTGATTCTGCCGCTCATTCCTGAAAAAGGCGGTGTAGACCTCGCCGACCTGAAACCCAAGGCGCGTGGCGAACGCCTGGCTGACCAGTGCCTCGACTGGCCCGTCGCTCGATGGCTCCGGAGACCGGCCCTCGCTGATCACAATGTGTTCGGTCAGACCGCTGACCCAGCCGAAGCTCGCCCACGTGAGGGGGGACTTGGTGACCGCGAAGGTCGTCTCGTCCTGTGGGAAGAGCCCGAAGGGGTCTGTCTGAATGTAGCGTGCGGCGAACTGCTGCGGCAGGCCGATCGCCTCGGCGGCCTGATTGGAGAGATAGCTGTCGACCTCGCTGATCTCTTCCCACTGCCTGGCGCCACTTGCGGACCCCGTGTAGCGGAACAGATATCCGAGCGGTGCGCGCTGGCTCTCGGCGTCGGGTTCGTTTGAGACACGCTGCAGAAACGAGCGCGTATAGATCGCATCCGCGTAGAGGGGGATGCTCATCACAAATGCCACAGCGAGGGTCCAACCCAGGACAGAGGCGATGGCCAGCCCAGGGCGCGTCAACAGACGCTTGGCGGCGACGGTTAGCATTGACCAGAGTCCACCGAGCAGGCGCATACACTCCACCTCCATGCCTCGCAGGTCGCGGCGCGTGGGAGGGACGGCGCACACGCGGGCCGCGTATGGTGCCTAGCGAGGGTCAGTACCCCGGCAGCAGCGTAGGCATATTGGGGCTGTCGAGGTTTCGAAAATGATCAGACTTGATCTTTTCGTTTGACTGCTCCGTCTGTTTGTGCTATACTTTCAGTGTTTGATATTATACCATAGCTTCGCCGCGAACCCCTCCGGGCTTAACGGCTTGCCGAATTCTTCAGGTCGAAGGGGTGGAGCGTCCAGGTGCTCAAAGAAGAACGTCACAAGATCATCCTCGATCGTATCCGCGATGACGGCCAGGTCACGGTTGCGCGGCTGAGTGAGCTCCTAGACGTCAGCGAGGTGACCATTCGCCGCGATCTCCGCGACCTGGACGAGCGCGGCAAGCTGCAGCGCGCCCACGGCGGCGCTGTGGCAACCCGGCGCGCCCCGCCCGAAGCCCCCGTTGTCGGCCGTATGGACCAGGCGCGCGCCTTCAAAGAGTGCATCGGGCAGTGTACCGCCTCCCTGATCGACGATGGCGAGGCCGTGTTCATCGGATCGGGGTCCACGGCTGCCTACGTCGCACGCCACCTGGTCGATCGCGAGAACCTCACAGTCGTGACGAACGCCCTCACGGTGGCCAACGAGCTGGCCACGGCTCAGGGCGTCACGGTGGTGATGACCGGCGGCATGATGCGACGCTCAGAGCTGTCGCTGGTCGGTCATATCACCGAACTTGCGTTGCACGAGGTGCGCGTCGACAAGGTCATCCTGGGCATACGCGCGATCAGCCTGGAGGCGGGGCTTACGAACGACTACCTGCCAGAGGTCATGACCGATCGGACGATCATCGACATGGCACCGCAGTTGATTGCAGTGGCAGATCATACCAAGTTCAACACGAGGGCGGCGGCCTACATTGCTCCGGTCGCACGCATCACGACGTTGGTCACCGATGACGGGATCTCCGTTGACACCGTCGCAGCGCTGGAGGCGATGGGCGTGGAGGTGATCGTGGCCTGTGTCGAACCCAAGGAGGAACGATCGTGAAGGAGAGGTCATACACCTGGCAGGAGATCGTCAGCCAACCCGAGGTCTGGGAAGCGACATTGGCCGCCTTCGACGCGCGTCGCGACGCGCTGCAGCAGTTTCTCGACCAAGCTGCGCCGGATGAGGCTCTCTTTGTGGGCTGTGGATCGACGCACTATCTGGCTCGCGCCGCGGCGGCGGCGTGGGCCCACACGACGCTATCGGCAGCGTGGGCGTCGCCGGCGTCGGAACTGCTGCTCTTCCCCGAGGCCTTGCCAGCGCGAAAGCCGCTGTTGGTGGCTGTCTCGCGTTCTGGGGCGACCACGGAGACTGTGTGGGCCATCGAGCGCTTCCGGAAGGTGTGGGGGAGGCCGGTTCTCGCCGTCACGTGCTACGCCGAAAGCCCCGTGGCCCGCCAGGCGGACTTCATTCTCGACACACCCGCCGCGCAGGAGCAGTCGATCGCGCAGACCCGTTCGTTCGTCAGCATGTTCATCCTGACTCAGCTGCTGGCTGCGACAAGCGGGCAGGACGAAGGCATACTGGCGAAGCTGCGCGAGCTCCCTGATGCATTGTGCGCCCTCTCCGATCGGCTGGGGGATCTGCCCCGCCTGCTTGGCGCGGACCTCGAGCTCGAGCGGTACTTCTTCCTGGGAGCGGGACCGCTCTACGGCCTGGCCTGCGAAGCGATGCTGAAAATGAAAGAGATGACACTCTCCTACGCCGAGGCCTACCATCCGCTGGAGTTCCGCCATGGCCCGATGTCGATGGTGAATGCCAAGACGCTGGTGGTGGGCCTGGTCTCCGATGCCGGGGCAGCGCAGGAGGTGCGTGTGTTGCGCGATATGCAGCGGCTTGGCGCGCGCACGCTGGCGCTCGTGGAGAACGCCAGTGTCTTCGATGAGTGGCGACCAGACCACGTGTTGGAGTTGCGGAGCGGGCTCGATGAGTGGACACGCGGCGCGCTTTACCTTCCGCCCCTCCAGCGGATGGCGCACTACCGCGCAGAGGCCAAGGGGCTGAACCCCGACGCGCCGGCGAACCTCGCGGCAGTTGTCGAGCTGTAGCACGCCGTTGGTCACAGCCTCGAAGGGAGCTGCCGGGCGATGCAAGCGTTGACCATCGGCAAGGTGCGCGGGCTCCAGCGTTGCGCCACGCCACGTGGTGCGATCTCCGTGCTGGCACTGGACCACCGGAACAACCTGCGCCGGGTGCTGCATCCCGAGAACCCCGATGCAACCTCGCCGTCGGAGCTGACCGCGCTCAAGCTCGAGATTGTGCGGGCGGTCGCGCCTGCATCGACCGCGGTCCTGCTCGATCCCGAGTTCGGGGCGGCGCAGGCGTTGGCCGAAGGGGGGCTTGGGGCGGCCACCGGCCTCGTGGTGGCTCTGGAGGCGACCGGCTACACCGGCGAACCGACCGCACGTCGGAGCGAGCTGCTCGCGGGCTGGGGCGTCGCCAAGGCCAAGCGCATGGGCGCTGACGCGGCCAAACTGCTGGTCTACTACCATCCCCAGGCGCCGACCGCTGCGGCCATTGAGCGGCTTGTGCGCGATGTTGCCGGGGCGTGTGCCGACCACGACCTGGCGCTCTTCCTCGAAGTGCTGACCTATGCGCCCGATTCGGCGAAAGGCAAGCTCACCGGTACTGCGCGGCGCGAGGCCGTTGTCGAGGCGGCGCGGCGACTGACGCCGTTGGGCGGCGACGTGCTCAAGGCTGAGTTTCCCGCCGATGTCGAGGCCGACGAGCGCGCCTGGGCCGAGGCGTGTACCGAGCTTACCGAGGCCAGCGCCGTCCCGTGGGTCTTGCTTTCGGCGGGGGTTGGGTATGATACCTATCTGCGGCAAGTTGCCGTCGCGTGCCAAGCCGGTGCCGCGGGCGTGGCGGCGGGCAGGGCCGTGTGGAAAGAGGTGACCTCGCTTGCCGGCGCGGAGCGTCGCGCCTTCCTCAGCGACGTCGCCCGGGTGCGGATGGCGCGCGTCACAGCGCTGTGCGACGCGCTGGCGCGTCCCTGGACGGCGGGGCATTCGCCGCAGCCCGTCGACGAGACCTGGTACCGCAGCTATGATGCGCCCCAGGGCGGTTGACTACGATCTCCTCGTCCTGGGCGAGATCAATGTCGATCTGATCGTCAACGGGGAGGACCTGGTCCCTGTCTTCGGGCAGGAGTTGCTGGTCGATGACGTCACGCTCACAATGGGCAGCTCCTCGGTGATCTTTGCCTGCGGTGCGGCACGCCTGGGCCATCGGGTTGGTTTCGTGGGTGTGGTGGGCGACGATGAGCTGGGGTATTTCATGCTGCGGGAGATGCGTGCACGCGGCGTCGACGTGAGCTCTGTCATCGTCGACCCTGCCATAAAGACGGGCATCACAGTCAGTCTCTCCACGCCGTCTGACCGCGCTATGTTGACCTACGCCGGCGCCATCGCGGCTCTGAGGGCCGATCAGGTCGACCCACGGTTGCTCGACCGGGCACGTCATCTCCACGTCAGCTCCTACTTCTTGCAGGATGGGCTGCGGCCCGGGCTGCCGGCGCTCCTGGCGAGCGCGCGCGCCCGCGGGCTCACAACCTCGCTGGACCCAGGGTTCGATCCGCACGAGACGTGGGACAGCGGGCTGCACGAGGCGCTGCGCCACGTCGATGTCTTCCTGCCGAACGAGGTCGAGGGCCCGGCGATTGCCGGCACTGCTGATACGGGAAGTGCACTGGAGACCCTGGCGACCCGCGTGCCCGTCGTGGCCCTCAAACTCGGGGCGCAGGGCGCCGTGGCCCGGCGAGGTGCGGAGGTCGAGCGGGCCACGCCGCCGCCGGTCCGCGTGGTGGATACAACAGGCGCGGGCGACAGCTTCGACGCCGGGTTCATCTACGGATATCTGGCGGGGTGGCCGCTGGCGCAGACGGTGCGCCTGGCCTGTGCGTGCGGCGCGCTCGCTACGCGTCTCCCCGGCGGCACCAATGGCCAGCCCACGCTGGAGGAGGCGCTGGCTGCCGTGGGGCCGACGGCCTGAAGGAGGTCTGTTTCCCGTGTCAACGCTGCTCTCTCCCCTTGAAGCGCTTGTCGCCGCCCAGGCCCAGGGCGAGGCACTTGGCATCGCCAGCATCTGTTCGGCACATCCAGAGGTCCTGCAGGCGGCGGTCGTGCACGCCGTGGCCACCGGGCGCCCACTGCTCATCGAGTCGACGTCCAACCAGGTGAACCAGGACGGCGGCTACACCGGCATGACGCCCGCGGCTTTTGCCCGCTTCGTGAGAGGTATCGCCCACAGCAACGGACTGCCTCCTGAGCAGCTGGTCCTGGGCGGTGACCATCTTGGTCCGAATCCCTGGCGGCATGCGCCGGCGAGTGAGGCGATGGACCGGGCCAGGACGCTGGTGCGCGACTGCGTGTTGGCCGGCTACACGAAGATCCACCTCGATGCGAGCATGCGGTGCGCGGACGATGCGCCGGACGCGCCCTTGCCTACGGACGTGGTAGCGGCGAGAGCAGCGGAGCTCTGCGCTGTTGCCGAGGCCGCCCACGGCCAGCTCGCCGAGGGCAGCCCCGCCCCCTGTTATGTGATTGGGACCGAGGTGCCGCCTCCGGGTGGCGAGCAGCAGGCCGCCGTGGACGTCGCGACGTCATCGGTGGGCGACACCGAGGCGACGATCGACCTGACGCGCCGGGCGTTCGCCGATCGCGGGCTGGCGGCTGCATGGGACCGCGTCTGTGCCGTCGTGGTCCAGCCGGGCGTGGAGTTCGGCGACGACGTCGTGTTCGACTACCGGCGCGAGCGGGCTGCGCCGCTGGCGCGCCTGATCGAGCGCCACGCGACCCTGGTCTACGAAGCGCACTCGACCGACTATCAGACGCGACACGCACTGCGCCAGATGGTTGAAGATCACTTTGCCATCCTGAAGGTGGGGCCCGCGCTCACGTTCGCGTACCGCGTGGCCGTGCTCGCGTTGGCGCAGATCGAGACCGCGCTGGTTCCGGAGGCCGAGCGCTCGCGCCTCATCGCGGTGTTGGAGTCGACGATGCTGGCGCACCCGGAGCACTGGCAGGCCTACTACCACGGCACACCGGCGCAGCAACGCATAGCGCGGCTCTACAGCTTCAGCGACCGCATCCGGTACTACTGGCCGCAACCGGCAGTACAGGCGGCGGTGCGGACGCTGGTACAGAGCCTCTCGGCGCGGCACATCCCGCTCACCTTGCTCAGCCAGGCCCTCCCCCGGCAGTACGTAGCGGTGCGTGAGGGACGTCTCCGGCCCGATCCCACGGCGCTTGTCCGCGACAAGATCACTGAGGTGCTTGAGGACTACGCCGCGGCGACCGGCTGATGGCGCACTCGACGCAGGCCTGCCGAGTCGATTCCCGCCGGTGCTTCATCTGCGCAAGACCGTCCTTTCCCCGGACTTGTGCCCTGAGCCTTGCGATCTACACTTGGCTGTGGCTGCACACTATAACTCACAGACTACGCTTGGAGGTACGATGACGAAGATCGCTTTTATCGGTGCCGGTAGTTTCGGTTTCACGCGCGGGCTAGTCCGCGATATCCTGACCTTCCCCCTGCTCGAGGACGCGACGCTGGCGCTGATGGACATCGACGCCGAGCGGCTGGACTTCTCGCGGCGCGCCGTCCAGCGCATCGTGGATGAGGGGCATTATCCCGCCAAGGTCGAGACGACGATGGACCGTGCCGAGGCGCTCAAAGGCGCGGATGCGGTGTTGTGCACGATTCTGGCGGGCGACGTAGACGTCTGGCAGTACGACATCACCATCCCCAAGAAGTACGGGGTCGACATCAATGTGGGCGACACGCGCGGCGTCTCGGGCATCTTCCGCGCGCTGCGCACCATCCCGGTGATGCTCGACATCGTCCACGATATGGAGCGCTACTGCCCGGGCGCAACGCTGCTCAACTACACTAACCCGATGGCAATGCTCTGCCGCGCCATGCAGCGCGAATCGTCGGTTCAGCTGACGGGCCTCTGCCACAGCGTCCAGGGCACGGCGCACATGCTGGCCAACTGGATCGGCGCGCCGGTGGATGAGATCACCTATACCTGCGCTGGGATCAACCATATGGCATGGTACCTCGAGTACAAGTGGAAGGGTCAGGACGCCTATCCCTTGATTCGCAAGGCCGTGATGGAGAACGAGCATATCTACAACGAAGAGCAGGTGCGCAACGAGATGTTCCTGCACTTCGGCTACTACATCACGGAGTCGAGCGGCCATAACTCGGAGTACAACTGGTGGTTCCGCAAACGAGCCGACCTGATCGAGAAGTACTGCACCCACGGGACGGGGTGGAACCCGGGCGTCTACTCCTACATCCTTGATGAGTATCGCCAGCGGGGCAGTACCTGGAAAGACTCGATCCGCGCCTGGCTGGAAAACCCGGAGCCGCTGGATCTGAAGCGCGGGCATGAGTACGCAGCGTCGATCATCAATGCGCTCCAGGGTGGCGATCCATTCAAGTTCAACGGCAACGTGCCCAACACCAACCTGATCACCAACCTCCCCGAGGGCGCGTGTGTAGAGGTCCCGGTGTATGCCGACAAGGGCGGGCTGCACTCGATCCACGTCGGCGCGTTGCCGCCCGCGGTAGCGCCGCTCAACCAGATCACCGTGGCGTCGGAGGAGATGGCGGTGGAGGCCGCGCTTACCGGCGACCCAACGCTGGTGTTCCAGTCCATCGCCTACGACCCGCTCACCGCCGCCGTGCTTTCGCTTGCGGAGATCAAGCAGATGGTGAACGAGATGTTGGCTCAGAACGGGCCGTATCTGCCGCAGTTCAAACATCTGGAAGCGTAGCCGGAAGCCGGACGCTGGCTGGCGGCGGGCGCTTGCTGCTTGCCGTCCTGCGCGATTGATCACGCCAGCGTCCGGCTTGTGTTTGCCAACCGCAAACTCACGGTTGGCCGCTTGCCTCGAAAGGAAGGCCGAATATGCTGATCGACCTTGTGAAACGAAGCCGGACGTTCCGGCGCTTTGACGAGTCGGTGTCTGTGTCGATGGCGACCCTGCGCGAGCTTGTGGCGTTGGCGCGCTTTTCGCCTTCGGCGGCGAACCGGCAGCCGCTCAAGTTCAAGCTCTATAACGACGCCGCCGACCGGGAGACGATCTTCCGATCGCTGGCCTGGGCCGGCGCGCTGCCAAGGTGGGGCGGCCCGAAGGAGGGTGAGCGCCCGATGGCGTACATCCTGATCCTGGGCGACACGGAGATCACCAGCAGCTTCGCCGTTGACGAGGGCATTATGGCGCAGTCGATGATGCTGGGCGCGGCCGACCAGGGCCTGGGCGGCTGCATGTTGGGCGCCATCAACCGCAAGCAACTGCGCGAGGATCTGGGAATCCCCGAACGGTATGAGATCCTGTTGGTGCTCGCGCTCGGCAAGCCGGCCGAGACGGTCGTGGTCGACGACCTGGAGCCGGGGCAATCTGTGAACTACTGGCGCGACGAACAGGATGTGCACCATGTCCCCAAACGCACCCTGGACGAACTGATCCTGACTTAGCGAGCGCCGTCCACGCGGAGCGCTGATGCCAGTTGGGGATGTCCCCAAACGCACCCTGGACGAATTGATCCTGGCGTAGCGAGCGCCGCCCGCGCGGAGCGCTGATGCCAGTTGGGGATGTCCCCAAAAGGACGCTGGACGAACTGATCCTGGCGTAGCGAGCGCCGCCCGCGCGGAGTGCTGATGCCAGTTGGGGATGTCCCCAAAAGGACGCTGGACGAACTGATCCTGGCGTAGCGAGCGCCACCCACGCGGAGCGCTGATGCCAGTTGGGGATGTCCCCAAACGCACCCTGGACGAACTGATCCTGGAGTAGACGCCACACGTCACGCGGAGCGACACGGTCAGTTGGGGTGTCTCGCAAGGACTCGGGATGCGCCGATCTTGGCGTAGGTGCCTGGGGACGAATCCGAGGGGCTGTGAAACGGCCCCCGGTCGGCCGGGGCTACAGGAAGTACGAACCCCCGGTTCGCTTGCGAGCCGAGGGTAATCCCTAACGGAGAACTGACAACGGAGAACTGTAAACTAACCTATGGACAACAGGGAATGGTTTCGACAGGCGCAGTTTGGGATGATGGTGCATTGGGGGCTGTACGCGCTCCCGGCCGGCGAGTGGAGGGGCGAGCGGATGCCGTTCATCGGCGAGTGGGCGCAGTCGTACTTTCGGATTCCCGGTAAGGAGTACGGCGCGCTCGCGGCCATATTCAACCCGATCCTGTTCGACGCCGAGGAATGGGTGGCGCTCGCGCTCGAAAGCGGGATGAAGTACATGGTTGTGACGAGCAAGCATCACGATGGCTTCGCGATGTACCACTCCCGGGTCGATCCCTACAACATCGTCGATGCGACGCCCTTCGGTCGGGACGTGATCGGTGAACTCGCCGAGGCCTGCGCCAGGCACGGGCTGAAGCTGGGGCTCTACTACTCGCAGGATCTGGACTGGCACGAGCCCAACGGCGGCGGCTACACGCGCGGGCACACGAACTGTGGGGTGATGAGCTGGACGAACGACTGGGATTATCCTGACAACGGAAGGAAGGACTACACGCAGTGCTACGAGGCCAAGATCAAGCCGCAGGTCGAGGAGATCCTCCGCAACTACGGTGATCTGTGCCTGGTCTGGTTCGACACGCCGCTGACGGTCTCTCCGGAGCAGAGTGCCGAGCTCTTTCAGATGGTGAAGCGCTACCAGCCGGACTGCCTGGTCAACTCCCGCATCGGCAACGGCATGGGCGACTACCGCTCCTGGGGCGACAACCAAATCCCGGACGAGACTATGCAGGACGGTCTTTTTGAGACGCCCGCCACACTCAACGACACATGGGGCTACAAGAGCTTCGACCAGAACTGGAAGAGCGCCGAGGAAGTCCTGCGGCTCAAGAACCACCTGAACACCCGGGGCATCAACTACCTGCTCAACGTTGGACCGGACTACCTGGGCCGTATCCCGGCCCCCTCGCAACAGATCTTGCGCCAGGTAGGCCAGGCCCTGCGCAAGTGAGCCCCGTCCCACGGCTTCCGTTAGCCGACCGATTGCCGACACCTTCCTACGGGTGACTGACTTGACTCCCCGTCAACGTTTCCTCGACTACGTCCGCGGCGCGCCGGGTGCGCGTCGGGTCGTCTCGCCCTTCCTGCCCCACGCCGACGTCGTCGAAGCGACGCTGCGCCACCTGGGCCTGCCGGTGGGCGGCGAGCCCATCGCCAACGAGATCCGGCTGGCGCGGGCGGTGGACTACGAGCCGATGTTCATGACCGACTGCCCGGGCCTGATCTTTCCGTGGGCCGAGGACGCAACGCGGTCCGACGAGACGTGGACCGTGAAGGTACTGCCGGCACCCGATGGGCCGTGGCTGCGCAGAATCTCGCGCCGGTTGGGGGAGTGGGGCGACGATGCTGGGTTTCCTGTCAAGACGGAGGTCGACTACGAGCGGCTGATCACGGTGGCCGAGCGCGCCGGCGACCGTGAGGCTGAGATCCGTGCCTACTTCCGCCGGTGGCGCGAGCGCGTGGGCGAGGAGGGCGTCGTCGTGATCGGCCACCCGCACGTCACGTGGATCGGCTACCAGGTTAGCCAGCGTAACCTGATCTTCCACGAACACGATCACCCCGCGCTCTTCCGGCGCTCGATGGACGCTATCTACCAGGCCGCCTGCTTCGTCTTCGAGGTCGCGATGGAAGAGGGGATTGACTTCATGAGCGAGTCGAGCTCCGGCCTGGAGATGACGTCGCCGGCGGACTTCGACCGGCTCGACTTGCCCTATCTACAGGCGCTCGCGGACTTCACCCACGCACGGGGCGGGCTCTTCTGGTACCACAACTGCGGGCTGACGCGACGGTTGATCGTCTCGGGACGCTTCAACGCCTTTGGGGCCGACGTCATCGAGACGTTGGCGCCGCCGCCCGAGGGCGACAACGATCTGGCTGAGTCGCGCCGGCATCTCGACCCGACGATCTGCACCAAGGGCAACCTGAGCCTGCTCTTGCTGCGCGACGGCACGCCGGAGCAGGTCACGGCAGCGACGCGGGCGATGGTAGCGGCAGTGCGCGACCGTGGGTACGGGCGGCGGCACATCCACTCGACCGCCGACGCCGTGCTCACGGGAACGCCGCCCGAGAACTTCCTGGCCTTTGTGCGCACGGCGCGGGATGTAAGCGAGGCATGAGGCTGCGGGTGCGCCATATCTTCCTCACGGCGTGAACACTCCGGAGCTTGACTTCGCTACGGAGCGCAGGTATTGTCTAGGGAGGGCGCCCCTACACGGAGCGACGGGATCGCTGTGCTGTCGTGGGTGGTCCTTGGAGGTGTCTATGACGATCGAGGCGCGGCAGAAGTCGTGAGGGGACCTGGATCTCTCCCGGCTCTCAACCGGCAGGGGCAAGTCCCCTCTTTGTGATCCTACTCTGGTGCCGCAGGTAGCCTGCGCGGCGCTACGCGACCTTGTTCGCTTCCACGTAGTCCCAGTTGATCTCGAAGCCCAGGCCGGGCTTGGTCGCCAGGATGACGTTCCCCTCACCGTCGAGCGGGTCGCAGATGGCCTTGAGGTAGGGGGCCGGCTTCTCGTAGTCCAGGTCGGGCCTCAGTAGCCCGCGCTCGAAGTACTCGCACGTGGACTCGGGCGTGGCGCCCAGGATGTGGCTGTTGGTCCAGCCGCCGCCGTGCATCTCGCACTGGATGCCAAACGCCTGGCAGAGCATCACGTGCTTGTAGGCGCCCGTGATCCCGCCGTAGCCCACGTCGATGCGGCTCATGTCCGATGCTCCTTGCAGCACCCACTCCGCGCGCGAGAAGATGCCTCCGGGCGCGTGCTCTGGACTGCAGATCGCGATGTCCAGTTCGCGCGTGAGGCGGCGGTAGGGCTCGATGCGTGTCTCGATCATCGGGTGCTCGAGCCAGTAGAAGTCCAGCTTCTCCAGCTCGCGGCCCACCCAGAGCGATTGCTCGTAGGTGTAGACGCCGAAGGGATCGAGCATCAGCACCATATCGTCGCCCACAGCCTCGCGCACAGCTTTGCAGACCTCGATGTCGGCCTCGGGATAGCCGGGGAGCTGGGGGCCGGGCTCCCAGGTGTAGGGGTTGAAGTGGATGTAGGCGTGGACCTTGTAGGCGGTGTAGCCCTGGGCCTTGCACGCCCGGGCGTGGGCCGCGTAATCCTCGGCCTTGCCCATGTTCGGCCAACTGCTGGCGTAGGCCTTGATCTTGTCGCGGCAGCCACCCAGCAGCTTGTGCACCGGCAGCCCGACCATGCGCCCGTAGAGATCCCAGAGCGCGCAGTCGACCCAGCCCATGAGGTGCTCATTGATGCCGGGGTGCTGATCCATCCAGTGCCACAGCTTCTCGCGGTCGAGCGGATTCTCGCCGAGGAGCAGCGGTTTGAGCAAGCCGTCGACTGTGCGCTGCTCGCCCCCGAGCATGAAGCCTTCGGCGCCTTCGTCGGTAACGAAGCGGGTGATGCTGCTCGTGGTGGGGTGTTCCTCGCCCCAATAGTAGTAGCCCCACTTGGTGGGGTAGGTGCGCGATGTCGTCTGGAAGCGGATGACCTGAATGTCCGTGAGTTTCACTGTCGTCCTCCTGAAGTGTGAGATGAAGCATTACAGGTATGGTAGCCCTGCCGGGCGAGCGCGCAACTGCGTTGGCGAGCGCGCAACTGAGTTGGCGAGCATGCCGAGGCGCGGTAGGCGGCAGCTCGGGTGCGTGCCTTGCCAGATGGGTGCGGAGCGGTACGATTAGCTATGGCAAGGGGCAGTTCCTGGATCCGACGTATTGTCGTAGGCCGGGCCTGCCAGAGGAGGGACAAGATGGGCGGACTCGACAGGTTGCTGGCGCGCGCGGGTACCTGGCGCGGGGTCAGCCGGCTTCAGGATCCCGAGACCAGCCAGCCGGAGGACTCGGACTCGACGTTGACCGTAGCGCCTGTGCTCCACGACACGTTTGCGCTGCTGACCTACACATGGGCCTACCACGGTACGCCGCAGGAGGGCTTGCTTCTGATCGGCTACCAGGCGGCGGTGGCAGTGGTCACTGCGTACTGGGCGGACACCTGGCACATGGGCGACCAGGTGATGACGTGCGAGGGAACCGTCGACGGTGAGGGCGGTCTTGCGCTGCGGGGTTCGTATAGTGCGCCGCCCAACCAGGTCTGGGGCTGGCGCATTGAGCTGACCCAGCGCGACGACCGCACGCTCACCCTGACGATGTACAACGTCACACCCGACGGGCAGGAGGCGCTGGCTGTAGAGGCGGCCTTCATGCGACCGTGAGGCGACCGCGCAATCGACGCGGCTGGCGCGGATGCGGGCGTGCGCCCGGGGGCGGGCGTGCGCCCAAGCAGGGCGTGCGCCGGTTTCCATCCGTGATATGCTTGGGGCAGATCCGGCGGGTCGAGCGGTCCCGGCCCCGGACGACCACACGATATCAGGAGGGGCTATGCCAAGGGCGAAAGAGACAACGCTGCATAGAGAGATCCTGGAGCAGCCGGAGGTGTTGCTGCGCCAGCTGACAGAGCAGCGCGCGACGGTCGAGGCGGTCGCCGATGCGGTGAGAAAGCGCAAACCGGCGTATATCTTGATCGCGGCACGCGGCACATCGGACAACGCCGCCCGCTACGGGCAGTATCTGTTCGGCGCTGTAAACAAGCTGCAGGTGGCGCTGGCGACGCCGTCGTTGTTCACGCGCTACGAGCTGCCCCCCGTGATTGGGAATGCCCTGGTTGTGGGCATTTCCCAGTCGGGCGAATCGCCGGACATCGTGCGGGTGGTGCAGGAGGCGCGCAAGCAGGGCGCGCTGACGGTGGGGATCACCAACACGCCTGGCTCACCTCTGGCGTCCACGGCGGAGCACGTCATTCCCATGAATGCGGGCCAGGAAGTGAGCGTCGCTGCGACAAAGACCTATACGGCCTCGCTGATGGCGCTGGCGATGTTCAGCGCGGCGCTGGCGGAGGACGAGGCGCGCTTCAAGGAGCTGGCGGCTGTCCCGGGCTATGTGGCGCACGTGACGGATGCGGCCGATTCGCTGGTCGCGGCGGCGCAGCGCTACCGCACAATGCAGGCCTGCGTGGTCGTGAGCCGCGGCCACAACTATGCCACCGCCTTCGAGATCGCGCTCAAGCTCAAGGAGCTTACCTACGTGCTCGCCGAGCCCTACTCCTCAGCCGATTTCCAGCACGGCCCGGTGGCGCTCGTCGAGCGTGGGTTCCCCGTGATTGCGGTTGTGCCCGACGGCGCGGTTACCGGGGAGGTGCTCCATCTGCTACATCAGCTCCGCGAGCGCGAGGCCGAACTGGTGGTCTTCTCGGCGGTCGACGAGGCGCTGGCGCTGGGCCACACGTGCTTTGGGTTGACCAAGGATGTGCCGGAGTGGGTCTCGCCGCTGTCGATGGTGGTGCCGGGCCAGCTGATGGCGCTGGGCTTGGCGCTCGCCAAGGGGCTGGATCCCGATCATCCGCGCGAGTTAGCCAAGGTGACGCGAACGCACTAGCCCGGCGTCGTGCAGGCGGGCTGGCGCGGACAGCAGACCGGCTCGGGCCTCACGGGGTGAGGGTGAGACCGGCCGGAGCGGACAGGTGTGCGACGGGGTCTAGTCGGGCGCTTTCTCCCAGCGCTCTACGATGAGCCACCCCATGCCCCAGCGGTCGGCGTGCCACTGCCCCCGCACAACGATCGGGTCCCACGCCGGTGGGGTGGGCGTCCCCTGGGCGACCTCGGTCCACGTCCAACTGATGCCGTCCCACAGCGCGTAGCCGCCACGGTGCCAACCCGGCAGGCGCACGCCGACGGTGGCCACCGATCCCCGCGTGCGGTCGAGCTGGGCCACGGGCACGCACCCGGGGACCGTGGTGGCGAGCTCGGGAAGCCAGTCGCGGAGCGCTCCCAGCGGAAAGCCCAGCAGCGAGCGCTCCCACGCCAGGTGCTGGCGCCGTGGCGCTGGGGGAGCGTACCCCGTGGCGAAGTCGAAGGCCAGCTGCCGCGCGGTACCCGCGCGGACGGACATCTCCGCCTCCTGTACCATCGCCGGGCGGTTGGCGCCCAAGCCGTCGAGCGCGCCGCATTGGATCAGGTGCAGCACTTCCTTGGCCTGCAAGGGCACCCGCATGAGCAGGTCGCGAAGGTCGGTAAAGGGGCGGTGCTGTCCGGCGCCCTCGCCGCGGACGGGGTCGCGGGCGCGCAGCAGGTCGGCCACTGCCTTGCGCCGCAGGTCGCGCACCAGCTCAAGTCCCAACCATAGAACGGGACGCTCCTGCTCCCACGCCAGGATCACGCCGGCGCGGCTGTGGTTCACGTGAGGCATGCGCACGTCGATCCCCAGACGCACGGCCTCGGCCATATAGACCGCGGGGTGGTGATAGCCGCCGTAGTTGCGGAGCCTGGCCCAGAAGAACTCCGCGGGCCAATGGGCCTTCATGTAGGCCGACCGGTAACTGACGTCGGCGTAGGCGGTGGCGTGGCCCTGGTTGAAGCCGTAGCCGGAGAAGGCCGCGACCTGCTCCCAGAGCTGCTCGGCCTGTTGCGCTGTAAAGGCCGGACCGCCGGGCGCGGGGCGTTGGCATCCGGCGATGAACGCGTCGCGCAACTGCGTCATCGTTTCGGCGTTCATCTTGCTCATACCGCGGCGGATCGCGCCCGCCTGAGCCCAGTCTAGCCCGGCGATCTCCGTCGCCACGCGCAGCACCTGCTCCTGGAAGATCAGCACGCCCTTGGTGGGGGCGAGGATAGGCTCCAGCGCCGGATGCAAGTAGTGCGTCGGCGCCTCGCCACGGTACCGGCGCACGAAGATATCGGCCTGTCCCCCGGTGGCAGGCCCGGGCTTGAAGAAGGCGTTGGCGATAGCCAGGTCTCTGACCGTCCGCGCTCGCAGCTTGCGCAACGTGCGCCGCGCGCCGATCGAATCGCACTGGAAGACGCCGATGGTGTCGCCGCGCTCCAGCAGGTCTGCGGTCACGGTGTCGTCGGGCGGGATCTGGATGAGGCGGAAGCTCGGGTCGCGCTCGCGGACCTTTTCGGCAGCGTCGGCGAGCACGGTCAGCGCGCGGATGCCGAGGAGGTCGAGCTTGGGCAGGCCGATGGCCTCGCAGTCGCCGTGGTCGAACTGGGTGGTAAGGTAACCCTTGGGCGACATCTGCACCGGCACCAGGTCGGTCAGCGGGCCGGGTGTGATGATGAGGCCCGCGGCGTGGATCGAGAGGTGGTGGGGCAGGCCGGTGACACTATAGGCTGCGCGGGCGACGGCCTGCAGTTTGGCGGAAGGCAGGTCCGCCAGGGCCTCCTCCAGCGGGCGCGCCTCCCAGAACCGGGGCCCGCGCGGCCCTTCGCGTAACGCCGTGACGAGCGACTGCGTCTCTTGCTCGTCCAGGCCATAGGCCTTGGCCGTCTCGCGCGCGGCTGAGCGCAGCCGGAGCGTCGCCATGGCCCCAACGAGGGCCACGCGGCCCGCGCCGTAGGTGCGGCGGATGTAGTCCTGTACCTCGTCGCGCCGCCGGCTGCAGAAATCGAGGTCGATGTCGGGCGGGTCGGCCCGTCCGGGGCTCAGGAAGCGCTCGAAGAGCAACCCGTGCGCGAGCGGGTCCACCGTCGTGATGCCGAGGGCGTAGGCCACGAGCGCGTTGGCGACGCTGCCGCGCGTGCTCACCGGGACCTCGCGCTCGCGGGCGTACCGGGTGATGTCGGCGACGATCAGGAAGAGCGGCGCGTAGCCGTGGCGGTTGATGGCGTTGAGCTCGCGCTCCAGCCGCTCGGCGACCGGGGCGGGGAGCGGCGCACCATCGGGCACGCCGTAGCGCGTCCGGCAACCCGCGGTGGCGTGCAGGGCGAGCGCTGTGGCGGGGGTCTGTCCCGGGGGCAGGATGGGCTCGGGCCAATGAAGGGCACTGGAGGGGAGCACCGAACTCCCGTCCTCCGGCGTGCAACGACGGGCCACTTCGTGCGTGCGAGCCAGCGCGCCGGGGTAGTCGCCAAAGCGGTTGGCGAGGTCCGTGGCGTCGAGCCAATGCACGTCGATGCGCGCGTCGCCGCCATCCGGGAGCACTTCGGGCGGTACGGCTTCGAGCCGGCAGTTGCGGTCGATCGCCGCCAGCAGCCGCAGGCGCACCTTGTCCTCGGGCGTGAGGGCGTAGATGGGCTGCACGGCGACGGTCTTGAGGCCGAGGAAGCCGGCTTTGGCGTCGAGTGCGGCGACCAGCGGCGCGTCGTCGGGCCCATGGAGCTCCAAGCTGACGTAAGTGTCTTCGGGGCCATAGATGCCACACAGCCGGCCCAGGAAGCGATGCGCCGCGTCGTCCATGCCCGCGGCAAGGCTGCGCCAGGCGTAGCCACAGCGCCCGCCGGTGAGGCAGATCAGGCCCTCGCGATGGGCGCGCAGTGCGTGGAGGGGCACGCCCTGGAGGGCGCGGGCCTCGCGATCGGGGTCGGTCTGGATCTGCGACGAAAGCGCGCTGAGCGAGCGATAGCCGTCAGCGTTGCGTGCCAGGAGGACCAGCAGGCCCGGCGTGGTACGGGGCGGCGGAGGGGCGCCGAGGTCGTCGGGCCACGCCACGGTCACGGTCAGCCCCAGGAGCGGCTGCACGCCTGCTGAGCGGCAGGCACGGTCGAAGGCCACCGCGCCGTAGAGCGCGTTCGTGTCGGTGAGCGCCAGGTGCGTCAGGCCGTCCGCGGCAGCCTGGCGGGCCAATTCATCCGGGGCCGGTGTGGCGCCCAGGAGCGTATAGCACGAGTGCACGTGCAGGTGCGGGTACGCGTCCATAGGCACAGTGTACACGAGGATCGTGGAAATGCGAACACATGTTCTGCCGAGGGGTGTGGGGGACAGAGGCGCGAGGGTCACTGAGGCCGCTGCGAAAGGCCTGGCTTCGTCACGATGTCGGACCGCTGCCCGAACGCTGTCGTTGCGACCGCCTCGGCAGCCATGTCCCGACCGGTCGCCAGACGGCGTGTCCTGGGCTATACTGCGAGCAAACGGCAGGTGGTAGCATGGCGATACAGGAACGGGGGCGGGCGCGATTCAGGCGGGCAGGGCTTGGGGCGAAGATCATCGCCTGGTTCCTGATCCCAACGGCGGTCATTCTAGCGGCTGTGGGGGTGCTGGCCTTCACGGCTGCGCAACGCGCAACTGAGGAGTTGGCCCTGGCCCGCACGCAGGATCGCACGTTGCTGCTGGCCAATCAGCTATCAGCCGCGCTGACGGCGTTTCGCCAGCCGCTGGGGCAGCATGCCTTGGGCCCTCAGCCCTTGACGCCGCAGGCGCAGCAGGCCGCGCTCGAGGCGGCCTGGCCGGTTGGCACGCTGGCGGCGTTCGACGCGGGCGTGTTGGTGCTCGATCGCGATGGCACCGTGACCGCTGCCGTGCCCGCGCGGTATGATCTGATCGGCGCATCCCTTCCCGAGCTCCTCCCGGCTGGGGGAGCACCCGCTAACGAAGACCTGGGGTTCTCTGGCCTACTTCTCGACCGGGTCGCCGGCCTCGATGTGATGGCCCTCAGCCGGGCCATCGAGGACATGCCCGGCCAGGTCCTGGGCGCGGTGGTGGGGTTGTTCCGAGTGGGGCCCACGGCGACGCGCACGAGCGAGCTCTATCGCGCGATCTGGGAGCTCTACATTGGCCGTCGCGAGGTTGCCTACTTGGTTGACAGCCAGGGTCGCATCGTCTTCCATCCCGACGCGTTTCTGATGGGGACAGCCGTGGCGGACCGGCTGCCGGTGGAGCGTGCGTTGGCGGGTCAGACGGGGGCAATGCGGACCCAAGACCTCGATGGTCGCGAGGTGGTTGCCGGGTACACGCCTGTGCCGCGCACGTCATGGGCGCTGATCACCGAGGATTCGTGGGCCGACGTCCAGAGCACGAGCCTCCCCTATCTGCGGTTCATCGTCGCCCTGCTGGCCCTGGGGGTCGTGATTCCCATTCTGACTGTGACGTTTGGCGTGCGGCGCATGATGCAACCGCTAGGTCGCCTGACGCAGGCCGCCGGCAGGATCGCGGCCGGTGACTTTAGCCAGGATATCGAGGTGCGGTCCGGAGACGAGTTGGAGGTCCTGGCCGGGCAGTTCAACACGATGGCGGCTGAGCTGCGGGCGTCCTATGCCACGCTGGAGCAACGCGTTGCGGATCGCACCCAGGAGCTGGCCACCCTGAACGCGGTTGCGGCGGTCGTGAGTCGCTCACTGGCGCTTGACGAGATCATGGAAGCGGCGCTGGCGCAGACGATGGAGGCATTGCAGATCGAGGCGGGCGCCGCGTTCCAGCTGGAGAACGAGACCCTGCACCTCGTCGCACATCGTGGCCTCTCGGGGGCCTTCGCTGCCGAAGTGCGGACATTGCCGCTGGACTTGAGCGCCGCAGGTCAGGCGGTTGCTGCGGCCGAACCCGTGGTCCGTGCCGTGGATGAATACCCGGATTCCATCCTGAAAGGCCTGCTACGGGAGGAGGGCCTGGCGACGGTCATCAGCGTTCCGCTGGCGGCCAAGGGGCAGATGCTCGGTGCGCTGGATCTGGTGACCCACCAGGCGCGCGTGCTCACGGGCGAGGAACGCTCGCTGCTGGCCGCGATCGGCCAGCAGGTGGGGCTGGCTGTGGTGAACGCACGGCTCTACGAGGAGGCGGAGGCATCGGCGGCCGCGGAAGAGCGCAACCGGTTGGCCCGTGACTTGCACGATGCCGTGAGCCAGACTCTGTTCACCGCCAGCCTGATCGCCGACGTCGTGCCGCAGTTGTGGGAGCACGATCCCAACGAGGCCCGGCGCCAGCTGGAGATGCTGCGGCGACTGACCCGCGGCGCGCAGGCAGAGATGCGCACGTTGTTGATGGAGCTCCGTCCCGCGGCCTTGCTGGAGGCCAACTTCGGTGAGCTCATCGGCCAGCTTGGCCGAGCTGCGACCGGACGCGCTGAGATCGATCTGGCGCTCGATGTGTCGGAGATCCCAGAGCTGCCGCCTGACGTGAAGGTGGCGCTGTACCGGATTGCGCAGGAGGCGCTCAACAACGTCGTGAAGCACTCGGGCGCTGCGCGCGTGACGGTGAGTCTCTTCGTGATGGATGGCGCCGTCGAGTTGCACATCTGTGACAACGGACGCGGATTCGAGATGACGGGCGTGCCGGCGGGGCACTTCGGGCTATCGACGATGCGCGAGCGCGCGGAGGGCATTGGCGCCATGATGGAACTGAGGAGCGCGCCCGGCGCCGGGACGTGTGTCTCGGCTGTCTGGCGCGTAGACACGACACAGGAGGCGGTCGAGTGAGCGTTGCACGCAGGCACTGGGAGCGTTGGGTGCTGGCATTGGCATTCCTGGTTCTCGCGAGCGGGTGCGGCCTCTGGCCAACTCGCGAGGCGGCGCCAGGCCCGACCGAAGTTGTGGAGCGTTTCTATCGCTGGGTTCTGGGCTATCCCGGCAACCCGGTGGCCGACCGGGAGTACCGCGAGAGCCCCTACCTGACGGAGTCGTTCAAGCAGCGGGTCGACGAGATGGTGTCCGAACCGCAGACGGGCGGCGCAGATCCCTTCCTCCTGGCGCAAGATGTGCCTGAGCGCTTCAGCCTTGGCGAGACAACCATCGATGGCGGCCACGCCACCGTAGAGGTGGACCTCTATTGGGCCGGCAACGACGTGCCCACGCCACGCATCGCGGTGCTGGAGCGCGTGTCGGGGGAGTGGCTGATCGATCGCGTGACGGTGCCGTAAGGTCACCGGTTCTGGCGTCAAGTCCCCTGGCCGAGCCGGCGGCCAGCCACTGCCTCTCTGGTAGGGCGCGCCGGTGGACACCCGCGCACCGCGGGTGTTGACAGGGCCTACGAAGCCAGGTATAATTGTCATATAGATATCTGACAAATGTTGGTGCGGTTCCCTGTACGGATGCGGAGGAGCGTGGACGGTCAGAGCTCAGAGAGGGAGTCACAGAACTATGACGACCGGTGAGACGCGTAGTCTGGGGAGCAGCAGGTCGGCGGTTGGTGAGGGATGTGAGTTGCCGCTGGATTTCGATATCGGTGCGGAAGTGTTCTGCAGCGATGGCCGCTGTGGTAAGCTCATGCGGGTGGTCATAGACCCGGCGACGGACAACGTGACGGATTTGATCGTGGGGAAGGGGTTCTTGCAGCGGAAGGACCGTGTGGTGCCGGTGTCCGCGGTTGCCGGTGCCGCAGGTGACGCGATCCACCTGAACCTGGCAAGCCGCGACGTGAAGGCGCTGCCGGAGTACCGCGAGATCGAGTTTCGCGTGCCGGCGGCGGGATGGGAGAGCAGCCGCTACAAGCCGGAGAACGTGCGCTACTGGATGACGAACTACGGCGGGATCGCCGACGTTGCGGTGGTGCCCGCACGGAAGCAAAGGCTTCACACCGGTGTGTCGTTCGATCTGAGGGT
>Ga0123332_1001277_pt1 | contig 24838 bp, 24 predicted proteins | sample BioC12SIPDNA_4_FD_89958 | JGI IMG/M metagenome (GOLD analysis project Ga0123332, IMG submission 89958) | Anaerobic biogas reactor microbial communites from Washington, USA - Biogas_R2_A C12 SIP DNA | ecosystem: Engineered > Bioreactor > Anaerobic > Unclassified | place: Washington, USA... | reverse complement strand
GGACCTACGATCGCGTGATCTCGATCGGTGTGATGGAGCACGTGGGGTATCGCAACTACCGCACCTACATGGAGGTGACCGACCGGACCCTGAACGATGGCGGGATCGCTTTCTTCCATACCATTGGCCACAACTGGAGCACGACCACGGCCAACGCGTGGTCCAACAAATACATCTTTCCTAACGGTATGCTTCCTTCGATCGCGCAGTTGTCCAGAGCCATAGAGGGTCTCTTCGTGGTCGAGGATTGGCACAACATCGGACCGCACTACGACCCCACGCTGATGGCGTGGCACGCGAACTTCGAGGCTGCCTGGCCCGAGCTCAAGAAGGGCTACGACGAGCGCTTCTACAGGATGTGGCGCTACTATCTGCTCAGTAGCGCCGGTGGCTTCCGCGCTCGTGCCCAGCAGGTCTGGCAGGTTGTGATGACGCGGCCCGGCACGCCGGCGCCCGTGTGCCGCTTCAGTTAGCGCCTGGCGCGGCGGTTGACGTGATCCGCACAGACGTGCTCATCGTAGGGGGGGGGCCGGCGGGGGCCGCGTGTGCCTGGGCGTTACGCCGGTACGGGGTCGACTGCCTGATCCTGGAGCGTGAGCTGTTTCCGCGTGTGAAGCTCTGTGCCGGCTGGGTCGTGCCAGAGATCTTTGCGGACCTGGAGCTGTCGCCCGAGTCCTATCCCCACCCGCTAACGCGGCTCACGTCGCTGGCCCTGTCGGTGCGCGGCTTTCGGCTCAGGCTCCGCGCGAGCCAACTGGCGGTTCGGCGGGTCGAGTTCGACGACTGGCTTCTGAAGCGCGCCGGCGCGCCGGTGGCTGTGCACCAGGTGCGGCAGGTCGTGCGTCGCGACGGTGGTTACGTTGTCGATGGGGACTACTTCGCCCGCGTTCTTGTGGGTGCCGGGGGAACACAGTGCCCGGTGGCACGGACGTTCTGCGCGGACGCCAACCCCAGGGCGCGCGATTCCCTGATCGTCACGCAGGAGGAGGAGTTTGCTTATCCTCACGCGATGGAGGGGCCGGCGAACGCCTGTCATCTTTGGTTCTTCGAAGATGGCCTGCCGGGCTACGCCTGGTACGTGCCCAAGGCCGGTGGCTTCGTCAACGTCGGCGTGGGAGGAAAACAGGTCACGCTCGAGGCACGAGGCGATACCATCAAGCGGCATTGGGACGCACTCGTGGCGAAGCTGGACAGGCTTGGCCTGGTCCGCGGCTACGCGTACCGGCCAAAGGGTCACGCTTACTATCTGCGCGGGGCCGTCTCACAGGGGCGGGTTGGCAACGCTTACGTCGTGGGAGATGCCGCCGGCTTGGCCACTCTGGATATGGGTGAGGGGATCGCCCCGGCGATCCGCAGCGGCGTGCTGGCGGCTGAGGCCATAGCGCACGGTGGGGACTATGACTGGAGCAGTATCCGTTGTTGGTCACAGCCGCGGCTGATTGGGAAGCTGCTGGCACGAGCATACGGGTGACCCGATCGGGCGACGATAGCGGGCGGCGTGACCCGGCAACGTGATCCGGCAGCGTGATCTGGTGACATGATCCGTCAGCGCGATCTGGCAACGTGATCCGGTGACGTGATCTGGCAACGTGATCCGGTGACGTGATCTGGCGACGTGATCTGGCGACGTGGTCGGCCGGTGCGCTCGGTCGATATGCGCGAACTGCGCTGGTCGGCGTGCTACGCGATCGATGTATCTTCTGCCCCCTGGATAGAGAGGATGGCGATGTCACGATCAGACTTACGGAGAGCGGAAGGGGATGTCTCGGCTACTATTCGCGTGCTTGTGGTCGACGACCACGAGATTGTGCGCAGCGGCTTGAGGGCGTTCCTGATGGCGATTCCGGACCTCGAGATGGTCGGCGAGGCTCGGAATGGGCTGGAGGCCCTGAAGCTGTGCGGCACGCTTCATCCTGACGTGGTTCTGATGGACATCATGATGCCCTCGATGGATGGGGCTGCCGCCACCCGGTCGATTCGCAAACTGCATCCTGGCGTTCAGGTGCTCGCGTTGACGAGTTACAAGGAAGATGACCTCGTCAAGCAGGCGCTTGAGGCCGGCGCAATCGGGTATCTGCTCAAGGATGTCGGTGTTGCCGAGCTGGCGACCGCCATCCGCAACGCGCACGCTGGAAAGCCCACGCTAGCGCCCGAGGCGGCTCAGGCGCTGATCACCGCGACGCTGCGCCCCCCCAAACCCACCTATGACCTCACCGGTCGCGAGCGCGACGTCCTGGCGGCGATGGTCAAGGGGCTCAGCAATGCCGAGATCGCGGAGCAGTTGGTTATCAGCGAATCGACGGTAAAGTTCCACGTCAGCAATATCCTGGGGAAACTCGATGCCGGCAGCCGCACTGAAGCCGTGTCACTCGCCCTGCAACAGGGTCTCGTGGAGAGCTAATCCCGCGTCCGTTCTCTGCTGCGCCTGACAGCGGGCGTGGGGCCTGTCCGCTCTGACAGTGTCCCATGCGATCGAGCTAGGGCCTGGACAATAGGCCAGGTCCCCCCTCTCTCTTCTACCGGCCCAGCAACCCGTTCCTTAGCGCCTCGAGCCCTGACGTGCGCGTCGTCTTCACCGACTATATCACGGGATGGCCCGACCGGTTGGCGGGCAATGAGAATGTCGCCGCTCAGCTCGAGCCAATGCTAGCATCCTTCGGATGGCTGGAGTAGCGTGATGGTGCACAAACGCGGGGAGATCAGGTGGAGTGTCGCTGGGACACCGGCGCTCATTTGGACACTGAGTGCTGTGGCCGGCGCGGTTGGTGCAACGGCTCGGCGTGACGGGCGCGGCCTTCCAACGCCACGGGGAGCGCGCAGCAGGCGTCGAAACGCGTGACGGCGTAACCACGCGCGCGCGCCGTGTCCAACGTCGCCCGCGACGGCAGCTCCATCCGGACAACCCCTGCGTCGAGCGCTGCCAGCTCAAGCGCCGTGCGGATGTTGCGGTTTCTGGGACGCATACATCCCAGCGCGATTTCGGCCTCGGGAAACATCGTCTTGATGCGGCTGATCGTCTCCCCAACCAGCTCCGGGGCCGGGGGGGCGGCCTGGGCCATCGGGGTGTCACGGGTTGGCGAGAAGACGATGACGACAATCGTCTCCGGCGGCGGGCGTCTTGTGGCGGCGGCAAGGTCTGTCAGCAGCTGGTCCTCGCTGCCGTTGTAGATCGCTACGTGCGGCACAACGTGCATGCCTGCCTCGCGCAGACGGTCGTAGGTTGCCACGTAGTCGGCGCGCGTGGCCTGAAGGCGGAAGACGTCGCGGATCGTCGCGTCGCTAGGGATCTCTAGCGATGCAAAATCGATGACAGGGCCGAGCGCGCGGGCCGTCGCCTCGGCCATGAGCCCTGGGTGCAGGTTGAGAATCAGGCCGGTCTCCGCTTTCACCTGGCGGATTGCCTCGATGTGCCCCTTGAGGTTGAGGATCCTGCCGTCGCGGGTCGAGCCTCCGCTGAGCAGCGCCCCAATCGCGCCGGCGTCACGCAGCGCACGGCAGGCCGCGACAAGGTCCTCCGGCGTCTGCGCCGGGGTCATGTTGCGGAGATAGGTCCGGTTGCAGTGCAGGCAGTTGAGCTGGCACTGCCCGCCCGAAAGCGAGATGGGTGGGAACTTGGGGTGAGGATGATAGGTTTTGAGCCTCATGGAGACCTTCTAGCTTGCTGCCAGGACGACGTGCACGATGTCGTCGACCGTCGCGCCGATGACCTGGACACCGGTGTCGAAGAAGGCCTGCACGCGCTCACGAAGTGACACCGTCTCCCAGGGCGCGCCAATCAGGCGCTCTTCCAGGTCCAGGATGGCGTCCTCAGGGTGCATAAAGAAGTCGCCGGTCAGGCGCAGGGATGTGATCACGGGCGGGTCGGCCTGTCTCGCAAGGGTCAGGCTGACGCGCAGGAGCTTGCCTCCCGGCGCCTTGTAATCAGCGCTTATAGTTCCAGGTGTTAGTTGCATAGTTCTCTTCCCTCAGAGTTTGCGCGAGGGCGTGCTCGTGGTCGCTGAGATCGCCCGGCACGAACCTGATGTCGAGCGCCTCGGCGAATCCGTCGATCATAGCCTGGGTCACGCGTTCGCGGTCGACTGCGCCCATCTCGCGCTTGATGGACGTCACGCGCTCCTCGACACTGGCGATCAGCTTGTCGCGTATCTTCTCGTTGGGCACCTTGAGCAGCGTGAACATGAGCGGCGCGTCGACCTCGCACAGGAGCGTGCCGTGTTGGAGAATGCCGCGGAACCGCCGCGTCTGGGCGTTGCCCGAGATCTTCCTTCCGTTGACGATGATGTCGTTGATCGGTTTGAACTCGGCAGGCATACCCAATGACCGCAACCCCACGATCAGGCCCTGGCACAGGATCCCGTAGGAGTCGAGGATCTTGTGCGGGATGCCCGGATAGTCGTCGGGGATCGCCAGCGAGTATGTGATCTCGCCCTCGTAGTCGTGATAGACTGCGCCGCCACCGGTGAGCCGCCTTATTACGTCGACGCCCCGCGCGGCACACGCTTCCAGATCGACCTCCTGCTCGATTCCCTGAAAGTAGCCGATAGAAACCGCCGAGGGCTGCCAGCGATAGAAGCGCAAGGTGGGGGGAGACGTTTGCGCCGTGACGCAGCGCAGGATCGCTTCGTCGATCGCCATGTTCTCGTAAGCGCTTCGCGCGCCGTGGCGCAGCAGTCGCCATTGCTCGCTCATACGTGGTCCTTTCGTGTGCTGATCTCAGGACGTGCCGTTCGGATCATCCTTGGGCTCTGGCCCCCATAGGCAGCGCAAGATACTGCGCCAGCTCCTGGCGCGCCAAGGCGAGCTCCGGCTCGCTCGGAGGCGCGGCGTAGTTGTACATCACGCCGCCGGGCCGCTCGTTGTACAGGGGGCGGTTACAGTCCGGGCAGCCACTGGTGCGGAAGGGCAGGCCAGAGTGGAGTGCGCGTTCGATGATGGCGGGATCGATGTGCAGCGCCGTGAGCCTGCCGTTCTCGAACGCCATGGCCTCGACACGCGCCCGTCCGCTGACGATCAGATAGCGGGCGAGCTGAAGCGCGCGATACCGTCCGACGTCCGGCGCCGGCAGGTCGAGCCGTGCGCCACGCACCGGTGTGAAGGCGAAGAGCGCTACCGTACAGCGCCGGTCGCGTGCGGCCTGCATCATGCGCACCAGGTCCTCGTCGCTGTCGCCGAGCCCCACGATCAGGTGCACCGACCCGGTGCCGAAGACCTCGACGATGGCGTCGAGGAAGCTATGGTAGCGATCCCAGTGGAACCCGGGCTTGATCTGTCTGAAGGTCTCCTCGGTCGCGCAGTCAAGCCCGACCCCCACACGATCTACCCCGGCTGCCTTGAGCCTCGGCAGCCACTCTGGATCGGTCGGATTCATGCAGACCGACAGCGGGAGTCCCGCAGCCTCGTGAAGCGCCTTCGCCGCAGCCACAAGCCTGGGTTCCAGGCCTGCTTCGTGCAGCGTCTGTACACAGATGCGCCGCACGTCCGTGGCACCCTTCAGGCGCCCCAATACGTCGTCGAAGTCGAACTCGGGCCAGGCGACCCGCGACAGGAATTTGGGGTCGGCGTTGCTGTCACGGGCCTGGGCGCAGAAGCGGCACGCACCCAAACACGTGTCGCCCAGCATAGCATAGAGCGTGGTCGGGCTGGCCTCCATGCGTGCCTTGCGCAGGCCCAACACCACGGCCGAGCCCAGGCTCAAGCGTATCGTGGCCGGGGTATCTATCACGAGAACAGTTCCTTTCCAACCGAACGATCGGTATCCCAAGTCTAGCATCTTCGAGCGCCTGGACAATCCCCCTGCCGGGGCGCCCCTGGCTTTGCCCCGGGTCGCGTTGGGTAGTAAAATCACGCTCAGATCTCCTGGGTGTTGACCTCACCGGGAAGGGGAGGGGGTGCAATGAAGAAGGTGCTGATCACCGGCGTCTACGGCCTGATTGGCAACGCCGCCTATCGCAGGCTGGTGGGGGACGCCGGCACCTACGAAGTCCACGGTTTGGCACGGCGACGGCACTCGTCTGAGCGCCTCTCGGAGTCGGCGATGATGCAGGTGCCCGAATCGAACTTCCATCTGGCCGACCTGGAGGATTTCGACGCGGTACAGCGGGCGGTCGAGGGCATGGACGTCATCGTCCATCTGGCGGCGGACCCCAATAACCGGCACGGCTGGGAGAGCCTGCTCAGGAGCAACATGATCGGTGCATACCATGTCTTTGAGGCGGCACGGCTTGCGGGCGCCAGGAGAGTCATCTTCGCCAGCTCGATCCAGACTGTCTTCGGCTACCGCGACACTGAGCCATACAAGACCGTCTTCGAGGCACGCTATGATGAGGTGGACCTCACCACGATGCCCAAGCTGACCCACGCGAGCTGCGCCCGGCCCCTAAATCTGTATGCCAGCTCCAAAGTCTGGGGCGAGGCCCTGGCTCACACCTATGCCCACCGCCACGACATGTCGTGCATTGTCCTGCGCATCGGTTGGGTGGTGGAGGCGGATCGACCCCCGAGTCCGCAGGGCCGTAACCAATGGTGCAGCCAACGCGATATCGCCCAGCTCATTCACCGCTGTGTCGACGCGCCGGATACCGTGCGCTTCGATATCTTCTACGGCGTGTCGAACAACGCCTACAACTGGGTCGATATCGACCACGCCCGTGAGGTCCTCGGCTACGAGCCGCTGGACCGGGCTGAGGAGAGAACCGCATAGCAGAGGGTCCGAGGCCACCCATCGACCATTGCAGCATTCTGCCGTGGCCCTTGACCTGTCGCATCCAATGTCCGAGCGTCATTACCCTTCGATAAGGAGCCAGCCTGTGAAGATCACGAACATCGAGACGTACCCCGTTTGGGGTGGATTCCGCAACTTCCTCTTCGTTGTTGTCGATACCGACCAGGGCTTTCACGGGGTCGGCGAAGCTGGGCTCACCGGTCGTGAGCTGGCCGTGATCGGCGGCATCGAGCACTTCAAGCCGTTGTTGATCGGCGAAGACCCGTTCAGGATCGAGCACATCTGGCAGAAGCTCTTCCGCGGTGGTTTCTTCCCTGCCCAACGCATCCTGACCTCAGCGATGGCGGCCATCGACATCGCGCTGTGGGATATCAAAGGCAAGGCCCTCGGCGTGCCGATCTACGAGCTGCTCGGCGGCAAGGTGCGCGACAAGGTGGTCTGCTATCCGCACAACGCCGGCCACGCGCGCGAGGTGCAGCCGCTCATTGATTCGGCCCTGCAAACGAAGGCCGAGGGCTGGAAGTTCGTGCGCTTCGGGCTGCCCCAGGATGGCGATATCCTGGAGCCACGACAGGCCGTCTTGACCTCGATCAAGCAGCTGCACGCCGTGCGTGAAGCGGTGGGCGACGATATCGAGATCTGTTTCGACGTCCATACGCGGCTCGATCTGCCCGACGCCGTCTGGCTATGCCAGGAGGCTGAGGCTGTGCGGCCCTATTTCATCGAGGATCCACTGCGCTCGGAGAACCCTGATTCGTTCAAGACGCTGCGCACGCGCACGACGGTGCCCCTGGCGGCGGGCGAGCAGTTCAGTTCCAAGTGGGAGTTCCGTCAGCTAATCGAGGAGGAGTGGATCGACTACGCTCGCATAGACCTCTGCATCGCCGGCGGCTTCACCGAGGCGCGAAAGATCGCCGGCTGGTGCGAGACCCACTATATCAAGCTGGCGGTTCACAACCCGCTGGGCCCGATCTCGTCGGCGGCTTGCTTGCAGCTCAACCTGGCCTCGCCGCTCGTGGGCGTCCAGGAGCAGCCGCGCAAGACCGGCACGGTGCTCACCGATGTCGTCCCCGTGCAGCCGAAGTGGCAGGACGGCTATCTGCTAGCGCCGGAGATGCCCGGTCTGGGCATCGTCTTCGACCGCGAAGCCGCGAAGGCACACCCGATGCAGATGGCCGAGCTGCCCCACTTGCGGCGGCTGGATGGCTCGGTCACGAACTGGTAAGTGGTAGCGATCGTCGCAGGAGCGCCAGGATAGCGGTCGTTGGCGCCTTCTGGCGCTCCGGTGCCGACTTGACCTGAACCTGCCTGGAGAGGGAGGGCAGTATGGGCCGGGCGGCAGTTCGGTCCTCGTCCCTGTCCCACTGCATCGCGCGGTGCGCAACCGCTAGCGACGATTCCCTGGCAGGTGCACAGTGCGTTCGAGTAGGGAGACGATGAGATGGCCGATCCCGCAATCGTGACGCAGAACCTGACGAAGTCGTATGGTCACGTCCGTGCGCTCCAGGGGGTCGATCTCGAGGTGCGTCGCGGTGAGATCTTCGGCTTCCTGGGCCCTAACGGCGCCGGAAAGACGACGACGATCCGCTGCCTGTTGGACATGATCCGGCCCGACGGGGGCACAGTTCGCGTGCTGGGCCTGGATCCGCAGGCCGACCCGGTGGCCGTCCACGCGCGTACCGGCTATCTGCCGGGCGAACTGCACTTCGATGAGAACCTGAGCGTCGAAAAGGCGCTGCACTACCTCAACGCGCTGCGTGGCCACAAAGCGGATTGGGGCTACATCCGCCTGCTCTCCGAACGGCTTGACCTCGACTTCAGGATGCCGATCAAGCATCTCTCGAAGGGCAACAAACAGAAGGTGGGCCTGGTCCAGGCCTTGATGCACCAGCCCGAACTCTTGCTGCTCGACGAGCCGACATCAGGTCTCGATCCTTTGCTGCAACAAGAGACCCTGCGCATGGTGAAGCAAGCCGCCACGCAGGGCGCAACGGTCTTCTTCTCGTCGCACATTCTCGCGGAGGTGCAGGAGATCGCCGACCGGGTAGGCATCATCCGCAAGGGCCGGATCGTGGAGGTGGCCGAAACCGGAGCGCTGATGCGGCGGGCGCTCCGCCGGGTGCGGCTGCGCTTCCGCGATGAGGCGCCCGTCGATGCTCTGGCGTCCGTCCCTGGGGTCACGGTTCTCTCGGCTGGCGATGGTCTGTCGGTGTTGCTGCAGGTCGAGGGCGAGATGGACGCGCTGATCAAGGTGCTGGCGCGCTACACGGTGGTCGAGTTTGAGACCGAACGCCCCTCCCTGGAGGAGGTGTTTCTCGCCTACTACGAGGCGCAGGCGTAAGGAGTGCCTATGGCGACGATCTTCAGGTATTCGCTCAGGCGGTTTCTGGGCCAGATCCTCGGCTGGGGCATTGCCTTCGGGCTGATCGCGCTCTATCTTATGGTTCTATACAAGCCCATGATCACCCAGCAGGCCGAGCTCAAGACGCTCTTTGACGCGTATGGGGAGACGATGATGGCCTTCTTCGGCGGGACCACAGATTTCCTGTCGCCCGCCGGTTACCTGGATTTCACGTTCTTCTCGTACATCCCAATCGTGGCAGGGATCTTCGCTGTCGTGTTGGGGTCGGGTTTGCTGGTCGCGGACGAGGAAAAGGGCACCTTGGATCTCATCATGGCGCATCCCATCAGCCGGGCGGCGCTCTTCTGGGGACGGACGCTGGCCTTCTGCGCCGCGACGCTGGCGATCCTCGCGCTGACGTGGCTCGGGTTCGCCGCCGGAATACCGGCTGCTGCGTGGGATGTCAGCGCTGCATCGCTGCTCCTGCCACACCTCTCTTTGTTCGTGGTGCTAGTGTTGTTTGGAGCATTCGCGCTGCTCTTGAGCATGGTGCTGCCCTCGCGCGCGGTTGCGGCGAGCGCGGCGGGCGGGCTAATGGTGGTCAACTACCTGGTGACCTCCCTGGCCCGCGTCAATGAGCGACTCGAGGGGCTCAACAACCTGTTGCCTCTGAAATACTACCAGGGAGGGCGCGCGCTCGAAGCGCTCGATTGGCAGGCGCTGCTGGTGCTGCTGGGCGTGGCGGCGTTGCTGATGGTGCTTGCGTGGTGGCGTTTCGAGCGGCGTGACATCCGTGTCAGTGGCGAGGGGAGCTGGGCGCTGCCGTTCATCCGGCGGACCGCAAGACGCCGGGCTCAACGTGCCTGACTGGGTAGTCCAGGCTCGACGCCCTTGTGGCGGTTTGACACGCGTGCGGCCTGTGCTAAAGTGATGGTGCTGGCCGCACAAAAAACAATCTGAGGCGGGAGAACGCCTGACCAGCCCGGGCACCCGTTTACCTTTGCGCTACGCGCGTCCCTTGCGAGGGACCCGCTCGGTGGAGAGGTGAACGGGTGTTTTCATTTGGGGATGCGCGCGCCAGGGAGGCCCTATGATTCGACTTGATCATCTGTCAAAGCACTTCCGGGTAACCCAGCCGGGTTGCGGCGTCCGCGGTAAACTGCGGCGCCTCATCGCGCCAGAGCACCGGCTCATCCGGGCCGTCGACGACGTGACCTTCGACATCACGCCAGGCGAGATCGTCGGGTACCTTGGTCCCAACGGTGCGGGCAAATCGACCACCATCAAGCTCCTGACCGGTGTTCTGTTGCCGACCGCCGGCAGTGTGGAGGTCAACGGCCTGGTGCCCTTCCGCCAGCGAACGGCCAATGCCTACAACATCGGTGTGGTCTACGGTCAGCGCACCCAGCTCTGGTGGGACCTGCCGCTGGCGGATTCCTTCGAGGTGCTCGGGGCAATGTATCGCCTTCCGAAAGCCCGGTATCGCGCGACCCTGGACATGCTGGTGAGCCTGCTCGAGATGCAGGACATTCTCGACCAGCCGGTGCGTAAGCTTAGCCTGGGTCAGCGGATGAAAGGTGACCTGGTCGCTGCGTTGCTCCACGAGCCACCGCTTCTCTATCTGGACGAACCCACGATTGGCCTGGACGTGGTGGCGAAGGACACCGTCTTGCAGTTCCTGCAGGCGCTGAATGCCGAGAAGGGGACGACCATTCTCTTCACGTCTCACAACCTTTCGGACGTGGAGCGGCTCTGCCCGCGCATCGTCATCCTGGATCACGGCAAGGTGATCCTCGACGCCACCCGCGAGACGATTCTCGCGCGCTTTGGGCAGCAGCGGAGGCTGGTGGTGGAGTTCCAGGGCATGGTGCAGCGCCTCGACGTGCCGTTTGGCGACATCGTCCAGCAGGAGGCCAACAAGGTCTGGATTGCCTTCAACCGCGATGAGGTGTCGGCCTTCGACCTCATCGGCGCGCTCGGACAGGGCGCGCAGGCTGCGGGGAACGGGATCAAGGATATCTCGATCGAGGAACCCCACATCGAGTCGATCGTGGGCCAGATCTACCAGCACGGTGTGCCAGGCGCAGTGGAGGTTTCCGATGCCAGGATCGATCGTGGCTGACGTTGCTGCGGGGGCCCTGCGACCGCGGATGGGCAGGCTGAGCCAGGCCCACACGCTCCTCAAGCTCGGTCTTCAGACGCAACTGGCCTATCGCGAGGAGCTGGTGAGCCAGTGGGTGAGTATCGCCGTCGAAGTCATTGTCTTCCGTCAGTTGTGGCGCGCACTCTACGGCGCTCGCGAATCCTATGCCGGCGTCACGTTGGCGCAGGCACTCACGTACATCACCGTCACGATCGTGGTCACGCGTTTCTTCTCCACGTGGCTCGTTGAGGACGTGAACAGCCAGATCCGCGACGGGGATATCGCGCTCGCCCTGGCACGCCCCATCTCCTATGGCTACAGTTGGTTCCTTCGCGTGGCGGGGGAGGCGCTTGCGAGCCTGGTCCTGGTCTCCCTGCCCGTCGCGGTCGTGTTGGGTCTCGTTCTTAAGCTGCCCTTGCCCTCCAGCCCGGTGGTGTGGGTGGCGTTTGTAGGCTCGCTGGTGCTAGGGTTCCTCACCTCGTTCTACATCGACTATCTGATCGCGCTGTCAGCCTTTTGGCTCACCGATGTGGGAGGGTTCTATTGGTCCAAAGGTGGCATCATCTCGATCCTCGGCGGGACGTACCTGCCGCTCTGGGTCTTCCCGCCGGCGGTGGCGCAGGTACTGCTTTGGCTGCCCTTCCGCGGGATATGCTACACGCCTGTGGCCATCTTCATCGGTGAGATCGCCATCGGGGCCCAGGCAGTGCAAGCGCTGGGGCTTCAGTTGGCGTGGGTGCTCGTGCTGGCGTGGCTCAGCCGGCGGATCTTCCGCGCCGGTGTCGGCAAGGTTGTCGTTCAGGGAGGCTGACCATGCTCAGGGTCATCCTGCTTCTCAAGTGGAAGTCGCTGAAGGCGCAGTTGCAGTACAGCGAGAGCTTCGCCGTGCAGATCGCGAGCGTTGCGCTGACCGGGCTGCTGCGGATTCCGGCGTTGCTGATCCTGACGCGAGCCTTCGACACGATCGGCGGCTGGGACTTCCCGGAGCTCGCGCTGTTGGTGGCGCTGGTGCAGATGGCCCACGGCGTTCACCATGCGCTCTTCTTCAGGTTCTTCCTGCATCGCCAGTTGCTCCGCGAGGGTGAGTTCGATCGTATGTTGGTGCGCCCGCTGCACCCTGCCTGGCAGATGCTCGGGGATAGCCTGGTGATGGCTTCGATTGGCGAGTTCCTGCCGGGCCTGGCACTCCTGGCGGTGTCGACCGTTGGTGGTGACCTGGCGTGGACGCTGCTGGATGTGGCCTACCTGGCGATCGTGGTGCTTTCCGGTGCCTGCATCGAAGGGGCGATCAATATCGTGTTCGTGACCTTCGACTTCTGGCTGGAGCAGACGACGCTTCTGTGGCTGCCGGAGACCCTGCAAGGGGCGTCGTCTCTCTATCCCGTTCACATCTACGGGCCGTTCCTCTCGTTCGTCCTGACCTTCGTCTTTCCTTTCGCCTTCATCGCCTACTACCCCGCCCACCACTTCCTGGGAAAAACCGTGCCGATCTACGGGCAGGCCCTGGTATACCTTGCGCCCGTCGTCGCAGCGGCGATGCTGGCAGGCGCAATTGCCTTCTGGTCCGCAGGGCTCCGACACTACCGCAGCACCGGGACATGAGCCAGTGCTCCGGCGGGACGCTCCCGGCCCACAAGCGTACCGGCATGGCACGCGATGCAGGCCTCGTCTCAGGGATAGACGACTCTGAACCGCTCGCAGACCAGGGGCATGTCCGGCGATGGCTCGCGGCCAAGCGCGCGTGCCTCGGCGCTGTAGTATGTCCAGCACACCTCGTACCACGTGGCGAGGGTGCGATCCCACTCCCCATAGTCATAGGCGAATTGCGCGTCGATCTCGGAAAACGGTCGAATCTCGACCATCACCGTTTCGACAATGCAGACGGGGGCGCCGCGTCCATCTTCGACGATGTTCAGCGCGCCCTCGTACGGTCGCGGCTTGTTCGTAGCATCATACTCCCAGAGCAACGAGCTTGTGGTCGTCTTGATGCCGCGCAGGATCAGGTCCGCGCCAGCATCGGCGCTGTTGGGGGTGTTGCCGATGTGGAAGACCTCATAGAAGCGTTGGGTGGCCTCTGCAGCGTCCGGCAGGGTCTGTAGATACGCGTGCCATAAGGCCTCAGCCTTGGGGTTCATGGATGGCCTCCCGGTCGTTGTCTGCGCTTCACTGCCTTGACGAGGGTCGCGATGGGCTGCCCATACGTCGGCGACCTGCGCCCCTCGGGATCGATCCAGGTGTCGACAAGGGGTAAAGGGGGCGCGACGTCACACCCCAGCTCGGTGAGCCGCTTGGCGTACCACGACGGAGCCGCGGGGTAGAGGCGTACACGGCGGTTCCCGTAGTCGAGCCAGGGCTCGACGTGAGCCACGGACAGGACCAGCACGCCACCCGGCGCGAGGGCCACGACGGTGTTGGCAAGCGCGGCCTCCTTGTCGGCGATGTGCATCATTGTGAGGACGCTGTAGGCCACGTCATAGGCCCCGGGCGGCGCGGCAGCTTCGATATTGGCGACCCGCAGGGTCACGTTGGCGAAGGCGCTGAGGTGGGTCTCTGCTCGGGCGATCGAGCGTGGCGAAAGGTCGATCCCGGTGAAGGTCCGGCAGCCCCGCTGCAGCACCTGTACAGCCAGGCGCCCGGTGCCCACGCCGATCTCCAGCACCGCTTTCGCCTGGAGATCGCCCAGCGCTTCGAAAAACGCCGGACCATCCCAGCGAGCCATGTAACGCTGCAACAGCGGCGGGTCTTCGCAGGGATCGTTCCCCTCGCCGATGCAGCGCTCATAGTGCTCGAGGGCCGATATCTCCGGTAGGGTCATCGTAGCACCACCTGGCGGGGCGCTGTCCACGGAGCCTTGAGCACGCTCACATCGTGTAGACCCTGACCCCTTCCCAGGCCAGACGCACTTCCCGGCCCGGGTCGTGCTCGACGCGGCACTCATTGTCCAGGATCATCGTCGCGCGCTCCTCCAGGGTGTACGAGGGCCAGGGGGCCAGGGTGTCGATGGTGGGGTCGCCCTGCCGTGCGAAAGCCGCCCACGCTGCGCTGACCTTTGCGGCCAAGGCGTGGGCCTCTGGTAGATCGCCGGTCAGGCCCGGTGCGGCACCGACGTTATCGAAGACGAAGGGCAAATCGAGCCCGTGGAGCGCGCGCAGCTTGCCGTCGAGCGCCGGGCTCTCCCATGCGAAGAGGTACATGTAGACCGGCGCGCCGCCGCCGCTCACCTTCCGCTCTGCGAGTCGGATGGAGCCCAGGCGCATTGTGTAGTCGCTCATCATAGAAGCGAACAGGACGTTGGGTGAGGCCCCGGGATGCGCGCTCTCGTAGGCCCTCATGAGACGCGGCGTAGCCTTCCACGCCAGCGCGCGCGTCACAAGACGCAGCAGCCCCGGAGCCAAAGCGCTCGGCTGGCTGAAGGGCCCCAAGAGCGGAACATTGCCCATGAAGAGCGTTGCCTCGTCCTTGTTCGTGCCGATCAGCAGCGGGACGTGCGCCGAGACCTTGGGCGCCTCCGGCTCGAATGGCGCGTGGGGCAGGATTACGCCGTCGACCACCGGCTCGAGCATGAAGAACCGGTTGATCCGCGCTGCCGCTGTTTGGGCGGCCAGCAGCTGCTCGACGGGCATGTCGTGCAAGGCCTGGATATCTCTGGGGCTGATGCCCAGCCTGCGCAGAAATGACCGTGCGTGGCGGGTGGCTTTCTCGCGCGTATGCATCCGCACGCCGGGACCGCTCTGGATGATGGCCCTGTGGAAGAGACCCTCGGCTGCCGGCATCGCCATCAGCGCGCTGACCTTGGCCCCGCCACCCGATTCGCCAAAGATTGTCACGTTGCCGGCGTCGCCGCCGAAGGCCTCGATGTTGTCGCGCACCCATTCCAGCGCTGCCACCAGATCGAGCATCCCGACGTTCCCCGATGCGGCGTATTCCGGCCCCACGAGGTCGCCCAGGTGCAGATAACCCAGCGGCCCCAGGCGATGGTTCACCGTCACGACAACCACGTCGCCCCTGCGGGCGAGCGCTGTCCCATCGTACAGCGCACCGGAGCCAGACCCTACAAAGAACCCCCCGCCGTGCAGCCAGACCATGACGGGACGACTGCCCCCATCCATGATCTCCGGGCTCCATACGTTCAGGACAAGACAGGCTTCGCTCTGCGGGAGAGGCTTGCCGCTACCGAAAACCGACACCACCCTAGGGGTCACGTTCAGCACGCGTCCGCGTGGTTGGGGACAGTCGAGACCATACGCACGGGCATCGCGGATGCCGGCCCACGGTTCAGGCGCCGTTGGCGGCATCAGCCGCCGTTCGCCGCCCGTGCCCCCGCCATAGGGGATTCCCTTGAAGCTGTAGATCCCGTCGACGCTGGCGCCGCGTACCTTGCCGTGCGTTGTCTGCGCAACGATCGTGGTCACGGTCCCTCCCTCTCGCTTCAGTTCACTTCTAGATACCAGCCTTCGACGCTTGTGTACGGTTCCATCGCCCAGTCGGTGGTCGTCTCAATGTGATAGCGCCGCATGCCGGTATCCACGTGGACGATCACGTGGTTCGCCTCCTGGGGCTGCCCCAGGTTGTTGGAGTCCACGTAGACCAGATGGACGTCCCACGATACGGGCGCTGCTCGGATCAGGCTGGCCAGGAGGACAGAGGTATCCTCACAATCGCCGCCGCCTGCGAGGAGCGTCTCCAGTGGATAACGAGGTACATCGCCGACCTCTGCTGTGTAGGTTGATAGTTGCGTGACGATATGCCATAGCTCACGGAGGAAAGTCTCGTCGTCGGGCGCGGTGCCGTACAGCGCGCCGATGACCGAGCGGAAGGGCTCGGGGTCGACAAAGCGGCGGTGATCTGTTATCCTGATCGTCCTTCCATCGTCGGTCCTCAGCTTGACGGTCGCGCTGGTGCGGTTGATCCAGCTGTCCCGTGCCTCGTGTCCGCGCTGGATGCTGGCTTCAAGGGTCTCGAAGGGCACCTGCCATTCGACGATCGCGTTGTCGAGCTTGACGAAGGCCAGGTGCACCCGCCGGCCCTCAATAAGGATGTAGGGCGGCGTGATCGCGACGCTGCGCAGTGACTCGTAGTCCGCCGACAGGGCCTCGTGGCTCTGCTGCAGCGCGGTGTGGCGAGAGAGCAGCTCGCTGTGTGTGCGGAACAGCTCGTTGTAGTCCCCTTGCAGCGTGCCATAGTCGGCCTGGAGCTGGCTGTGAGCCGATTGAAGCTGCCCGTAGTCCACGCCGAGCGCAACATAGTCGCTTTCCAGGCTCTGCTGTTCTGTGCGCAAGGTATAGTAGTTGGCGACGAGCGTGTTGTAGTCATCGGTGAGGCCCGCGTGGGACGCCTCCAACTGCTGGTGCGTTGCCAGGAGCCCCTCATAGTCGGCGCGCTGCTGCCTGAGCTGCTGCTGCTCGGGACTGATGAGCCACACGCCCAGCGCGCCGATCACAGCGCAGATAGCGAAGCCGAGAAGCACCCAGAGGCCCGGGTGTCTCGCCGTCGCTGTGGATGGGGCAGCTGTCGGGGTGCGGGCAGGGGCCGGCGCCGGTTGCGCGGGACCCATCCGCTGGGGCCGGAGAGCATCCACCCCGCGGCGGCTCTCCGGTCGCGACGCAGAGAGCGTCTTGAGCGCGGACACAGCGCGGCGTAGGGCGATCGGGTTGTCTGCGCAGGCCCAGACCAGCCGTCGCAGCGCCTCAATGCGTGCTGCGTCATCGGGCAGAGCCTTGAGATAGAGCGCCCAGACGGCGTCATCCTCCGGCGTCGCCTGGATCACGGCTTCCAGGACGCACACCGCATCTTCCCAGCGCCCCGCCTCGAGGAGTGCGTGGCTGCGCGCCAGTAGTCTCGACGTTTTGGTCATGGGCCCTCCCGTCGCGACGACCCGGCGCGTATAGGCTGCGTGTTTGCGCTGCGCGGTGCTGCCGGCTCGTTGAGGACGTTGGCATGCATTCTACTCAAGGAGCGGTAGACCGGCAAACCCGCACGCCCCCAGGCCCAGGGAACAAGAGCGCCGCCCTGCCCTGGCTGTGGCGGCAAACCCACACGCCCTCAGGCCCAGGGCCTACCGTTTCACGGCGGCAGAGGCAACGATCTGGTCTGCAAGTTCCTCGACGGAGGCCGAGAGGCCGGGATCTGCTACGGGACTGCCCGCGTAGTTTACGGCGATCCAGAAGACGAGATCTCCACGCGGGATTTCGCCGCCACCTCCATAGATCACGCCGACAACCTTTCCTTCAGCGACCAACGCGTGGCGCTCCAGGTTCTCGCCGAGGAAGGGGACGCTGCCCCGCGCGACCAGGTCGCCGGCGCCCATGCCCGTCGGCGTTATCTGGCGCTCCTCCGACGCGCCCCTGAAGGCGATGTGCAGCTCCGCCATTGGATCCGCCGGGTCGCTGATGGAGACGCGATGCTGGACCATCGTGTCCCCACTGTCGGTGACCTCCTCGACACGCCAGTCCGGGGGGAAGCGCAAAGTGAAGCCGTAAGCTCGGTTCTCGTACACCTGCCAGTCCTCATACTGGAAGGCTTTGAGGGCACTCGGATCGGGTGTATAGCTGCCCGGGGCCCCCTCAGCCGGCGCGCACTCATCGCGGAAGTAGGCCCACTCGTCGCATTCGCTGCCATCGGGAAAGACGCAAAAGCCTGCCTGCCCGCCGTCGGCGCCGGTGCGGATGTCCACCGTGCCCCCCTGCTCCTCGCAGAACACCGAGGCGGGGTTGGGCATACCCATGCTTTCCGATTCGACAGGCTGTGACGCGCCACCCGGCGCGCACTCATCGCGGAAGTAGGCCCACTCGTCGCATTCGCTGCCATCGGGAAAGACGCAGATGCCTGCCTGTCCACCGTCGGCGCCCGTGCGGATGTCGACCGTGCCTCCCTGCTCCTCGCAGAACACCGAGGCGGGGTTGGGCATATCCATGCTCTCCGATTCAGACGGCGCTGGGACGGTTGAACAGGCAACAACGAACGGAAGGATGATGCACGCCACAATGCTCAAGACTCTGGGTTTCATAACACACCTCCCTGGCCCTTACCGAGCTATGTGCTTCATCTTACGGACGCTATCGATGTGCCGATTGTTCCCTGGCGATCCCGGCTCAGCGGGGTGTGTTCAGAGGCAAGCGATCGGCGCGCACGGCATCCGAAGCCGCGCACCGGGCCGCAGGCTCACGCTCGGTATGACCTACGATCCGCCGGCGTAGGATCGGGCGAGCCGCCGGGCGGTGCTGGCCTGGTGGAGCCGCAGGAAGACGACGGCGCTGAGGATCGTGATGCTTCCCACGGCCTGGATCGCTGTGAGGCGTTCGCCGAGGAACGCGTAGGCGATCACCGCAGTGAACGCTGGCTCGAGGGTCACGATGAGGTTGGCAACGCTCGACGGCAGGTAGCTGAGACTGACGTTGTAGAGCCCAAATCCTGCCACGGTCGGTCCGGCTGCCAACAGGAAAAGGAGCACCCAACCCGGCAGGGCATCGCGCAGCCAGAGAAGATCGCCGGGACGGCTTGCGGCACCCGGCAGAACGCTGCCGGGCAGCAGGTTGACGACGAGGAGCACGATCGCGGCGAAACCAAACGTGTAGAGCAGCGCCGTCCACGGGTTCAGGCCGCGCTGCGAGGCCGAGCGGCCCATCAGGCTGTACCCGGCGTATCCCAACCCGGAGAGAATGCCGGTGAGGAGTCCTATGGGATTGGCGCGCCATGCAGCGGGGTTCAGGGCGTTCGCGACCAGCACGCAGCCTCCCAGGCTCAAGGCCACCGCAACGAGCTTCCCCCAGTCCAGGCGCTCGCCGAGCAACCACCAGCCCAGCAGCGCTGTGAACGCGGCGGAGCAGTAGGCCAACACGGTTGCTACCGCAGCGCCGTTGAACGCCACCGACAGGGTCCACAGGGCGTTGAAGGCCGCCAGCACTGCGCCGTAGGCTGCCAGATAGGCCAGGTCGCGGCGGCTAACTGGCAGCAGCGAGGGGCGAGCGATCACCAGGATCGGCCACAGCGTCAACACCACGAAAACGTCGCGCCAGAAGGCCAGGACCAGCGCCGGGATGCCATAGGTCGCCGTGAGGTGGCGGATGAAGACTGCGGTGGTGGATAGGGTCGCAGCGGCTGCCAGACCGGCGACGTACCCCCTTGCCAGATTTGAGGGTGGGTCGGTCATGGCGATTGTCTGCTTTCTCCTCTGCGTTCGTGGCGGCGCTGTGGATCCGTTACTGCACGGTGACGGGCAGCCAGAACTCGCAGTAGGGCCCGCCCCCGGCGGTGGGTGGGTAGACCTCGATTTCAGGCGCGAAAGCGTGAACGTATCCGGAGGCGGGCAGCCATTCGCCAAAGGCGAACATCTCTGCCGCGACGAGTGCCTCGGGGACCGGCCCGTGCGCCTCAAAGACGGCCCAACGGCTGGCGGGCACGGTGTACCGTTCCAGATCGCCGGTGTCGGCCTGCTCCTGCACCTCCACCGCGACCATGAAGGAGAAAGCGCGGTTGGCCGGATCGGCCTCGACGCGCGAGATCCCGAGCGTCGCGCCGCCGGTCTGAGGCCCGGGCGCGAAGCCGGTCAGCTGCGCGAAGCGGTCAAAGAGCCCGCCTGTCTTGCACTGGTCCCAGAAGCGCCCGAACTGCTCGTTGTCCGGGCCCGAGATCCACGTGCTGCGACCGGCGACGACAAAAGCAGGGCGATCGATGATGCGGTAGGATATCATAGCCGTGGAGTATACCACAGCCTGCGCAGTGTATAGCCCAGCGCGACTCCGTCGTCCCAGTCGGGGCTCAGCGCTTCTTCTTCGAAGCACCAGCAGTGGCTGAGGACGCAGTCGACCAGGGCGCCGGCGGCTACGGCCTGTGGAGTCATACCCAGTTCGGCGCTGAAGATCGCGATGCGCTCACGCACCAGCATCTCCCAGTCCTCGATCGGTGCGCCCTCCGGAAGCTGGTTCTGTATGAAGCGGCCGACCTCGAGCGAGCGCGGGCCGATCACGCCTTTGGGATCGATCGCTAACCATCCGGCCTCGGCATCCCAGAGGATATTCTCGTGGTGCAGGTCGCCGTGCAAGATGACGTCGCCGGTACTGGCCTGCAGAAGCTCCGCAAGGGCTTCCTCGGCAGCGACCAGCAGCTCGCGGGGCATACGCTCCTGAGGGTCCCACTCGGTGCGCGTGAGCCGGAACGCCCGCTCGACCCATTGGGTGAAGTGAGGCAGCGCGTGCCGCTCCGGCACCGGCCTGGACAGCACCCGCATCACCGTCGCCGCATTCCGCGTCTGCTCTGCATTGTCCCCGACTTGCCAGAGCATGGTGCCCGGCTGGGCGCGCTGCATCAGGATGGCTCCCAGATCGCGGTCCGCGTCGATGAGGCGCGCCGCGCCCCTGCCATCGTAGAAGCGCAATGCCTGCATCTCGGTGAAGAGCTCGGCGTGCGGGACCCCGACTTTGAGCGCAACCGGCTCGCCGGCGGCGGTGGTGGTGAACTCGATGTAGTTCATGCTCATCGTGGGGCACGGCACGCCCTCGGGTAGACTCCAACGCTCGCGGCATTGTGCCAGGAGCTCGGGCAGTCGCGGTAACCACGCGCGCCCTTGGTCCCCGAAGATGCGGTAGACGTCGTCGACGAACTGCGGTGGGTAGTTCACGGCTCCAGGTCGCTCCCCCGTAGGCAGAATCGGTGCCATGCTATCACGGCCATGGGGCTGTGCAAGGTCCTGCGCCCACCTGTCGGTATTCGCCCGAATGAGGTACAATCTTGGTCACCTGCGCCTGGTTCCGGCCCTTCGGGACCACCTGAGGACCCTGGCGCAGGTTCCAGGCAGCCAGGCTTCTGGCGAATATTCCAAGTCTGAGGAGTCACTATGGCAAGAGTACGCGAGATTGCACTCTCAGTCGGGCGCTTCATCGGCATCTCATTGCTGGTCGATCTGGGGCTCTTGCTCGTTGTCGTTGTCTGGTGTCTTCTTGGCACCAGTTGCACAAGCACGATGTACAGCGAGCGCATGTTCTGGTTGGGGATGGCGGCCAACATCGCGGCGATGCCCGCCATCGTCGCCGGGCTCAACAGCCAGCGCGGGTACTTCAACAGCCCCTTCACGGCGGGCCAGGATGCGAAGGTCTACGGAACCATCATCAATGACGCGCACCGTCAGATGAGCACGGCCACGAAGTACTTCTGGCGGATGGCATCGATCGGCGTCGGTGCGATTGCGATCAGCGCCTTGATCGACATCTTGGGCCGGTAAGGAGACCGCTGGATGCAGATCACGGCGATCGAGAGCCTCTATTGGCAAGCCTACCCCCGGGTCCTGACGGTACGGGTTCACACCGACTCCGGCCTCGTGGGACTGGGCGAGACTGTCGACAAGATCCCGGGGTCGCGCGGGGCGTTGCACGGAACGCTGGCCCCTCTGCTCCTGGGCCGCGATCCGCTCGATATCGAGCACATCTGGCAGGATCTTGCGGACATCATCCTTTACCATGGGTTCGCGGGTGCCGAGATGCGTGCGCTGTCGGCAGTCGACCTGGCCCTGTGGGATCTGATGGGCAAGCACTATGGCGCTCCGGTGTACCATCTGTTGGGTGGGCGGGTGCGCGAGACGGTGCCTACCTATAACACATGTACGGGCTTCGGCGAGATCGACGACTACGCGCTCTGGCAGGACGATGCCGGCAAGCTGGCGCGCCAGTTGCTGGCAGACGGCTACCGGGCCATGAAGATCTGGCCCTTCGACCCCTACAGCCGCGCCAGCCGCGGGCAATACATCAGTCCTGACGACGTGGAGGCAGGCCTGCGCCCCATTCGTCAGATTCGCGATGCGGTAGGTCGGACGATGGAGATTGGGCTGGAATTCCACTTCCGGTGGAACCGCGCCAGCATGGAGCGCATCGTCGAGGCGCTGGCTCCCTACGGCATCCTCTTCCTCGAAGATACGCTGCCCGCGGTCCACCCGGACGAGATCAAGGCGCTCTCACAGCGTACCGCGATCCCGCTGGTGGGCTCGGAGTTGCTGCTCACGCGGTGGCAGCTTCGCGAGTGGCTGGAGAAGCACGTCTCCCAGATCCTGATGACCGAGCCGCTGTGGACCGGCGGTATCACCGAGACGCGCAAGATCGCCGCGCTGGCCGACACCTTCGGCGTCCCGTTGGTGTTGCACAACATCGCGGGCCCCATCGGTCACGCAGCGTGCATGCACCTGGGCGCTCACATCTCGAACCTGTTCATGGTGGAGTCGGTGCGTGCCTTTGCCCGGACCTACTTCCCCCTCATCAGCAACCTTGTGCCGCGCGTCAGTGAAGGACGGCTTCCTATCCCCGACGGCCCTGGCCTGGGCGTGTCGTTGCGCCCGGAGGCGTTGGTCCGTGACGATCTGAGCCGGGTAGTCACCGATGCAGCCACCCTTGCCGGGGCGGGCGAGCATTGGCAGTATGCCCTGGGTTTCAGTCACGCCCCGCCAAGGCGGGATGCCTGAGGCAGGCACTGGAATCGGGCAAAGCACCTCACGCTCGACATGATGGCGAAGGCCATCAGCTCTCCGTGCTCCTTGACGCTTACCCCCATCCTTCATACCCGGAGGCTAGAGTGATCAAACACGACGACCGCCGCATCCTGCGTGAGCTTGCGCGCCGGATTGCCGATACCGCGGCGCTGCCTATTCAGGACGAGCGCCGGAATCAGTGGAAGTTGCACAACAGCCTGAAGACCACACGCCCGATGATCCTGGTCTTTCCTGAGGGTTCCTGGGAAGAGCTACTGACCGACAAGGATCTGGTGTGTGAGGGACAGCGGGCCCGTGGGATCGAGTGGCAGCTCCGCAGCCGGCTCTACTACCACGACCACTTCCAGGACGACACAGTGCTCGAGCGAACCTGGGTGGTGAACAAGGCGATCCACACCACCGGTTGGGGGCTCGAGGCCAAGCACGTGCCGAGCCCCGATGCCCGCGGTGCCTGGCTCTTCGACCCGGTGATCCGGGAGCCCGCCGATATGAAGCTCCTGCGGATGCCGGACGTCATCCACGATGAGGCCGCGACCTCCAGGGCGCTGACCGAGGCCGAGGACCTCTTCGGCGACATACTGGACGTAGAGCTCAAAGGAATGGCACACATCTCCTACCACTTGATGGCGCTCTACACGGGATGGCGGGGGCTGGAACAGGTGATGACGGACATGGTCCTCAATCCCGGCTGGCTCCACGACGCGATGGCGTTTCTCACCGAGGGCCACAAACGGATGCTGCAGCAGGCCATCGATCAGAACCTGCTCTCGCTCAACAACGACCAGACCTACCAGAACTCAGGCGGCAATGGCTACATCGATGAGCTGCCCGCCCCGGGATTCGATCCAGAGCACGTGCGCCCGGAGGATATGTGGGCCAGCGCCGAGGCCCAGGAGATGGCGGGCGTCTCACCGCGGATGCACGCCGAGTTCATCCTCGAATACGAGAAGGAGCTCCTGGCGCCCTTCGGGCTCACGGGCTACGGCTGTTGTGAGGACCTCACGCGGAAACTCGACGATGTCTTCACGCTTCCCCGCATCCGCCGCATCTCGATCTCGCCGTTTGCCGACGTGGAGCGATGCGCTGAGCGACTCGGCGGCAGCGCGATCTACTCGTGGAAGCCCAACCCCGCGCACCTCGTGGGGGCGTTCAACGAGGAGCACATCCGTGCCTATCTGCGCCACGCCGTTGAGACGACCCAGGCCCACGGCTGTGTGATGGAGATGGTGCTCAAGGATACGCATACATGCGAACAGCGTCCCGAGCGCTTCGACCGCTGGCTGGCGATTGCACGAGAGGTCCGTGCCGCAGCCGGGTGGTGATGGAGCGTGGCCCGGCTTGCTTGTGGCTCGATCATGGTTCATGATGGATCTATGACGGCAGAGAGGGAGACTGGCTATGGTCGATCGCTGGCCCGTGAATGACAATGACATCCGCATCCTGCGTGATCTGGTGAAGCGCAAGGCCGAGATCGCACACGATCCCGTGATGGAGGAGCGTAAGCAGCTCTGGCTGCGACACAGCGCGTTCGATCCGGTCCGCCCCATGATACTCGCCGAAACCGGGGGCGTGATCGACGAGTTGATCCCACTCGACACGTTGCAGTGCGAGGCGCTCTGGGCGCGCGAGATGGAGCGTGGCCTGCGCGAGCTCATCTTCCGCTACGAGCACGTGCGTGATGACTACGTCATTGAGCCATGGCTCCAGTATGGCTGGTTCATTACCACCGGCGACTTCGGTGTTACGACCGAGCTGGTGCGGGGCGCCAACGAGGGCAAGATGGGGAGCTACACCTGGGATCCTCCCATCAGAGACCTTGACCATGACCTGGACAAGCTGCGCTTCCGCGACTTGAGCGTCGACCGGGATGGCACGGCAGCTTGGGGTGAGTTCCTCGAGGCGCACTTTGGCGACATCCTGCCTGTGCGCCTGCGTGCCGGCTATTGGTGGACCACGGGCTTGACGTGGACCGCCATCAATCTCATCGGCCTTGAGGGCCTGATGATGGCGATGTACGACAACCCCGCTGGTCTGCACCGGCTGATGGCGTTTCTGCGCGATGAGTTCCTTCACTATATGGACTGGTTCGAGGCGGAGGGCCTGCTCTCGCTGAACAACGAGAACGACTATGTTGGCTCCGGCACGCAGGGCTGGACCGAGGAG
>Ga0123332_1001271_pt1 | contig 24893 bp, 21 predicted proteins | sample BioC12SIPDNA_4_FD_89958 | JGI IMG/M metagenome (GOLD analysis project Ga0123332, IMG submission 89958) | Anaerobic biogas reactor microbial communites from Washington, USA - Biogas_R2_A C12 SIP DNA | ecosystem: Engineered > Bioreactor > Anaerobic > Unclassified | place: Washington, USA... | reverse complement strand
GAGCGCTACACCGAGGTCACCGACCGCACGTTCCGGGTGTTCGAGCTCACGCCGCGCTGACGCCGGTCAGCCGACCCGGTCCTCCAGCTCGCGGCTGAGCAGGATCTGCCGGGCGAGCTGGGCCCGGGTGAGGGAGGCCGCCGCGTCGACCTCGGCGGTGGTCGGCTTGCGGTCGAGCAGGCCGGCGTAGAGCATCACCGCGTCGACGGTGGGCGCGGTGGCCCGGACGTTCTCGGGCGACTGGGAGAACCCGATCATCACCTGCCCACGGTTGCGGTGGCCCGAGGTCAGCACCCCGGTCCAGTAGTTCCAGCCCGCCGTCTCGGGCGCGCGGCCGAGCACGTTGCGGTACACGAGGTCGACGAACTGCCGGTCGGTCAGCGAGCCGTACGTGTTGACGAACTCCGGGGACCGGCTGAACGCCTGCGAGACCCACCCCAGGGACCGCCCCGCCCGGAGCTGGTCGGCCCAGTACCGCAGACCGGCGTGGTCGGGGAGGCGACGGAAGTAGGCGCGGTACAGGCGGGCGACCGGCGCGACGCGGGGCTCGTAGTGGGGGTCGGTCACCAGCGTCGCCACGTAGTTCGCGGGGGTGATCGCCCCGCTGTCGAGGGCGTTCACGTCCTCGTAGCGCGCGTTCCACGAGCCGGGGGTGCCCTTGAACGTTCCGCGCAGGGTGGCGACCATGTCGTCCCAGGTGGGGTACGGGGCCTGACCGCCCAGGTGACGGGGCCGCGTCGGTGCCGACGGCACCCCCGGACCCATCGCGTTGATCGCGGCGACCCGGATCGTCACCTTCTCGCCCAGGCCGTAGCTCGGCGTGGGCAGGACGGCCGACCGGGCGCCGAGCGGAGCGTCGACGGTCAGCCAGTACGGGTACTCGACCACGTAGGCGCGGTAGCCGGTCGGGGCGTCGCCCGTGGCGCCGGTGTCGCCGCCGCTCCAACGGACCACCGTGCCCTCGCGCCCGGTCTCGACCGCGGTGACGGTCGGCGGCGCGGCGGAGGGAGCGGAGAGCTGCACCGCGACCGTGACGTCCTGGCCGGCGGTGGCGGTTACGTCGATCCGCACGGCGCCGTCGGGCGAGCTCCACCCGGTGACCGGGTCGACGGCGACCGACTCGGGGACGCCGTCGGCCGGACGGGCGTCGATCACGAACGACGAGCCGGCGCAGCCCGAGATCTGTCCCTGGCACGGGATCGTCACGCCGTCGGCGGGGGTGAAGTGCACCACCACCCCGACGTGGGCGGCGGGGAGGTTGGTCGCGTCGATGCCGACCCGCTGCCGGTTCTCCACCCAGTACGTCGATCCGTCGGGATGGGAGATGCGGACGAGGCGGACGCCGGTGCCCGGGCGCGACAGCGGTCGCAACAGGGCGGAGGTCGACGTCGTGCCCGTCGACGGGACGGACAGCGCGCGCCGTTCGGCCGTCGCGAGCCACCCGAGCGATTCGAGGTGGGGGCCGGCGAAGCCGGCGTCGGAGGCGCCCATGATGTCGGTCGGGTCCCCGTACTCGATCGCCGAGCACGTACCGCTCAAGGAGACCGCCTCGCCTCCGCTCGTGCAGGCGAGGCGACTGGCGTGGCCGAGCCCGAAGGTGTGGCCGAGCTCGTGCACGATGACACCGAGGGAGGCGTACGCGGCCAGCCACACCGCCGACCCGCCGCCGAGCCCCGCCCAGGCGCAGGCGGTCTGGCTCGAGGTGCGGGCGAAGTAGATGACGACCACGTCGTAGGCGCCGGGTTCGACGCCGGCGGCTCGCAGGGCGTCGTGGGTCCGGGTCCGGACGTCGTAGGCGAAGCTGTAGCCGGCCTCGTCGCAGCTGCCCGACGGGCGGGTGATCGTCGTCCAGCCGCGCACCGTGGCGCGGAGGTCGAGGCGCCCGTCGGACACCTCGTCCAGCCAGGTCCGCGAGTCGGCCATCACGTTGGAGAGCGAGGCCGCGGTGGTGCCGTCGGAGCCGTTGCCGCTCCACTGCACCGGCACGACCAGCACGTCCTCGGTTCCCGTGACCGGCGCCTCCGCCACGGCGCTGACCACCTCGACCTCACCGCTGCGGTGGTCGACGCGCACCCGGTCGCCGGGACGGGCATCCACCGGCACCGCGGGCAGGGTCAGCGGCCCGTCGGGGGTGTCGACGACCGCGCGCGGTCCCGGCTCGACGACCGGCGCGCCGGCGCGGTCGACGGGGTCCTCGTAGAGCAGATCGAAGGTGCCCGTCGAGGTCGGCCCGGGCCCGGCCGCGGAGGGCACGGTCGCCCCGGGGGCGCCGGTCGGCGCGACCACCAGCCCGACGACGATGACGACGATCGCCACGAACGGGCGCATCCTCGAGCTACGCATGGCTCCCCCTCCCGGCCCCGACCGGGACCGTCGGGTCGACACCCTAAGCCCCGGAGCGTCGCGCCCGGTGCGGGGGTGTGGCTACCGTCGGCGCCCATGTCCGTCGTCCCTCCGACCGATCCGGAGGTGCGCGACGCGATCGTCGACACCGTCCGCCGCTTCGTCGCGAACGAGGTCGTGCCCGTCGCCGCCGAGCACGAGCGCGACGACCGGTTCCCGGCCGCGATCGTCGACCGCATGCGCGACCTGGGCCTGTTCGGCCTCACGATCCCCGAGGAGCACGGCGGGCTAGGCCTCGACCTGCTCACCTACGTCGGCGTGGTCGAGGAGCTCGCCTACGGCTGGATGAGCCTCGCCGGGGTGGTCAACACCCACACGATGGTGGCCACCCTGATCGTCCGGCACGGCACCGACGAACAGCGGGCCCGCTGGCTGCCGTCGATGGCGACGGGCGAGCGTCGCGGCGCCCTCTCGCTGTCGGAGCCCGACGCCGGCAGCGACACCCGCAACCTCCGTTGCCGGGCCCGCCGCGACGGCGACGTCTACGTCGTCGACGGCACCAAGGCGTGGGTCACCAACGGCGAGCGGGCCGGGCTGGTCGCCCTCGCCGCCCGCACCGACGAGGGCATCTCGGCGTTCGTCGTCGAGAAGGAGCCCGGCCCCGCGTTCGAGGGGATCACCGTCGGCGCCCACGTCGGCAAGCTCGGCTACCGGGGCATCGAGACCGTCGAGATGCACTACGCGGAGCACCGGGTGCCGGCGGCGAACCTCATCGGCGAACCCGGTCGGGGCCTGGCCCAGATCCTCGGCGTGCTCGAGGTCGGCCGGATCAACATCGCCGCCCGCGCCGTCGGCGTGGCCCGGGCGGCCTTCGACGCCGCCCTCGCCTACGCGGGCGAGCGCGAGACGTTCGGCCGGCCGATCGGCGAGCACCAGGCGATCCAGCTCAAGCTGGCCGACATGGCCACGCGCCTCCAGGCCGCCCGGCTGCTCACCCGCGACGCCGCCGAGCGCAAGGCCGCCGGGCTCCGCTGCGACGTCGAGGCCGGGATGGCCAAGCTGTTCGCCAGCGAGACCGCCATGGAGCTGGCCACCGAGGCGATGCGCATCCACGGCGGCGTCGGGTACACGACCGACCTGCCGGTCGAGCGCTACTACCGTGACGCCCCTCTGATGGTCATCGGCGAGGGCACCAACGAGATCCAGCGGATCGTCATCGCGCGCGGCCTCCTGGCCCGGGCCCGCGAGGACCGATGACCACCGGGGGCACGCTGGCGCCCCCGCGCCGCGACCTCGCCGGCCGGCTCCGGCGCCACACCGGCAGCGGCCGGCGCTACCTGCCCGAGGTCGACGGCCTCCGCTTCCTCGCCATCGTGCCGGTGCTCGTGTCGCACCTGAGCGAGCGGGTCGTCCGGTCGATCGAGCGCGACGGCGCCCTGTCCGCCGCCGAGCAGCGCCTCGTCGACCTGATCCCGACCGGCGACGTCGGGGTGTACCTCTTCTTCGTCCTGAGCGGGTTCATCATCGCCCTGCCGATGTCGCGGCAGGCCGCCGTCGATCCCGACCGTGCCCCGAACGTGGGGTACCGGTCGTACATGCGGCGCCGCCTCACCCGGCTGGAGCCGCCGTACCTGGTCGTGCTGTTCGGCCTGTTCCTGGGCATCACCGCGCTCGACGCCCTCGGCCAGGGGTCGGTGATGGAGGGCACCAACTCCTTCTCGAAGGACTCGGTGTCGCTCGGCGACAGCCTCGCGGCGAGCGTCTTCTACCTGCACGGCCTGGTGTTCCAGGCCCGCCCGCGCATCAACCCGCCCGCCTGGTCGCTCGAGATCGAGTTCCAGTTCTACGTGCTCGCACCGTTGCTGATCCTGGTGTTCGTCGCCATCGGACGGCGCTTCGGTCGCCCCGGGGCGTCGGGGCTCACCCGCCGCCTCGTCGCCGAGGCGGCGGGCCTGGTCGCCATCGCGGTCGGGCTGAAGGCGGCGGTGTGGCTGTTCGTCCCCGACGACCTGCACGAGTTCCTGGTGGTCGAGTACCTGCCGTTCTTCCTCGTCGGCTTCGCGATCTCGCGCCTCTACGCCGAGGGCCTCGTCGAGCGCATCGCGGGTCGGGCGGCGTCCGTCCTCTTCCTCGTCGGCGTGGCGGCCAGCCTCTACCTCAACTACTTCGACCAGAAGGACATCCACCCGACCTACGAGACGGTGCGGTCGATCGTGCTGCTCGGGACGCTCGGTTCCGTGTTCCTGGGGGCGTTGGCGGGCGGTGTCGGCGGACGCTTCACCGCCCGCAAGTGGATCTCGATCGTCGGCGGGATGTGCTACTCGATCTACCTGCTGCACCTGGCGATGTTCCAGGCGTCGGTGTCGCTGCTGTGGCGGGTGCTGCCGATCGACTCGCTCGTGCCGGCGCTGCTCGTCTACTACGCGCTCGTCGTGCCCCCCGTGCTCGCCGCGTGCGCCGTCTTCTACGTGCTGGTCGAACGGCCGTGCATGGACCCCACCTGGCCGAACCGCCTGTGGGCCCGCGTCACCGGGCGATGAAGTCGACGAGCACGTTCGCCAGCTCGACCCCGCGGTCCTCCTGGAGGAAGTGTCCGCCACCCCCGATCGTCACGTGCTCGAGGCCGGCGGCGCCGGGGATCCGCTCCCGGAACGGGGCGTCGCCGCCGCGGGTGATCGCGTCCTCATCGCTGAACGCGCAGAGGAACGGGCGCTCGAACCGCTCGAGCACCCCCCACGCGGCCTGGTTGTCGGGTGCGGCGGGGTCGTCGGTCGAGGTCGGCACGAGCGACGGGAAGATCCGGGCGCCCGCCTTGGCCTCCTCGACCGGGAACGGGGCGTCGTAGGCGGCGATCACCTCGGGGGCGAGGTCGGTCGTGCAGCCGCCGTTGATGATCGCGCCGACCGGGAAGTGCTCGGTCTCCTGCGAGAACTTCTGCCAGGCGAGGAAGGCGTCGGTCGGGCGGCCGTGGCCGGTGGGCAGGCCGGTGTTGCCGACGCACACCCGGGCGTAGCGGTCGGGCTCGGCGGCGAGCAGGCGCAGCCCCACCAGGCCGCCCCAGTCCTGCCCGAAGTAGGTGATGTCGCGCAGGTCGAGGCGGTCGAACAGGGCCTGGCGCATCCACTCGACGTGGCGGGCGTAGGTGTAGTCGCCGGTCGCCTTCGGCTTGTCGCTCCGGCCGAAGCCGACCAGGTCGGGCGCGACGACGCGGTGGCCGGCGTCGACCAGGACCGGGACCATGTGCCGGTACAGGTACGACCACGACGGCTCGCCGTGCATCAGCAGCACCGGGGGAGCGTCGGCGGGGCCCTCGTCGAGGTGGTGCACCCGGAGGGTGCCGCCCTCGCCGTCGTCGACCTCGACGTAGTGCGGCTCCCACGGGTAGCCGGGCAGGTCGGCGAAGTGCTCGTCGGGGGTGCGGTAGACGTCCATCAGGCCTCCTGGGTGGGTTCGATCTCGACGCGGTGCAGGTCGTCGCCGACCTCCACGCGCCCGGCGAAGTGCTCGGCGGCGAGGGCCCGCCAGTCGTCGCCCCCGCCGGGCGGGAAGGCGGGGACGTAGTGGGTGAGGATCAGGGTGTCGACGCCCGCGCGGGTCGCCGTCTCGGCCGCCTGCTCGACGGAGGAGTGGTAGTCGAGGATGTCGACCATCCGCGGCACTCCGATCGCCTGCACGATGTCGGCCCGCACGACCGTGTGCACCAGCGCGTCCGCGCCGGCGGCGAGGCGGTCGAGACCGTCGCACGGCACCGTGTCGCCGGCGAGCACGACGGACGCGCCGCCGTGCTCGAAGCGGTACCCGACCGTCGGGTGGACCGGGCGGTGGTCGGTCGGGGCGCACGTGACCGTGGTGCCCGGTAGGTCGAGGGGCACCGCGCCGTCGGCGACCTCGACGACGCTCACCGGCGGCTCGTGGTCGAGGTCGTCGTGGTGGGCGAGCCGGTAGCAGACGTCGGGGCCGAGCGAGGCGAGCAGGTCGCGCACGACCGCCGCGGTGCCCTCCGGCCCGACGATCGTCAGCGGCGTGCGGGTGAACGTGGTGACCCAGCGGGTGGTGATCACGTCGCCGAGGTCCGTGATGTGGTCGCTGTGCAGGTGGGTCAGCAGCACCGCGGCGACCTGGCCGGCGGCGACGCCGGCGCCCGAGAGGCGCATCATCACGCCCCGCCCGGCGTCGACGAGGAGGTGGGTGCCGTCGGCGGTGGTGACGAGCGTCGACGGCCCGGCGCGGTTGGGGTCGGGGAGGGGGCTGCCCGTGCCCAGCAGGGTGACGGTGATCGGCGCGCTCACTGGGTGCCCATCCCCATGCGCTCGGCCGCCTCGGTCGCGCCGAGCCCGCCCCGTCCGACGAGCTGGACCTCGACCGAGTCGATCGTGCCCGCGAAGGCGTTCGGCGACCGGTAGGCGTCGCTCACCGGGGAACCGTGGTCGAAGCCGACGCTCGGTCCGATGCTGGAGATCACGCCCATCACCCGGGGGATCTCGATCGTCGCGTCGGGCTCGCCGTCGACCACGAGCGTGGCGGTGCCGCCCCGGCCGTCGCGTCGGAAGTCGACCCCGAGGACGGTGGCGCCGGTCGGTACCGGGCCGCTCGATCGGGCGACGTGGTGGTCGCCGAAGCAGTTGTAGTCGAACACCAGGTGATCCTCCATGACGTGGACGGTGAGGCCGGAGTTGCCGGTGCCGACCGCGAACAGCACCCCGCCGGCGCCCGGCGGTCGGTCGACGGTCGCCCGGAGGTCCCAGCTCCGACCGCCGATCGCGGGGCCGACCTGCTGGGGCAGCGGCGACAGCGGCGGCCGGTACACGTAGCGCCGGTCGGCGGGGTGCACCGAGCGGTCCCGGAACCGGGAACCGAACAGCTCGATCAGGCGGTCGTCGAGCGGCAGCACGCCCTTGGCCTCGGCCTCCTCCCACCAGCGGGCGACCATCGCCTCGACCCGGTCGGGCTGCTCGGCGGCGAGGTCGTGGCACTCGGAGCGGTCGGCGGCGACGTGGTACAGCTCCCAGACGTCGTCGTCGAAGGGGGTGCCGCCCTCGTGGCGGGTGACGACCTTCCAGCCGTCCTCGTAGAGGGCGCGGTGGCCGACCATCTCGAAGTACTGGACCGTCCGGGTGCTCGGCGCGTCGGCCGCGCCGAAGGTGTAGGTGAACGGTACGCCCGCGATCGGGATCTGCTCGCGGCCGAGCCGGACCGCCGGCGGCGTCACGCCGGCGAGGTCGTAGATCGTCGGGACGATGTCGGTGACGTGGTGGAACTGGTCGCGGAGGCCACCGCCGTCGGTGATGCGCCGCGGGTCGCGCACGATCAGCGGCACGTGGACGCCGCCCTCGTGGGTGTTCTGCTTGTACCACTTGAACGGCGTGTTGCCGGCCTGGGCCCAGCCCCACGGGTAGTTGGCGTGGCTGTGCGGACCGCCGATCTCGTCGACGTGGGCGACCGCCTCGGCCGGCGTCTCGAGGATGCCGTTGAAGAACTTCATCTCGTGGAGCACGCCGAAGGGGCCGCCCTCCTGCGACGCGCCGTTGTCGGACAGGAAGATCACGACCGTGTCGTCGCGGAGCCCGAGGCGGTCGAGCCCGGCGAACAGGCGGCCGAGCTGGTCGTCGGTGTGCTCCAGGAAGGCGGCGAAGGCCTCCTGGAGGCGGGCGGCCAGGCGACGGGCGTCCTCGTCGAGGGAGTCCCACGGGTCGACCCCGGGGTTGCGCGGTGCCAGCTCCGTGCCCGGCGGGACGATGCCCATCTCGACCTGGCGGGCGAACCAGCGCTCGCGCGCCACGTCCCAGCCGTCGTCGAAGCGGCCCCGCCAGCGCTCGAGGTACTCGGCGGGCGCCTGGTGGGGGGCGTGCATGGCCCCGAGCGCCAGGTACAGGAAGAACGGCCGGTCGGGCCGGATCGACACGCTCTCGTTGACGAACCGCAGCGACCGGTCGACCAGGTCCTCGGTGAGGTGGTAGCCCTCGTCCGGCGTCGCCGGCGGGTCGACCGGGTGGTTGTCGTGCACGAGCTGCGGGTGGAACTGGTCGGTCTCGCCCTCCATGAACCCGTAGAACCGCTCGAAGCCGCGGCCGAGGGGCCACTGGTCGAACGGTCCGGCGACCGACGCGTCCTCCATCGGGCACAGGTGCCACTTGCCGACGCAGAACGTGGCGTAGCCCTCGTCCCGGAGCACCTCGGCGACGGTCGCCGCGTGGTTCGACACGTGGCCGCGCATGTGCGGGAAGCCGGTGTTGAAGTTCGACAGGCCCCGCATGCCGACGGTGTGGTGGTCGCGCCCGGTGAGCAGCGAGGCCCGCGTGGGGGAGCACAGGGGCGTGACGTGGAAGTTGGTGTAGCGCAGGCCGTCGGCGGCGAGCCGGTCGATGTTCGGCGTCGCCATCTCGGATCCGTAGCAGCCGAGCTGGGCGAAGCCCGTGTCGTCGAGCAGGATCAGCACGACGTTCGGCGCGTCGTCGCCGGGGTGCGGCCGCTCGGGGAAGTGGGGCGTCGACTCGGCGAGGGTGCGCCCGATCACGCCGCCGAAGGGCTCGGGACCGGTCACGACGCGGCCCCGGCCATGGCGTCGATCGTCACCCGGTCGACGCGCTGGTACGTGTTCTGGAGCTCGTCCTGCACGATCGTGGCCACGCCGTCGGTGCTGAGCAGGTCGAGGTCGCGGTCGAGCGTGCGCACCGTGAACGTCCACCCGTCGGGGAGGGCGAGCCGTTCGCCGAGCCGGGGCAGATCGTCGATCGTCTGGTCGGCGTCGACGATCCGGGAGTACGCCTGGAGCACGTAGGTCGGGCCGTCGGGGGCGTGCAGCTCGTAGACGTCCGACCCGGCCCGGAACCGGAAGATCGTGTCGCGCACGACCCGGCGCTCGACGTAGGTGCCGCCGTCGGGCAGCTCGTCGCCGAGGTCGACGGTGGCGACGAGGGACATGTCGAGCTCGCCGAAGCGGTCGAAGCGCCGCGGCCCGGGCGGGGCGAGGTTGACGATCGTGTCGAGGACCCAGTGGCGGGGACCGTTCAGCACCGCGCCGAGGACGCCCCGCTCGGCGGCGATGGCGGCCGGGTCGAGCGCGTCCCACGCCGCCTGGGGGCAGTCGTTCAGGCCGAGGGTGTTCCACACCTGGGCGGAGAACGTGCCCTCGTCGGTCTTGTCCAGGAGGAGGACCTCGCCGTAGCGGACGTCGCGGAGGCCTCCGGGGAACAGTTCGTCGGTGCCGGCCATGGGGCGCTCCCGAAATCTTTTGTCCAACCGTGTGCCACAACATTGTGGCACAGATCCCCGTCAGGTGCTCAGGACGGCGGTGGTGGCGTGCACGAGCGACCGGCGGGCCGCGGCCCGCGGCAGGCCCCGGTCGTGGATCAGGCGCTCGAACGCCTCGATGCCGAGCAGCAGGTCGATCGCCGCGACGCGCTCGCGCCGTTCGGCGGCGGGGAGCGGCTCGAGCTCGCGGGCGAACATGGCCTCGATCTGGTCGAGGAGGAGCTGACGCCGCTCGGCCAGACGCTCGCGGATCAGCGGGCTGGAGCGGGCCCGGAGGCTCGCCGCCCGTGCCATCGGGCCGATCGCCGCATACAGCTTCAGGCGGGCGTCGACGAGGCGGCGGACGCGGTGGTCGAGGTCGCCCTCGGCCGGGTCGTCGAGCAGGAACAGGTGCTCGTAGCGCTGGAGGTGGCGGGCCATCGCGGCGCGGAGCAGGGCGTCCATGTCGTCGAAGTAGCGCTGCACCGATCGGCGCGAGACGCCCGACCGCTCGGCGACCATCGCCGGGCCCGGGAACATGGCGTCCTCGCGGAACAGGTCGATCGCGGCGTCGAGCACCGCCTCGCGGTTGCGGTCGCGACGGGCGGTCCGGCCGTCCAGATCTCCGTTGGGCACGGTGGGCACCGTACCCAGCCGTCACCCTCCGCGACGCCACGACCTCACGACGTCACCGCGTCGGGGCCGCGGGCGGCGAGGGTTCGCAGGGCGGCGACGGTGGCGGCGGCGAAGGGGTCGGGGGCGTCGGGTAGGCCGGCGGCCACCGCGCCGGGGAGGTCGCCCCGGTCGACCGCGGCCCGCAGTTCCTCGGACACGGGGTCGTCGACCGCGGGGAGGCGGCCGCCGCCGACCGGGAGGCCGCCCGCGGCGGCGATCCAGGCGGCCGCGACCAGCGCGTGGCGGTCGACCGGCCGCCCGGCGTCGAGCCGACGTCCGACCACGGGCAGCACCCGCTCGCGCAGCTTGCGGGACCCGTCGGCGCCGACCTGGCGGCAGGTGTGGCCGAGCGCCGGGTTGGCGAAGCGCTCGAGCACCGAGGCGGCGTAGGCGCGGGCGTCGTCCGCGGTCAGCCCGGCGACCTCGACCGTGTCGTCGATCAGGGCCCGAACGAACGCCATCAGCGCCGCGTCGCCGGTGGCGGCGGCGATCGTGTCGTGGCCCCGCACCAGGCCGAGCAGGGCGATCGCCGAGTGCGGCGCGTTGAGCAGCCACAGCTTGCGGCGCTGGGCGTCCTCCACCCCGTCGACGACCGCGACGCCGACCTCGGTGAGCGGCGGCAGGCCCGCGACCGCCTCGATCGTCCACGACCGGTACCGCTCGGCGACGACGACCGCCTCGTCGACGAACCCGAGGGCGGCCTCGGCGTCGGCCCGGTCGGCGTCGGTCGTCGCCGGCACCATGCGGTCGACCACCGACGACGGGAACGCCGTCGTGTCGGTGATCCAGCCGACCGCGCCCGGGTCGGCGTCGATCCCCCCTGCGGCGTCGAGCACCGCGGTGCGCAGCACGTGTCCGTTCTCGGCGACGTTGTCGAGGGACGCGACCACCAGGGGTGCGAGGCCGGCGCGCCACCGGGCGAGCAGGCCGCGGGCGACCACCTCGGCCGCCGAGCCGGGGCCCGGTAGGTAGCCCTTCTCGGTGACGGTGAGGGTGACGAGCGTCGTGGCCGGGTCGGCGATGGCGGCGACGGCCACCTCCGGTCCGGTCGACACCCGGACGAACGAGCCGAGGATCCGCGGGGCGACGGGGTCGCGGGGCTCGCGCTCGAGCAGCGTGAACAGGCCGTCCTGCGGGGCGAGCTGGTCCTCGGCCCGCGGGCTGCGGAGCGACACGCCATGGATCGCGGCGTCGTGCCCGAGCCGCAGCAGGTCGTCGGCGTAGGTGCCGAGGTGGGCGCGGGCGAAGGCGCCGACGCCGAGGTGGACGATCGTCGGCGTCACGTCGCGGCGGAACGACGGCACGGTGACCCCGTCGCCGACCCGGGCGAGCGCGCGGTCCGACAGCCGCTCGGTCACGGATCGACCCGGAACGCCCGGCGGGCCAGACCGACGGCGAGGTCCGCCGCGGTCTCCGCCGCCTCCGCCTCGTCGAGGCGGTGCTCGGCGACTAGCTCGGCCAGGAACCCGGCGTCGATGCGGCGCGCCACGTCGTGGCGGGCGGGGATGGTGAGCAGCGAGCGGGCGTCGTCGTTGAACCCGACCGTGTTGTGGAAGCCGGCGGTCTCGGTGACGAGGCGCCGGAAGCGGCGCATCCCCTCGGGGCTGTCGTGGAACCACCACGGCGGCCCGAGGCGCAGCACCGGATAGTGGCCGGCGAGGGGGGCCAGCTCGCGGCTGTAGGTGCTCTCGTCGAGCGTGTACAGCACGACGGTGAGGCGGGGCTCGTGGCCGAGGCGACCGAGCAGCGGGGCCAGGCCGCCGACGAAGTCGACCCGGCGGGGGATGTCGGCGCCGGCGTCGGGGCCGAAGCGGCGGTGCACCGCCGGGTCGTGGTTCCGCCACGAGCCGGGGTGGATCTGCATCACCAGCCCGTCCTCGGCGCTCATGGCGGCCAGCTCGGTGAGCATCACGCCCCGGAAGCGCTCGGCGTCGGCCCGGCGCTCGCCGTCGGTCCGGGCGTCGGACCCCCCGCCGCGCACCCGGGCGAACAGGGCGGCCGCCTCGGCGGGCGGGGCGTCGACGGTGGTCGGCGTGGCCGGACCGTGGTCGGTGGCGGTGGCGCCGAGGGCGGCGAAGGCGGCCCGGCGGGCGCGCAGGGCCGCGAGGTACCCGTCCCACGAGCCGGTGTCCTCGCCGGTCAGGTCGGCCAGGCGGTCGAGGTTGGCCGCGAAGTCGGGTCGGTCGGGGTCGACCACGTCGTCGGGCCGGAAGGTCGGCACGACCCGACCGGGCCAGCGGTCGTCGCGCAGGCGGGCGTGCGCCTCCAGCGGGTCGAGGGCGGCGTCGGTGGTGGCGAGGAACTCGAGGCCGAAGCGCTCGTACAGCGCCCGGGGCCGGTAGGCGGGGTCGGCCAGCCGCTCGTTGGCGGCGTCGTACACGTCGTCGGCGGTGTCGGGGCCGAGCGGCACGTCGATGCCGAGGACCTCGCCGAGGGTGTGCTCGATCCACTGCCGCGTCGGCGTGGCCCGGAACCGGTGCCAGTGCTCGGCGAACGTGTGCCACACCTCCCGTCCCGGCGTCGGCGGAGCGTCGTCGCCGAGCGGCCGCCGGCCGAGCGCCTCGAGCGGCACGCCCTGGCTGTGCAGCATCCGCAGCACGTAGTGGTCGCGGCTCACCAGCTCGTGGGCGATGTCGTCGACGGGCGCGTCGTCGGCGAAGGCCGCCGGGTCGAGGTGGCCGTGCGGGCTGACGATCGGGAGGTCCCGGGTCCGCTCGTACAGGGCGCGGGCGAGGCGACGGACGCCGGGGTCGGCAGGCAGGAGCCGGTCAGGGTGCAGCACGGAGCCATGATGACCGGATGCCGCCCGCCCCGCCGCCGCCGCCGTCGTCGCCGGCCGCGCCCGGTCCCTCGTCCCACGAGGGGGCGCTCGACCCGCTGACCGGCGAGCGGGTCGTGATCGTCGGTGCCCGGCAGGGCCGACCGAACCTGCCGGTCGACGACTGCCCGTTCTGCCCCGGCGGGGTCGAGGCGCCCGAGCCGTACCGGACCCGCTGGTTCCCGAACCGCTGGCCGCCGCTCGACGCCGATCGGGCCGAGGTCGTCCTGTACCACCCCGACCACGACGCCACGCTCGGTTCGCTGCCGCCGGAGCACGTCGAGCGGGTGATCCGGCTGTGGGCGGAGCGCACCGCCGCCCTCGGCGCCCGGCCGGAGGTCGGCTACGTGCTCGTGTTCGAGAACCGCGGTGCCGAGGTGGGCGCGACGATCCCGCACCCGCACGGCCAGATCTACGCGTTCCGTGCCGTGCCCCCCGCCGCCGCCGCCGAGCTGACCGGCCGGTCGGAGGTCGAGCCGGCTGGGAGGTCGGCGGTCGAGCTGGCCGGCCGGTCGGCGGTCGAAGCGGCTGGGGGGTCGGCGGTCGACGATGTGTGCCCGCTGTGCGGCGAGGAGCCGGGCGACCGCTTCGTAGCCGGGCACGACGGGTGGCGGGCCTGGGTGCCGGCCGCCGCGTCGTGGCCGTACGGCCTGGTGATCGCGCCGCGCGACCACGTCGGCGACCTGCCCGACGCGGAGCCGTCGTGGCCGGCGCTGGCCGCGCTGCTGGTCGACGTGTTCGGCCGCCTCGACCGGCTCTTCGACGCGCCGATGCCGTACATGTGGTGGTGGCACCAGCGCCCGACCGACGGCGGCGACTGGCCCCGGGCCCACGTCCACGCCCACGTCGCCCCGCTGTTGCGGCGCCCCGGCACGCCCCGCTTCGTCGCCGCGGGCGAGCTGGGCAGCGGCGTCTACTTCAACCCGGTCGAGCCCGCCGCGGCCGCCGCCGCCCTCCGCGACGCGTGACCGTTACATCCGGGGTCAGACCCCAGATGTAACAACGGGCTTCTGTTACATCTGGGGTCTGACCCCGGATGTAACACCTAGCGTGCGGGGATGGCGATCGTCCCGGACGACAAGGACTGGACCTGGGTGCTGGTCGAGCGCTGCCCGGAGTGCGGGTTCGACGCGTCCGACCTCGACCCCGCGGCGGTGGCGCCGCTGGTGCGCGACTGCGCGCGGGACTGGGCGACGCTCCACGCGGAGGGCGGCATCACCGCGACCCGGCCCGACCCGGCGACGTGGTCACCGCTGGAGTACGCGTGCCACGTGCGCGACGTGTTCCTCCGCTTCGACGCCCGCACCGCCTCGATGCTCGACACCGACGACCCGCTGTTCGAGAACTGGGACCAGGACGCGACCGCCGTCGAGGACCGCTACGCCGAACAGGATCCCGACGCCGTCGTGCCGGCCCTGGTGGCGGCGGCCGCCGCGATGGCGGCCCGCCTCGACGCCGTCACCGACGACCAGTGGGAGCGGCCGGGCCGCCGGTCGAACGGGTCGGTGTTCACCGTCGACACGCTCGCCCGCTACATGATCCACGACCCGATCCACCACCTCTGGGACGTCAGCGGCCGACCGTGAGGTCCAGCGCCGCGCACCTCTGGGACGTCAGCGGCCGACCGTGAGGTCCACCGCCGCGGCGGTGGCCCGTCGGGCCGCGCCCGCGGCGACGGCGGCGACCCACCACGTCCAGCGGTAGGTGCCCGGTCCCAGCCGGTGGGCGGGCGCCGTCGGGGGCCCGCACGCGGCGGTGCCGAGCCCGGCGTGGGCGACGTCGACGTGCACGTGGGTGCCGGTGCGGGCGGCCAGCTCGTGGGGGTGGCCTGCCGCGGTGAGCTGTGCCGCCGAGTGGGGGAGGGCCGACACCGCCAGCGGCCGGTCGCCGACGACGAGCAGGGCGACGTCGGGACCGCCGATCGCCACCCAGCGCACGTCGAGGCGGAGGCCGTGCTCCTGGGGCACGACGAAGGGCACGGTCGTGGCGGCGACCGACGCCGACCAGCGCCCGACGCGCGCCGCCGCCCGGCGGTCGGGGTAGGCGTCGCCGGGTCCGAGGCCGTACCAGGTCAGCTCGTCGAAGTCCGTGGGAAGGGCGAACGCCACCCCGACCCGCGGCACCGACTCGACCTCGCGGGGCACGACGATGCGCTCGTCGATCCGGGCGACCCCGCCCTCGACGGTCACCGTGCGGCGGTGCTCGACGACCGGACGGTCGGGTTCGTCCACGGGGCGGCCGGAGCCGCCGGAGCCGCCGGGCGCGGCGAGGAGGGCGCGGCGGACGATCGCTTCGCCCCGTCGCCGGACGTCGAGATCGACGGGGGCGAGCCGGTCGAGGCCGTGGGCGCGCCAGCGGTCGGCGATCGGCGGGATCTCGGTGGGGGGCGGCGGGTCGTCGTTGTCGGTGGGCGCCCGCCAGAGCGACGCCGCGGGCCAGCCGAGCGCGACCCCGCCGACGGTCAGGCCGTCGGCCTCGTCGACGACGGCCGACCCGCGGGTCCGCAGCGCCGCCTTCGCGCGCGATCGGTGTGCCGCGCCGGCGGGCGCGGCCCGCCGACCGCGTCCACCGCGCGGGGCCTCGACCTGGACCCGCGCCGCGACCCATCCGGGCGGCGCCCACGCCGGGCGGCGTCGCGGTCGCACCTCCACGGTCAGGCGGACGTCCTCAGCCACCCCCGCGTCCCCGGCGGCGACGGCGGGGGCGGGCCAGGGGATCCTCGCGGCGCCCTGCGGCGGGACCGCCGGCAGGGCGAGGTCGCCGCGGGCGACGGTGTCGCCGTCGACCTCGAGCCGCCACCGGGCCCGGAGGTCGGCGAGGTCGGAGAACCACCGGCGGTTCGAGACGACGAGCCGTCCCCCGTCGTCGACGGTGACCGACACCGGCGCGGCGTGGGCGGCCAGGTCGGCGAGCAGGGGGTGCGGCACCCGGTCGGGCGACACGAGCCCGTCGCACACGAAGCGCCCGTCGTGGCGTTCCTCGCCGAAGTCCCCGCCGTACGCGAACCACTCGGTGCCGTCGGCCTCCCGCCGACGGAGCCCGTGGTCGCACCACTCCCACACGAACCCGCCCTGGAGGCCGTCGAGCTCGCCGAAGCGCGACCAGTAGGCGTCGAGGCCGCCCGCCTGGCCCATGGCGTGGCTGTACTCGCAGAGGATCAACGGACGGCGGGGGTCCGCCGCCCGTCGCGACCACTCCTCGATCTCCTCGCCCGAGGCGTACATCGGGCAGACGATGTCGCTGGTCGGCGCGGCGGCGAACAGGTCGCCGGAGAAGCCGCCCTCGTAGTGGACCGGCCGGCCCGGGTCGACCCGGCGCGCCCACGCGGCGGCGGCGTCGAGGGCGGGCCCGGTGCCCGACTCGTTGCCGAGCGACCACGCGATCACGCACGGGTGGTTGCGGTCGCGCTGCACCATCCGCACCGTGCGGTCGACGATCGTCGCCAGGTAGCGGGCGTCGCGGCTGACCGCGGTCCACCGGCCGTGCGACTCGACGTTGGCCTCGTCGACGACGTAGAGCCCGAGCTCGTCGCACAGGTCGTAGAACGCCTCGTGGTCGGGGTAGTGCGACGTCCGCACCGCGTTGACGTGGTGCCGCTTCATCAGCTCGAGGTCGCGTCGCATCGACGCGACGTCGACGGCTCGGCCCCGGTCGGGGTCGATCTCGTGGCGGTTGACGCCGTTGATCAGCACCGGCCGCCCGTTGACGAGGAGCCGACGGTCGCGGACCTCGACCGACCGGAACCCGGTCCACAGGCCGCGGGAGTCGACGACCCCGCCCGCCGGGTCGCGCAGGGTGACGGCGACCCGGTACCGGTGCGGGTCCTCGTGGCTCCACGGCCGAACGTCCGGCACCCGCAGGCGGCCGTGGACGCGGTCGCGGTCCCAGACGTAGCTGCCGATGATCTCGACGACGGCGTCGCCCGGCTCGAACACCGGTACCGGCTCGGGCCCGAACCGGGCGAGGCGACGACCGCGTCCGGTCGCCACCTCGACCTCGACGGTCCACCCCGGACCGAGGTTGGCGGGAGCGTCGACGCCGACCTCGATCGCCAGGGTCCCGGTCGTGCCGTCGGAGTCGAGGCCGGGCACGACCGCCACCTCGCCGAGCGCGGTGCGCGGCAGCGAGATCAGCTCGACCGACCGGTGCAGGCCGGGCAGCCACCACTGGTCCTGGTCCTCGATCCAGGTGACGTCGGCCCACCGGGGCACGACCAGGGTGACCTCGTTCTCGCCGGGCCGCAGGTGCGCGCCGATGTCGTAGGTCGAGGCGAGGCGGCTGTCCTTGCCCATCCCGACGAACGCGCCGTTGACCCACACCCACGCCAGGGCGTCGGCCGACCCGACCCGCAGCAGGGTGCGCCGCCCCCGCCAGGCGCGCGGCACGGTGAAGGTGCGCCGGTACACACCGGTCGGGTTGTCGTCGGGCACGGCGGGCGGGGTGCCGTCGAACGGCATCCGGAAGTTGAGGTAGATCGGCCGCCCGTGGCCCTGGAGCACCCACGACCCGGGCACGTCGACCTCGTGCGGCCCGGCGTTCGGGCCGGCGACGTCGGCGACGGTCACCGCGTCGGGCGACGGCCGGAGCCGGAACGACCACCGGCCGTCGAGTGACCGCACCCACGGGGAGGGGTCGCCGGCGAGGGCGGCCGCCGGGTCGTCGTGAGGGTCGAGGCGCGGCACCATCGGCAGGCGGCCGACCCCGGTCACGCCCGGCTCCCGCCCGGGCAGGTCGATCGGCGTGGTCGTCGGGTCGTTCCCCATCGGCAGCACTGTGCCATCCCCCGACCCGGTAACAGTTGGGGTCGGAGGAAAACCGTTACCGGTGACGGGTGGGGTCGGAGGAAAACCGTTACGCGCGGCGGAGCCGGGCCGAGAGGTGGTGGGTCATCGGCTCGCCGACGGCGGCCATCGACAGCTCGTGCGCGAGGTCGTCGCCGGTCACCGTGAACGTGCGCTCGGCCGTGGTGACCTCCTTGGCGGTGGGGCTGCCGACGATCCGCTCGGTGGTGAGCGCGACGCTCATCCCGTCGGGGGAGGGCTCGGCCCGGCCGGTCGCCACCTCGGCTAGGCCGCTGCCGGTGGCGACGGTCAGCTCGACCGATCCGTCGTCGATGAGGCGCAGGAAGCCGCTCTCGCCGTGGCGCGGCTCGCCGTCGGGACCGGTCGACGACATCCGGTACGCGAGGCGGGGACGCCCCGGCACCGGGATCACCTCGACACGGACGGAGAACGTGAAGTCGTCCACCGTCGGGTAGTGGCCCTCCCCGGTGCCGACCCACGTGCCGGCGAGGGCGGCGAGGGCACCGTGGTGGGCCGGGTCCGGCGGCGGACCGGCGGGGGCTGTGGCGCTGGCCGCGGCGGTGGGCCGGGCGGGCGGCGCGGCGTCGTCGGACTCGGGCGGCTCGCCGGCGAGGAGGTGGGCCCAGCGCGCGTCGCGCTGGCCCCGCCCGCGGGGGAGGAGGCGCACCAGCGGGTCGCCCCAGCGGGCCATGTCGTCGAGCGTCTCGCCGACGGCGGCGGCGTCGGCGAAGGGGTGGAGGCGGTCGGTGCGGGTCTTGAGCTCCTGCGGCGTCTGCGGGCCGCGGAGCATCAGCACGGTGAGCACGGCCACCTGGTCGTCGGCGAGGGAGAAGTGCTCGTCGGCCACCTGTCGGTACTTGACGGTGCGGCTGCCGTGGCTGGGCAGCACCTTGCGCACGAGGCGGTGCTCCTTCAGCCGTTCGAGCGCCGCCTCGACCTCGGCCCCGGTCAGCTCCATCACCGGCTCGCGGCTCGTCGCCTGGTTGCACGCGGCGACCAGGGCGTTGAGCGTGAGCGGGTAGGTCGCCGGAACGGTCCGCTGCTTCTCGAGGAGGCTGCCGAGCACCCTTGTCTCGGCGGGCGTCAGCGTCAGGTCCATGGGGCGAAAGCTACGACGGACCGGCGTCGCGCACGCGGGAGAGCGTGCGGTCGACCGCCCGGGCCAGTTCCTCGCGCCACACGTCGACGACGAGCCGCGGGTTCTCCGGCGACAGATCGGGGTCGGCGACCTCGGCGAGCACCGACGTGAAGGCGTCGCGCTGAGCGGCGACGAGCGGGGCGGGGTCGAGCCCGGCGCGCCGGTTGAGGGTCAGCTTGAGGATCAGGTCGGGGCGCACGTCGCGAAGGTGGCCGACCGGCGTGTGGCGCCAGCGGTCGGCGGCCCGACGGCCCGCGGGAGTGGCCCGGTACTCGCGCCGGGCCGGGCCCGCCGGGCTCTGCTCCTCGGGACCGGCCCGCACCAGGCCGCGGGCCTCGAGCTGGTCGAGCGCCCGGTAGACGAGCGGCCGCGACACCGCCCACGCCCGTCCGATGTCGCCGCCGCGGCGCAGCTCGTGGGCGAGGGCGAAGCCGTGACGGGGCCCGTCGTCGACCAGCAGCGTCAGCACCGCCCACGCGTTGGTCGAGAGCCCGTCGGCCGGATCGTTCGTGGCCACGGCCCCACCCTCGCACAGGGCCCACGCCGGGCCTGGCGCGCCCCGCTCGTCGCCGGCTGGTAGTCACCGGGCGACTACGGTCCGGAGGCCCGCCACCCCGGAGGTTCCCCCCGTGTCCCGACGTCCCCGCCCGTTCCTCGCCGCCGCCCTCGCGGTGGCCCTCGTCCTCGCCGGCTGCGGGGGCGACGACGAGTCCGCAGCCGACTCGACCACCCCGGCGGCGACCGAGGACCTGTCCGGCTCGATCACCGTCGCGGCCGCCGCGTCGCTCACCGACGCCTTCACGGAGATCATCGAGGGCTTCGAGGACGAGTATCCCGACGCCGACGTCGAGGCGACGTTCGACTCGTCGGGGACCCTGTCGGACCAGATCCTCCAGGGCTCGGGCGCCGACGTGTTCGCCTCCGCCGACGAGACCAACATGGCCAAGCTCACCGACACCGACGTCGTCACCGAGGAGCCGACCGTCATCGCCCGCAACCAGCTCGTGATCGTCACCAAGCCGGGCAACCCCGAGGGCATCGAGACCCTCGACGACCTCGCCGACGTCGGCGTCGTCGCCCTGTGCGCCGAGGACGCGCCGTGCGGCCGCTTCGCGGGCCAGGTGCTCGAGGGGGCCGACGTAGAGATCCCGGAGTCGTCGGTGACCCGCGGCCAGAACGTCCGCACGACCCTGACCGCGGTGACCGAGGGCGACGCCGTCGCCGGGATCGTGTACGTCACCGACGCCGCCGCGGCGGGCGACGCCGTGTCGACCGTCGAGATCCCCGAGGACGAGAACGCGGTCGCCGTCTACCCGATCGGCGTGATATCCGGCAGCCTCGAGCGCGACCTCGCCGACGCGTTCGTCGCCTACGTCGCGTCCGACGAGGGCCAGGCGGTGCTCGCCGAGTACGGGTTCCTCCCGCCCGCGTGAGCCGGGGGCGTCGCCGACCGCCCGTCGCGGCGCTGGCCGCGGCGGCGGTCGCGGTCGCGTTCTTCGCCCTGCCCCTGGTGGGCCTGTTGCAGCGGGCCGACTGGCGCGCCCTGCCGGACGACCTCACCCGCCCGGCCGCGCTCGACGCCATGCGGCTGTCGCTGGTCGCCTCGCTGGCGGCCACCGCGGCGACCGTCGTGTTCGGCACGCCCCTGGCGTGGGTGCTCGCCCGGGTGCCGATCCCCGGCCGGGGGCTGGTGCGCGGCCTGGTGCTCCTGCCGATGGTGCTGCCGCCCGTGGTCGGCGGCGTCGCCCTGCTCTCCGCGTTCAGCCTCGGCAGCCCGCTCGGCGGCTGGCTCCACGACACGTTCGGCCTCCAGCTCACCTACCGCCCGGCGGGGGTCGTGGTGGCCGAGACGTTCGTCGCCATGCCGTTCTACGTGATCACCGTCGAGGCCGGGCTCCGCAGCCTCGACCCTCGCTTCGAGGAGGTCGCCGCCGGGCTGGGCGCGGGCCCGGTCACCACGTTCCGGAGGGTCACCCTGCCGATGATCGCCCCGTCGGTCGCCGCCGGCGCGGTGCTGGCGTGGGCCCGGGCGCTGGGCGAGTTCGGGGCGACGATCACCTTCGCCGGCAACATCGTCGGCCGCACCCAGACCCTTCCCCTGGCCGTGTACCAGCGCCTGGAGAGCGACCGCGACGCCGCCGTCGCGCTCAGCCTGCTGCTGCTGGGCGTCTCGTTCGCGGTGCTCGCCGGGCTGCGCGACCGCTGGCTCGTGCGCCGGTGAGCCTCGACGCTCGGATCCGGGCCTCCCGGGGTCGCTTCACGCTCGACGTCGAGATCGCCTGCGACGCCGGGTCGGTGCTCGCGGTGCTCGGACCCAACGGCGCGGGGAAGACGACGCTCCTGCGCTGCCTCGGCGGGAATCTCGCGATCGACGCCGGCCACGTGCGCCTCGACGGCGAGGTGCTCGACGACCCGGCGACCGGGACGTTCGTCGCCCCCGAGCACCGCCGGGTCGGCACCGTGCCCCAGGACCACCTCCTCTTCCCGCACCTCAGCGCGCTGGAGAACGTCGCCTTCGGGCCGCGCGCCCGCGGCGTGGCTCGGCGCGACGCCCGCGAGCGGGCGCGGGCCCGGCTCGCCGCCGTCGGCCTGGAGGACCGGGCCGGCGACCGGCCGGCGCGCCTCTCGGGCGGGCAGTCGCAGCGGGTCGCGCTGGCCCGGGCGCTGGCGACCGATCCAGCCCTCCTGCTGCTCGACGAGCCGCTCGCCGCGCTCGACGCGACCACCCGGGCCACGACCCGCCGCGACCTGCGCCGCCACCTCGGCGACTTCCCGGGACCGACCGTGCTCGTCACCCACGACCCGATCGACGCCCTGGTGCTCGCCGACGTGATCGCCGTCGTCGAGGACGGCCTGGTCACGCAGTCCGGCCCCGCCGCCGAGGTCGCCCGGCGGCCCCGTACCCCCTACGTCGCCGACCTGGTCGGGACGAACCTCCTGCGCGGCGAGGCCCACGGCACCGAGGTCGCGGTCGGGGCGGCGACCGTCCGCCTGGCCGAGACGGCCGACGGGCCGGTGCACCTGACGATCGCCCCCTCGGCGGTGACGCTCCACCCCGATCCGCCGCAGGGCAGCGCCCGCAATCGCTGGCCGGCGACCGTCGTCGACGTCGAGATGGTCGGGGAGCGGGCCCGCGTCGAGCTGACCGGCGAGCTGCCCCTCACCGCCGAGGTGACCCCCGCCGCGGTCGCCGACCTCGGCCTCGCACCGGGCCTGGCGGTGTGGGCCTCGGTCAAGGCCACCGAGGTCGCCGCCTACCCCTGACGTAACAGTTGGGGTCGGAGGAAAACCGTTACCCGCGGGTGCGCCGACGACGGGGCGGCGGGGGCCGGTAGGGTCGCTCCGCCCGGCGGCCCCGACCCGTCGTCCGTGGCCCCGTGGTGGAGGTCGGAAGGACGACGCGTGCTCCGTAGGTCGATCGTGGTGGTGCTGGCGGTGGCGCTCGGCGTGCTCGGGGCGTGCACCGGTGACGAGGGGGACCAGGACGAGGTCGGCATCGAGATCGACGGCGACGACCTCGCCGTCGGCGAGCCGTCCTCGCTGGAGCTGCCGTCGCCACGGCCGGTGAACCCGTTCGTCGTCCCCGTCGACGGCGGCGTGTGGGTGATCGGCGGCGTGACCGGCCGGTCGTCCGCCTGGGTGCCCAGCAACTGGGCGGTGCTCTACGACGCGAGCGGAGCCCCGGTGCGGTCCGTGAGCCTCCCGGTCGACGACGGTCGCTTCCTCGCCTCCGGCACGATCGTCGGCGACGACGACGCGATCCTCGTCGCCACCGCGTGCGTGGTGCCGACCTCCCGGTCGGGCTGCGACGGACGCCGGGTGCCGGTCGTGGTGCGCCTCGGCGGCGAGGCCGAGCCGGTCGGGCTCGACGGGCCGCTCGCCGACCTCGGCGACGGGAGGAGCCTGATGGCCGTCGGCCCCGGACCCGATGACGGCGCGGTCGTCGCCGCCGCGGCCGGGCGGGGGGCCGGGTCGTCGGATCCGGTCGTGGTCGAGGCGTGGGCGCTGGGCGTCGACGGCACGAACGAGGAACTGGCCCTTCCGGAGGGAGTGTTCGGCGTCGACGCCGTGTGCGGAGGCGACGACGGCGTGTTCGCGGCGACCCCGTCGACCTCCGGTGGGGTGGCGGTGGTCGACGTCGACTCGGGCGAGGAGATCGCCTCGTTGACCGTGCCGCTCGTCGGCACCGACGACGTCGTCCTGTCGTGCGTCGAGGGGGCGGTCGTCCTCTACGGCCGGGGTTCGCCGGGTGTGCTGGCCGTGCTCGACCCCGAGGCGGGGGAGTGGGTCGATGACCCGGTCGACGTGGACGGCGCGGGCTCGATCCTCGTCGCCGCGGCCGACGGGAGCGCGGTGGTGCTCACCGCCCGCGACGTCGGCGACGACGCGACCGGTGGCCGTCAGACGATCCTCACCTACCGCGCCTCGGCCGAGGGGGTCACCGTGCTCGAACCGTTCGAGACCGACTCCGGCACCGACCACCTCGGTGTCGACCTCGGCGGCGGCGTCGTCGACGCCGGGGCGCTGGTCACCGACCCCGAGGGTGGCTCCCTGCCACCCCTCGGCCTGGGATGATCTACACCGGCGCTCATCCTGGACCCATGATGGACACCGACGTGCATCATCCAGGTTGAGCCGTTCGGCCCTGTTTCGGGACCGCCCCGATAGGGGATTTTGCATTCTCGTGAAGGTGTCGCGCGCCGCGGAGACGTCCGGTCCCATCGGGGCCGTGATCGACGTCGACCGCGGCGGCGCCGAGCGGGGCGAGATCCGGGTGATCCTCTCGGGCGACCTCGACGTGTTCTCCGTCCCCCGGCTCCGCTCGGTCTTCGGCGAGTTCATCGGCAGCTTCGACGTCGTGATCGACCTCTCGGGCGTCGACTTCTGCGACTCCTCGACGCTGCGGGTCTTCGTCGACGCCCAGCGCCGATCCGCCGCCGCCGGACGCACCCTGGAGCTGACCCGGCCGAGCGAGTCGGTCCGCAACCTGTTCGAGGTGAGCGGCCTGAGCGGCGTCCTCCGCGTCACCTCCTGATCCGGAGTTCCCGCATCGGGCCCGACGCCTCCTCCGGCTAGGGTCGAGCGCCCTGGCGTCGTGGCCGAGTGGCTTAGGCAAGGGACTGCAAATCCCTGTACGCGGGTTCGATTCCCGCCGACGCCTCCATCTATTCCATCCATCCATCCAGTCCGGGATCCTCGGGCGTACGGTCCCAGCATGAAGCGCCTGCTCGCCCTCCTCCTCGTGGTCGGTCTGGTGCTCGGCGCGTGCGGCGGTGACGACGATGGACAGGTCGACACCGGCCGGACCGACACCACCGACGACGGTGGCGGGACCGACGACGGCGGCGGCGAGCCGGGCGGGTCGGCCGCCGGACCGGTCGACGGGGGCGAGATGGTCGCCACGTCGATCACCGAGGGCGGCGAGGATCGGCCGCTGGTCGACGGCACCGAGCTGCGGATCACGTTCGTGCCCGTCGAGGGCGACGCCGACGCGCTGCCCCGGCTGAGCTTCGTCGCCGGGTGCAACACGCACAGCGCGTTCTACGACCTCGCCGGCGACACGATCCACATCGGCGACGTGGCGTCGACCGAGATGGGCTGCGATCCCGGGCTGATGGACCAGGACGCGTGGCTGGCGGGGGTGCTCACCGGCGACGTCGGGTGGGAGCGCGACGGCGACGCCGTGATCCTGACCTCGGGCGAGGTCGGCATCACGCTCGTGGCCGCGACCTAGCCGAAGTCCCGGAGTCCCGATCGGGCGTAGGCTCGCGGCGATGGCTCCCGACCTCGAGGAGCGGGTGGCGAAGACGGCGCGGCAGATCGCGGCCCTGGGCGAGGGCGAGTCGACCTCGGTGTACCGGATGTCGTGGGCGAGCGGCCGGCTGCT
>Ga0123332_1001261_pt1 | contig 25005 bp, 21 predicted proteins | sample BioC12SIPDNA_4_FD_89958 | JGI IMG/M metagenome (GOLD analysis project Ga0123332, IMG submission 89958) | Anaerobic biogas reactor microbial communites from Washington, USA - Biogas_R2_A C12 SIP DNA | ecosystem: Engineered > Bioreactor > Anaerobic > Unclassified | place: Washington, USA... | reverse complement strand
CCTGCCTGCATCACCAGGGAGAGCCGGCATCTAGCCCGCGCCGATGCGGACAGCGGCGCTGCCAAAGGCAGCGCGCATGTCCGCGCTCCTTTCAATGACGCGCTTGCACGGAGGAGGCTGGGAGCGCAGGCGCCTGCCTGCATTGCTGGGCACAGGTTGGCTGGGAGCGCAGACATGGTTTAGGACGCCTGCGGTGTCTGCGCCGGGAGGCGTCCTGGACCTGTCTGCATGAACTCGCTGTCAATCTCTGTCTCAAGACATAGCAGACGGGTCGCCTCACGATGCTCACGACCCTGTGTGCTCGCAGGGTCCCGAGCGGAGCGAGGCACCTGCCTGCATCACCAGGGAGAGCCGGCATCTAGCCCTCGCCGATGCGGACAGCGACGCTGCCAAAGGCAGCGCGCATGTCCGCGCTCCTTTCAATGACGCGCTTGCGCGGAGGAGCCTGGGACGGAGGCATCCGCCTGCCTGCATTGCTGGCGATCCAGTGTGGACGGACGCGCCCATGCGGAGGGCGGCGGTTTCTACCTCGCGCCGTCAGTGGCCATGCGCAGGCTGGGGATCGGGCGGGGGCGGCCGTAGCGCACCGCCTGTATCTCGGCGGCGATGGAGATCGCGATCTCTGCGGGCGTGCGGCCCCCCAGGTCCAGCCCGATAGGCGTGTGCAGCACGTCCCAGGGCGCGGCATCCCCCAGTTCATCCCGCAGCCGCTGGATCATGCCCCGGGATTTCCCTTTGGAGCCGACCATCCCCACGTAGGCCGGGGCGAGCGCGCCGCCCATGATCGCGCGCAGCAGGAGGTAATCCGCCTCGTGCTGCGGCGTAGCGATGACATAGTAGCCGCCGGGGCGGGGCGGGTGCGTGGCGAGGGCGCCGGCATAGTCGCTGACGATCACGCGGTCCGCGCCGGGCACCGGTTCGGGCTGGGGGCGCTCGTCGTAGAGGGTGAGAAAGAGGGGTTGCCCGGCGAGGGCGGCGGCGACGCAGCGGCCCACGTGGCCCGCGCCAAAGAGGTGCACGCGGATGCCGCGGCCCGCGTACTCGATAAAGAGCCGCACCCCCGCCGTGGAGCCCTCCAGCGCGGGCTCGCCGCCCGTGGCGAGCACGGCCTCGTCCCCGCGCAGAGCGATCGTCACCAACTCTGTGCTTTGATCGGCCAGGCGTTCGCGGGCGCGGGCGATAGCGGCCTTCTCGAGGGCTCCGCCGCCGACGGTGCCGGCGGTTGCGCCATCCTCCACGAGCGCCAGGTGCAGGCCGGGGCGCGCGGGCGTCATCCCCCAGGCGTCCACCACGGTGAGGAGCGCGGCATCACGCCCGGCGCGCCGGGCCTCCAGTAGAGCAGTCAGCACGTCATCCATGGCCTCTCCTCAAGCTGCGGCGCCGGTGGGCCGCCGGTTCGCGGCGCCGGGTGAGGGCACCGGCCCGGCAGGTCGGCGCGCCCCTCGCCCGAGAACGCTCAACAGTCTCCTCAGACCTCCCAGGTGAGCAGGGCGGAGCGCATGGAGGGCGGCCAGGTGTAGACGCCGTCCTTGAGCGTGAGCCGCTCCCGCAGCAGGCCGGAAAGGGAGTCATCATGCTCGCTGGGGCCGTGCAGCCCGAGCTTGGCCTTGGTCTCCTCCAGGGCCTCCTCCAGGGAGGCGTTGCGCCAGGCGCCCCAGGTGCCGGTGTTCTCCATGAGCACGTCGGCAAAGATCCCCATCTGCAGGAGGGCGTTGTAGGCGACGATGCCGTTGGGTGAATCGTGCGGCTGGCCCCAAACGCGCTGCGCGGCCGCGGCCATCACGCCTTCCGGCACGGGCAGGCGCACCAGCAGACAGACGCGGCGGCGGGTGACTTCCAGCAGGCGCCGCACAAAGAGCGGGAAATCGGCGCAGCCGTACATGGCGTGCGCGCACAGAGTCAGATCGGCGGGCTCCACCTCGGCCTCGGGCCAGCCGCCCAGGACGACGGAGACGTTCTTGAGTCCGGCCTCCGCCAGGTTCTCCTCGAGCACGGAGAGCATCGCCGGCGAGGGATCCACGGCGGTGACGTGCGCGGCCTTGCGGGCGAGCAACAGCGACCAGGAGCCGGTGCCCGCGCCGATATCCAGCACGGTGGTGTTGCCCATCACCTGAGAGCAGACGAAATCGCGGCTGGAATCGGGCCGAGACCAGCGCTCGAGCACGCGCTGGTGAAAGAGGCGCGCGCGATCGCGCCAGGCGTCGCTATCACCGGCGTTGATGGTGGTGGGCTCCGGGGCGTGGGGGTCCTTGCGGGCCTCCACCAGTTGCCGCCAGAGGGCGATATAGTTGGTGATCGGTTCCATGGTTCGCTCCTTTGGGTTATTTTGCGCGGCCGGACGGCCGTCGGTTTGGGTCAACGGCGCAGGGCTGATGTATCCGTGGATCTGCTCTCGCGTCACTCATGTGCCAGGACGACCTTGCGGCCCTCCACGTCCACCACGCGCACGGGCACGTCATACGTTTCCGTGAGCAGGGGCCCGGTCATCACCTGGCCCACGGGCCCGTGGGCCACCACGCGGCCGGCGCGCATCAGCAGCACGTCCGTGGCGATGGCCGTGGCGGCGTTGGGATCGTGCGTCGTCCAGAGGATCGTGCGGCCCTCACTGCACAGTGAGCGCAACACGCTCAGCACCCGCCGGGCGTTGGCCAGATCCAGATGGGAGGTGGGCTCGTCCAGCAGCATCACTTCTGGCGCTTGCGTGAGGGCGCGGGCCACGGTGGCCAGTTGCTTTTCCCCGCCGCTGAGCGATGTCACGGGCCGGTGGGCGAGGGCCTCGATCCCCACGCTCTCCAGCGCCGCCCGCGCGATTTGGCGGTCCTCCTCGCGGGGGAGGGAGAGCAGGCCGAGGTAGGGCGCGCGCCCGAGCAGGGCATACTCAAAGACGCTCAGCTCAAAGGTGACGTGCTCGTCCTGCGGCACGAGGCCCATGGTCTGGCTCAGCTCGCGCCGGGTAAAGCCCTGCTGGGCCCTCCCGACCAGCTCCACGCCGCCGGCCTCCGGCTGCAGCAGCCCCAGGAGGACGTGCATCAGCGTGCTCTTGCCGGATCCATTGGGTCCCAGGATCGCCGTGATGCTCCCGGAGGCGACGGCGGCGCTCACGCCGTCCAGCGCTGGCGCCCCCTCCGGCGCGTATCGAAACGTCAACTGGCGCAGCAGAATCGCTGGAGGTGTCATCGCTTTAGCCCCGTGCCGTCCCGCATCATGAGCCCCATAAAGATCGCGGCGCCCAGCAGCGAGGTGAGGATGCCCAGGGGGATCTCGCCCGTCATGGCGGTGCGGGCGATGTCATCGCAGGCCAGGACGAACACGGCCCCCAACAGCATGGAGCCGGGCAGGGCGCGTTGCGCGTCCGAGCCCACCCAGCGGCGGGCGATGTGCGGGACGATCAGGCCCACCCAGCCGATGAGCCCCGTCTTGGAGACTACGGCGGCGGTGGAGAGGACGGCCGCCAGCAGCAGCACCAGGCGCTCGCGGCCTGCAGAGACCCCCAGGGAATAGGCGGTCTCATCCCGCAGGGAAAGCAGGTTCAATCTCCAGCGCAACAGGATGATCACCACGAGGCAGGGCAGCACCACGGGCGCGATCTGCAGCACGTCCTTCCAGGTGAGGCTCCAGAGGCCACCGAGCATCCAGAAAGTGATCTCGGGAAGCTGGCGCAGCGGATCGGCCGCGTACTTGAGCAGGCTGGTGCCCGAGGAATAGAGCGCCGAGACGGCGATCCCGGCCAGCACCAGGCGCAGGACCCAGTCACCATAGCGGATGCGCGTGCCCAGCGCATAGGAGCTCACAAGGCCGAGAATGCCAAACACCGCCGCGCAAGCCTGCACGGCCCAGGAGGCGCCGCCCAGGGCGACGATGGCGAGCGAGGCGCCGAAGGAGGCCCCCGCCGAGACGCCCAGAAAGCCCGAATCCACCAGCGGGTTGCGAAAGATCATCTGGAAGGAGGTTCCGGAGGCGGCCAGCACCATGCCCACCATGATGGCGCCCAGGATCCTGGGCAGGCGCAGGTTGAGCATCAGGCGCAGGGCCAGAGGATCCTCAGAAAGGGCGGATAGGGGCGTGAGGTAGGGGCCAGGATACCGACCCAGAAAGAGCGACAGGGCCGTCAGAAGCAGCAGCGCGAGCGCCAGGAGCGCCACACGGCGGCTGCCGCGGCGCTCCTGCTCCGAAACAAGGGACATGCTAGTCTACGTCCATCTGCAGGCGGGGCAGAACGTCGGCCTCGTAGGTGGCCGCATCCATACCGTACAGCTCGCTGAACCAGGCGCGCGCCTCGGCCTCCATATCCAGATCGGCAAAGGCCTCGGGGTGCAGGCGTGTGGCCAGCCACTGAACGCCCAGGATCCAGCGGGGCTCGGGCTGATCCCAGCCAAAGATGTCCTGTGGAAAGGCATAGAGCGCATCGCTCTGGACGGCCTTCAGGGCGGCCCAGTTCGCGTCCGCCTTGAGGGAATCGATGACGCCCTGCATGTCCAGAGTGTGGTCGATGACCACGAAAATCATCTCCGGATCCCAGCGGGCGATCTGCTCAAAGTTGGTGACGGTCCAGCCGTCGGTGGGCGCAGCCGCTTCCAGCCAGACCGGGTTGCCGCCGGCGCGCTCGATCTCAGCGGTCTGCATCCAGGCCGCAGCGGGGACCTTCACGGCCACCTCGGTGCCGCGCACGCTGTAGCTTAACAGGAGCACGTCGGGCCGCTCCGAGATCTCGGCGAGGGCGGCATCGATGCCCTCCAGGCGGGAGCGGTAGAACGCGGCGATCTCCTCGGCGCGCTCAGGGTTCCCCAGCACGGCGCCGATATTGGCCAGGTCCTGGAAAAAGGCGTCCATGGTCTCCAGGTCGACATAAAGCACCGGGATGCCGGCTTCGGCCAGGCCGACGGCTGTGGCGTCCTCGGTGATGCCTTTCATGATCACGAGATCGGGCGACATGGAGGCGATCTGCTCCACATTGGGGTGTGCGGCCAGCGTGGGCACGCTCTCGAACACGGGGTCCACCATGGGGAGGAACTCGCTGGCCGTGGAGGCGCGGGATTCGGTGGCGATGAGGCGCTCGCGGCCCTCGTCGAACATGTAGAGGATGTGGAGCGACATATGCGGGCCGGTGCCCACCACGGCCAGGCGGCCCGGGAGGGCCTCCAGCGTGACGGTGCGGCCGGCGGCATCGGTAAGCACCAGGGGCTCATCCAGCGCGATGGGATCGATCCCCTGCGGGGCGTCTGCCGACGGAGCGGCCGGCTCCAGCGAGCGGATCTCGATGACGTCACGGACCCAGGCGGCCTTGGCCACCGTAGGGATCAGCGCGTCCAACTTATTCTCATCGGTGATGCCCAGCACGCCGGCGGCATCCACCTCGGCGGTGTCGACGTTGGCTGAATAGCCATCGCTGGCCACCAGGACGACCGTCTCAGGGAGGCTTTCCGCGGCATCGGTCAGGAGGGCCAGCAGGCTCACGCCCGTGGCAGTGCGGTCGTCGACGGTGGTCGTCACCTGTTCCAGGGCGCGCAGTTCGTCGAGGGTGTAGGCGCGTTCCAGGACGGTGATAGCCGGCCCGGTGGCGGGGCCAGCGGAGCCGCTCTCCGATGGTGTGGCGGGCCCGCAGGCGGAAAGAACGACGGCACACAGCAGGACCAGGATGAGCAACGCTCGGGGGGTATGCGAGGACACAGGCGCTCCTTTCACTCTAGTATGGCATCGTTGGAAAGGAAAGAGGCGATGCCAACGACAAGGGCTCGGGGGGGTAGGTTCGCCCTCACGCGGACACGCGCCACCTCTCCTTTCCAAGCGTGGGAGGCGCCGGCGTTTCCCCCGGCACCCTCAGGGCCCATCCGGGCGGAAGCGCCATCCGCAAGGATAACGCGGCCGCGAGCATGTGCCCTTCGGTTGCGCGCCATTCCTGACGGAGCAGGACGCGCAACTCGAAAAGGTGGGCTAGTTCAGTTTTCGAAAAGGGAGTTGCGCCCGCAGCGCTGCCAGCGCAACTCCCAGTTGCCCGTGTTATTGGGCGGTGATGCTGACGATGTCCTTGACCCAACTGCCTTTGGAGACCGTCGGGATCACGGCGTTGACCTTGCCATCCTCGATGGCGAGCACGGCGGTGTCATCGATCTCAGCCACGACCACGTCGGCCGAGTAGCCATCGCTGGCTACGAGCGAGATCGTCTCGGCGCTGATGCCAGCGGCCTCGAGCACGGCCAGCAGGCTTGCGCCCGTCACATCGCCATCCTCAGTGGATGCGGTAGCCGTCGCCAGGCCGGCGAGGTCGTCCAGCGTAAAGGCCTGGTCGCCCACGGTGAGGGCTGCGTCTGCCGCCGCGGCAGATGCTTCGTCGGCGGCCCTGGTCTTGCCCGTGTTGGCGGTATCCATCAGGGCCTGAGCTGCGGGCGAGGTGGGCGCCGGCGTGGAGCAGGCGGCCACGGCCACGGATAGCAGCAGCAATGCGGTGATGACGAGGGTGAATGCACGGGTTCTCAACACAGCTCTCCTTTCAAGGGCACAAGTCTAATCTAGCAGGGGAGAGGCGCGCGTCGACACGAGGCCGGGGCGATGGATTTCGCCTGGCGAGGAATCGGAGCGCTCGACCTTTCCTTTCCAAGGATGGGAGGCGCGCGGGTTTTCCCTGCACCCTCGGCGGCGCGCCCCCTGGGGCCGCGAGCCGCACCGGCGCGGCAGCCATATCTGGCGAGTTAGGCTGCGGCGCTCGAAAAGACGAACTGCACAACGACGGGAGTATAGCGGGGGAGGCGGCGGGCGTCAAATGGTCGCGGGGGAAAAGCAGCGATTTGCCCGGCCTTTACGGCGAAGCCCGGGCGCGGTAGACTGGCGGGCAGCCTGCACGGGGAGGGCCAAGTGGAGCAAGAGCGGGATATTCCGATTCGGGCGCTGGCGCCGGCGGAGGCTCTGGCGGAGGCGCGGCGCGCCACGGCCGGGCACGAGAGACGCTGGTTGGCGATCGTCACGGGGGAGCGGGGCGACGGCAAGACGACCTGGTGCGCCGCGCTGGTTGAGGCGGCGCGGGCGGGTGGCCTGCGGGTGGAGGGGCTGCTCTCCCCCGCGGTCTTTGAGGAGGGGCCAGAAGGGCGCATCAAGGTGCGGATCGATCTGGTGTCGCTCGCTGAGGGCGGGCGGAGGTGCCTGGCCCTGCCGGCGAAGGTGGGCGCCGGCGGGCTACCGCTGAGCTGGCGTTTTGACGAGGACGCCGTGGCCTGGGGCAACGGGATCCTGGCGCGCGCCGGCGGCGGCGACCTGGTGCTGATCGACGAGCTGGGGCCGCTGGAGTTCACCTACGGCGGCGGCTTTACCGAGGGGCTGGCCCTGCTGGATGCGGGCCGTTACCGGGCGGCAGTGGTGGTGATCCGCCCGGAGCTGCTGGCGGAGGCGCAGGCGCGTTGGCCCGGGGCGGTGGTGGTGCGCCCGCCTGAGTGGCGGTAGTGGAGGCGGACGCCCTGGCGATGCGACCCGCCAGCAGGCCGCGTTCTGGGAGCGCGGAGATGGGCTGACGCCAAAGGCGTCAGGCCTCTCCGCATGGGTGAGGCGCAGGAGCACGCGTGGGGCGTGATGCAGACAGCGCCGCCGCCTGCGGCAGCGCGCATGTCTGCGCTCCCAGGGCACTCCCTGGCGGCACGGAACTAGCAGCGCCGGGAAGGCCGGCCTGGCATCGGATGCGGGCTGCCGCCGGGTTGGCCTGGCTCGCGGTCCGTGGTCGGTCCGCCTATGCTGAGAGGGTTGAACTGTTGCGTGAGGGGAGGCATCGTATGAGCCTGGCGGGACGGGTGGCGGTGGTGAGTGGCGCGGCGGGGCAGGGTCTGGGGCGCAGCATCGCGCTGACGCTGGGGCGTGAGGGCGCTGCGGTGGTGGTCAACTATCGAACCGGCGTCGCCGAGGCCGCGGCCATCGTGGCGCAGATCGAGGGGCAGGGCGGTCGGGCGCTGGCGGTGGCGGCGGACGTGTACGAGGCGGAGGCCGCTCGCGCGCTGATCGCCGCGGCCGAGGCGCGTTTCGGCCACGTCGATATCTGCATCATCGGGCCCGGCGCCGAGTGGCACGCCGAGCCCATCGAGCGTCTCTCGCCCGAGCTCGCCGCGGAGGACATGCGGCGCGAGACGGCGCCGGTGCTCAACCTGATGACCGCCGCGCTGCCGGGGATGTACGCGCGCGGCTGGGGGCGGATCATCGGCATCGCCAGCCACCCCATCAAGCGCTCGCCGGCCTATGCCTACAACGCGGCCAAGGCGGCGCGTTTGCAGGCGCTGTTGCTGGCGGAGGATCAGGCCTGGGCGCACGGCGTGACGGTAAACGTGATCGCGCCGGGGCCCGTGAACCACCTGGGCGACCTGGCGGAGGCGGCCGAGTACGCCGCGCATGGCCCGGCGTGGGCGCAGCGCACCAACGTATCGCCGCAGGACATGGCCGAGGGCGTGGCGTTCCTTTGCTCGGAGGCCGGGGCCTATGTCACCGGCTGCGTGCTCCCGTATATGTTCCACTAGAGCGCACCGAGCCAAGCCGCAGAAACGACGCGGGCGCGGAGAGTATGCACTCCCCGCGCCCGTTCACGTGTGAGCCCCGGCTCAGCAGACCTACTCCAACTGCAGACGCACCAGCTTGCGGAAGGCGTCCAGGTCGTACATGGTGGCACTGTACATACCATAGCCGCAGAAACTCGCCACGAAAAAGCGCAGGTCATAGTGCGCCGCGCGGGCGTATTCCGCGACGGCCGGATCGCTGAGGATCTGGTGCAGCTTGCCGCTTTTCGGGTTGTGGTTGGCCAGGATCAAGACGACCTCCGGCTTGGCCTTCGGGTCGAGCCGCACCTTCGTGGGTACCTTGGCGTGCGTATAGCTCAGCAGGCCGAGCTCGTCCAACTGCGCGAACTGGGATTCGATCGTCCGCAGCACACTCTTGTAGCGTGAACAGTCAGAGACCAGCGCGTCCATATTCCGCAGGTGGCTCAGCAATCCCGAAGGGCCGCCGAGGGCCGTATCGCCGAACTTGAGCTCGATGAGGGCCGCGCGGCACGAGGCGCCGTTCGTGCGCGGCCTGCCCGACAGCCAGCGGACCGCCAGCATGTCGGTGCGCTCGCGGCCCGTCGGGTCGCTGTACTCGATATCGCTGATGAAATACTCACTGGCGTTCGAGATTGGCGAGCGGTTGTTCTGCCGCACGATCAACTGCTGAAACTCGCGCTCGGGCTTGCGGTTGCGCAGCATAGAGTGGTCCATGATCGACTTGAGCTCGGGGAATCGGTCGGCCCAGGCGGCGCCAGTGTGCACGCTCGTGATGACGGCCTCGGGCAGACTCAGCGCGCGACCGCTCTTGTTGTAGCGCACGTCGAACCAGGCCTCGTAACGGCCAGGCAAAAGCCTGCGCACCCGCAACAGGTTGCCGCCGCGGTAGTAGATGTTGATGTACTCGTCGCGGATGGCCAGCATGAGGGCCTCGTCCCCCCGGACCCGCTCCAGCAGGGGACGCAGGATGCCGCCCTCGTCCTTGAGATCGCTCATGAACCCGTCCGAGAGCACCCTCATCTAGACCTCCCACCATTCGCCGTCGGCGTGTCGCTCCACGCGTGGGAACAGGTCCGGATAGCGCGCGCTGCAAAAAGTGTGGATCGGGACCACGCGCGCGGGGCGCAGCGCCGCCACCAATCGCTGCAGGTCGCCGGGGCTGGCGTGCCCCGAGGTGTGTAGATCGATCTCTTGGACAGCGTTCCGTTCCAGCCAGGGCTCCAGGCTGGCGTACGAGCCGCGCTCCCAGTAGCCCTGCCACATGGAGTAGACGAAAGCGGCGCCCTCCAGGCACCCGGCGCGCTCGAGATCGGCGCAGTGTATGGGGCGGAAGAGCAGGCAGAACCTCCGGGGTGCCGCCTGCAGGTGCTCGGGGTAGATGCGATGGCTCGCATGGAGGCGAAGGAGCTCGTACCAGCCGTTCTGCACAACCTGGATGCGCTGCGACTGTGGCACGTACAGCGCCACGTGATCCCAGCGAGATTGCGGGATGCGCGGGTCACCGGTTCCTTCGAACGCTCGCCGCACGTGTGTATCGATGGCCCGTGGAGGGACTGGGTCACGATACTCCAGCCACTTGAGATGATACGGAGCATGCCCACGCAAGGGGGCTGGCGACTCTACTTTGCTTTCGGCGCTTGTATCTGGGTCCATGAATGGATACTCCTCACCACGTCCCCAAGCCAGTGCTACGCGCTCGTCTGCCGCTGTCCTCTTCTTCGCGCGCATCTGCCCTCGCTGCTACTCGGCCTCCTACTCCTCCTCAAACTCATACGAGCCAAAGTCCAGGGTGTGGCTGTTCTCGGAGATCGTGCGAATGGTCGCCTCGTCAAAGCCGTCGTCCTTGCCTGCGCGGATCTCGCGAGACCTCCACCTCACAGCCGACCTGGCCGCCAGCGACCCGACCGGCGCGGCGCATCTGGCCGAGGCGCTGCAGTACAGGCAGAGCGTGGTGCGCGCGGGGGCGCAGCCGCTCCGGGTCAGTGAACACCGCCCGCAGCCGGGCCAGCCCTTCGGCCGTGAGCAGGTCATCCAGCGTCAGGGTGAAATCGCCTTTGGCCGTGTTGGTAAAGTTGGTGTGGACCTCGATGACCTGCATGTCCGAGACGAGCAGCAGCGGCGGGTTGTCCAGCGAGTGGGCGTAATAGAGCAGTTGCCCGTAGGCGCGCTTCAGGTCACCGTGGGGGCCCTTGTACTCGAGCGCAAAGAAGCCCTTCTTCTAGACGTCGGCAAAGCCGTCGCCGCCCAGGGCCTTGTTGGCGCCCGCCTCAAAGGTGAACCACTCCCCCGTGGGGTCGGCCTCCGCCGGCGAGGGATGCCCCACCACACGGCACAGGTCCGATAAGTGCTCCTGAGACGCCGAGTGCTCAGTGCGCGTGTTGAAGCGCCAGCGGTCGACGAACTCACGGGGGGGAGGGACGTGGTCATGGGATGGGGTGCGTCCTTTCGCGCTGGATGCTGGGAGCAAGTCTAGAAGCCGTGAAAGGGATTGTCAAGGGCGGCGGCGAGCCAGGGCGCCGCACAGTGGTCCTCACCCCTGAACCCCTATCCCATCTATGGAAGAGGGGACGGGGGAGAGGGGCTTAGCCGCGCCGGGATCTGGTAGATTCCAGCGGTCCGCGGGCGACGGTTCGCGTTTGGCCTGGGCAGGGGCGCTGCCCTGACCCCTGGGACCGCATCCTATCCTATCCATCCTGTCTATCGTCCTCTCGCGTGCCCATCATACCAGGCTCGCCAGCCACCCCAGCACGGCGCCACCCAGGACAAGCCAGGCGCTGTTGACGCGCCAGCGCAGGGCGATGGCGGCGGATAGGAGGGCGATGACAGCGGCGGGCCAGGAGGTGAGGGTGGCGGCGCCCAGCTTGAGCGCCACGGCGGCCATCAGGCCCAGGGAGCAGACGTTCACCGCGTCCAGGAAGGCGGAGGCCCAGGGGGAGCGGCGCAGGCGGGGGACGGCGGAGCTCAGCGCGGCTACAAAGAGGAAGGAGGGCAGGAACACGCCCAGGGTGCCCACGATGGCCCCGGGGACGCCCAGCAGCATGTAGCCGATGAAGGTGGCCGTCGAGAGCAGCGGACCGGGGGTGAGTTGCCCCGCGGCGATGGCGTCCAGCAGCTGCTGCTGGGTGAGCCAGCCCAGCTGGTCCACCAGGCCGCCCTGCAGAAAGGCCACCAGCACATAGCCGGAGCCATACATCACGGCGCCGACCTTTAGGAAAAAGAGCGCCAGGCCGGCGAGCGTGGGTGCCGCGCGCGTGGCCGCCACGGCGGCGGCCTGACGTGCCGGCCACAGGCCGGGGAGCAGCAGGACGGAGAGGCTCGATGGGGGGCGGAGGGCGCGCAGGCGATCCGAGCGCCCGGCGTCGATCCGCAGCCAGAGCATGCCCAGGATCCCCCCGGCAAAGAGCGCCAGGATCTCGTTGGCGCCCAGGAGCGAGGCGGCCAGCACGGCGATACCCAGGGCGGCCAGTTGCCTGGCGCGTGTCCGGGCGTGGACGGGATCGTCCGCGCGGGGGGCGAGCGCAGTGCGGCCCAGCCGCCAGAGCGCAGCGACGATCACCGCCAGCACGGCGGGCTTGATCCCTGCCAGGAAGGGCGCCACGGCGGGCAGTGCACCAAAACGCACGTACGCCCAGGCAAAGGCCATCGTGATCAGGGCGGCGGGGACGATAAAGCAGGCACCGCCGGCGATCAGGCCGGGCCAGCCGGCGCGCAGGTAGCCCACGTGGATGGCGATCTCGGTAGCATTGGGCCCGGGGATCAGGTTGGTGGTGCCCACCAGGTCCAGAAAGTACTGTCGGGTGAGCCACTTGCGACGGGTGACGACCTCGTCCTCCATCATGGCGATGGTGACTGCCGGACCGCCAAAGCCGGTGGCGCCGAGCTTGAAGAACAGAAGGCAGACCTCACGCAGGCGCCGGCGAAGGGGGCTATCCGTGATGGTGGTCAATGCTGAGACGATCCTCCCTGGTGGTGACGTGGCGCGAGTCTAGCACGGCGGCGCGGCATCGGGCAAGCGGGTGGTGTGGACGCTCCTGGTGCATCTGACAGTCGCCGAAATGTTGAGCGCAAAGGCGCCTCATGTTCCACTAGAGGGCGAGGGGGCCGGAGCCACACAAACGACACGAGCGCGGAGAGTGCAAACTCTCCGCGCTCGCGTCGTTGATGCCGTACGGTGTTCGGCTCAGCGCACCGGCACGCGGCCGGGCAACTGCTCCGCCGCCCAGGCAATATCGAGCTCCTGCAGCTTGCCATCCAGCGGGGCGCCCGTCTCGGGGTCCCAGCCCATCATCCCGTAATAAACGTGGACGGCCTCGGTGAGCTCCTCCGGATCGATGCCGCCGTCAGAGAGCGCGCCGCCGGTCGTCGGCTGGTAGCTGCGCGGCGCCAGGTGATCGTCCTCCGCCGTCCAGCCCTCGCGCATGTTGAACACGCGCGCCAGGTTCATCGCCCGCTCGCCGACCTTCATCAGCTCGTACTCGGTGACGTCAAACCCTGTGGCGGCGCGCACCATCTTGGTCAGGTCGGAGAGGCTCCAACCGGGGAAGGTGCACATCGTCAGGCAGTTGGGCAGGATCGAGGACATGGAGTTGAGCATAAAGGCCTTGACCTTGGCCGGGCCCAGGTCCTCCAGGGCTATCGGCTCCAGCACGCCCAGCTGCCGCATGCCGGCCCCAGCGAGGAAGCCCTCCTCGTTGGCAAAGACCAGGCCGGTATCGTGCAGCGAATGGCAGTGATCGGCGCCCGTGGGTGAGACGGCGTAGCCGATGGCCAGCCCGCGCTTGAGCCGCGGCTCGTGCATCGGGTAGGCCTGGCCCTTGGTGTGCACGGCATAGGTCCAGGCGTCTCCGCCGATGCGTTCGGCCACGGTGGCCATGTCCTCGGCCAGGAGATCGCCCAGGCCTTCGCGGTGGGCGATCTTTTCGATCATCGCCACCATGGCCTCGCCGTTGCCAAAGCGCAGGTCGATGCCGTCCGTGTCCTCCAGGGTCAGATCGCCGCGCTCAAAGGCCTCCATCGCCAGGGCGATGGTCACGCCGGCGCCGATGGTATCGATCGAGTTGGCGTTACAGGCCTGGTTCCCCTTGGAGACCCAGCCCAGATCGCCGACGCCGCAGGTGGAGCCCAGCGAGCCCAGCGTCTCGTACTCGGCTCCGCCGTAATCGGAATCCACACCCTCCGCCTTGACGACCTTTTTGCAGTGGACGGCGCAGGCGGCACAGGCCTCCATGCGGATGCCGATCTTTTTGACGATGTGGCTCAGATCATCGATATCGGCCCACTCGCCATCGCGGAAGTTGTTGACGGGCAGGTTGCCCTGCAGCAGGCCGCCCGAGAGGTCGCCGCCGCCGGTGCCCTCGGTGGACATCCCCTTGGCGCGAACGCCGTCACGGACGTCCTTGGCAAAGGAGCGGGCCATCTCGCGGATTACATCCGCCTCGACGCCGTCGATGCCCTGGGTGCCGCGCACGGCCACGGCCTTGAGGTTCTTGGAGCCCATCACGGCGCCCATGCCGGTGCGCCCGTGAGAGTCTTTGAGCTCGTTCATGATGCAGGCGTACTTGACCATGTTCTCGCCGCCGGGCCCGATGAGCGAAGCCTGGACGCGGCGGTCTCCCAGTTCCTCGCGGAGCCCTTCCAGGGTCTCTTTGGTGGTCTTGCCCCAGTAGGCGGAGGCGTCACGAATCTCGACCTCGCCGTCCTTGATCCAGAGATAGACGGGCTTGGGCGAGACGCCCTCAACGATCAGCGCGTCAAAGCCGGCGCGCTTGAACTCGTTGGGGAAGAACCCGCCGGCCTCGCCGACGCCGAACCCGCCCGTGAGGGGCGATTTGGCGCCCACGGCGCCGCGGCTGGCGCCGCTGATCGCCAGTCCGGTGAGCACTCCCGGCGCCCAGACGAGCTTGTTCTCCGGCCCGAGCGGATCGGCGCCCTTGGGCACCTCCTTCAGCAGGACGTCGGCGACGATGTTCCATCCGCCCATGTAGCGGCGAAAGTACACCGGCCCTGGCTCTTCGACCTTGATCGAGCCATCGGTCAGGTTCACGCGCAGGATCTTGTTGTGGAACGACCTTGCCATTATTCTACCCCCCCGGATAGAGATCGCGGCCCGAGCCGCATAATATAGCAACAAGAGTGTAGGCGGAGGCGGCGGTAAAGGCAAGCGAGAGAACGGGGCAAAGCGGTCAAGAACGCCGGGCGGGAGGCGTAGGCCGGGGCATGCCAGAGGGACGGTGAGAGGCCGGGGGCTTGTAGGTCAGGCTCCTGCCTGACCCTCCGCCACGCCCCCCCGCTACGCCACCACGCCGCGGGCGGCAGCGAGCATTGACACCCGCTTCTCCGGGCTCTATACTGATTATGGTAAGGTCCCTGGCGGCCGGCGCTCGAGGGCGCCGCTTCGCCCTGTTCATACCGCGAGGGCAGCGATATGAAGGCGTCGATCCGGCCTGTGGCGGTTGTGACCGATAGCGCCGCGAGCATCCCCCGCTCGCTGGTGGAGGCCTACGGGATCGAGGTGGTGCCCTACCAGCTCATCTGGGATGGGCAGTCCTACCTGGACGGGATCGACATGTCCCCTACCGAGTTCTACCGGCGTTTTCGCACCTCCGTCACCCGCCCGAGCACCACGGTGCCCACCGCCGGGCAGTTCGTGGAGGCCTACCGGAGCCTGGGCGCCTGGGCCAGCGGGATCGTGGGGGTGTTCGTCTCCCAGGGGCTCACCAGCGTGGTGCAGGTGGCGACCCTGGCGGCGCAGGAGGCCCCGGTGCCCGTGCGCGTGGTGGACTCCCGGGCGGCCGCCATGGCGGAGGGGTTCGTGGCACTGCACGCCTCCCGGGTGGCGCACCGGGGAGGCACGCTGGAGGAGGTGGCCGCCGCGGCGGAGGAATGCCGCGGTCGCGCCGGCCTGCTGGCCGCCTTCCAGACGCTGGAGCACCTGATTCGCGGCGGGCGGGCCGGCCGGGTGGCCCGCGCCGTGAGCAACCGGATACGGTTGGAGCCCGTGATCACCATCGCCGACGGGACGTTGGCGCCCGTGGCCGTCACCCGGAGCCACAGCCGCTCGGCGGAGCGGATGGTGGCGGCGCTGCGGCGGATCGTGGGCGAGCGGCGGGTGCGCGCCTCGGTGCTGCACGCGGACCTGCCGGAGGACGCCGCCGAGCTGGCCGAGCAGGTGCGGAGCGGGTTCAACTGCGTCGAGTTCTTTATCTCCGAGCTGACTCCGGTGATGGGCGCCCATACGGGCCCGGCGCTCCTCGGGATCGCCTATTGCCTGGAGGAGGAGGCGGCATGAGGTCGTTCTGGCCGGGGGCGCCGCTCGTGCTGCTGGGCTACCTCTGCGGCTCGGTCTCCTTTGCCTACCTGCTGGGGATGCGCTGGGCGGGGGTGGACCTGCGGGTGAGCGGCAGCGGCAAGCTCAGCGCGTCCAACGCCTACAACTACCTGGGCGCGGCGGGCATGGTGGCTGTGGGCCTGCTGGATCTGCTCAAGGCGGCCCTGCCCGTGCGGCTGGCCCTGCTGCTGCATCAGCCCCTGGCGGTGTGCGCGCTGGTGGGGCTGGCGGCCATGGCGGGGCACAACTGGTCGCTCTTCCTGAGGCTCAGGGGTGGGCGGGGCGTGGGCCCGGCGCTGGGGATCCTCCTCAACCTCTTTGTCCCCGGTGTGTTGTGGATGCTGGGGCACCTGGCGGCCGGGCGGCTGGTGCCGCCGGCGGCCCCGGCCGTGGGCCTGGTCGGGTTCCTTGGGCTCCCGCTGGTGGCCGGGTATCTGGAGCAGCCCCCGGCGATGGTGCTGGCCTGCTGGGGGATCGCCCTGCTGACGGTGCTCAAGCGGCTGGAGGGGAGCCACAAGGCGCTGGGGGACCGGGGGCCCTGGCGGCGCGTGCTCCTCTGCCGGCTGGTGCTGGACCGCGATATCCCCGATTTCCAGGCCTGGATCGCCGACGGCCCTTCCGGGGGCCCGGCGAACTGAGGCGCGGATCGATTCTCCGCGCGCGCGTGGCCAGGCGCACGCCCAGCCGGCAGCCGCCTCAATCTCGCCGCAACGTCCTCAGGGGTAGCACGTCACGGCGGTGATGGGGCTGTAGGCCGTGTTGCCCTGGGAATCGGTCGCCTCGATCTCATAGTGAATCCCCGCGGTGTAGGGGATGTCCCGGTACCAATCCCCGTCGGGCTCGCAGCAGGCCATGGGCAGCCATTCGCTGGGGAGCGCCGTGCCCGGATCCCCGACGATATACCTCACCCGCACGGAGGCGAGCGGGCTCTCGTCCACCACCCGGGCGGAGAGCCGCAGTGGGTAGGGGCAATAGTTGGGCGCGGCCGTGGTGGTGAGGGTGATCAGCGGGGCGCGGGCATCGCCCTCCACCGCCACGTGGATCTCCCGCACGATCTCGCCGCAGGCCCACACCACGCGCAGGGTGTAGATGTGGCTCTCCCGCGGGGCAAAGGTGCGGCTGTCGTGCCCGCCCACGCCGGAGCCATCGAGATAGACCGCCTGGATGCCGTCCACGGCCCACTGCAGCGTGACGGGCTCGCCCGGCTTGAGCGTGGTGCGATCGGCGCTAAAGGTCACCACGGGGGGCGGGAGGGCCCGCACCGTGACGTGGGCCTCCGCCGGGGTGCAACAGCCGGTCTCCGCCCGCAGGGTGTAGGTGCGCCCCTCACCCGGGCAGGCCTCACGGCTCCCCTCCAGCGTCACCGGCTCCCCATCCAGGGTGACGCGATCGGCCTCCGCCACCTGCCAGCGAAGCGTGGTGCACCCGCAGGGCTGGATCTCGGGGGGGTCGGCCCAGAAGGCCAGTTCCATCGGATGGGCGGGGATGGAGAGGATGCGGGTGACCTCCTGGCCGCAGGGCAGCCCGGCGCTCAGCGTGTAGACGTGCGGGGTGTTCAGGCACGTGGTCAAGCTGCCGGCGGCGGCCACGGGCTCGCCATCCAGCGTGACGGCGGCGCCGGGGCTCACCTCCCATCTCACCGTCGTAGCGCGCCCGCAGAGCACGGCGGGGGGCGCCGCCTGGAAGAGGATCTCCAGGGGCCGGGCCTCCACCTCCAGGTGTGCTACCGTCTCGCCTCCCAGCGCCGAGCGCGCGCGGAGGGTATAGCGCCGGGTGCTTTCGGGGCATATCTCCCGGCTCCCCTGGCGGGGCACCGCCTCGCCGTCGAGCGTCGCCTCCTCGGCGCCCGATACCTCCCAGGTGAGCGTTGCGCAGCAAGGGGGCGTGATGGCGGGCGGATCGGCGCGGAAGCGGACCTCGGGCGCGGGCGTGCGCCAAAAGACGCGGGCGATGGCCGGCGGGAACTCGCGGTTACCGGCGGCATCCTCCGAGGCCGCCAGGATGACCTGCTCGCCCGGCTCTGTGCGGAGTACGTCCTCTCCCTCTTCAGCGGCGGCCGCAGCAGGCAGGGCGGCCGCCGCCGCGGCTGGCGCGAGGGCAAAGGGCGCCGTGTACGGCTGCCAGGTCGCGCCGAAATCCAGCGAGTACTGCATAACAGCGACCCCCGCGCCGCCCTGATCCGACGCGGTGAGGGTGACGGCCAGAGGCTCGGGGTGGTAGCCCTCAGCGTCGGGCCCAGCCGAGAGGGCGATCTCGGTGCGGGGGGCCAGCCGGTCCACCAGGGGGCGCCCCCGCAGGGCGCAGCGGCCCGGCCGCGGGAAGCGGGCCTGCGCCAGGCCCCGCGCAAGATCCAGGGCCGTATCCAGCCCCTCCCAGGCGCCCGTATCCGCGTTGTAGAGCTGGATCTGGAGCGTGGCGGGATCCACATCGCGGATATCGTCCGAGCTGAACGCCAGGGTCACGGGGACCTCATCGGAGAAGGCGGGGAGCGTCGCGCCGGCGGCATCCTGCGCGTAGACCAGGCAGCCGTGGCCCGTGCCCAGCCAGTCCGGCTCCGGGAGCGGGTCCGGCGCCCAGGCGACCAGGAGCGTGGAGCCTGGGGCGAGTGCTCCGGGCTCCACGCAGGCGGTCATCTCCAGGTCTCCGCCGCCCTGGCCGGTGGAGAGCGCGACGCCGCTCTCTCCCACGGTTGCGGCGGCCCCCAGGGGATGGCGCCAGAGGTAGGGGCTGGCGATGCCCCGGTGGTGGACGGGCCGCCCGGCGGCGTCAATCCAGCTGGCATCCTGCGCCCACGGGTCGGGCGCCTCCAGGGGGACGTAGCCAAAGGGGTCCACGCGCTCGTGGCGGTCGAAAGCGCCGTCGCCATCGCGATCGTAGCGCACTTCAAAGTGCAGGTGGACGCCGGTGCTCTTGCCGGTGCTTCCCATGGTGCCGATGCGCTCCCCTCGGGCGATGGCCCCGCCGGTGCGCAGGGAGGTCGCGACAAAGTGGTCGTCCGCCTGGAGGTGCATGTAGATCGTGAGGAACTCGCCCAGGCCGGGGACCGCATGGCGCAATTGGACCACGTGGTTGCCGTCACTCTGGACGAGCGCGCTCTCGATGCGCCCTTCCGCCGCGGCCAGGATGGGTGTGTCCCCCGCCTGGCCGGGCAGAGGGGCCAGATCGAACCCCACGTGCCCGGTGTACCAATCCTCCCCCAGGCGGGCCCCGTCATAGGCCAGGACGCTGTTCCCGGCGGGCTCGGCGGGGGGCTCACCCCCGCCAAAGCTGAAACCGTGCCACACCCAGGGGTAGAGGGGGTATTCGTGATCAAAGTAGCTGGTGATCAGGCCGCCCAGGGAGGAGCGGTTCACCAGGCGGCGGAAGGTGGCGGCCGAGCCATCATAGGGAACGGGTAAGTCCAGAATGCCGCCGGAGAGGGAGGGGACCGGAGCGCTATCCCCGGCGGGGCCGGGGGCGCCGGGCGCCGGCTCCTCCGCGGCTGCCTCGCCCGCCGGCTCTGCGCTGGCGCCGGCCGCCGGCCGGGGCTCGGGCACCCGGACGGCGAGCGCGGGGCTCTCCAGCGTGGGCGCGGGCGGATGGGGGCAGCCGATGGTGGGCGTGAGCACGGGCTCCGCCCGGGAGGTTGGCGAGGGCCCGGCGGACGTGGCGGGCAGGCTGGCGGGCGCCCGGGAGGGGGCGCGGCCCGGATAGCGGATGGCGACGATAAAGAGCGCGATGGCCAGAACCAGCCCGATGAACGGCAGGGCGCGGCGGGCGAGGGCCCGCGTCCGGCGACGATGGGCCGGCGGGGCGGGAACGTCCCCGGTGGAAGAGGTGTCACGCGGCATGATCACACCCTCCTCTTGGCCCGCGGGCGGCCCGGCGCAGCGCTCAGCCGCCGGAGGGCACACCTCCAGCATAGCACAACTCGGGGGCGAAGGGGGGGATGACTTCGGGGAGCGGCGCCCGTTCGCCGGGCTCCGCTCTCGCGCTAGTGCGCCAGGCCGTGGTCTGTGGCCATCTCCAGGAGCCTGAGATCCATGCGCTGCCGGTCGCTCTGGGGCCAGCAGGCGCGGCAGCGGCGCTGCATGGCGGAGGAGATGCAGGGCAGGCGCCGGCCAAGGAGGCGGCCCTCGGCGCTGAGGTCCTCGGCGGAAAAGTGGATATAGTCGCCCATCCAGGCGGGAACCGCGCTGCCTTCGCCGTCCATCCGCAGGGCGTGCACGTGCACGTCGCAGCCCAGGGCATCGCGCAGAACAAAGTTGGTGGGCACAGCGCGACCGCGGGCGTCGCGCACCGGCAGGTTGTTGTCGCAGTACTCGGCGATGGCATAGCCCCGACCGGCGAACAGCGAGATCAGCCGGGCCACGTCATCCAGCGGGACGAGGATGTCCAGGTCGCTGTGGGGGCGGATCTGCTCGCCCAGCAGGGCAACGATCCCCCAACCACCGGACAACCAGAACCGCAGGCCGTGCTCCTGGATCAGGGTGCAGAGCGTCAAGACGTCATTGGCGGTGATCATATTAGGCCCTCCCCTGTATGGATATCGTGCGCAGCGGGCGACCACCGCGCTCCGGGGCGCGATTTTAGCCAAAGACGATCGCTCGTCAAATCCGCGGCGTGAGCGCGCGCCTAACCCCCGCGCCGCTCCGCCTCGTAGGCTGCTGCCTCCTGCGCCGCCATGGCCCGGTAGGCCTCCACGTGGGGCTGCCAGAGCTCGATCCGGTTCCCCTGCGGGTCGGCGATCTGCGCAAAGCGGCCATAGTCGTAATCCACGATCTCCTGCGTCACGCTCACGCCGAGGCCGCGGAGCCGCTCGAGATATCCGGCGAGATCGTCCACGGTGAAATTCAGCTGCGCGCCATCGGGGTGCCCGTCCAGCGTGATGAGCGTAAAGAGGTTCGGGCGGGTCAGGCCGATGCCGTAGCGGCCCACGGGCAGGCCCAGCACGTCATGGTACCAATCCAGCAGGGCGCGCGCGTCGCCCGCCATCCGTAGAAAGACGCCGCCCAGACCGGTGATTTCGGCCATCGTTCCTCCTGTGATCGAATCATGCGCCTGGCCGGCCGCCGCGGGCCGGCCCGCACACAGCGTGCCCCATGTGCCCAGTCTACCACAAGGGTTGGCGCGCGCCGCAATCTCTGGAGGGCGCTAGAGCCCGGGGACGAGGCCGTGCTGCACGGCGAGGGCGGCGGCCTCGGTGCGGCTCGCCGCGCCAAGCTTGGAGAGGATGTTGCTCACATGGGACTTGACCGTCGCCTCGGTTACATAGAGCTCGGCGCCGATCTGCGGGTTGTTGAGGCCGCGGACGAGGAGCGCCAGCACCTCGCGCTCCCGCGGGGTGAGGTCGTGCCCCGGGGGCGGGGGCGCCTGGGCGCTGCGCACCAGGGAGGCGGTGGCCTCGGGCGAGAGCGTCGCCCGGCCGGCATGGGCAGCGCGCACGGCCTCCACCAGGGCCTGGTGGGAGACGTTCTTGAGCAGGTAGCCCAGAGCGCCGGCCCGCAGGGCGCGCGGCACCAGGTCGTCATCGGAGAAGGACGTCAGGGCCAGCACCCTGGCGGTGCAGCCCGCGGCGCGCAGGGCCTCGATGGCCTGCACGCCATCCATCACGGGCATCACCAGGTCCATGAGGATCACGTCCGGCTGCAGGGCACGGGCGCACTCCAGGGCCTGCTCCCCGTCGGATGCCTCGCCCACCAGCTCCAGATCGGGGTAGGCGGCGAGGAAGGCGCCCAGGCCGCTGCGGACCACGGCGTGGTCATCGACGATCAGTACGCGAATCGGATCACCCATCGGAATCCTCCCACTCTGCGATCACCCGGGCGCCGGCGCCGAGGTGGCTGACGATCTGCAGGCGGCCGCCCAGAGCGGCCATGCGCTCGGCCATGCCCCCCATCCCCAGGCGGCCGGGCGGGACGGACGCGGGGTTAAAGCCGCGGCCGTCATCGGCGATCTCCAGGCGCACGCCCCTCTCCTGGATCGCCAGGGCCATGGTGATCCGGCTCGCGGCGGCGTGGCGCACGGCGTTGTTGAGGGCCTCCTGCGCGATGCGATAGAGCGCCAGGCGCACCGGAGGCGGCAGGGCGGACGCCCGTGGCGCGCCCTGGAGCTCGAGCGCCACCGGGAGCCGGGCGCGGGCCGAGACGGCATCCCTCAGCTGGGCCAGAAGGTCGGGCAGCTCGGAGGCCTCCAGCGCCTCGGGGCGCAGCTCCAGGAGGAGCATGCGCATCTCGGCCAGGGCCCCCTGGGTGAGCTCGTGCAGTTCGTCCAGGCGTGCACGGCCCGCGGCCTCGTTACGCTCCCAGAGGAGCGGGAGCACACCGGCGATCAGGTTGGCGGAAAAGAGCGTCTGCGTGACGGAATCATGCAGTTCGCGGGCGATCCGCTGGCGCTCGCTGACGACGGCCGCCCGCTCCACCTCGGCATACAGCCGGGCGTTGTCAGCGGCGGCGCCGACGCCCTGGCCGATGGCGCGCAAGAGCGTGGCAGAGCCGGCGGGCAGCGTGCCGCCCGGGGGAGGCCAGATCCAGATCCCGCCCACCGCCTCGCCCTGGGCCTCCAGCGGCGCTTGAGTGGCGGCCGGAGGCGGCTCGGGCAGGCCTTCGCGCGCCAGCGCGGCGCGGGCGGCCGCCTCGACCTCGGGCGGGGCGCCGCGGGCCACCAGCTCGAGGCGGTCGCTCCCAGGGCGCCGGTAGTACGCCAGGCCCGCCGGGGCGCCGAGCGCCGCGAGGGTGGTCTCCAGGGCCGCGCGGAGCGTCTCGCGCAGGTCCAGCGAGGCGTTCACAGCGCCGGAGACGGCGTTGAGCGTGGCGAGCTCGTGGGTGCGCTCCGCCACCTGCCGTTCCAGGGTGCCGTACAGCGCCCGCAGCCGGAGGGACATGGCCTCAAAGCTGGCCTGCAGGGTGTCGATCTCGTCCCCGGCGGCGTCCGGGGGGATGACCGGCGCGGCGCCGCCCGGCTCGGGGGCCGCGGCGATCTGCCGGGCAGCCTCGGTGAGATCGGCCACGGGGCGCAGGGCCCGCCGCAGCCCGTAGGTGAGGAGCGCCGGGGGCAGTGCCAGCCCGAGGATCAGCAGGGCCAGGAGGACCTGGCCGTAGGGCCGGGTTGCGGCAGTCAGGAGAAGCCAGTCCTCCTCCTCGTAGAGGGTCCAGGGGGTGTCTGGCACCGGGGCAAAGCTGGCGATCACCTGGCGGCCGCCCAGACCGCGGGCGCGCACGGCGCCGCTGGTGCCCAGCCCGGCGGCCACGGCCTCCCACGAGGAGACGTCCTGGCCAGCGGCGAGCTGGCGCTCCGGGTCGATGAGGCGGCCCCGGCTATCGACGAGATAGGTGCGGCTCTCGACCGGGCGCGTCTGGAAGCGGCTCAGGCTGGCATAGAGGGCGCTGGCGCGGCGCAGGGGCGTGTGCAGCTCAAAGAGGCCCACCACGGCCCCCCTCAGGGCGGGCCCGTTGCCCAGGGGCAGGATGGCAGCCACGGCGGGCCGGCCATCGGGCTCCAGGGCCTCCACGTCGGAGAAAAAGGGCACGCTGCCCCCGGCGCGCGCCCGCTGGTAGAACGCCCGGCCGGACCAATCGGCCCCGACCAGCGCCGTGGCGCGCGGGTCCGCTGCGATCACGGTGCCGGCGGCATCCAGGACCACCACGCCGCCATCGTAGGCCCGCAGCACGCCCACCCACCACTGGAGCGCGGTGCGCACGTGGGCCGGATCGAGCGTCTCCAGGTCGGCGCTGCGGGCCAGGGCCTCGAGGGCGTCCAGGTGGGCGGTGAGCTCCACGGCCATCTGCGCCGCCAGTAGCCCGGTGAGCTTGCGGTTGCGCTCGACGACGAGCGTCTCGGTGACGCGCGCGTAGGTGCCAAAGGTGTAGAGGGCCACGGCCCCCAGGATCACCATGGTGGGCAAAAAGGTCCAGGCGATGATGCGGGCGCGCAGGCTCAGGGGGTTCCCCAGGCCCGCATGGGGCCGCCCGCCCCGGCGCCCCGCGGGCGCCGGAGTGGGGTGGCCTGGCTCACGAACGGGCGGTGTGTGCTTTGCCACAGTGTAGCTCCCCGCTCAGTACAGGCGCACGGTATCGAGGATCTCGGCCCAGGTTGCGGCGATGGCCTCGTTCCCAGAAAGCCGGTCCGGAAAGCCAGAGATCGAATCGGTCAGCACCAGCCAGAGGGTGGGATCCTCCGGATGCAGGACGACGATGCGCGTCTGGCTCAGGTCCTCGGTGATGGCATCCACCCAGCGCTCCGCGGCCCAGCCCCCCAGGGCGCAGGGCTCGGCGATCGCCGGCGGGGGGTAGAGCGCGCGCAGGGCCTCCGCATCGCCGCGAACGATCTCCAGCGTGTAGGGCGCGATGGCGGGGGCATCGGCAGAGGGCGCGGCGCCCCGCGCGGCCATGGCCTCCGCCCAGGCCTGCGGCATGATCAGCACCAGCGCCTCCAGCGCCTCGGGCCCCAGCGGGGGCTGCCCGGGGGCGCTCACGTGCTCCTGGTGGGTCCAATCGGCCGGATAGGAGAGATGGAAGCCGTAGGTCTCGTTGTGGTAGAGCACCCAGCCCTCCCGGGCGGGGACGAGCCCTAGGTCCGCCGGCGGGACGTTACCGCGGCCGCCTACGGGGGCGTTCTCCGGTCCGGTGGGGGCCGGGGTATAGCCCGGGTCCCGCGTATCCAGCGGCAAGGGCGCATCCCCCCCGGCGCGCGCCTCGGCCAGGCAATCGATCCCGGCGATGCGCCAGAGCCCGTCCACGCGCTCCATATCGAGCGCCCAGGCGTGCCCGATCAGGTCGGAGGTCAGCGGCACGCGAGCGCTATCCCCCGCGGCCTGCGAGGTGGCGGCCGCCTGCACCCTGGTGGGGACGTCCTGCGCGCAGAGGATCGGGTCCGCGCCGCCCGGGGCGCCTGAGAGGGCCTCGCGCTGCGCGAGTACGCTGGCCACCAGGGCGGGGGAGAGATAGCCGCCCTGCGAGAGGGCACTCACATCGTAGGGCGAGGGGCCGCCCTCGAAGGAGGCCTCCAGCGCCGAGATATACCAGGTGTAAAAGGCCACGGCCACCTGCTCCGGGGCGAGCCCCGCGCGCGCGGGCAGCGCCGCCGTGGGGCCCGCGGGGAACGGCGTGATCCCCTCAACCGCAGGCGTCCGCGCCGGCGCCGGGCCCGCGTGCGGGAGCCCGAAGGCGCAGCCGCTGCAGAGCAGCAGGCCGCCTG
>Ga0123332_1001255_pt1 | contig 25044 bp, 21 predicted proteins | sample BioC12SIPDNA_4_FD_89958 | JGI IMG/M metagenome (GOLD analysis project Ga0123332, IMG submission 89958) | Anaerobic biogas reactor microbial communites from Washington, USA - Biogas_R2_A C12 SIP DNA | ecosystem: Engineered > Bioreactor > Anaerobic > Unclassified | place: Washington, USA... | reverse complement strand
GGTTGTAGTAGCCATCAGGGCTCCTCCTTTCAAAGTGCAGTCACAACAACACTTATGGAGGATGCCCCTCGCTTTTTCAATTTACACAGGTTTCGATACTATCTCCGCCGGAGTCAAACACCGCTGGGCGAAAGAGACCGAGGTGAACGCCAAGATCAGCATCACGCACAAGGGAACCAGTATGCGCTTCATTGACCTGCCTCCTTCTATGCTTTCCGACCTGACGGGTACATGTGCACTCAGGCCCAAGGGAGAAAATACCCCAAGCCCTGATGCCGAATTATACCATGTCTACGAGACAAGGGAAAGACCTGTCAACAAAAATCCGCGACACACACCGAGACCATACGCGGTCCGCCAAGTCGGATTCAGCTTGACAGTAAAAACGCCACCCCTGCCACAATAGCAGCCAGCCCACCGTGCCGATGCGCGGATCTACTTACTCTCCAACCAGTTATCGCCCCAGGCAAGGTCGACTTTCACAGGCACCGCCAGAGGCAGAGCCGTACACATCTCGTCCCGGATCAGCCGGGCCTCGCTCTCCGCCTCGGCGGTCGGCACATCAAAGACAAGTTCGTCGTGCACCTGGATCAGCAGTCGGCTGGGCCGCCCCGCCTCGCGGATGTGCCGGTGGATGTCGATCATGGCCCGCTTGATGAGGTCCGCGGCACTCCCCTGGATCACCGTGTTGACCGCGAAGCGTTCTGCGGCGAAACGGAGGTTGCGGTTCCGCGAGTTGATGTCCGCAATCGCCCGGCGCCGTCCGAGAATCGTCTCGACATGGCCCCGGCGGCGGGTGGCCTCGACGGTCTGGTCGATAAACCGGCGGATGCCGGGATAGCGCATGAAGTACATGTCGATGAAAGCCTGGGCCTCGGCCACGGGCATACCCGTGGTCCGCGACAGTCCGAACGCCGACTGACCATAGATGATTCCGAAGTTGACCGCCTTGGCCCGACTGCGCTGCTCGCGGGTCACCTCGTCGAGGGGCACGCCGAAGACTTGCCCAGCCACAAACTGGTGAATATCGCGATCGAGGGCAAACGCCTCGATGAGCGCGTTGTCTCGGCAGAAGTGGGCGAGCACCCGCAGCTCGATCTGCGAGTAGTCCGCGGTGAGCAGGACGTGCCCGGGCTCATGGGGTACGAACGCCCGGCGGATCTGCCGTCCGAGTTCCGTGCGGATGGGGATGTTCTGCAGATTGGGGTCGCTGGAGGACAGCCGGCCGGTGACGGCAGCGGTTTGATTAAAGCTCGCGTGCACGCGGCCGGTGCGCGGACAGAGCATCTGCGGCAACGTATCGACGTAGGTGCCCTTGAGCTTGGCCAGCTCGCGATACTCACGCACCAGTCGGGGCACGGGATGGTCCGTCTGCCACGCGAGGGTGTCGAGAGTCTCGGCGTCGGTGCTCGGCCCGGTCTTGGTCCGCTTACCAACGGGCAGCTTCAGCTCATCGAACAGCACCACCGCCAGTTGCTTGGGCGAATCAACGTTAAACGGGTGACCGGCGTGTTCGTGAATCTGCCGGGTCAGTTCCGCCATGCGTTTGGCCAAGCCGCTGCTCATATCCTTCAGCACGCGCGTATCGAGCCGAACGCCCTCGGCCTCCATGGCCGCCAGCACCTCGACGAGCGGCATCTCCGTCTCGTCGAACAGCGGCACGAGCGGGCTGGCTTGCAGTTGCTCGCTCAGAACTTCATAGAGCGCCCAGGTCACGTCGGCGTCCTCGGCCGCGTATTCGCACGCCCGCTGCGTGTCCACTTGGTCAAAGCGAATCTGGTCCTTGCCCCGGCCGATCAGGGCGGAGATGGGAATGGGGGCGAACCCAAGCAGTTCCTGGGCGAGGGCATCCATACTGTGCGACCGGCGAGACGAGTCGAGCACGAAGCTGGCGATCATGGTATCGAAGGCGACCCCTGCCACGGGCACGCCGTGGTGGGCGAGCACCACGAGATCGTACTTGATGTTCTGGCCGATCTTGGCGACCTTCGGATCCGCCATGATCGGCCTCAGGGCCGCCAGCGTCGGCTCCAGTTCCAGTGTCCGGCCGACCCCGCGCACAGGCAGGTAGTAGCCGGTGCCGGTTCGCCACGAGAAACTCATGCCCACCAGATCCGCCCAGGACGGGTTCAGGTGCGTGGTCTCCGTATCGAAGGCGAATCGGTCCTGTCCGCGAAGCTCAGTCAGAAAGCGACCGAAGGCTTCAGGCGTGTCCACAAGGACGTAGTGCCGCTCGCGCTGAGAACCGGCCGGGCCAGACCACAGCTCGCCTTGGCTGCCCGTGGTGCCGGTCGGGGTGCCGGGGGCAGCTTCGCGGCCGGCGGGTTCTTGGTCCGAAACCCCCTCGGGCCGGTCCACATCAAACAAGCCGCGGGCCGCTTGGCGATGGATGGGGCGTTCTGGTAACGCCGTCATGTCAGGCGGACTGGGTGCGGGTTGCTGGGACGCGACCGGGCCAAGTTGGTCAAGGAGGCGGCGGAATCCCAACTCGCGGAACAGCGGCTCGAGCACTGTGGTGTTCCAGCCTTTCCACCGGCAGGCCTCGAGGTCGATTTCCATATCGAGATCCTGCCGGAGGGTCACCAGTTGCCGCGTGGTGTCCAGGTGCTCGGCAAAGGCCAGAACATTCTTCTTCATCGCGGGGGTCAGTTCCTCGGCATGGGCCACGACGGCGGCGGCGGAGCCGAACCGGGCGATGAGGTCGGCGGCCTTCTTGGGCCCGACGCCCTTGACCCCGGGGATGTTGTCCGTCGAGTCGCCAGACAGCGTCTGCACCTCGACCGCATGCTCCGGGCCGTAGCCCTTGCGTTCTCGTAGCTCGGCCGGGCCGATGAACTCGCCCTTGCCGGGATCAAACAGGCGGACGTGCTCGGACAGAAGCTGATCGAGATCCTTGTCCTTGCTGACCAGGCAGACCTGCAAGTCCGGCCCGGCCAGCCGGCGGCAGACGGTGGCCATCACGTCGTCGGCCTCGAAGCCCGGCAGGCTGAGGATGGGGATGCCCTGCGAGCCAACAATCTGGAGAATGCGGTCGATCTGCGGAGCAAGATCCTCGGGCGGGGGCTCGCGGTTGGCCTTGTACGCCGGGAAGATTCCCCTGCGGACACCGGTCTCGGACGGGGTGTCCATGGCCATGGCTAGATAGTCGGGGCGCTGCTCGCGGACGAGCTGAAGGAGCATGTTGGCAAAGACATAGGTGGCCCGCGTGGGCTCGCCGCCGGGGGCGGTCAGTGCCTGGAACGGAGCGTAGTAACAGCGGAAGATCTGGCCAAGCCCATCGATGACAAAGAGGCGGCGGGACATGCCGGGCACTGTAGGTGTCGTGATCGGGGGGTGTCAAGCAACGGGCTGGTCCGTTCGGTACCTGGCCGGCGTCGCGCATGAATGTCCTGCCGATGGTTGACACGGCAAGAGTCGGCGGCAACAATGCGGCCTGGGGTATGGACTTACCGAACAGGGAGTGTCTCGCATGGCAGTCATGACCAGGCCCCCGGGCACGGGTGGCAACAGCGGCATCAAGGTTGCCCTGGTCGCGTTCGTGGTGCTGACCGTTGCTTCACTCACGGGCACGGTCATCATGTACACGTACCTATCGGACAAGGTGCAGGCGGCAGCGGACGCGGGCGAGCGAGCCGGTCGAGCCGAGCAGCGGGTCCGAGAGGTGCAAGCCCAGCTTCGGGAATTCGCCCGCATGGCGGTCGGCGAGGACACCGACGAGCTTCCGGCGATCCGGCAAAGCCTCACCGCCGCGGTCGAGCCGATCGTGGCCGACCCCAAGCTGCGGCAAGCCAACATCCCCGTCGATTCCGCGCTGCTGACCGTCCTGGCGGAGGTCTACCGGCAATACCAGGACCAGAGCCAGGCGGCGGGTGATCTGCTCGCCGAACGGGACCAATTGCGCGACGATCTCCAGCAGATGAGCACATTGACCGACGCCAGCCGCCAGGAATTCGCTGACAAGATTGAAGAGCTCCAAGGGCGGGTTCGCGAGATCGAGCAGCAGGCCGGCGGCAACCAGGAGGCGTGGGACCGGCAGGTCACCGACCTGACCGCCCAATTGGACAAGGCGTCCGAATCGGCGGGGCAGCAGCTCGGCACGGAACGACAGCAACGGCGCGAGATCGAGAAGCAGTTGACCGACGCCCAACAGCGGGTGCAGCAACTCGTGGCCACTCTGGCCAGCTTCCGGCCAAGGCCCGACCTGACCAGCGCCCTGCAGATCGCCGACGGGCGGATCGTCCGAGCGGTCGCCGGCGACCAGATCGTCTACATCAGCCTCGGGCGGCGGGACGGCGTCAAACGCGGCATGACTTTTGCCGTCTACTCGCGGACCCGCGGCATCCCCGAGGAAGGCAAGGGCAAGGCCACCATCGAGGTGTCAGAGATCTTCGAGACCACGTCCGAATGCCACGTGACCTCGACGACACCGGGCGACCCCATCCTGGAGAGCGATGTCATCGCCAATCCGGTCTTCGACCGCTCGCGGAAGTACAACTTCCTGGTGGCCGGCGATTTCGACCTGAACTTCGACGACCAGATCGACGACCCGGGCGGTGAGCAGGTCAAGGCGATCATCCGCGAAGCCGGCGGAAATCTGGTCGACACGATCGACACACGGACAGATTTCGTCGTGCTGGGAATCGCCCCAGCGGCTTCCGTGAGCACGGACGGCACGGAAACAGCCGAGAGCCAGGAGCTGACCCGGCAACGCGAGGCTCGCCGCAAGGCGTTCGACGTCATTGCGGGTGAGGCCCGCAGTTTGTCCATCCCCGTACTCACGCGTACACAATTCCTGCACTTCATCGGGATGCATGTGCCGCCCAGCGGCTCCGCCGACGAGATCAGCGGATAGCTTCCCGAAGATGGGGGCGCGGCATCGGCCTTCCGTGTGATGCTGACGGCCTGCGCAGGGAGCGACACCTCGGCACCAATCCTCGCGAGACATAATGTACTTGGGGGGGGTTGCCGGTCAGGCAGACAGGTCGAGGTGAGTACCCAGATCGCCGAGCATCTGCTCCATCGATTCCTGGATGCCCTCCATCGCGGCAGTCAACAGATCAACCGCCATCTGACCTTGGTCACGGCTGACTTGCATCGCCTTGGCGGCGACCGCCATCTGCACGCGGAACATGGTCTCCGCGGCCTGCAGACCGGATATGCTTCCGACGAGGTCCATCTCTCCTTTATCGACCAACGCCGGCCACGGGTTGAGCATCGTATCCCATAGTGCCAGCCCCCCCGCCGCGCTGCCGCAGGGCTCGGCGGTCGATTATTCGGACACCCGGCCGGGCGAGCTCGCGGGCCTTGAAAAAGCCGGCGGTCGGCCCCATCATGCCCACGCACGCTCTCGTATGCCAACAACGGATCGCGATTCTCGATAACGGCCGACCGCCGTGGTGCAGAAACGCGACCGCTACAGAACAGCGATGTGACGCCAGCAAGGAGGTGTCGGTGGCCAGTCATCCCAACATCCCGGAGCCCGTGCTGGCCCGGGCCAGAACGTCCGAGAACTGGGGATCGAAGCTCGGCGTGATCCTGGCTGTCGCGGGCTCGGCAGTCGGACTGGGCAACTTCCTGAGGTTTCCCGGCAACGCCGCCCTCAACGGCGGTGGCATCTTCATGGTCCCGTACTTCATCTCGCTCATCCTGCTGGGCATTCCCATCTGCTGGGTCGAATGGACCATGGGCCGATACGGCGGCTCAAAGGGCTTTAACAGCGCGCCGGGCATCTTCTCGGTCTTGTGGCGTAACTCGATCAGCAAGTACTTCGGTGCCCTGGCCTTGATCGTGCCGGTGGGCATCTTCATGTACTACGTGTACATCGAGGCGTGGTGCCTGGCTTACGCGTGGGATTACGTCAGCGGCACCATGGCCAGCTACCAGGCGAGCGTCCCCGAGGCCGACCTCGTGCCCGCGTTCAAGAGCCATTTCAGCCACTTCGTGGGCATGGAGTACAACGGCTTCCTGCTCCGCGACCAGGCCACAGAAACAGCGACCTTTCTCGGCCTGCAGAAGAGCGTGCTGTTTCTGATCATCGTCTTCGTCATCAACTTCATCCTCATCTACCGCGGACTGACCAAGGGCATCGAGATGTTCTGCAAAATCGCGATGCCCACACTCATTCTTTTCGCGGTGATCGTGCTCGTGCGGGTCCTGACCTTGGGTACGCCCGACCCCGCCCGCCCGGAGGCGAACATCAACGCCGCCCTGGGCTTCATGTGGAACCCCAAGATCGTGGTCAAGCAGGAGTGGAAGCAAATCGCCGGCCCGACGGTCCAGCTCTCCAGCGCCACAGTCGAGAGCCCCACCTTCACCGCACCGGATGTGGCCGAGCCGGTCGAGTTGACCTTCCGGCAAACGGTGCACGGCGGATTGGTCAGCGAACCCCGCGAGGTGACCGTCCGTGTTGCACCGGGTGCGACCGCCGACACACAACCCAGCATCATCGTCGCCGCTCCGGCTACCGAGGTCCGACTGACCATCGACCCGGAAGCCGTCGCCAAGGTCAAGGATCAACCCGCCTGGGCCGCTCTGGCCGACCCGCAGCTTTGGCTCGCCGCCGCCGGGCAGATTTTCTTCACCCTGTCCGTAGGCTTCGGTATCATCCTCAACTACGCCAGCTACTTGCGCAAAGACGACGACGTCGTACTCTCGGGCCTGACCGCCACCTCGACCAACGAGTTCTGCGAGGTCTGTCTCGGCGGCATGATCACCATCCCGGCGGCGTTCCTGTTCCTCTCTGCGGCCGACCTGACTCCCGAGGTGCTCAAATCCGGGTTCCAGTTGGGCTTCATGGCCCTGCCGGCCGTCTTCGCCAAGATGCCCATGGGCAACTTGTTCGGCGGGCTGTGGTTCTTCATGCTCTTTGCCGCCGCGATCACCAGCTCGCTGAGCATGTTGCAGCCGGCCATCGCGTTCCTGGAAGAGGGATTCGGCATGGGCCGGCGACTTTCGGTCACCTGCCTGAGCATGTTGACCGCCACCGGCGGGCTGCTGGTTGTCTACTTCTCGAAGGACTTGATCGCCCTGGACGTACTCGATTTCTGGGTGGGCACGGTCTGCATCTTCGTGCTGGCCACCATGCAGGTGCTGGTTGTCGGCTGGGCGTTCGGGGTCAAACGGGCTCAGGAGGAGTCGGCCCGCGGTGCGGCCTTCAAGGTGCCTCGCGTCTTTTGGTTCCTCATCAAGTATGTTGCCCCCGTGTATCTGTTGGTGATCTTCATCGCCTGGTGCTATCAGAACGTGCCCGCCTACATATCCAACGTGGCCAACTTGAACAGCGAGGACCGCGGCACCGTCCTGCTCATGCTCGCCTTCATCTTCGTGCTGCTCATCTTCTTCGGTATGCTGGTCCACTTGGCGGGCAAGAACTGGAAGGCACAGGGCCGGCTGGCGCATGCCGATCGGGAGCCGCAGATATGATGCTCCAAGGCAAGACGATCCATAGGAGCTTCCGTGCTTCCCATCCGCACGCTCCGCCCCTTGGCGTCCGTACGCCGCTGACTCCTCTTGTGCCTGTGACAACTCCCGCGGTTGCCGATGGCTGTGAACCACGCCAAAGCATGCGATCCGCAATCGGCAATGCGAGATCTGCAATCTGCAATTCGAGATCTGAGATCTGTAATTTGAGATCTCAAATCCGCAATTCGAGATCCGAGATCTGCAATCCGAGATCTCCAATCTGCAATCCGAAATCTGAGATCTGCAATCCGAGATCTCCAATCTGCAATCCGAAATCTGAGATCTGCGATTTGAGATCCGAGATCTGCAATCCGAAATCTGAGATCTCCAATTTGCGATCTCCCCTCCCGCGTCGTCCCCCTTGTCACCAAAGAAGTGCCAGGACGACCATCGCTCTCACCCGGGGGCTTGCGTCCCCGGCTCGTGGTCGCGTCGCCGGCTCGCGATTGCGCCCGTGGCTCGTTTGTTTCCCCCGTTCCCGACTTGCGACCTGCATCCTTACCGGAGCCCAACCATGACCCTTGCCGGCTGGCTGCTGATGCTGATCTCGTGCGGCTGCGTACTCATCCTGACGACCTTCTGCTACTACAAGGTGCTGACCACGCCCCGCGAAGCCGAACACCTCCACGGCCCGCTCGATATCGATACGCGGGATGTTGACACTTGACTCAGGCCAGAGATCAACGATCACATATGGCCCTGTTGTAGAACTCATCAGGAGTCTAAACCATGACACGAGCAATGAAAGTCGCGACCGCTTTCTGCTGTGTTTGGCTCTGTTTCGGCTGCCGCGATTCGGATCACGGTAATGCCGGCGATCCGAGACAGGGCGAGACGGCGAAACCGCTCGATACGCAATTCGCTCTTGAGCAGCTTCAACTCCTCCAAGACCGTTACCTACTGATCCCGATCGTCCTTTCCCCCCATGGCAAGGGCAAGCTCTACTTGGACGGAGGAGTTACTATCGGCTTCGAATCGGCCGGCTTCTCCTCCGGTGGCCACAGAGAACAGCGTGTGAACCTCGCGATCGTGGATTTTTCCTCGGGTACTCAGTACCGCGTCTTTCCCGGCCCCGTCGCATTGGGTGACTGGAGGTTGTCGTTCAGTGCCGCAAAGCCCGAGGTTGACGAACCGTGCCTGCGCTTCGAAGACCTGTTGATTCTCGAAGCCCGCACCGAGGACACCAATCAAGATGGCCGACTGGACTATCTGGATGCAGTGTGCGTGTTCACCTACGATCTGGGCAAGCACGAACTGAAACGTATCTCCCCCGATGGATTCTACATCGCCGGCACTGTGTGGTGCAAGCAGATGCTGGTCATGACCGCTCTCAGAATGGGTGGCCAGGATGCAGCGGTTTACGCGTACGAGCCCAGCAAAGGTCAGGGGCGGTTCCTTGTGCAGGCAATGATGCCATGAGCATGCCCATCTTTTCGTTGCTTGAGCGTGGCACAATTGGCAGCACAAAGACACGGGCAACACAGAGGCTTCTGGCGACTCTATCGAGAATCGGGGGTTTTCGGAATCTCCCGCGAAGTGGGGGCGTGGTCTTCCTGGCAGGTAATCTGAAACGCTGTCTCGCCGAGCACCCGGCGCCTCCGCAGTGCCATAGTTGACACAACTGGCGGGTTTAACCTCATTCTTCCGCCGCGTAGCGAGCGATGATTGCCTCGGCGGTTTTGATGCCATCCACGGCAGCGCTGACGATGCCGCCCGCGTAGCCGGCCCCTTCGCCGACCGGGTAGAGGCTCAGGATAGATACAGATTCCCGCGAGTCGCGGTCGCGGGTCATGCGGACCGGGCCGCTGGCCCGAGTCTCGGGGGCGGTGACCAGGGCCTCGTCGCCGCCGAAGCCCGGCAACCGACGGTCGAGCTGGGCGACGGCTCGAGCGATGGACTCGGCCACGGCCGGGGGCAACACGCGCCGCAGATCGGACCATTGTCCGCCCAACGGATAGCTTGTCTCCAGGTGACCGTCCGACTGCCGCCCGTGAATGAAGTCCGCCGCCCGCTGGACAGGGACACGATACGTCCCGCCGGTCAGCTCGAAGGCCGACCGTTCCACGCCTTCGAGGAAATCGAAGGCCGCCAACGGCTCGGCCGAAGCCGGGCAAACACCGACCGGGTCGAGGGTCAGCACCAAGCCGCTGTTGGCCAGCGGACCGCCCCGCCGCGACCGGCTTGCCCCGTTGGTCGATATCTGACCGGGCGACTCGTTCGTCGGCAGGATCATCCCGCCGGGGCACATGCAGAAGCTGAACACGTCACCCTGATCGCCCGCCGCCCCCTTGGCGACCAACTGGTAATCCGCCGGCGGCAACCGCTCGTGCCCGCAGGATGGGCCGTATTGCCAACGGTCGACCATCGCCTGCGGATGCTCGATGCGCACCCCCATCTGGAACGGCTTGGGCTCGAAGGCCACGCCCCGGCGGCCCAACATACGCAGCGTGTCGCGGGCCGAATGCCCAATCGCCAGAATCACCGGCCCACAGACGATCCGCTCGCCGTTGACCACCACGGCACACAACCGGCCGTCGCGGATTTCCACGTCATCAAGCCGAGCACCGAACCGCACCTCGCCGCCCAGATCGTTGATGTGCATGCGAATGCGGCGGCAAATGCCCGGCAGCTTGTCCGAGCCCACGTGCGGCTTGCCGTCGATGAGGATGCTCGGCGAGGCCCCGAACTGGTACAACAGCTCGAGCACGATCCGCACGCGGGGGTCATGCAAGCGGGTGTAAAGCTTGCCGTCCGAGTAGGCCCCCGCACCGCCTTCGCCGAAGAGCAGGTTGGATTCCGGGTGAAACTGCCCGTGGCGGTAGAAATCCACGAGGATGTCGCGGTGGCGGACAGAGACCTCCTGCCCGCGGTCGAGCACCAGCGGCCGATAACCCATGCGGGCGAGCAGCACCGCCGCAAACATGCCAGCCGGCCCGAAACCCACCACCACCGGGCGACCCGGCAACGGAGTTGAACCCGGCTCGACTTCCAGGTCCGGCTCGGGCTGCAGCAGGGCCACGTCCGGCCGATGCAGCCGCTGCACCACCTGCCGCTCGCGCTTCGGCGAACCCGCCAAGGCCAGCTCGATGTTGTACGAGAAGCGAAGACGGCTCTTGTCGCGGGCGTCCAGCGTCCGCCGCACGACGCCCCAAACACGAATATCCCCCACCGGCACCTTCAGCCGGGCGGCGGCCCGCCCGGCCAGCAGATCCTCCGGTTCGTCCAGCTCCAACGTCAAACTTCGTACGGCAATCGGCATCCCCGCACTGTACCCCGGACCCACGCCCACCGCTACTGGCGGCCACCGGAATCAAGGTTGAGGATCACCGCAGGAAGGCCCTCCCCGGGTGTCCAGCTGCCGTGCCACCGAAGCCGATTCACATGTAACTCGTTTTGTGAAAGAAGATTACAAGACACAAGCCTGCTGGACAGGCCCTCCATGTGCACAGACGTCATCAAGATCCCTGCCGCAGAACGGAGAACATGTCTCTTGACAGATTAGTAATGAGCCGATAGAACTGGTGCTCATTATTGATCGGAGATGAATCATGACGAGACTTCCATGGACCATTACCGCAGAGATGTTCCTCAGCGAGACCGAGGTTGAGCGACTGTTAGCGCGAGTCCGCGGCACCCACAGATCCTCACCACGCACGGATCACCCTACCGCCGTGCTTGATCGGGTGATCATCGAATTGCTGCTGTTCTCGGGGCTCCGGACTTCGGAGTGCTGCGGGCTCAAGCTGGCCGACACACCAGCCGGCCACGATGCGTCAACCATCGTTGTCCATGGCCGGCTTGGTGCAAGCCGAACGGTCTACATACCCCGCTGGCTCAGCGACCTGACACGGGAGTTCGCGAGTCAGATACGACCTCAGTTTCTGCCCGTCGATGTTCGGCCTGACGACCTCGAACTTCCCTGGTTGATCAGTGAGCGCGGCCGCCCCTTCAATCGGACCGGGCTCTATCGGCGTGTCAAACGCATCCTTACGGACGCCGGCCTTGGCGAGCGAGCGAGTGTGCAACTCCTGCGTCACACCTACGGCTTTCTCGCATACAAACGAACCGGAGGCAATCTCCTGTTCGTCCAGCGTCAGCTTGGCCACGCTCACCCGATGATCACCAGTGTCTACGCACAACTGGTCGACGAATCATACGAGGACTTAGCCGAACTGCCGTCTGGCTTGGTTACTGCATGGACTGGCAGCAAGCCACGAAACCTATTGGCCCCCTTATCTCAATCGGAGCATCGCCCATGAACATGCACACAACGACATCTGAGGAGACTGGCCGAATCATCGCGGACGTCCTGGCCATCGAGCCCCACGAGGTGCATCCTTCGTCACGATTTGTTGAGGATCTCGGGGGCGAGTCGATCGACTTCCTTGAACTGTCCTTCCAACTGGAGCGACACTATGGGGTCCGAATGAACCTGCAGGCCATGGCAGGTTCGAACAACCTGCCGACCGATGCACAAGGCAGGGTGACTCCGGAAGGTCTGGAGCAGATGAAACGCGATTATCCGTTCCTGGACCACCAAGCCTTCGCCGCTGATCCGCAAATGTCCCGTTTCATGGAGCTCATCACCGTTGAGGCGATCACCCGCTTCGTGCAGCAATCGGTGTCGCACGAGGTTGCAGGGCCAGCCCCCCGCCACATCGACGATGAAGCCGTCGCGGAGGGCGGACAACAGGGCACACTCGGCGAATTGCCAGGATGACCGGTGAGTTCGCTCGCGGCCGGGACCGGGGGAATGGGTTCTCGGCCGGGACCGAGCGAACTTGTTCGTGGAGGACCGAGAACCCAACGCGCCGCGCGGGCTGGAAGCCCGCGGCTCGTTGGCGTCGTTGCTGGCTTCCGCGTTCACTTGCTTACTCGCTCACTCCGATGGCCGAGGCGGCGGCGTAGTGTTCGGTGTGGGTGATCGAGATGAGGATGCGGGTGATGCCGAGCTGGGCGGCGACGCGTTGGCTTTCGCCGCTGAGGGTGACGTGCGGCTGGCCGTTGGCGTTGTTGAGGATTTCCATGTCTCGCCAGGCGATCTGACCTCGCCACCCGGTGCCGAGCACCTTAAGGATGGCCTCCTTGGCGGCGAAGCGGCCGGCCAGCGAGGGCACCGCGTTTTTGTAGCGTTGCACGTGCCGAACCTCGTCGGGCGTCAGCAGCCGATCCAGGAAACGGTCCGCGTGCCGCTCCCAGATCTCGCGGATGCGGGCACACTCGATGAGGTCGATACCTTGGGCGACAATCTTCATGACGGCGACAGCGTACCACAGCGCGGGTGTGGGCGACAACCGGCAAGCGGATGGGGAACAACGAAAACGCGAAGGAGCAAGCGGACGGAGACGCTGAGCGCGCGAACCGGGCGCGCTCGCCCGGGAGTGACCCACGACGCACCGGCGATCAGGAGGTGCATGGTGGTCGGGCCAAGGCAAGCCGGCAGCAAGTTGGGCTTGCGGGGATGCCAGTCATGCGGTGTGGACAGCGGAGACTTGATCGGTGTTCAAGCCCTACACGGGGGTACTGCTCACAGAGCATCGCCACACGAATGATTAGCGTGCAACTCGCTGGCCGCGTGGCTCCCGGGGCAGAATGGCGAATGCCCAAGGCCCAATGACCAATCAATGACCGAGCCCAAAGCCCGAACGCCAACCGCGAGCGGTGACGTTCGGCATGGGTCATTCGGACTTCATGGGTCATTGGGGCTTCGCCATGGGGCATTCCGCCCGCGGATGGCGAGTTACGCCCCGAATGATTGCAGGCGATCACACTGCCCCCAGAGCAATGCCAAACGAATGATAGAGCAGCGCTGCACGAGTTAGGGAGCAGTGCCGCACGACTTGCTCGCTCGCTCGCGCTCTTGCCCCATCGCGACGAGCAGGCGATCGACGTCGGCGGGGTCGTGGTCGGCGCAAAGGCTCAAGCGCAGGCGGGCCTGACCGCGGGGGACGGTGGGCGGGCGGATCGCGGGTGCGAGGATACCCTCGGCTTCGAGCTTGGCCGAGAGGCTCACCGCCCGCTCGGCGTCGCCTACGATGACGGGCACGATCTGGCTGACGGATGGGCCGATGTCCCAACCGCGCGCGCTCAACTCGCCGCGCAGGTGACGGGCCAGGGCGAGCAGTTTCTCACGGCGAGCGGGCTCGCGTTCGACGAGATCCAGGGCGGCGAGGGCGGCGGCACAGGAGGCGGGCGGCAGGGCCGTGGTGTAGATGAACGGGCCGGCGGTGTTGACCACCCAGTCGATGAATGACCTCGGGCCGGCCAAGAATCCACCGATGCCCCCGAGGGCCTTGCTCAGCGTGCCGACGGTGACGTCGATCTCGGCCTCGACGCCCATCAACTCCGCCGCCCCGCGACCGTGCGGGCCCAGAACGCCGGTCGCGTGAGCCTCATCCACGCAGAGCAACGCCGCGTACGCCCGCTTGAGTTCCACCAGTCGCGGCAGGTCGGCCAGATCGCCGTCCATGCTGAACAACGAGTCGGTCAGGATCACCCGGCGGCGAGCGTCGGCGGCACCGGCGAGCAGGCGCTCGAGCTTGCGGCAGTCGCGATGCGGAAAGACGCGTACGACCGCCCCGCTGCCCCGGGCCGCGTCGATGATGCTCGCGTGGTTCAGCTTATCGAGAAAAACGACGTCGCCCTTGCCCGCCAAGGCCCGGATGGCCGCGAGATTCGCATGGTAGCCCGTCGGGCAAACCAGGGCGGCCTCGCTCCCCTTGAATGCCGCCAGACGCTGTTCGAGTTGGGCGTGCGGCCCCATGTGTCCGCAGACCAAGCGCGACGCCCCAGCCCCCCAGCCCCACTGGGCGACGGCCTCCCGAACGGCGGCCACGACGGCTGGGTGGTCCGCCAACGCAAGGTAGTTATTACTGGCAAAGCAGATCAGGGATCGGCCGTCCACGGTGAGATGAGCCCCTTGCCGCGCCGCGACCTCTCGCAGGCGACGACGCAGGCCCCGGGCTCCGAGATCGGCCAAGCCTTCCGACCAGCAATCCTCATTGGTGACATGCGTCATGACGCCGGCGGTGCCTCGCTCGCTTCGCCCCGCTCTCGGCGTCGTTGCCGGGCAACATCAGCGAGATGCTCTACGGGAATAAACGCCTGTGGCGGTGAGCCGTCGTCGCGGCAAGTCCCCGGCAGGCAAGACGTCGGTTGTGCGCCGGTCGCATCCGGGCGATCGCCCCTCGCACAACCGCGGTCCTGCTCCTGGCCAGGAAAGATGGTCGGGCAGCACCGACTGCCGCAGCAGGAGTCCTTCCCACGCAGCGAGCGGCGCAGGGCCAATGCCAGGTACCCGGCGGCACCAGCAACGATGAACACGACAGCCCAGAATTGCGGCTGATCCACGTACCCTGCACCCATGAAACAAGCCCCGCGGTAGTATATACCGCGGGGCGAAAGCGGACTAACAAATGGACTCTAGCTGCCCTACGACAGCAGATACGCTGCCCTAGGGCAGCCCACCTATGCGACACGTCACTGGACCACCTCCTTTCTGGGCAAACTCCCCGGGTCACCCGCGATTCGGTTGTCGCTCACCGAATCCGACGCGTGTCGCCGGGCTTGGCCCACCCCCTGACCGGCGTCAGGGGGACCGATGCGTCCTTGTACAAGGTCCAGAGGGGCCTTGGTGCGCTCTCCCGGACGACCCGTCGGTCAACCGGTCATGGCGAGCTCCACCATGCCGCCGTCCTCACACTAATTATACGCTATCCTTTGGCCGCGAGTTGAGTGAACCGCTCAAAAAATCAGAGAGAAATCTTGCGGGCGACGTGTGACGCCCCGCGGACTGGACAATCGCCCGACGGCAGAGTACATGGTCCAGTGACTAAGCCGTGCTTCCGCCGCAGGCGGAACAGCGAACGGCAACTTTTGCGCGGAGGCACATACCATGGCAGAATCGGATCGATTGTCGCGGCGAGCGTTTCTAGGGCGGACGGTGGGACTGGGGACGGCCACGGTGGCGATGCCGTACTTCGTGCGGTCCGCGGCGTTGGCGGCGGCAGGACGTAAGGGAGCCAACGACCGGATCAACGTCGCGGTTATCGGAACCGGATCGCTGGCAAAAGGCTGGCACTTTCCACAACTGTTGGAGCAGCAGGATGTGGCGATTGTGGCGGTCTGCGACGTGTGGCAGGAACGGCTGGATGAAGCGGTCAAGCGGTGCGAGGGGACGGCCAAGGGTCATCGCGACTGGCGGGAGGTGATGCAGCGCGATGACGTGGACGCGGTGGTGATCGTGACGCCGCCGCACTGGCATGCCCTGCAGGCCATCGCCGCCGCCGAGGCGGGCAAGGACTTCTACGTCGAGAAGCCCATGACCCTCCACCCCGCCGAGACGCTGGCCGTCCTGCGAGCGGTGCGAGAGCACAATACTATCACGCAGGTCGGCACGCAGATCCACGCCGGCGACAACTACCGTCGCGTGGTCGAGTACGTGCGGTCGGGCCAGTTGGGCCAGATCAGCAGCGCCCGCACTTTCAACATCATGAACCAGGGCCCCGAGGGGTTGGGCGATACCCCGGACAGCGATCCGCCGGCCGGGCTCGACTGGGAGATGTGGGTCGGGCCGGCCGTCATGCGCCGGTTCAACCCGCTGATTACGCATGACGCCTACACCCATAGCTCGTTCATGGCTTACAGCGGCGGGTGGACGCCGGGTATGGCCCCGCACATCATCGACCTGCCCTACTGGGCTCTGGGGCTGGACGCACCGCGGCGTACCACGGCGATCGGCGGACGATACGTCATCCAGGACCCCGGCGACGCGTACGACTGCCAGCAGGTGCTTTGGGAGTACGACAAGTTCGCCATGCACTGGAATACTTCACTGGTGAACAGTTACGGCATGGATTTCCAGGGCGAGGCGGGCATGCGCCGCCGGTTGGGCGTGTACCTCCACGGAGTCAACGGCACGCTGATGGCCGACTACGGGACCATGCGGATCGTGCCCGAGGGAGACCGGATGAAGGACGCCCAAACGCCGCCGGAGAGCATCCCGGCATCCAAGGGCCACCACCGCGAGTGGCTGGACTGCATCCGCTCTCGCGAGCAGGCGACCTGCCATGTCGGGTACCACTACAAGCTCGACTTGGCCCTGACGCTGGCCAACTTGTCGATGCGGCTCAAGCGGACGATCGAGTTCGACCCGCAGGCTCTCACGATCGTCGGCGATCCCGAGGCCGCGCGACTGGCCCGGCCGACCTATCGCGACCCCTGGAAGCTGCCGGAAAAGTACCTGTAGTAGCCGCCCCGGTGGTATCTGCAGCGGTCGCCCGCTGGTATCTGTAGCGGTCGCCCCCCGGCATCTGTAGCGGTCGCCCCCCGTGGCGACCGTTCAGAGCCGCGACCATCAGGGAGCGCCGGGTGGCATGGGCCTGTACTCAGGCCCGTGGCCTGCTCCGACCCACCACGGGTCGGAGTACCGACCCATGCCACCCGTCGCTGTCCAGAAGAACCGCTTCCCTGCGGTCGCGGCTCTGGTACGCAACGTGTTTCTCAGCCATCCGTTCAGTCTTCGTCTGACCGGCTGAGCCGCTCATCGATGAGCTTGCCGACAACCTTGGGGTCGGCCTTGCCGCCGGAGATCTTCATGACTTGCCCGGTGAGGAATCCGCGGGCCTGTTGTTTCTTCTTGGGGTTGGCCAGGGCGTCATGCACAGCCTTTTCGTTGGCGGCGAAGGCCTGCTCAACCCAGGCTCGCATCTGCCCCTCGTCATGCACCTGGAGCAGGCCCGCCTGCTGAGCGATGGCCAGCGGCCGGGTGGCATGGGCCTGTACTCAGGCCCGTGGCCTGCTCCGACCCACCACGGGTCGGAGTACCGACCCATGCCACCCGTCGCTTCCCTACGGTCGCGGCTCTGGTACGCAACGTGTTTCTCAGCCATCCGTTCAGTTTTCGTCTGACCGGCTGAGCCGCTCATCGATGAGCTTGCCGACAACCTTGGGGTCGGCCTTGCCGCCGGAGATCTTCATGACCTGCCCGGTGAGGAATCCGCGGGCCTGTTGTTTCTTCTTGGGGTTGGCCAAGGCGTCATGCACCGCCTTTTCGTTGGCGGCGAAGGCCTGCTCGACCCAGGCTCGCATTTGCCCCTCGTCATGCACCTGGAGCAGGCCCGCCTGCTGAGCGATGGCCAGCGGGCCGTCGGCGGAGGCCAGCATGCGGTCGGCGATCGCCTGGGCGGCGGTGGCGTTGATCTGCCCGTCGGCCGTGATGCGGGACAGCTCGCCGAGCCGTTCCGCCTCGATCCCCAGACCGGCAATCGTGCAGTTGCGGGCATTGGCCAAGGCGGCCCAGAAGCCGAGAAACTGCTTGGCGAGCGTCGGCCCGTGCCCGCAGGCAGCCGCCTCCTCGAACAGATCGACCGTCGCCCGGTCCTTGAGCAGAGCGGCCACATCGGCGTCACTTAGGCCATACTGCTCGCGCATTCGCCGCTCGCGATCGGTCAGCAGTTCGCCGACGGTCGCCTGGATCTCCTCCAGCCAAGCGTCGTCGACCTCGACCGGCACGAGATCCGGATCAGGGAAATAGCGGTAATCGTGGGCCTCTTCCTTGCTGCGCTGATAGTCGGTGACCCCGCGGTCGTCGTCCCAGCCGCGGTTTTCCTTCGCCCGCTTGCCGATGACGTAGTCGTGATCGGCGATCCAATCGGCCACCTGCCGCTCGATCTCGTAGGCGATGGCGTTGCGTACGGCCCGGAAGCTGTTGAGATTCTTGACCTCGCTGATGGGCGTACGATACTCGCGGTCCTCCCAGGTGATGGCCACGTTGATGTTGGGCTCGAAGCGCATCTGCCCCTTCTGCATGCTGCCTTCGCTGACACCGAGGTAGGTGACGAGCCGTTGCAGAGCGGTGCAGAAAGCGTAGGCATCGTCGGCGGAGGCGAGATCGGGCTCGGTGACGATCTCCAGCAGGGGCGTACCCGTACGATTGAGGTCAACCTGCGTGCAGGTGGGGTTGTCGTGAATGTTCTTGCCCGCGTCCTCCTCCAGGTGTGCCCGAATGATGCCCACCCGACGAGTGCCGCCCTCGCTTGAGGGCACATCAAACGCCCCGTCGAAGCCCAGCGGCAGATCATACTGGCTGATCTGGTAGTTCTTCGGCAAATCCGGGTAGTAGTAGCTCTTGCGATCCCACTTGCTGAACCGGGCGATCTGGCAGTTGAGGGCCAGTGCGGTGCGGATGGCATACTCGACCGCGGTGCGGTTCATCACCGGCAGCACGCCGGGCATCCCCAGACACACCGGACATACCCGGCTGTTGGGCCCCGCTCCGAACTCCACCGGGCAGGCGCAGAACATCTTGCTGCGCGTGGCCAGTTGCACGTGGATCTCCAGCCCGATGATCGGTCGCAGTTTCAGCTCACTACGATTCATGCGGTCGTCTCCATCACGTCGAAGCACTCCGGGGCTTCACATGAGCTTCAACTTTCTGAGGTGAAAGCTCGGCCGACACAACCATTTCACCTTGAGTCGAGTTTATGTTCCCCGGCCTGCCCTCGCAACAAAGCGATTTGGCAGCAGCCGATCACAGCAGCCTAACTGAATCGGCTCATGTCCTTGAGCCGATAGAGGATCTCGCCCGCCTTGGGCACCAGGAGCACGCCCTCGCCCTCGCGGTCGGCATAATCCCGCGGATCCACGGTCGCGGGGGCGAGGTACCCGAGATTGATGCGGTGGCAATGCTCCTCGGGAATGCCGGTGGCGAGCACAACGTGGACCCGCGGCCGTTCGACGCCGGCCTCGTACGTGCCAACGCCCCGCACGTGCGTGCTGTGAGCCAACACACCCCACGGGAACCCCTTGAACTGCTCCCACTGCCTCACGAAGTAGTCTCGCACATGATAGCCCACCTGGTCGATGACCTCGCCGTGCGAATAGGAGACTTCGTTGATGTGCGGTGCGTAGATGATGAGGGTACCACCGTCGGCCACGACCGGTTCGAGTTTGTACATGCACTTACCGGCCGTCCAGATGTCGTTGTACATCTTGGGAGCACAGGACAACACGGTGTGATAGGGCCGATCGCGGTAGACAATATGGATGCGGTCGGACAACTCGGTAGCCGCCCGCCAAGCCTCGCGTACCGGCCCGACGAACAGACCGGCCACGCCCTCGCCCTTCACGACGTAGCCAATCAGCGTCCGTTCGCCAGGCACCAGGTCGGCGGCCGCCTCGATCGCCGCCCGCACCGGCGTCTCGCGCGTGCCGTTGATCAACGGGTTGGTCACCAGGGCTCCCAGCCAATGGGTGAAGTCGATCACCTGCTTGTCCGCTATGCCCGGGAAGAGGTACTTGTGTCCGCCGGAGAAACCCGCCACCTCGTGCGGGAAGACGGGCCCGGCGATGATCACATGGTCGTACTCGAACACCAGGCGATTGACCAGCACCGGCACGTCGATGCTCAGTCGCCCGCCGGAGAGCTCTTCCACCTGCGTCCGCGTAAGCGTCCCTGCCTGCCGCAGAGCTTCTGGTGACCTCCACGCATGGTGGCGCACGCTCACCCGGCCGTACCGGCCCGTACGCTCCTCGGGCGTCAAACCCAGCAGGGCCTCGGGCTGGTCCTCGGGCAGAGGATCGTGCGTCCCCATGGCAACGAGGAAGTCGAGGGCCGCCGCCTTGCCCAGGAGGGCGTCGGCGATAACCCGAAAGAAGGTACCGACCGGGCCGCTGCGGGTGTGATCGGGAATAACCACGAGCACACGCTTGCCGCTCAGCGACAAACCGGCCAATCCCTGCTCGACAGCATGACGCAGCTCGTCATGCGTCAGACAGGTCCCCAAGGATTCCTTGGATACAATCATGTTCGCGGACCCCAGCGACCGCCCAGCTGCCTCGGTGGGTCTCGCCTTCGGCGGACGCGGCGGCCGGACTCCCGGGTACCGCCGCCCCGCAACGTCGGCCACGGGGCTGACGCGACAAGTCGCGATACCCTCTCACCGTGTACGGCGCCCCTTGAGCCCAAACCATGAGCTCGGTTTGCGCCGGCGATCAATCACCCTTCCAACCAGTGGTCTTCCTGATACTCGCGAAACAACTTGGCGATCTCCACCGCCAAGCGCTCCGCCAACAAGGCATGGGCATCGGCAAGCTTGCCACAGGCGCGAATCTCGTGAGCCGAGACCTTGATCTCGATAAGCCGTCCCTCGCGATCCGAAGGCCAGAGGGCAACTTCGTCACGGTTCTCCGCATTGGCGTTAATCACCTTCAACGTCACACCGAACCGACCGGCCTGATGTGCCATCTCCAGATCGTCTTGCAGGCTGAACCGCACCACCTTCAGCCAGATAACCACGTCCGCTTTGGCCAGCCGCCCCACCTCGCGAGCACCCCGCTTGTCGAAGTTCGGCTCGGTTTGCCGCAGCCGGGCAAGCTCCTCGTTGGTCGTGACTCGGTCGGCTAACTTGTACTTGGTCAGTTCCGTAGCCAACGCATCCACCAGCGCATCACACGCGGTCCGCGGGTGCACCAAATCCCAATCGTCGTCAACCAGGATGAGCATGGGCCCCGCAGGCAAGGTGTACTCGGCCGGCACCTTGGGCCCCTGGCCACCGCCAAGGAAGTAGAGCATCGCACCGAATTTCGGCCCGCACCCTCCGACCACAAGCGCCAGTGCCGCACAACCCAAAACCGCGACCACCGCGCCTCCGGCAACCCGCCGGTTTGGACATCTCGCCGCTATCGAGCGGGGCTGCCCTGCTTGATCCGCCGCGGTTGCATGCAACAACGACACACCCTCGCCACGACCTTCAGCGGATTGTCTTTCGTTCTTCATCATGGCCTCTAATCCAGCGGCCGCTCGTATTCGTGGAACTTCTTACCTGCCTCGATGGTGAAGACCTCATAGGTGCCCTTGCGAATCTGCTCCGGCCGGGTGTTGCTGAAGCTCACCGGTGCCTTCTCAGGGTAGACCGCCTCGATACTGCGAAGGGTGTGGCGTTTGGGAGGCCCGTCGGTGACGGTCAAGTCGTGTACCTCCACCGAGCCCGATGCCCGACCGCGATAGTAGTGAGCCATGCCCGGATCACGTACGGAGAAATGATGCAGAGACAGATGGACGACTCTGTCCGCCCGGAAATGCCGTCCCACTTCGATAGGGCTTGTTTCGAACTGCTTGTTCTTGTCCAGGTATGCCTCGACGTGCCGGGCATCGACCACCGTCACTTTCTCGACGTTGGCGGCCAAGTATGCCCCCATGTGGGCAGCCAAGTCGAGTCGCAGGTAGGGATACTCCCATCGCACCTCCGGCGGCACCCAGACGAACACCAGAACACGGCTCCCAGGCAGATTGCTGTACTCCGGGGGTACCCGCTCACTACGAGGGGCCGTCTGCAGAGCCACTTGTTTGGCCAGCTCGCACCCGCCACCCAGCAGACCGACGGTCATCAACCCCGCCATCACCGCGGTCCGCATCGCTCGCCACCTCAACCATCGCACCTGGGCCATTATGAATACTCCCAGAGGCACCTTCAGCCAGTGCACAACGTCCGCCTGCGCACCCCTATGGGTACCGAAGAGGCCAACGCACCGGCAGGCTGCCGTCCGCCAACCCCAAGCCAATGGTCAGCGCCCAAGCTCCCACTAAGACCAAGGCCGCCAGCCACACCACCCGCGCCGGATCAACCCGATACCAGTTCACGGCCGGGTAGCACCCCATGACCACACACCACCCCGCGGCTACTCCCGCGCCGACCACGCCGAAAAACAGCATGCAAGCCGCCACTTGGGCCCGGGCGGCGGCCAGAAACCGACCCCGAACCGCCAGAGCAAAGGCCGTCGTCATCCCGCAAGTCGGACACGGATAACCGGTCGCGACAACGAACCCGCAGGGCGGCAAACCCAACTGCCGATGCGTGCCCCTCCGGTCGCCGTTCGGCGTCAACCGGGCCGCCAGAACCAGGATCGCCAACACCGCCAGCCCAACACCTGCCGCGTACAACCTGCCAATGACCCGATGCTCCACCCGGGTCATGACCAGTATCGGGCCCAGCGAGTGCCGGACGTAGCGACTCGTGGGCGGCGCCCCTCCTGTCGGCGGAACAGGCCGGGCTTCCACTGGGGCACCCGCCCAGGGCGTAGCCGGCACGCCACACTCCTCACCCGCCGGGCAATCCCGCTCCAAGGAACTCGCCATCCGCCCGCCAGCGTGTTGACTGCCATCCGCCATCGCCTGTCAAAGGTAGCCTCGCCGCTCACAAGGGTCAACGCCACACCCGCCAACCCGCTTGGGATCCGGCGTCCGGATATGGGATCAGGCGCACAGAAACCGCTGATCCGCCATGAAGCGAGCCATGGCCTGCCAGCGCTCCTCGGCCAGAACACGCGTAGCCGAGAATCGCAGCGTCTCCTTGATCCTGGCCGGCCAGTAGCCGTACTCCTCCTGTCGCCGCCACAGCTCAACCATATCCGCCAGCGTGCGTCCCTCGGCTATCTGCCTGCGGACCATCAACCAGATGGCCTGCAAGCCAAACTCGTCCAACGCCTCCGCTTCGGCCAGTACCTGGGCCTCCGGCAGCTTGGACTGACGGTCGGGGTACTCGCGGATGATCCGGGCGGCCAGCTGAGTCGCACCCGGGGCGAGAATCGAGGCCAGCCGCTTCGTGATCCACGCGGCGGCCAGCTCCCGTTGCTGGTCGGACGTGCGGCGCAGCAGAACTTCCAGCTGCCGAACCTGCCCCGCCTCAACCTGCAGTACCCAACCCGCCTCGTGGTACAGGGCGGCGGCCCTCAGCGCCGTCCGCTCCAGAACTCGGTCGGCCAGCTCCGGAAGCCCACACACCATCTCCGCCAGCTTCGCCACCCGCGCCGAGTGCTCCCACACCGTCAGGTCCACGATTGCCCCACCGGTGCGCAGACCGAGATCACCTCGAGCTTGCTGCCACAATGCGTCAGACATCGGCCTTCCTCGCATCGGCTTGTGATTTTGCCGATCCTGCCTCATCATACCGCCGGTACTCCAGGAACGGCACTGCGGGCATCGCAAGGGCTCCTCCCGCCCGGCTCCCGCACCGACCCCTTCAACGATGAGTCGACTTATGGCAACTTCTGATTCCAAGTACCCCAGCATCTTCCGCTCAGCCAGCCTGTACCTGGGATTGGTCAGCCTGTTTGTCGCCGGCTCCCTGCTCAGCGATCAATTCCTCACCCTCGACAACCTCCGCGACGTGCTCTGGCAAGTCTCGGGCATCGGCATCATCGCCATCGGCATGACCCTGGTCATCCTCACCGCGGGCATCGACCTGTCCGTGGGCAGCGTCCTGTCGCTGGGCTCGGTCGTGTGTGCCATGCTTCTGATGGACCGGGAGTGGACCAAGGCCAGTGTGATCGCGGTTGCCTGCTTCGCCCTCACGGCCGGGCTGCTGGCTCGCTGGACCACCGTCTCGCTGATCAACGGACGAAACGGAGCCGGCTCCCGAAAGGGACTCCGCGCGATCGGTTGGCTCGTCGGCATCGCCGTCTGTGCGGTCGCGGCGGCATGGGGGATCTATCGCGTACCCCGTGGGTTCGGAGTCATCGGCGTGCTGCTGGTCGTGCCGCCAGTGGGCCTCCTCCTCGGTGCGGTCAACGGAGCAATCATCGCCAAGGGCAAACTCCAGCCGTTCATCGTCACCCTGGCGATGATGGTCAGCGCCGTTGGCTTGGCCAAGTATGTGGCCGGCTTCGGCGGAGCGGTTCATCCAATCTACGTCGGCGATTCCCTCACCGAAGCGGTCGCCCCACCCGCCTTCCCTTCACTGGCAGCAAACATCCCGGTTTTCGGTCGCGATCTCATCCCGGTGCCCGGCATCTTCTTCGTCGCCAGCGCGGTCCTGGCCTGGCTGATGCTCAACAAACTGCGTATCGGCCGTTACATCTACGGCGTCGGGGGTAACGAGGAGGCGACGCGACTGTCCGGCGTCAACACCGACCGGGTCAAACTCTTCGTCTACGCGGTCTCGGGCATGTTGTCGGCGGTGGCGGCCTTGCTGTATAGCGCCCAATACCTCCAGGGCAAGGCCGACGCGGGAGCAACCCGCGAACTCGACGCGATCGCCGCGGTGGTCATCGGCGGCACCAGCCTCATGGGTGGCCGAGGCCGCATCGGCGGAACCGTCGTCGGCGTGTTCATCTTCGGTTACCTGGGCAATATCCTGAATCTCCGCGGCGTATCCACAGAGTTTCAGGCTATCCTCAAGGGCGTTATCATCGTCCTAGCCGTCCTGCTCCAGGAAGGCATTCTCGGCCGGTGGATGGGTAGCACTTATCGCAGAATCCGGGGATCCTGAGTTCAAGAAAGGGGACCATGCGATGACTAAGTTGGCGGGATGGACGAGCCTTGGGCTTGTCGCGGGCTGTGCGGCGGCGTTGGGCTTGGCGGGATGCGACAGTCAGAAAACCAAGCACACCATCGGGTTCTCGCAATGCACGGTCAAAGAGCCGTGGCGCGTTTTGTTCAACCAGCGTTTGACCGAGGCCGCCGCCAACCATCCTGAGGTGCGACTGATCACCCTCGACGCCGACGACAAAACCGAGGAACAGGTCGCCCAGGTGCGGACCTTCATTCGCCAGAAAGTGGACGCGATCCTCATCAGCCCCAAGGAG
>Ga0123332_1001243_pt1 | contig 25139 bp, 24 predicted proteins | sample BioC12SIPDNA_4_FD_89958 | JGI IMG/M metagenome (GOLD analysis project Ga0123332, IMG submission 89958) | Anaerobic biogas reactor microbial communites from Washington, USA - Biogas_R2_A C12 SIP DNA | ecosystem: Engineered > Bioreactor > Anaerobic > Unclassified | place: Washington, USA... | reverse complement strand
CTGGGCGAGCCGTCGCTGGCGAGGTACGACGGCCGCTACTTTCTGACCATCCGGCATGACGATCGCGGCTACGTGACGCGGGGCGGCGATGGACTGCGGTTCGAGGAGCCGCGGCCGTGGACGTTCGACGACGGCTCGGAGTTGGGCAACTACAACACGCAGCAGCACTGGGTGACGCACAGCGACGGGCTGTGCCTGGTGTATACGCGGCGCGGGGCGAACAACGATCACGTGTTCCGGCATCGGGCGCCGCTGTTCATTGCGCAGGTGGACCCGGATCGAATGTGCGTGATTCGCGAGACGGAGCGGATTGTCGTTCCGGAGCGCGGGGCGCGGCTGGGAAATTTCGGGGTGTGCGAAGTCAGCGCGAATGAGACGTGGGTGACGGTATGCGAGTGGATGCAGCCGGTCGGCTGCGAGAAGTACGGGAGCGACAACAGCGTATTCGTGTCGCGTCTCCGTTGGGACAAGGCGAACCAGTTGATGCGGTAGGAACGCGTGATGGACAAGATCAAACGCATTGAGACACAGGTGGTGCTGGCGGGCCGGCGGAGCAATCAGGCGTGGTTCGCCCCGGCGTTGGCGGCGGTTCCGGGCGCCGGCGACGGCGGCGGGCCGGAGGTGATGGTCGGGGCGATGCTGCTGACCGGCAACGACATGGGGCCGGCGCTCTGGACGCGGACGCGCGATCTGGGGCGGACATGGACGCCGCCGATGCAGAGCCAGAACCTGCTGGGCGAACCGATATCGCGGGAACGGAAGGCCGCGGCGGCCCAGTACGCGCGAACGATGTTCGGCGAGGCCCGGGCGATCAGTCCGGACTACGATATCTTCGAGAAGCCGTACATCGGACCGTACTACCATCGGGCGAGCAAGACGCTTCTGGGCCTTGGATGCAGCGTTTACACTCGCGACGACGACCGCGACCCCGGCCAGAAGGGCGAAGAGCACGTGGCGGGCTTTGCTCACGTTCCGGTCTGGACACGGTGGGATCCGGGTCGCGGCGATTTTGTGCCGTGGAAGCGGATGGCCCAGCCGCCGACGCTGGAAACGGGCCAGAGCGTGTTTTTCGTGTCGTGCTCGCAGTGGCACGAGTGCGGCGACGGGACGTTCCTGCTGCCGTGTTCGCATCTGCGCGAGGATCAGTCGACGACGCCGGGCGTGACGGTGGTTCGCGGTCGGTTCGACGGGACCGAAGTGCGGCTGGTCGAGCACGGGTCGATTCACAACGTCGATAGCGGGCGTGGTCTGGCCGAGCCGTCGATGACGTTCTTCCAGGGCCGGTACTACCTGACGATCCGGCACGACGAGCGGGCGTACGTGACGACGAGCCGCGACGGGTTGGCGTACGACGCGCTTCGGGTCTGGACGTTCGACGACGGGTCGGAGCTGGGCAACTACAACACCCAGCAGCACTGGCTGACCCGGGAGGACGGATTGTACCTCGTGTACAACCGCCGCAGCGAGCTTGGCAACGGGGTGTTCCGGCATCGCGCCCCCCTGTTTGCGGCCCAGGTCGATCCGCAGCGACTGTGCGTGATCCGGAAGACCGAACGGATCATCCTTCCGGAGAAAGGCGCGCGGATGGGCAACTTCGGCGTGGTCAACGTCAGCGACGAGGAAACGTGGATCATGACCGGTGAATGGCTGCAGCAGTACGTCTCCGGATACCGACAGGGCATGCCCTACTGGACGGACGGCGGGACGCAGTACAACCGGATTCAGTACATCGGCGACCTGCTGTTGGCGCGGGTGTATTTCGGCTGAGAGGGGGACGGCTGTGGCGGAAGGCGCGACGAGAGAGCCGGGCGTCATTTTGAGCTTCGACGACGCCTTTGTGGCCGACTGGCTGGCGGCGATGCCGCTGTTCGAGCGGTACAAGGCCCATGTGACGTTCTTCATCTCGCACTTCGAGCGGTTGACGCCGGAGCAGATCGACGGGCTGCACCGGATCGAGCGGGCGGGTCACGCGATCGAATGCCACGGGCTGCGGCATGAGCGGGCGGCGACCTACTGCCGCGAGCATTCGCTGGAGCAGTGGTTGGAGTGCGAGGTCCATCCGGCGGTGGCGTGGATGCGTCAGGAGGGTTTCGAGCCGACGGCTTTCGCCTATCCGTGCAGCGAGAATGATGACCAGACGGATCGGGCCCTGCTGGGGGTTTTCCGGCACATTCGGACCAACCGTGGTCCGGAGGAGGGCCAATCGCTGGCGGCGTTCGATCCGGTCTTTGCGCCGGCGGATCGGATCGCCGATCGCGGCTGCATCATCGCCAAAAGGATCGATCGGACCGGTCCGGAGGAGTTACCGGAGATTGAGGCGGCCCTGGAGCGGGCGGCCGCGCGGCGGGAGTGCGTGGCGTTCAATTCGCACAACATCAGCGACATGCCGCAGCGGAATTACGTTACTCCGTGGGCGGTCGAGGCGATTTTGCACCAATCGAGGGAGTTGGGATTGGCGTTCCACACGGTTCGTGATCTGTAGAAGATGTAGAAGACACGGATTGCAGGGCCGCCGGCGGCCCTCTCGATGCACTACGGGCTGCGCATCGATCGTTCCTCAAGCCCGGCGGGCCATGAGGCGAACTCAAAATAAAGAAAAATTGCTCTTGCCGCCGCTGTGGGCGTCTATGATAATGTTGGTTTTATGGCGAAGTTCGCCTTTCACAAGTAAATAGTCCACTTTCGTGGAGGTTCGTATGGGTCCGCAGTCGCTTTCAGCCCTGCACCAGCTGCAGGGGGTGGAAACACACTTGAGGTCTCTGAAAGATCTGCTCCGCCGCAAGCAGCGACAGGTCCAACAGCACCAGCTCCGGATCAAACAACTGGAGGAACAACTCGCGGCCAAGCGGGATGAGATCAAGCATCGGCAGAGTCGCACCGGCCAGCTCGAGCTGGAGTTCAAGGCCCGCGAGGAGGCGGTCAATAAACTGCGGACCCAGTTGAACGCCGCCAAGAGCAACAAGGAATACTCGGCGATCCTGACCCAGCTCAACACGGACCGGGCGGACAACTCGAAGCTTGAGGAGCGCATCCTCAACGAGCTGACCGCGGTGGACGAAATGAAGAAGGGGCTGGGCGAACTCGAGAAGCAGCTCGGGGAACACGCGGGCCAGCTCGCCCAGCAGGAATCGCACTTCGAAGCGGAGCGCAGCGGCCTGCAGCAGCAGATCGACGAACTGGAGCAGCAGCGGAGCTCGATGGCCGACTCGGTGACGCCCGGAGACCTGGCGGTATTTCAGCGGGTCGCCGATCGTCACGACGGCGAGGCGATGGCCAAGATCACCAAACCCTATCCGAACGCCGACGAGTACATCTGCGACGGCTGTAACATGAGCATTCCGATGGAGACGGTCAACGCCCTGCTGACTCGCGACGAGATTCAGGTGTGCCACGTGTGCGGCCGCATCCTGTTCCTGGAAGACGCGGTTCGGAAGGAAAACTGAGCGACCCGAATCGGGACTCTTGATGACCGCCCCCGAGCAAGCCAACCTTCACATCGACGGCGGCGCCCGAGGCAACCCCGGACCCGCGGGCGCGGCGTATGTGATCACGACGACCGACGGGCAACCGGTCGCCAGCGATTCGCAGTTCATCGGCGAAGCGACCAACAACGTGGCCGAATACACCGCTTTGATCGACGGCCTTGAGGCGGCGGCGAAGCTGGGCGTTCGCCAGTTGCAGATCGTCAGCGACAGCGAGTTGCTCGTGCGGCAGATCATCGGGGAGTACCGGGTCAGAAGCGAGAATATCCTGGACCTCTACCACGCGGCGCAGATGGCGCTGATGAAGTTCGATCGCTGGCAGATCCGGCACGTTCCGCGGTCGCAGAACCGGGAGGCGGACCGGTTGGTGAACGCGGCGATCGACGCCGCCGTCAAGGGTCGGTCGGGCCGGGATGCGGCGGACCGGAAGCTGGATTCCTCGACGGTCAAGGTGTTGGCCCAGGTTGCGCGGGCTCCGGCCAAAGGGGCGTGCGGGGCGGGCCTTCGGAAGGGCCAGCGGTTCGTGTTCGACCAGGTGACGCCGGCTGGGCTGTGCCTGCACGCGGCGCATTCGCTGCTGCCGACGGTGATGGCGATGCAGGCCGATCCGGCGATCGAAAGCGATACACAGGTCACCGTGCGCTGCGGCAATCCCGACTGCGGCGCGGTGTTTCACGTGAGTGTGGTTTCGTAACATACGGTGAGTAGATGAAGAACTTGCTGACCCGCCGAACGTCGATGCCTGGAACTGCCCTGCTGCTGGCCCTGATGGCGCTATGGGGTTGTGGCGGCCAGAACAGGAAGAGCGAACTGCGACTGATTCCTCCGGACCCGCAGAAGCTGCTGGTGACAGCGGTGCGCGACGCGGACCCGGACGTGCGGTATCGATCGCTGGCCGAGTTCAGCGCGACCAAGGCCATCGGCGAGCCGTGGGCGGTCAAGGGGGTCGAGACAATCGTGGCGACCGATCCGAATCCGCTGGTGCGGGCGTTGGGGCTGCACACGCTCGGACGGGTGGCGGACGGGCGGGTTTTGACCCAGGCGATCTATTCGATGAATGACAGCGATCCGCGGGTGCGGGCGGAGGCGGCATGGGCGCTGGCCCAAGTGCCGTACGCGGAGATCGAAAAGGCCCAGATGGTCGCGGAGACTCGCGAGGCGATGGTCCGCGGGCTGCGCGATGAGGCGTTGGACGTCAAGATCCACTCGGCTTCGGGGCTGGGCGCGTTCCAGGATCGCGACGTGGTCTATGCCCTGATCACCGCGCTGCGGGATTCGAATTTTTCGGTCCGCTACCACGCCGAGAAGAGCCTGATCGAACTGACGGGCAAGACGTTTCACTCCAATCCGGTCGCGTGGCTGGAGTGGTTCGACGCGGCGTCCGAGCCGTTCGCCAACGCGGGCCAGACCCCGCCCGAGTTGGTCAAGCCGAAGCAGAACGTGCTGGAGAAAAGCCGCGATCGGATCCAGCAGTGGTATCTGAACTGGCAGGGACCGGCGAAAGAGCAGTGAGAAGTCCGAAGCCAGGATGGAAAATGCGCGCGGCCGGACGGTGAGGCAACCGTCCGGGGGTTCGAATTAAGGCAAGCGATCAGCCCCTTCCAGAGGGGCCGTTGAGGTCCGGTCTTCGGAGCTTCTTCGCCGGCGGAAATACTGTTCTGACGTGGTTGCGCCAGCGGCTTAGCACATGGCGGCGTAGCAGGCCAGCGTCAGAATCGCCAGACGATACTTCCGCGAGAAGAAGTTCTGCAACTCGACTTTCAGAAACGTTACGTTCAGCATCTTTTCTCTTCCAGCATGGCCGCCTCGGAGGCGGCGTCCTGCGTGGGCATCCATCCGTGCCGCAAGGACTTAATGCAAACCCCATGCCGAAAAAGAGCCGATGGGACGTCCCTGTAACCACCGCTCTCGACGGTGGTTATGTATAGCGTCAGAAAGGGGCGGAATCAACGAAATTCTGACGTTTCGGGGGGGAAACATGCGGTGCATTTTGGTAACACGGAAACGCAACATTCGCAACCGGACGATGCTGGCGGTCTCTTCAGGACGGCACGGATCACGCGGATCACGCGGATCACGCGGAGGGCAGAAGACGCAAACTGAGAATACGAAGCAGCAAGACGCAGACGTGGCGCCGGCCCAGCGGAGCTTCTTTTCTTAAGTTCTGTCTTTTCCGCGTGTTCCGCGAGCTCCGTGCCGGTCTTATTCTGTAGGGAAGAGTTTATAGAATGGTCAGGAACTGATCGAGGACCATCAGGGCCCAGAGTCGGTGGCCGTGGTCGTGGCGGCAGGCCAGGTGTTCCTGCATTAATCGCGTCAACGATTCGAAGCGGAATATGCCGGAGCGAATGAGACGGGAATCCGGGCTGAGGCGGTGTTCCATCTGGGAGCGCAGCGGTCCGTGGAGCCAATCGCCGACGGGAACGCCGAAGCCGCGTTTGGGACCGGCGAGGACTTCCGGAGGCAGATCGGCGGCGAAGGTGTCGCGGAGGATGCGTTTGCCGGCTTTGAGGCGGGTCCGCCAGGCCAGCGGGAGCGAGAGGGCAAATTCGACCAGTTCCCGGTCCAAAAGGGGCGATCGGGCCTCCAGACCGGCGGCCATCGAGGTGCGGTCGATCTTGACCAGCAGATCGTGGGGCAGATAGACCTGGTAGTCGGCCAGGTTGGCCCGGCGGACGGCGGACGGGACGTCGGTCCGGGCATCGACGGCTTGGGCGATCCAGTCGGGCCGGTCGGTCAGCGGATAGGTAAAGTCCGAGCCCAGCAGGTCGATCAGGGTCCGGTCGTCGAAGAGGCGGAGGAACGAGGCGTACTGCTCGGCTGGGCTGATCGGCAGGGCGCGGATCAGCCGCCAGAGCCGCGTACGGCTGGAGCGGAGTTCCGGTCCGGCTGAGGCCATAAGCCTGGCCAACGGGGCGGCTGACGGCCCCAGTCCCAGGCGATGGATGCTGGAAGCGATGGCCAGGGCGCGATAGCGGTCGTAGCCGGCGAAGGCTTCGTCACCACCGTCGCCGGTGAGCACGACCTTGACCTGCTCGGCGGCGAACCGGCAGATCAGACGGGTGGGCACGGCTGAACTGTCGGCGAAGGGTTCGTCGAAGGTTTCCACCACCTGCTCCAGCAGGCCGTCGAGGTCCGGTTTCAGAACGATTTCGTGGTGATCGGTCTTGTACCGTTGGGCGGTCAGACGGGCCAGGCGGCGTTCGTCGTAACGGTCGTGGTCGAAGCCGACGGTGAACGTGCGGACCGGGTCGGAGGAGGCCTGGGCGGCAAGGGCGGTCACGACGGCTGAGTCCACGCCGCCGGAGAGCAGAACTCCGACCGGCACGTCGGCCACCAGGCGCTTGGCCACGGCGCCGGAGAGGACGGACCGCACCCGATGGCGGGCCTGATCGTAGGTCCCGCTGAAGGCGGCAACGGCCGACCGGTAGTACCGCACCGGGACCAGTGCTGGAATACTGGACCGTCGAGCGCGGATAAGGGAAATCCGCAGGCAGTGCCCGGGCTCAAGCTTGCGGACATTGCTGAAGATCGTGGCCGGTGCGGGAATCCATCCGAACCGCAGGTAGTCGATGAGGGCGGGTCGGGAAAACTCGCCGTCAACACCCCCCTTCCGGATCGCCTTGGGTTCCGAGCCAAAGTACAGGCAGCCTTCGTGTTCGGCGTAGTACAGGGGCTTTTTGCCGAACCGGTCGACGGCGAGGAGAAGTTGGCTTCGCTGCGAGTCCAGCAGAGCCAGGGCGAAAAAGCCGTCGAGGCGGCTTAGGAACTCCAAGCCGAACTGCTCGTAGAGGTGGACAATGGGCTCGATGTCGCCGGCGGTCCGGAAGGCGTGGTTCGCGGAAAGCTGCTGGCGGAGGGCCTTGAAGTTGTAAATCTCGCCGTTGCAGACGACGCGGATGGTCTGGTCCTCGTTGGCGATGGGCTGATTGCCGGTCTGCAGATCAATAATCGAGAGCCGACGGAAGGCCAGACCTTCGCGCCGGTCGTTGGTGAGGTAGAGGCCCTGGTTGTCGGGTCCGCGATGGAGCAATGCGCCGGCCATGGCGGCGAGGCGGTCGGGGTCGACCCGGCCATCGTCGGTCAGCGACACAATCCCGGCTATTCCGCACATATCAGCCCCATTTACGGCAATCGTCAAATAGGCTTTTCTGGAGCCCGGTCGGCCTGTACAATATCTCCGAACATGATAGCCAAGGCAAGATGAATAGTATCCCTTTGAGTGCGAGCAGGTTATGAGAAAAGAAGCACGGTCCGCCTCGCCCGCGAAGGTTGCGATCATCATCGCGGCGGTGGTGATCGGACTGATCGGGCTGGTGTACTTGTTGGGCGAGGACAGCGAACCGCAGCAACCGACGACGCAGCCACGACTGGCGGTGATCCCGGAGGTCTGGCAGAAGCAGATCGGGGACCGGGTGACCGAGGTGCGTTTCCCGATGTCGGCGCGGTCGGAGAATCCGGATGTCAACCGGTTTATCGCCGAGTTCATCGACCTGGTCCTGGCCGATCCGCGGGTGGAGAAAAACTACAAGCTGTACCGGCAGGCGGTGACACAGCGGCGCCGGCCGTTCGATGAAACGCCGTTCGAGCGGGCCCAGTACAAGGCGAAGCTGATCGAGATCGAAAGCATCGTAAAGCTGGAGAGCCCGGCCCAGATGAAGGTGGATGAGCTGCGCGACGCGGTCGAGGGTTCGGTGTACCGGGTGTTGACGCACATCGACCTTCGCGACGGTACGGAACGGGACATCGAGACGTACGTGTTCGAGGAAGACGGCCGGTGGGTCAGCAGCCACTAGAGCCGCGGCCGCCGAGTGAGCATCAGGAGAAGGAACGGGATCATGGCCAAGACGTACGGATTCGGGATCATCGGCGCCGGCATGATTGGCGAGTTTCACGCCAAGGCGATCGCAGGGCTGGAGCGGGGCAAGCTGGTGGCGGTCTATGACCTTAAGGCCGAGCGGGCGGAGCAATTCGGCAAGAAGACCGGCTGCCGGCACTACGGCGACCTCGATAAGTTTCTCTCGGACAAGGAGCTGGATATCGTCACGATCGGCACGCCGTCGGGTGTGCATATGGAGCCGGCGGTATCGGCGGCGGAGCACGGCAAGCACGTGATCTGCGAGAAACCGCTTGACGTGACGCTGGAGCGGATCGACCGGATGATCGAGGCCCACGCCAAGGCGGGCACTCAACTGGGCGGGGTCTTCAACAGCCGGTTTGAGCCGGTCAACCAGGCGCTCAAACAGCTCGTGCAACAGGGACGGCTGGGGCAGATCACCTACGCGGGTGGATACGTTCCGTGGTGGCGGAGCCAGCAGTACTTCGACGAGGGCGGCTGGAAAGGCACCAGGAAGTTCGACGGCGGCGGGGCGTTGATGAACCAAGGGGCTCACACGGTGGACCTGCTGCAGTGGCTGGTGGGCCAGAAGGTCCGACAGGTTACGGCGTTCGCGGCGACGCTGGCCCATAAGATCGAGGTTGAAGACGTGGTCTCCGCGGCTTTGGAGTTCGAGAACGGGGCGATCGGCACGCTGTTCGCCAGCACGGCGATGTTCCCGGGGCTGCCGTCGCGGGTGGAGCTTGGCGGCACAGGCGGGACGGTGGTCAGCGAATCGACGACGCTCAAGACGCTGAAGCTCGCTGAGGAGAAGCCGGAGGATGAGGAACTGCGCAAGCGGTTCGGCGGCGAGGCGGCGGCTTCGGGTTCGACGGACCCGAAGGCCATCTCGGCGGTGAACCATCAGCGGAATTTCCAGGCGTTTATGGATGCCCTGGACGCCAGGCGGGTGCCCGAGGTGGACGGCCAGGAGGCCCGCAAGGCGGTCCAGATCATCCTGGCGGTCTATGAGTCGGCCCGGCTGGGACGGCCGGTGAAGCTCTGAGCGCACTTGGAGGCACGGCGGGCAAGGGGAAACCGACCGCCCGGCAGAGACACGGATGTTGGTGAGGTGGCGAGGCGATGAATACGGCCGCCGGTGAACAATGGAGTGTTGGACAACTGCTGAAGTGGACCAGTAACTACTTCAGCGAAAAGGGCCTTTCCGACCCCCTGCTTTCGGCGCAACTGCTGCTGGCCCGGGTGCTTGGGTGCTCGAAGGTTGATCTGTACCTTCGGTTCGAGCAGTCGGTTTCGCCCGAGGCGCGGACGGCGTACCGGGAGCTGGTCAAGCGGGCGGCGTCGGGCGAGCCGATCGCCTACCTGATCGGGACCAAGGAGTTCTATTCGCTGGAGTTCGAGGTGAACCGTGCGGTACTGATTCCGCGTCCGGAGACGGAGATTCTGGTCCAGTGGGTGGTGCGCAAGGTTCGATCGGATGAGGCGTTGGGGTCGCGGGACGAGCTGGCGATCCTGGAACTGGGAACGGGCAGCGGATGCATCTCGGTGAGCCTGGCCAGGAATCTGCCGAAGCCCGGGCAGTTTGTGGCCACGGACGTCTCGGCTGAGGCGCTGGCGGTGGCGAAGCGAAACGCGGAACGGCATGGGGTGGCGGATCGTATCCAATTCGTGGAGTCGAATCTGTACGAACGGATCGAGCCGACCGGACAATTCGACCTGGTGGTGGGCAACCTGCCCTACGTCACTGAAGCGGATTACGAACGTTTGCCGAGACATATAAAGGACTTTGAACCGGTCGGCGCCCTGGTGGCCGGCCCGGAAGGACTGGACGCCATCGAGCCCGCCATCGCTGAGGGATGGAAGTATCTTCGGGAACGAGGCTTTCTCGTCCTGGAGATCGGATACAATCAGAGTGAGAAGGTCCGCGAGATCTTTGGGCGGCATCCCTACGACGAAGTGATTTTCGAGAAGGACCACGCGGAGATCCGGCGGGTGGCGATAGGTTTCACTCAAGGAAAGTGAGTATGGATTATTTCAGGATTCAAGGCGGAAAGCGGCTTAAGGGCAGAGTAAGGATCAGCGGGTCGAAGAATGCGGCGTTGCCGATCATGGCGGCGGCATTGATGTGCGATGGACCGGTGATGCTGCACAACGTGCCGCGGCTTTCGGACATCGACCACATGGGGCTGATTCTGAGCAAGCTGGGGGTGAAGGTCGATTGGATCGGCGATGGGACGTTGCGTCTGGAGGTGGTGGACGAGGCGAACAACCACGCCGAGTACGACCTGGTTCGCAAGATGCGGGCGAGCATCTGCGTGATGGGCCCCCTGCTGGCGAAGCGCGGCCAGGCCCAGGTGGCGATGCCGGGCGGCTGCGCGATCGGGACGCGGCCGGTGGACCTGCACGTCAAAGGGGTCGAGGCCCTTGGGGCGGAGGTGGAACTGATTGAGGGCGGCGATATCGTCTGCCGGGCCCGGCGGCTGCAGGGAGCGGAGATCTTCCTGGGCGGGCACTTCGGATCGAGCGTGACCGCGACGGCGAATATCCTGATGGCGTCGGTGCTGGCCCATGGCCGGACGGTGATCGAGTCGGCGGCGTGCGAGCCGGAGGTGGAGGATCTGGCCAACTTCCTGAACGCCATGGGCGCTCAGATCACCGGGCAGGGTTCGCCGCGTATCACGGTTGAGGGCGTCGAGAGCCTCAGCGGCGGCGAGTACGACGTGATTCCGGACCGGATCGAGGCTGGGACGTTCATGGTGGCGGCGGCGGTGACCAACGGCGAAGTGACGCTGGAGAACTGCCGGACCGAGCATCTGATGGCGGCGACCAAGACGCTGGAAGACGTGGGCGTGACGGTGGAGCGGGACAACGGGAACGTGGTGGTGGCTTCGTCGCGGCACCTGATGCCGGCGGAGATCACGACCCAGCCGTATCCCGGATTCCCGACGGACCTTCAGGCGCAGTTCATGGTGCTGCTGTGCCTGGCGGACGGCAACAGCGTGATCACGGAAAAGATTTTCCCCGACCGGTTTCTGCACGTGGCGGAGTTGAACCGGATGGGCGCGCGGCTGCGGAAGGAAGGGCCGACGGTGATCGTGGAAGGAGTCAAGAAGCTGATCGGCGCGCCGGTGATGGCGTCGGACCTTCGGGCGAGCGCGGCGCTGGTGCTGGCGGGGCTGTTGGCCAAGGGGTCCACGGAGATCAACCGGGTGTACCACATCGACCGGGGATACGAGCGGATCGAGGAGAAGTTCCGGGCGTTGGGGGCGGATATCGTTCGGCTGGACAAGTAGGATCGAGGCGGAGGCCGGTGCGGTTTGAGCGAGGACTGCGACTACATCCTGGAGATCGGCGGGAAGGTGGTCGCCGGGCGCAAGGACTGCGACGAGTCATCTTTCCTGAAGCGGCCGTACATCAGCGTGTACTTCGAGTGCTGCTCGGTTTATAATCGCATCTACCGCAACCGCGAGGGCACGGCGTACGTCGGGTGGTGTCCGCGGTGCTCGCGGAAAGTGAGCGTGCGGGTGGGGCCGAACGGGGTGAACTGCCGGTTTTTCAGAGCCACGTAACTCGGCGTCGGACGCGGAAGCGTCGGCCGCCGCGACCCTATAGCAACAGGAGGCGAGTCGGAAGGAATGGCGGTCGAGACCTGGGAGAATTTCGTGACGAAGGGCGGAATCTGCTCCGCCTGTCACCGGGAACTGGTGGAACGGGAAAGCTACTACGCGACGCTGCACGAGAAGCAGGAGGGTTTCGAGCGGCGGGATTTCTGCGAGGGGTGCTGGAGCGATTCGTACCGGGACGCGGCGTTCAGTTTCTGGAAGGCGAAGATTCCGGTCAAGGAGCAGAAGCGCAAGCTGTTCGTGAACAACGAGGTGCTGCTGCAGATATTCAAGCGTCTGGCGGGCAGCGAGGACGCGACGAAACAGGCGTTCACGTTCGTGCTGGCGCTGATCGTCATGCGCAAGCGTCTGCTGCGGTACATATCGACGGAGACGACGGACGGGAAGGAGGTGTGGGTGGTGAAGCTGACCGGCGAGGACGCCGAGCTTCGGATCGTCAACCCGCACCTGACCGAGGAGCAGTTGGAGCAGATTCGGGAGCAGTTGGCCGAGGTGTTGGCGGGCGACTGAGCTGTCATACGGGGTTGGAGGTGCGCGATGGTGGTTCGGCGGGCTCTGACGACGGCGGGCGTGTTGGGCGCGTTGTGGATGGCCGGTTGCGCGCCGCAGCGGCCTTTCGAGCCGCTTTCAACGGCGGAGGCGGTAACCCGGGCCGAGCGCGAGCTTCAGCCGCTGCGCTCGTTCCGGTCCAAAGGGGGCAATCTGGGCGTACTGCTGACCGACGAGAAGGGCTCGCACCGGTTTCCCCTCGGCGGCCTGAACGTGCTGTTTGACGGGCCCAAGTCGCTGTACCTCTCGGCCAGCGTGCCGGGCACGCCGGCGGCGCTGCTGATCGGATCGAACGAGGAGCAGTACTGGCTGGGCATCAAGCCGCAGGTGAGCACGTTGTGGTGGGGTCGGTGGAAATACGTGGACCAGCCGTGCAACGAGTGGCGGCTGGCGGCGCCGAACCGGCTGGTCGAGGCGCTGGGCCAGGTGAACATCCGGGACCTGTCGGGCCAGTATCTGGGACCGGTGGTCCAGAACCGCAAGCCGTTTCACGTGCTGATGTACCTGGCGGTCGATGACGAAGGTTTCTGGTACATCGCGCGGGAGATTTATCTGGATCCGAACGACCGGCTGAGCGTGGCTAAGATCATGTACCTGGACCCGCAGGGCCAGGCGGACATGGAGATGCGGTTCGCGGACTACCGGTTCGTCGAGGACGGGGAGCATCAGGGGTACGTTCCGGAGCGGATCGAGCTCTATTGGCCGAAGGATAAGAGCCACATGAAGCTGAAGCTCGGCCCGATCGAAGCCCGAGAGGAGTTTCATCCCCGCGCGTTCCAGATGCCGGACAAGACGCTCTACGAACGGGCGGAGCAAGTGGACATCGAGTGCGGCAACGAGTGAGACGGGGTGGAAAGGGGAGCATAGTGTCCCAGGTTCTTCCGTACAGCGGCGTGACGCATGCGCATCATCGGCCGGTGGAGCATCCGGAGTTGGGGGCGAGGATTGACGGCCGGACGGCGGTGCGGTATCTGCGGTTTTTGCGGCGGGTGCGGGTGGATCGACTGGAGTTGCCGCGGCTGGTGTACGGCCGATGGGCCCCGAATGTGCCGACGCACCCGGCTCACCTGACGGTCTCGCTGCTCAACAAGAACTCATGGCGGTGGGAGACGGTGCGGGAAATCTGGCCCGAGGCCGATCCCCGGATTGCCGGCGAAGGCCTTTCGCAGGCGATGACGGCCGAGGAGATGGACGGTCACTTCGCCAGGCTGCTGGGCGACGGGGGAACAATCGGGATTGAGTTGGACGGGCTGGAGTGCGACCTGCTGCGGGTCGAGTGCGACCGCGAGCACCCGGTCTGGCCGAGCCACGGCGAGTGCAACGGGGGGCCGTACCAAGTGCCGTTCGGCATTCTGAACCCGCTCCGCGCGATCGGCGAGCCATGCGAAAGCGAGCCCGACGCGCCTCCGCACGTGCCGATTTTGACGACGGGCAGGATCGAGCCGAAGGCTCCGGAAGGAATGAACTGGCGGCGCGTCGGTGAGTCGATCGTATACGCGGGACGGCACCTGAGCGTCGCATTTGGCCTGCGGCGTCCGGTGCTGATGCACCTGGGATGGGATGCATCGGGCGAAGGGCGGGCCGAGAAGAACCGCCTCTCGATTCGCCGGCCGCGATTCGGCGATGCGAACCACGGCGTGAGCGGGCCCTTGCTGGTCACGCCGCAGGGCGACTACGGCACCCATCATTGGAGCGGCCACGTCGAGATCGCGGGCAATCGGATCGCCTACCATGCGATCCAGCCGGTCGCGAACGTGACCGTCGATGCGGTGTTCACGGTCGAACCGGAACGGATCGTGTTGGAACTGTCGCAGAGCGCTTCGGCCGCTGTGCCGGTGCTGGAGGCAGAGGCCTGGCGGCTGGCGTGGTCGCTGCGGCGTGGGATGACCGGGGTGGCGGCGGAGCCGACATTGAGGCCCGGGCGCAGCGGCGAGGTCCATCCGCCTGCGATGTTCGCGGGCGATGGAATCGGGTGTCTCGGGTGCCGACTGGTCGGGAGCGAGGGTGGCCCGGCGTGGATGCAGGTCGAGAGCTACCGGCCGAGTTACGAGGTGGCAGCCGGATTCGTCCTGGGCGAGCGCCCGGAAAATGATCGGTGCCAAGTGGTTCCGGCGGGGCGTATCGCGGCGACGGTTGAACTGTCGGTAGACAACCTGCAGCCCGTGCGGGAGAAGGACGGGCCAGCGGCGGGCGTGGGCGTGCGGCGGCACTGGGCCTCGTCGTTTTCGTGCTATCGGCCGGAGTGGGGCGGATTCTCCAACCACGCCGCATCGGTGAACTGCCACGTGAACCAGCACACTCCGATTGACGTGGCCGCGTTCACGCAACGGCCGCGGAACGGCTTCGACCCGTTGAGTACGGCCCGGTTCACGATTGGACGGGCCCTGATGGACGGCGGCGGATATGGATACTGGCGGAATCTCTACCTGGATTCGGACCCCGTGCTGGTCTGCTCGGCTGGGCGGATCTGGCAGGTTTCGGGCGACGCCACCTGGTTGCGGCAGGTCGAACCGGGTCTGGCGGCGGCGGTGGAGCGGATGCTGGCGACGATCGGGGCGGAAGGTTTGGTGGTCTGCCGCGACCTTTCGGGCAATTCAGGCTCGCACCGCTGGAGTTCCAACGCCTGGGACGTGGTGGGATTCGGCCACCTCGACGCGTACGTCAACGCTTGGACCTACCGCGGCCTGCGCAATGGAACCGCCCTGCTGCGGGAACTCGACCGCGGCGATCTGGCGAATCTCGCCCGCGATGCGGCGGCACGGTTGCGGGACAATTACGCACGGTGGCTGGTGAACCCGGAGACCGGGTGGGTGATCGGCTGGCGCAGCCGGGACGGCGAGATTCACGACTACGGCTATCTGTGGATCAACGGTCCGGCCTGCGCGTTCGGCCTGCTGACGCCGGAGTCGGCGAAACGGGCGTTGGGAAATCTCGAGTCGCTGCGGGACCGGCTGGGGTTGCAGTCGGCACGGTTGGGACTGCCGTTTAACCTGCTTCCTTTGCGGTCGGGCGACCACATGCTGCCGGTCATGCCGGGCTATCAGCCGACCGAGCCGACGTTCGAGACGTACACCGACGGGTCAATGTCGCCCAGCGCTGTCGCCTTCTATCTGCGTGCTCTTTCCATCCACGGGTTCAAGGACCGGGCGCGGGCGATGGCGGCGGACCTGGACGGGGGTTTCGCCGACGACCTCTTCAGCGGCGGAGCAGGCGGCGGGCTCGCCGAAGGGAACGAGTTTCTGTCGTGGGAGGGTCTGGCCACCGGCTACGAGGGGACGTTCGGTCCGACCATGGGCACATTGTACGCGGTGGCGATCGAGCAGAGCTTGTTTTCGCCGCCGGAGCCGGAGTGGTGGCCGGAGGGCGGGTGAGCGACGCCGGGCAGCCGTAAGCTCAGGAGCGCATGGATCGCTATCGGAAGTGAGGTTTCGCCTCTATGGGCCTGTGGCGGGCGGCTCTTGAGCGGGAGAGGCCGGCTCTTGTTCCGCGTTCTCTTTTTTGCCGGCGGGCTGGGCGATTTCGGGTTTGGGCGGGATAACCAAAGCATCCTTGCCGATCTGTTGAGCGGGCAGGATCCGTGACGAGCCGCTGAGCTTGTTGACCAGGACCACTTCGCTGACTCCATCGATCTTTCGGATCATGATGCGGACGGGGCCCTTGATTTCTTCGCGGACGGCGATGATGCGATTGCCCAGGATCAGGTGCGTGTTGGGGAAGATCCGGGCGGAGACGGCGATTTCGGCGGCCTGAAGGTCGGGCAGTCCGCCCAACAGCGTCTCCTTTTCGTCCTGAAGCTTCTGGATGGCGGCGTCCAGGTCGTCGGCCCGGTACATCAGCTCAGTGGCCTTTTCCCGCTGCTCAGCCGAGAGGCGTTTGAGATTCTGCATGAGCGGCTCGACGTTCTTGCGGATCTTCTCGACGACCTCGCGGGTCTTGTCGATGCGGTCGTTGAGGTCGAAGACTTTGGCATGGGCCTGCGGGTCGAAGCCCGCGCCGACCACCGTCTTGACTCCGGCGGGCGAACCGATGGCCTTGGCGTGGACCGAACCGAAGGCGGCGTGCCAGCCGCCGATGATCGTTCCGTGGCCGGCCTTGAGAGACCCGCGGGCCAGGATGACGTTGTCGATAACCTCCTTGGCGACCTCCACCTCGCCGCCGCAGACCACATAGACGGAGTCGAGGAACTTGACGGAGATATCTCCGCCGGCTTCGATGACGCCCTTGCCCCGTCCCTTGACGCCGCCGAAGATGGTCACGTCGCCCTCGGCGAATATGTAGGCGGACTCGACCATCCCGCGGACAGTGACGTTCTGCTTGGACCGGACGATGAACAGATCCTTGACCAGCCCGTGAACCAGGACGTCGCTGGCCGAGTCGATGTTGCCCGTCTCGAAGTCCACGTTCTTGACGTCGAGGACGGTGCGTACGGACAGCTTGCCGCGGGAAAGGACGACCTGTCCGGCGGCGGCGGCCCGGACGGTCCTGCCGTCGTTGTCGAGCGTGACGTACTCGCCGAGGCGGATCTGAATGGGCGGACGCCGCGGCGGCAGCGTCTTGCCGTAGACGTCGACGCCCGGCTTGCCGGGCCGGCCTGGAACGATAGCGCCGATGCGGGCACCGTTCTCGACCGCGACAATCTTGTGACGCTCATAGAAGTTGACGATGACTTCATCGTCAACCGGCGCATCGGTTTGAGCCAGGGCGTCGTCCCACTCGAGTCTGCCATCGATCGGATCGGTCGCGGGCGTGCCGCGGGCGACGAGGACAGGCTCGGAAGGGATATCGCCCTGTCTCACTTGAACGATCAGTTCGCGAACCTGCTTGCGGACGTCCTCGGCCACGGCAACGCCGGCCTGTTGGAGTGCGTCGAAGACGCCGAGTTCGGTCACGCCGTCGTAATGCCCATCGGCGCGCAGGAAGAGGGTCGCCTCCAAACGGTCTCGCGACACGTCCACGCGGATCGCTGAATTCTCCACTTTGCCAGCCGTCATCGAACCTCCCCGCTTCGCTGCAAACGGCGGCGTCAAGTGCTCGTCAGGATGTGATGGTTCGCTCCGCCGAAAGCCGCGGCGCTCAGGACACGCCGGCCAGTTTGGCCAGCGTCTGCTTGATTTTTTCTCCAAGGGTATCGGCAGTGAAGGGTTTGACCACGTAGTTGTTGACACCCGCCTTGATCGCCTCGACCACCCGGGCTTTTTCGGCCTCGGTGGTGACCATGATGATGGGCACCTGGACACCCTTTTCTCGCACGGTCTTGACCAGGGTCAGCCCATCCATGTTGGGCATGTTCCAGTCCACCAGCATCAGTTCGGGCATGTTGCCCTCCATGACGGACAGGGCCTCGATACCGTCTCCCGCCTCCAGGATCTCGGTATACCCCAGTTGGCCGAGGACGTTCTTCTCGATGTTCCTGATCGTCCTTGAATCGTCAACCAGCATGACTTTCATAACGCGTGCTCCATTAACCCACCGCCACGGCTGCTTCCTGCTCCTGATTCTGGGCGTTGCCCGAGGCCTTCATGCCGACCTCGACTACGAAGGACCCGCCCGGACACGTACATGGAATGACCAACCTTGGTGTGACTTTCGTATTTCGAATCAGATGGTTGCTGCCGATCACGACGGACGGGGTCGAGATGAAGACCCGCAGGCCGTCGAAATCCTTCTTGGCATTGCCGGATATCATGTTGGCCAACTCGCCGATGGCGTCGGCGAAGTCGTCGTCGGACTCGCTGAGGTCCATCCCGGCAAAGGCGCTGGCGATGCGGGTGGCGGCGAGGCGCGGAAAGCTGACGATCACCGCACCGACCACGTCGCCGGAAAGGCCGATGATTCCCGAGACGTCGTGAGAAGCCCCCTCTTCGGTCTTGACATGAGGCTTTCCGAATTGCACATCCATCTGGAGCATCGTCTTGAACACGTTCTTGACGGCGGTCATGAAAGGATTGATGTACTTAACGTCCATTGCTGAAATCTCCCGGCTTCTGCCTGTGCTGTAGGGCTAAGTCTCCCACTTCTGTCCGACCGTTAGCATAGATCGGCAAACCGCGTTGGGACTTTACAAGCAAGCGATGCGAGTCCGGCGGCCAGTACTGGAAAGCCGGAGAACGGGAAATATCGGACGTGGGACAGGTTGAGGGCATCGCCGACCGGAGTGTGGACGGAGGAACGGGGCGATAACTCAAGCAAAGACCCGGGCCATACGATACTCGAAGCGCCGGCACGTGTGTTTTGCGGTTCGTCTTGACCGGGTGCCTATGGAAAAGGTTGTGGACATAGCCGATCTGGCGGTGAGCAACGATTCGTCCTGCACGCTGGTGACCTATTCGCTGGGCAGTTGCATCGGCCTGGCGATCTGGGATCCGGTGGTCCGGGTGGGCGGGTTGCTGCACTTCATGCTGCCGGAGTCGTCGATCGCCCCGGAAAAGGCGGCGGCCAAGCCCTGCATGTTCGCGGACACCGGGATTCCGCTGCTGTTCAAGAACTGCTACAAACTGGGGGCGGAGAAGCGGCGGATGGTGGTCAAAGTGGCCGGCGGATCGCAGTTGATGGACGCCGAGGGGGTCTTCAACATCGGCAAGCGCAACCTTCTGGCGTTGCGCAAGCTTCTGTGGCGCAACAACGTGATGATCGACGCGGAGGACATCGGCGGCAACGAGGGACGCACGGTCCGGCTGGAGGTGGCGACGGGTCGGTTTCGGGTGAAGGCCAAGACCCGGGAGTATGAGATATGATGGTCGAACTCGACAGCATAGCGGATCGCGTGGAGCGTCTTCCCGCCCTTCCGTCCACCTCGGTGCGGATCATGGAAGTGGCGATGGACCCGAAGGCGACGATCAACGACATTCTGGACGTGGTCAAGTACGACCAGAACCTGACCGGGCAGATTCTGCGGCTGTGCAATTCGGCCTATTACGGGCTGGTCCGGCAGATTTCGAGCCTCAAGGAAGCGCTGGCGTACCTGGGTTCGACCCCCCTGCTGCAGTTGATCATGGGCGTCCACTTCAATTCAATTCTGCAGTCGGCCCAGCCGGGCTACGGCCTGCTGGCGGGCATGCTGTGGCGGCACTCGGCGGCGACGGGCCTGGCCTCGGAGAAGATCGGCCGGCTCTTTGATCATGAGAAGCCCGAGGTCCTGTTTACGGCGGGGCTGTTGCATGATATCGGCAAAGTGATCCTGGGCAATTTCCTGTCGGACCGCTACCAGGAGGTAATGGATCGGCTGAACCAGGAGTCGCTTCGGTTTCACGAGGCGGAAAAGGCGGTGCTGGGCTTCACGCATGCCGAGGTAGGTGAACTCATCAGCCGGCGATGGCGGCTTCCGGAGCCGATCGTGATGACGACCCGCTACCATCACGAGCCACGATCCGAGGGAGAGGCGGACGCGGAGACAAGGACGGTGGTCCAGGTGGTCCATCTGGCGGACTCCCTGGCGATGACGTTGGGCATGGGCGTGGGCAACGACGGATTGCTCTATTCGATCGATCCCGAGATTGCCCGCGAGTACAAGGTCGATCACAAGACCCTCGAGCGCGTGGGGATGGATGTCGTCAGCGAGGTTCAGAAACTGGAAGTCATCTATGTCGGATCAAGAGGGCAGCAGTGATGAAACTAGACGTGTTGATTGTCGACGACAGCGCCACGATCCGGGCCCTGATCACCAAAGCGCTGCGCCTGTCCGTACCGGATTTGGGGGATGTTCACGAGGCCTCGGACGGGATCGCCACGTTGGCCATGCTGGCCGACCATACGGTGGACCTGGTCCTGATGGACATCAACATGCCCCGATTGAACGGAATGCAACTGCTCAAGCGGCTGCGGGACAACCCGAAGCTCTCGACCCTGCCGGTGGTGGTGATATCGACGGAGGGCAGCCAGGAGCGGCTGGCCGAGCTCGATGAGTTCGGAATAGCGGGATACCTCCGCAAACCGTTTCGGCCGGAGCAGTTGCGGCAAGTGGTGAACCAGATCATGGAGTTTTCCGATGACGGCAAACCTCAAGAACCTGACGGCGGCGATTTCTGAGATCGTGGAAGACTTCATCATGATGGCGATCGAGATTCCGGAGCCGCCGCCGGCGGTCGACGTGGAAACGATCGGCTGGCTGGACTTCAGCGGGCCGCGGCAAGGCCGAATCACGGTACGGTGCGGCAATGCCCTGGCCAGCGCCCTGGCGGCCAATCTGCTTGGCGTGAGTCCGGACGATGCCGAGGCCGGCGCGAAGGCCGGTGACGCCCTGGGCGAGGTGCTTAACGTGCTGTGCGGCAACCTGGTAACCCGGGTGTTCGGGTCGCAGCAGACGGTTCACCTGTCGGTGCCGACGGTGCTCCCGGCGTGCAAAGCCCAAGCACATCGGGACCAGCCGGGCGGCCACCCGGAGGCGGTCCTGGAAGAAGCGTGCGTACTGACATTCGATGACCAGCCGGTGGAGTTTCGCCTGTATCTCTGGCCGGAGAACCTTTGAGATCCGATGGCCAAAGGAGCCGAAGCGATGACATCGAACGTGGACAATCTGAGGCAGAGCATTGCGACACTGACGGACCTGGCGCGTGGGGCGGAACCGACGGACCTGCCCCAATTGGCCAAGATGCATGAACACATCCAATCGCTTGGACGGTTGGGAGCCGAGTTGCCCGAGAACGCGCGGGAGCTGTTCCAGACCCTGTGCCGGCAGATCGCCGACGAGGATGAGCGGATCATCCTCGACGAGTGCGCCGACCCGGCGGCGGCCCTGGAGCGGATTCGCCGCGCGGTGGAGCGGCTGGGCGAACTGGCATTCGACGAGAGCGGCGCCGCCGACGTGGCGATGCTTGCGGAATTGGTGGAGGGAATGAAGGCGACGGCGGCCGAGGCGCCCGCTCCGGAACCGGCTGCTCCGGCGGCTGAGGCGCCCTCGCCCGGACCGGCGGCTCCGACTGAAGCGCCCAGAGCATTCGAGGACTTCCAGCAGGAACCGCTGCTGATTTCGGAACAGGAGTTCGAGTACATCAACAGCTTCCTGTCGGAGTGCCAGGAGCACATCGAGAACGTCGAGGGCGTGCTGCTGTCGCTGGAGCAGAACCCGGACGACCTGGACAAGGTCAACGAGCTGTTCCGGCCGTTCCATACGATCAAGGGAATGGCCGGTTTCCTGAATCTGCGGGACATCAACGCCCTGACGCACGCGGCGGAAAACCTGCTCGACCTGGCCCGCAAGGGCAAGCTTCAGCTTCGGCCGCAGACCATCGATCTGATCTTTGAGACGCTGGACGTGCTGAAGGTGCAGGTCGAGATGGTGGGGCAGTACGTGGCGGCGCCGAACGGCCAGCCGGTGCCCCAGCCTCCGATCGGCGCCCTGCTGTACCGGATCCACGAGGCGGCGCAGGATCGTCCGATATCGCCCGCCGCCACTGGTTCATCCGGCGGCGACCGACGGCGCCTGGGCGAGATTCTGAGCGAGGATGAGGGCACCTCGGCCGCCCTGGTCGGCTTTGCCCTGGAACAGCAGCGAGGCCCGATGGCGGGCAAGCAGATCGGACAGATCCTGACCGAAACCGGTGCGGCCACGGCGCGTGAAGTCGGCCAGGCCCTGCGGAAGCAGCGGACCCACCAGGAGACGTCGATCCGGGTGGATACGGTCAAGCTGGACAACCTGGTCAACATGGTGGGCGAACTGGTGATCGCCCAGGCCCAGGTGGCCCAGCACGATTCGCAACGGAACAGCGGCCGGACCAGCGCCCTGGTCGAACAGGTCTCCAAGATCACACGGGACGTCCAGGAGATCGCGATGTCGCTGCGGATGATCCCGATCGCCCAGACGTTCCACAAGATGGCCCGGGTCAGCCGGGACATCGCCCGCAAAGCGAGCAAGGTCATCGACTTCATCATTGAAGGCGAAGAGACAGAACTGGACAAGAACGTCATTCAGGAGATCTCGGACCCGCTGCTCCACATGGTCCGCAACGCGGTGGACCACGGCGTCGAGGCGCCGGACAAGCGGGCGACTCTGGGCAAGCCGCAGAAGGGCATAGTCAAGATCAGCGCCTACCACCAGGGCGGCAATATCGTGATCGAGGTCAGCGACGACGGCCGCGGCCTGGACAAGGACGTGCTGCTCAAGAAGGGTATTGAGAAGGGCCTGGTGGCCCCGGACGCCCAGCTCTCCGAGCAGCAGATTTACCAGTTGGTCATGGCCCCCGGTTTCTCGACGGCTGAGAAGGTCACCGACATTTCCGGCCGCGGAGTCGGGATGGACGTGGTCAAGCGCAACATCGAGGGTCTTCGCGGCAAGGTGGAAATCCAGTCGGTCAAGGGCCAGGGCACCACGTTCATCATCCGCCTGCCGCTGACGTTGGCGGTGATCGACGGCATGGTGGTTCGGGCGGGCAGCCAGAAGTTCATCATCCCGACGCTGACGATCCAGCAGGCCCTGGTGCCGACGCGCGAGCAGATCACCACCGTGCAGGGACGCGGGCGGATGCTGAATTTGCGCGACAAGCTCTATCCGCTGATCGCGCTGGGCCAGGCGTTCAACATCCCGGAAGCGGTCGCCGAACCGACCGAAGGGATGGTGGTGATCCTGCAGGCCGACAGCCAGACCTACGGGATCGTGCTCGACGATCTGCTGGGCCAGCAGCAGGTGGTGATCAAGACCCTGGGCAACCATTTCCGCGAGATCAAGGGCATCAGCGGCGGGGCGATCCTGGGCGACGGAAGCATCGGGCTGATCATCGAGCCGGGCGGCCTGATGGAACTGCACCAGGCCGCGTGAGGCAGGCGGCGGCACGCGTCGGACAGCACGCCCGAAGCCGGGACGACCGGACCGCCACCGGTCCGCGAAATGCTTGCCTTCGACATCTCCCGCCGGTATTATTGCTGATCTTTAGCGCGGCACACACGATCTGTGGTATAGGAGATGTTCATTGCAGGCGTTATCGGAACTCAAGTACGACGCGAACGGTCTGATCCCGGCGATTATCCAGGACGTGGAGACGCAGGAAGTGCTCATGATGGCCTACATGAATGAGCAGTCTCTGCGGGCCACCATCGAGACGGGCAAGACCCACTTCTGGTCGCGGTCCCGCCAGAAGTACTGGATGAAGGGCGAGAGTTCGGGACACCTCCAGCACGTCCGCGGCATTTACGTCGACTGCGACCGGGACACTCTGCTGATCACGGTCACACAGGAAGGCGGAGCCTGTCACGAGGGGTTCCGCAGTTGCTTCGCCCGCAAGCTCGACGGCGATCAGTGGACGGTGACGGGCAAGAAGGTGTTCGATCCGGACCAGGTGTACCGCGGTTCCTGATTCGACCCCGGATGGGGCGAGGTCGGCGAGAGTGATGGCTCAGAACCGTCGAGATTCGCAGCGACCGCTGCTTCCCCGTGCCGCCCGGCGTCGCCGGGCCGACCTGTGGCTGGACGCCGCGGTGGTGGCGGTGACTCTGCTGGCTCTGGCGTCGCTGGTGGCCGAGTACGGCTTTACCCGCTATCACTACGCCACGGGCGTCTCGTTTCCGATCAGTCCGACAATCCTGGAATGGGCGCGGGCCGGTCAGCTGGTGGGCGCGCTGCTATTCGCCCTGATCGCCTGGGCGCAATTCGTGGCGACGAGCGGCAAGGTCGAGTACATCAAAGACCACCTGGTCGAACTGGCTCTCGGACTGGCGGTCCTGGCGGGGCTTGGCACGCTGCTGATGGATGTCCCACTCAGCGGCGGCCGGGAGCTCCTGCTGGTCAAGGGACTACAGGTCTACCTGCTGCTGCAGTTGCTTGCGGTGTTCGTGCGGATCAACGCCCGGTTCGCACGTTCGATCCTGCACCCGTTTCGGATCATCATCACCAGCTTTCTCGTGCTGATCGTGGTGGGAACGCTGCTGCTGAGCCTTCCCGCGGCGAACTACGCCGACCGCCAGCGGTTCGCCCACTGGCCAAACAATCTCGTCGACCACCTGTTTACCGCGACCAGTGCGGTATGCGTGACCGGTCTGGTTGTCCGGGACACGGCGAGCACGTACACGCCGTTCGGGCAGTTGGTGATTGCGACGCTGATCCAACTCGGGGGATTGGGCATCGTCATCTTCGGAAGCATTTTCGCCATGCTGGTCGGTCGTCAGGTGAGCCTGCGCGAGGCAAGCGTCCTGCAGGACCTTTACAGCGAGCAGGCCCTCGGGCAGATCCGGCGGATCGTCGCGTTCATCGTGATCTCGACCCTGCTGATCGAGGCGGTGGGCGCGATCATACTGTTCGACATGTGGACTGATCCGGGACTGGGAACCGTGGAACGCACGTTCAAAAGCGCCTTCCACGCCATCAGCGCGTACTGCAACGCGGGATTCGCCCTTCAGGAAGACAGCCTGATCTCTTACTCCGGGCACTGGCAGGTGTACCTGGCGGTCATGCCCCTGATCGTCCTGGGCGGGCTGGGGTTTCCGGTGATGATGAACCTGGCCCAGGTCGCGCGCGACCGTCTGGCCAGGCGTCTCGCACTCCGCAAGCCCGGGCAGGACCTGGACCATTTCCGGATCGTGAGTCTGAGCCTTCAGACCCGCATCGTGTTGACCATGTCCCTGGCCCTGGTCGTAGTCGGGGCCGTGCTGATTTTCGTGCTGGAGACGCCCACGGAGCGCCAGCGCTGGGGCCGGAAGGTCCAGTACGAAGACGTGGCGATG
>Ga0123332_1001238_pt1 | contig 25215 bp, 19 predicted proteins | sample BioC12SIPDNA_4_FD_89958 | JGI IMG/M metagenome (GOLD analysis project Ga0123332, IMG submission 89958) | Anaerobic biogas reactor microbial communites from Washington, USA - Biogas_R2_A C12 SIP DNA | ecosystem: Engineered > Bioreactor > Anaerobic > Unclassified | place: Washington, USA... | reverse complement strand
TGGCCCTGCAGGCCCAGGCGCGAGACGAAGGTCTCGTAACCGCCCACGATCACCATCACCAGCAGGTTGGAGATCATCACCACATCGATGAGCCCCAGCACCAGCAGCATGATCCCCTGTTCGTTGAGGCTGTTGGCGTCGTGCACCAGGTGCCACAGCTCCTTGAGGAACAGGAACACGTACACGCCCTGGGCCACGATCAGGCCGAGGTAGAGCGGGAGCTGGAGCCAGCGCGAGCCGAAGATCACGTAGGCGAGCGGGCGAAGGCCCTGGGGCGCGGCGGCGGTGGACATCGGCATGGGCGCGGGTCGGGAGCGCGGAGGTTAAACGGCGCGCCCCGGCGTGCCAAGCGGACGCGGCGGCGGGCCAGTCCCGCTTCTGGACGCGCGGAGTCCTTGCTGCGTCGCAGCGGAAACGGCAGAAATTCAAAGGCTTACACGCGCGCGACGGCAGTTTCCGGGGCTCTTGTTTGACAACGTTGTCAAGGCGCCTGTACAAGCATTCCGGCCCTTGCGCAGGGAGGCCGCGATGCGAGGAGAGGCGCGTCGCGCCATGCATGGGCCGGAGGCGGCCGGACCCGGGGTCCGGCCGCCTCCAACTTGTCCGGCCCACCGTCCACTCATCCACGGCAGCCCCATGACGACCCATCAGACCCGCTGGTCGCAGTTCCTCGTCCTGATCACCGTGTTCTTCTTCTGGGGCTTCGTCGCCGCCAGCAACGAGATCCTGATCCCGGTCTTCAAGAACGCCTTCGACCTGAGCCAGGCGCAGAGCCAGTACGTCGCGGTGGCGTTCTACGTGGCCTATACCGTGGGCTCGGTCATCTACTTTCTCACTTCCCGCGCGATCGGCGCCGACCTGCTCAACCGGATCGGCTACAAGAACGGCATCGCCGTGGGCCTGCTGGTGTCGGCCGTCGGCACCCTGCTGTTCTACCCGGCGGCCAACGCCGGCTCGTTCGGGCTGATGCTCTCGGGCCTGTTCATCGTCGGCCTGGGCTTCTCGCTGCAGCAGATCGCGGCCAACCCGCTGGCGATCATGATGGGCGACCCGGCCACCGGCGCGCAGCGCCTGACCATGGCCGGCGGGATCAACAACTTCGGCACCACGATCGGGCCGCTGCTGGTGAGCCTGGCGATCTTCGGCAGCGTGGCCGCCGGCGGTACCGAGGCCAGCATCGAGGCGGTGAAGACACCCTACCTGGTGCTCGGCGCGGCGTTCGTGCTGGTGGCGCTGTTCCTGAAGTTCTCCTCGGTGCCCAACCGGATCGACCTGGAAGAGGTCGCCGCCGAGGAGGCCGAGGACGCCAGCAAGCTGGTGCACAAGGGCTCGGCCCTGGCCTATCCGCAGCTGGTGCTGGGCATGCTGGCGATCTTCGTCTACGTGGGCGTGGAGGTCGCGACCATCGCCAACCTGCCGGCCTACCTCAAGCTGCCGGTGGCGCAGGGCGGGCTGGGCCTGGACACATCGATGATCGCGCCGTTCGTGTCGCTGTACTGGGCCAGCCTGATGATCGGCCGCTGGGCGGGCGCCGCCGGCGCGTTCGGCGCGCCGCCGAACGTGCGCCTGGTGCTGACCCTGCTGCTGCCCTACCTCGCCTTCGGCGTGTTCCTGGCGGTGAACACCATCGCCGGTTACGCCGTGGCCGACTTCCTGCTCTACGCGGCGGTGATCGTGGTGATGGTGGCCGCGACCTTCGCCAGCCGCGGCAACCCGGCGCGGATGCTGCTGATCTTCTCGCTGTGCGGCATCGCCGCGCTGCTGGTGGGCATGCTGACCATCGGCATGGCCAGCGTGATCGCCTTCATCAGCGTCGGCCTGTTCTGCAGCACGATGTGGCCGTGCATCTTCGCCCTGGCCATCACCGGGCTGGGGCGCAACACCGGGCAGGGCAGCAGCCTGCTGGTGATGATGATCATGGGCGGCGGGCTGGTGAGCTGGCTGCAGGGATGGCTGGCGGACGTCGCCAGCATCCACGTGAGCTTCGTCGTCGGCGTGGCCTGCTTCGCCTACCTGGCGTTCTACGCCGCACGCACGCCGGCGATCCTGCGCCGCCAGGGCATCGACCTGGACCGGCTGGCCGCGGCCGCCGGCCACTGAAGCGCCCTGCGCCGGCCCCCGGGCGCCGGCGCGGGCCGGCGCCGCGGGGAGCCGCGGGAGGCCGCGGCGGCGGGCTTGCCCGCGCGCCGCGGCGCCGACGTTCAGAACCGGTAGCGCAGGCCAAGCATGTAGCGCGGGCCGGTCTGGGTGGCGAAGAACACCTGGCGCGCATCGCGCCCGTGCGAGCGCGCGGTCTCGTCGGTCAGGTTGATCGCCTCGGCGTGCAGCGAGAGGTTCTCGTTGACCTGGTAGCTGACGTTCACGTCCAGCTGGCCGTAGTCCTCGATGTACACCGGGTTCGGCCGCCAGCTGTCGTAGGTGCTCGACAGGAAGCGGTCGCGCCAGTTGTACGCCGCGCGCACCTGCCACGGTCCCCGGTCGTAGAACGCCACCAGATTGGCCGAATCGCTCAGGCCGACCAGGGCGAACTGGTCGAACAGGTCGTGATCGTCGTAGGTGAGGTCCGAATCGACGATGGTGTAGTTCGCCGCCAGTCCGAAGCCGGTGCCGCCGAACATGTGCTGGACGTTGAGTTCCCAGCCGTCCAGCCGCGAGGAATCGCGGTTGACCGGCACCGTGATCCGGAACACGGCCAGCGGATCGCCCGGCTGGCCGGCGATCGTGCCCAGCGGCTGGCCGTCCTGGCCGACGCCGGTCTGGACCACCCCCGGCGAGCCGGCATGGTTCTCGAGGATGTAGCGGCGCACGCAGCCGCGGAAGTCGATCGATCCCTCGCTGCAGCCCGCGGCGATGGCCTCTTGGAACAGGGCGCCGCCCACCGGCGTGCGCAGGTCGAACGCGGAGGTCTCGATCACCGAGGTGCCGATGTAGTTGTCGATGTCCTTGCGGAACCAGCCCACCGAGACATAGCTGCCCTCGCCGTAGTACCACTCGAAGGACAGGTCGAGGTTGCGCGACTCCAGCGGCTTGAGCCCCGGGTCGCCCTGGGAGCCGGTACCGCCTTCGTAGGCAGCGAACGAATCGATCGTCTGCCCGCCCTGGATGTGGTTCCACTGCGGCCGGCCGATGGTGTGGCCGTAGCTGGCGCGCAGCACCATCTCGTCGGTGACCTCCAGGCCGAGGTCGACGCTCGGCAGCCAGTAGTCGTAGCTGCCGCGCAGGGTGGTGAAGTCGGGCTCGCCGAACTGGACCGAGAACTCGTTGTTGCCGGTCCACAGCAGCCCGGTCGCGATCGGCACCAGCGCGCTGGAGACGACGTCGGTCTCTTCGTAGCGCACCCCGACCGCGACGTTGAGCGGCATCTCCAGGCCGAAGGTGTCGCTCCACTGCAGGTAGGCGCTCCTGGACTTCTCGGTGGTGCGGCGGTCGGTGGAGAAGTCGTCGGGCGGCAGGTAGGCGGCCTCGTCGCCGCCGCGCGCGGCGATCGCGGCGTCGCGCACGGCGAGGAAGTCGAACACGAAGAACTCGCCGAAGGCATCGCCGCTGCCGGGGAACCGGTCGAAGTAGCGGCTGATGTCGTCGCGGATCCACAGGTCGTCGGGGTAGTCCGCGGCCCCGCCGCCGAAGCCGCCCCAGTCGTCGCGCTGGGTGAAGTGGTAGGCGGTGCGGTTGCGCACCTCGGTATAGGCGACGCCGAAGTCCAGGCGCGAATAGTCGCCGAAGCGGAACGTGCCGCGCACCTGGCCCTGGTCGACCTCCGACTTCATGTAGCTGTTGCGGAACGACGAGCCGGTGACCATCATCTGGTCGGCGCCGACGCGGTCCATGCCCGGCGGCAGCAGCACCGACAGCACCGGGAAGTCGCCGCTGAAGTCGACGCTGGTCACGCCGCGCACGAAGGCGGCAGTGCCGATCACGTTGTTGGAACCGTACGGGCCGTCGGCGCCGGACTCGGCGCTCGAGCTGTGGTAGTCGAGTTCCAGGTCGAGCGCGTCGTTGACCTCCCACGCCACGTTGAAGCCCAGCGAGTTGTTCTCGTTCCTGGTCGCGTTGTACGACCCGGCCATGGCCAGGTCGCCCCAGCGCGGTTCGAACCCGGCCGGGCAGTTGTTGGCGTTATCGCTGCCGGCCCACTGGTCGGTAGCCGGGTTGTAGCAGCCGGCGTACTCGGTGTAGCGCAGCGGCGAGGCGGTCGGGCCGTCGGTCCACTCGGTTTCCGACGCCGCCTGGTTGAACCAGGTGGACAGCTCGTGGCGGCGGGCCTGGATCCGGTTCTCGGCATAGGTGTAGTCCAGGGTCGCGGTGACCCGGTCGTTGGGCGCCCACTGCAGCGTGGCCTGGCCGTTGGTGCGCTGGCGGCCCACCGAGTTGACCGCGTACAGCAGGTTCTGCGGGATCGAATAGTTGTCGTCGGGCCCGGGCGGGTTGGTCGCGTTGGCCGCCGGTTCGGGCGCGGCCAGCGGGTCGCACCAGCGCCGGCAGCCGTACCAGCCGCCAGCCACGCCGCCTTCGTTGTAGCCGAAGTCGCGGTCCTGGTAGCTGCCGCTGAGCGCGATGCCGAAGCGGCCGTCGGCGAAGGTCTCGGAAAAGATGCCCGAGAGTTCGCCGGTCCACTGCTCGCCGCGCATCGGGCCGGGCAGGTTGCCCACCGACCCATCGTGCACCGCCTTGAGGCCGACGCTGGCCAGGGTGCCGGTGTCGAGCGGGCGTGCGGTGCGGATGTTGATCGCCGCGCCGATGCCGCCGGTGGGCGTCGCCGCGCGGCTGGTCTTGTAGACCTCCACCGCCGAGACCGACTCGGAGGCCAGGTTGGCGAAGTCGAAGGCGCGCGAGTTCGAGGCGTTGGTCGCCTCGATGCTCGAGGCCGGCATCTGCCGTCCGTTGAGCAGGACCAGGTTGAAGTCGGGCCCCACCCCGCGCACCGTGACCCGCGAGCCCTCGCCCATGGAGCGGTCGATCGACACGCCGCTGATGCGCTGGAGCGATTCGGCCAGGTTGGTGTCGGGGAACTTGCCGATGTCCTCGGCGACGATGCCGTCGACGATGCCCTGGCCGTCGCGCTTGAGGTTCATCGACGATTCGAGGCTGGCGCGGATGCCGACCACGACGATCGTGTCGAGCGTGTCCGCTTCGTCGGCCGGGGTGGCGGGGCCGGTGGCCTGGTCCTGCGCCTGTGCCTGTGTTGCGAGCGACGCCAGCGCAAGGAACAGCGCGGACGCCAGCATGCGCCGCCGGGGCGCTGCGTGCGAGTGTGTCATGAACCTTCCCTCTCCCAAGGTCGTCACGAACGGTTGAGTTGTCTGCGCGGCGCTTCGGCCGGCGGGCGCATTAGGTGCGGAAGCTGACAGCGTTGTCAACCGGAATCGGATGGTAGCGTTACCATTCGGCCGGCGCCGTGCGTGCCCCGGCCAGGATGCGGCATTGCAGCAACGCTGCTGCGGTCGGGCCGTGGCCAGCGCACGCGCAGGCGGCCGGGCGGATCAGGGCCTGGGGCCGGTCGAGCGCCGCAGCTGCAGAGTGTAGGGAACGGTGACCAGGCCACCCTGCCCTTGGCCGCGGATCTCCTTGAGCAGCTCCAGCCCGGCCAGCCGGCCCATTTCCCGCGTCGGCTGCCGGACCGTCGTCAGCGACGGATAGATGTGGCGCGCGATCGGCGTGTCGTCGAATCCGCACACCGAGACGTGCCTGGGCACCGACAGCCCGCGTTCGCAGATCGCGCCGATCGCGCCGGCCGCCATGTCGTCGTTGGCGGCGAAGATCGCGGTCGGCGGGTCCGGCAGCTCGAGCAGGCGGTTGGTCGCCTCGAACCCCGAGTCGTAGGAGAAACCGCCATCGACCACCAGGGCCGGGTCGCATTCGATGCCGGCGCGCGCCAGGCCGTCGAGGTAGCCGGCCAGGCGCCATTCGCTCGCGCCGTGCGCGGGGTGGCCCTTGATGTGGGCGATCCGGCGGTGCCCCAGCCCGGCCAGGTGGGCGATCATCTCGACCACCGCGCTGCACTCGTCGACCACCACGCCAACGCGGCGGTTGGCCTCGCGCGGGGAAATGCTCGACCACGGGATCCCGAGTTCGTCCAGCCGCGCCAGCAGCGCCGCGTCGTCGGTGATCGGCGGGGTCAGCACCACGCCGTCCAGGCGCGACTGCAGCACCAGCGCCTCCACCTTGGACACGATGTCCTTGGCGTCGTAGGTCACCGGCGCGAGCATCAGGTTGTAATGCTGGGCCTGGCAGGCGTCGAGCACGCCGAGCTCGACTTCCATCAGGTAGTTGCTCGACGGGTTGTCGTAGAGCATCGCGACCAGGTAGGAGCGGCGTCCGGCCAGCACGCGCGCCGACGGGTGCGGGCGGTACTGCAGGCGCTCGACCACCGCGCGCACCCGCTCGCGGGTCGCATCCGAGACATTGGGCTCGTCGTTGAGCACGCGCGAGACGGTCTTCATCGACACGCCCGCCTCCGCCGCCACGTCCTCGATGCGTACCCGTCCCATTGGCCTGCCGGTCCTCCGCTGCACGGCCGGGGATTCTGCCAGAGGCGCGGGCCGGGCATGCCGCGGGGCCACGGGCTTGCGCGCGTCATCGCGTTGCGGTGCCATCTGCTCCTCCGGGAACCGGGCGGCACGCTTGTGCTGTGCAGCAAGCATCGCCGCCAAAGACCGGGTATGGTGCACATTCTGACAACGCTGTCATGTCGCGACGCGCCATTGGCCCTGCGGCAGCGCGGCCGGCACACGCCACGAGGGGAACCGACGTCCATGAGTACATCCCGCGCCTTCCTGTCCGCTTCGCGCCTGGCCGCGGGCCTGGCCGCGACGCTGCTGCTGGCCGCCTGCGGCGGCGACCGCCCGGCGGCCGCCGACGCATCGCGGGACGCCGCCGCTGCGACCGAAGCCGGCGCGATCGACCCGGCCAACTGGCCACAGCCGCAGTGGCCGTTCGCGGAAGATCCCGAACTCGAGCGCAAGGTCGACGAGTTGCTGGCCTCGATGACGCTCGAGGAGAAGGTCGGCCAGATCATCCAGGGCGACATCGCCAGCACCACGCCCGAGGACGTGCGCAAGTACCGGCTCGGCTCGATCCTGGCCGGCGGCGGCTCCGACCCGGGCGGCAAGTACAACGCCAGGCCGGAGGAATGGCTGGCGCTGGCCGACGCGTTCTGGGAAGCGTCGATGGACACCAGCGGCGGCGGCAAGGCGATCCCGGTGATCTGGGGCATCGACGCGATGCACGGCCAGAGCAACATCGTCGGCGCCACCCTGTTCCCGCACAACATCGGCCTGGGCGCCACGCGCAACCCCGAACTGCTGCGCGAGATCGCGCGCATCACCGCGATCGAGACCCGCACCACCGGCATGGAATGGACCTTCGCGCCCACCGTGGCGGTGCCGCAGGATGACCGTTGGGGGCGGGCCTACGAAGGCTATTCGGAGGACCCGGAGCTGGTGGCCAGCTTCGCCGGCGTGTTCGTCGAGGGCCTGCAGGGCAAGCCCGGCACGCCCGAGTTCCTCGACGACCACCACGTGATGAGTTCGGTCAAGCACTACCTGGGCGATGGCGGCACCGACGGCGGCCGCGACCAGGGCGACAACACCGCCACCGAGGCGCAGCTGCGCGACATCCACGCCGCCGGCTACGTGCCCGCCATCGCCGCCGGCGCGCAGGCGGTGATGGCCTCGTTCAACAGCTACCACGGCCGGAAGATGCACGGCCACAAGCCGCTGCTCACCGACGTGCTCAAGGAGCGCATGAACTTCGGCGGCTTCGTGGTCGGCGACTGGAACGGCCACGGCCAGGTCGAGGGCTGCACCACCACCGACTGCCCGCAGACCTTCAACGCCGGGCTCGACATGGCGATGGCGCCCGACAGCTGGAAGGGCCTGTACGAGTCCACCCTGGCCCACGTCAAGGCCGGCACCATCCCGATGGAGCGGCTCGACGACGCGGTGCGCCGCATCCTGCGGGTGAAGTTCCGCGCCAACCTGTTCGACAAGCCCAAGCCCTCCGAGCGTGCGCTGGGCGGGAAGTTCGAGCTGCTTGGTGCGCCCGAGCACCGCGCGGTCGCGCGCCAGGCGGTGCGCGAGTCGCTGGTGCTGCTGAAGAACCAGGGCGGGATCCTGCCGCTGTCGCCGAAGCAGAACGTGCTGGTGGCCGGCGACGGCGCCGACAACATGTCCAAGCAGACCGGCGGCTGGACCCTCACCTGGCAGGGCAGCGACACCCGGCGCGAGGATTTCCCGAACGCCGACACGATCTGGGACGGCATCCGCGCCCAGGTCGAGGCCGCGGGCGGCCGCGCCGAGCTGGCGGTGGACGGTGCGTACAAGCGCAAGCCCGACGTCGCGATCGTGGTGTTCGGCGAGGAGCCCTACGCCGAGTTCCAGGGCGACCTGTCCGACCTGATGTTCAAGTCCGGAAAATCCGGCGACCTGGAGCTGATCCGGAAGCTCAAGGCCGACGGCATCCCGGTGGTGGCGGTGTTCCTGAGCGGGCGCCCGCTGTGGCTCAACCGCGAGATCAACGCCGCCGACGCCTTCGTCGCGGCCTGGCTGCCGGGCTCGGAGGGCGGCGGCGTGGCCGACGTGCTGTTGCGCGGCGCCGACGGCGAGCCGCAGTACGACTTCAAGGGCAAGCTGAGCTTCTCCTGGCCGCGGCGCGCCGACCAGTACCTCAACAACCACGGCCAGGAGGGCTACGACCCGCTGTTCCCGTTCGGCTACGGGCTGAGCTACGCCGACGACGGGGACCTGGCGCCGCTGTCGGAGGACCCGGGCGTGGATCCCGAGGCGGGCCGCGGCAACACCTGGTTCGAGCGCGGCGTGCCGGCCGCCGGGTTCAGCCTGCGCCTGGTCGGCGCCGACGACGACGCGGTCGAGGTGACCCAGCCCACCGGTTCCAGCCGCGACGGTGCACTGCAGATGACCGCGATCAACCACGAGGTGCAGGAAGGCGCGCGCCTGTTCGCCTGGTCTGGCCCGGCCGCGGTGCGGGTGGTGTCGCCCGAACCGCTGGACCTGACCCGTGAAACCAACGGCGACGTGCCGGTGGTGTTGCAGCTGCGCGTGGACGCGCTGCCCGACGGCGGCAAGGCCTGGCTGGGCGCCGGCTGCGGCGCGGGCTGCGGCAGCGAGGTGGAGATCGGCGATGCGCTCGCCGGCCTGCCGCACGGCGAGTGGACCCGCCTGGCCGTGCCGCTCAAGTGCCTGCGCCTGTACGGCGCCGACACCGGCCGGCTGGACGTGCCGTTCCAGCTGCGCAGCGAGGCGGGCGCGAAGATCGCGCTGGCGCGGGCGGCGGCCACCACCGAGTACGACTACCTGGTCACCTGCCCGACCAGCTGAGCAGTCTCCTCCGCCGGGGCGTGCCGACCATGGACTGGCCGCCCCGGTATTTTCCCGTCGCATCGCACGCGGCCCGGGTTTCGGCCCGGGCCGCGTGCATCCTGGGGGATGACGCCCGCTTCCGGCGGCAGTGCCTACACTGGGGAAAGTCCCGAACGGAGCTGTCCCCATGATCGACCTCTACTACTGGCCCACGCCCAACGGCCACAAGACCACCCTGCTGCTCGAGGAACTGGCCGAGGCCGGCGCGCCGCTGGAATACCGCGTCCACGGCGTCGACATCGGCAACGGCGACCAGTTCAAGCCGGAATTCCTGGCAATCTCGCCCAACAACAAGATGCCGGCCATCGTCGACCACGCGCCGGCCGACGGCGGCGCGCCGCTGAGCGTGTTCGAATCCGGCGCGATCCTGCTCTACCTGGCCGGGAAGACCGGACGCTTCCTGCCAACCGACCTGCGTGGCCGCACCGCGACCCTGGAGTGGCTGTTCTGGCAGATGGCCGGGCTCGGGCCGATGACCGGGCAGTACGGGCATTTCCACGTGTACGCGCCCGAGCCGATCGAGTACGCGCAGACCCGTTACGCCAACGAGGCCAACCGCCTGCTCGGCGTGCTCGACAGGCGGCTGGCGGGGCGCGCCTTCGTCGCCGGCGACGAGTACACGATCGCGGACATGGCGATCTACCCGTGGATCGGGGTCTACGACAAGGCGCCCATCGACATGGCGCCCTACCCCGAGGTGCGGCGCTGGCACGCCGCCATCCGGGCGCGGCCGGCGACCGCGCGCGCCTACGCGCTGGCGAAGCAGGTCAATCCCGACGCGGGCAAGCCGATGAGCGACGAGCAGAAGAAGCTGCTGTTCGGGATCGAGCCGAAGCGGTGAAGCGGTGAGGCGCGGACGGGTGCGCTGGCCCGACCGGGCCTGGCCCCCACGTTCCGGTTCACCTCTTCGGACGGGCCGCAGCGCCCCGGGGCGGGAGGGTGCGCCGCTCGGTCGGACGTCCGTGTCCGACTCGCGGCCGCGGCACATCCGTGTGCCGCTCGCACCCTCCCGCCCCGGGTCACTGCGGCGTCGCTGCGGTGCGTTTCCAGGCTACGGCAGGTGAAGAACCGGGGGCGCGTGCGGCCTGTGATGGACGCGCTCTCCGGGCGCCCGTCGCGAGGGCTGGCAGGAGTGGCCGAGGGCACGCATGACCACGGGCACCCGTTGCCCGCGTCGCGCCCGGTTACGATGTCCGCCATTCCATTCCGACGGGAACGCCGCTCCATGCGCCTGACCGTGCTGATCGCCGCACTCGCCTTCGCCGCCATGCCCGCACTCGCCAATCCGCCCGCGCCGGGCAAGCTCACCCTCGAAGCCATCACCGGCGACGCCCCGCTGTCGGGGCCGACCCTGATGAAGCCGCAGATCGCGCCCGACGGCTCGCGCGTCACCTTCCTGCGCGGGCGCGACGACGACCGCAACCGGCTCGACCTGTGGGAGTACCACGTCGCCAGCGGGCAGACCCGGATGCTGGTCGATTCGAGCGTGGTGCTGCCCGGCGAGGAGGCCCTGAGCGACGAGGAGAAGGCGCGCCGCGAGCGCCAGCGCATCGCCGGGCTCTCGGGCATCGTCGACTACCAGTGGTCGCCCGACTCCAAGCGCCTGCTGTTCCCGCTCGGCGGCGAGCTCTACCTGTACGACCTGGAGCGCGGGGGCGCCGACGCGGTGCGCAAGCTCACCTCCGGCGAAGGCTTCGCGACCGATCCGAAGATCTCGCCGCGCGGCGGCTTCGTCAGCTTCATCCGCGCCCGCGACCTGTGGGTGATCGACCTGGCCACCGGCCGCCAGCTGCGACTGACCTCCGACGCCAGCGACACCGTCGCCAACGGCGTGGCCGAATTCGTCGCCGACGAGGAGATGGATCGCCACACCGGCTACTGGTGGGCGCCGGACGACTCGGCGATCGCCTTCGCCCGCATCGACGAATCGCCGGTGCCGCTGGTGCGCCGCTACGAGGTGTACGCCGACCGCACCGAGGTCGTCGAACAGCGCTACCCGGCCGCGGGCGAGGCCAACGTGCGGATCCAGCTGGGCGTCATCGCCCCGCGCGCGGGCGCGCGCCCGAAGTGGATCGACCTCGGCCCCGATCCGGACATCTACCTGGCGCGGGTGGACTGGCGCGATCCGCAGCGCCTGACCTTCCAGCGCCAGAGCCGCGACCAACAGCGCCTGGACCTGGTCGAGGCGGACCTGGCCACCGGCCGCCAGCGCATCCTCGTCACCGAAACCGCGGACACCTGGGTGCCGCTGCACAACAGCCTGCGCTTCCTTGCCGACGGCCGCTTCATCTGGTCGTCCGAGCGCAGCGGTTACCAGCACCTGTACCTCGCGTCGGAGGACGGCTCGCACCTCGAGCCGATCACCAGCGGCCCGTGGCCGGTGGACGAGCTGCTCGCGGTCGACCAGGCACGTGGCCTGGTGTACTTCAGCGCCGGCGCACGCGCCGTGGAAGGCGCCGCGCCGGACGCGGCTGCGACCCAGCGCCACGTCCACGTGGTACCGCTCGAAGGCGGCCGGGTCCGCACCCTGTCGCGCGAGGACGGCGTGCACAACGCGAGCTTCGCGCGCAATGCCAGCGTCTACGTCGACAGCTGGTCCAGCACCACCACGCCGCCGCAGGTCGTGCTGCACGACGCCGACGGGCGCCTGATCGCCAACCTGCTGCCCAACGACCTGGACGATCCGGCGCACCCCTACGCGCCCTACCGCGCCGCGCACCTGCCGACCGAATTCGGCACCCTCACCGCGGCCGACGGCACCACCCCGCTGCACTACAGCCTCATCCGGCCGGCCGGCTTCGATCCGTCCCGCAAGTACCCGGTGGTCGTGCATGTGTACGGCGGTCCGGCGGCGCAGACGGTGCTCGACGCCTGGCCGGGGCGTTCGGACGCGTTCTTCAACCAGTACCTGGCGCAGCAGGGCTACGTGGTGTTCTCGCTCGACAACCGCGGCACGCCGCGGCGCGGGCGCGAGTTCGGCGGCGCGCTGTACGGTCGCCAGGGCACGGTGGAGGTCGACGACCAGCGCAAGGGCGTGGAGTGGCTGCGCGCGCAGCCGTGGGTGGACGGCGATCGCATCGGCGTGCACGGCTGGTCGAACGGCGGCTACATGACCCTGATGCTGCTGGCGCGCGCGCCCGACGACTACGCCTGCGGCATCGCCGGCGCGCCAGTGACCGACTGGGCGCTGTACGACACCCACTACACCGAGCGCTACATGGGCCTGCCCGACGCGAACCCCGACGGCTACGCGGCCGCGCGCGTGCTCGCGCACTCGGCCAACATCCGGCCGGGCGCGCTGCTGCTGGTGCACGGCATGGCGGACGACAACGTGCTGTTCAGCAACTCCACCGCGCTGATGAGCGACCTGCAGGCGCGCGGCACGCCGTTCGAGCTGATGACCTACCCGGGCGCCAAGCACGGCCTGCGCGGGAGCGACGCGCTGCACCGCTACCGGCTGGCCGAATCGTTCCTGCGCCGCTGCCTGGGTCCGTAGGGGAACGCCCATCCTCACGGGGCGCTGGCTATACTCGGCCCGCCCCAGCCAGGAGCCGCCGTGCCCGCAACGAGTCCGCCCCGCCCCATGCCGCCCATCGCCATCCGCGCGTTCAGCGCGACCACGGCCCTGGGCCATGGCGTGGAAGCGCAGGCAGGAGCGTTGGCGGCGCGGCGCGGCGGACTGCGCCGCAACGATTTCGGTCCCTCGCCACTGCCGACCTGGATCGGCCGCGTGGACGGGATCGAGGACGCGCCGCTGCCGGAGGCCCTCGCCGCCTGGGAATGCCGCAACAACCGCCTGGCCTGGCTGGCGCTGCAGCAGGACGGGCTGCGTGAAGCGCTCGAGGCCGCGGTGTCGCGCCACGGCGCCGACCGCGTCGCGCTGGTGGTGGGCACCTCGACCTCGAGCATCGGCGCCAGTGAGGAAGGCTATGCGCGCGCGACGGTGGACGCGCAGGGCCAGCCCTGTTTCCCGCCCGACCTGCAGCGGCCGATGGTGCACACCCTGCATTCGCTGGGCGATTTCCTGCAGCACGCCACCGGCGTGCGCGGCCCGTGCATGACCGTGGCCACCGCCTGCTCGTCGAGCGCCAAGGTCTTCGCCCAGGCCGCGCGCCTGATCCACGCCGGGGTGGTGGACGCGGCCCTGGTCGGCGGCGTCGACACGCTGTGCGGCAGCGTGCTGTTCGGCTTCAACGCGCTCGGCCTGGTGTCGGCGGAACCGTGCCGGCCGTTCGACGCTTCGCGCGACGGGCTGTCGCTGGGCGAGGCCGGCGGCTTCGCCGTGCTCGAGCGCGCGGCGCCGGACGAGGACGGCCTGCAGCTGCGCGGCTACGGCGAGTCGAGCGACGCCCACCACATGTCCGCGCCGCATCCCGAGGGCCTCGGCGCCACGCTGGCGATGCGCGACGCGCTGGCGCGGGCCGGCATCGACCCCGGCGCCGTGGGCTACCTCAACCTGCACGGCACCTCGACCCCGGCCAACGACGCGATCGAGGCACGCGCGGTCGCCGCGCTGTTCCCCGATTCGCTGCACGCCAGCTCGACCAAGGGCTGGACCGGGCACACCCTGGGCGCGGCCGGCATCGTCGAATCGGTGTTCGCGCTGATCGCGCTGCGTGACGGCCTGCTGCCGGGCACGCTCAACAGCGCCACGCCCGACCCCGCCTGCGGGCCGCAGATCCGTTTCGACCACGTCCAGCGCCCGACCGCCTGGGCGATGAACAACTCGTTCGGCTTCGGCGGCAACAACTGCTCGCTGGTGTTCGGCAAGGGAGGCGCGGCATGACCCCGCTCGCCGCCACCATCGCCGGCATCGGCTACTGGAGCGAGGGCCTGCCCGGCTGGGCGGCCGCGCGCGCGTTCGCCAACACCGGCACGCTGCCTGCCGACGCGCCGGCCAGGCCCGCGCCGCAGCTGCTGCCTGCGAACGAGCGCCGGCGCGCGCCGCCCTCGGTGCTGGTCGCGCTCGAAGTGGCGCAGGCCGCCTGCCGCGACGCGGGCCTGGCGCCCGACTCGCTGCCCTCGGTGTTCATCTCCACCCACGGCGACCTGGGCATCACCGACTACATGTGCACCACCCTGGCGCAGGCGCCGACCGAGGTCTCGCCGACGAAGTTCCACAATTCGGTGCACAACGCCGCCGCCGGCTACTGGACCATCGGCACCGGCTGCATGCGCACGACCACCGCGATCAGCGCGCATCGTGCGAGCTTCGCCCAGGGCCTGCTCGAAGCGCTGGCGCAGCTGGCCACGGACGCCGACGCGGTGCTGCTGGTCGGCTATGACACCTGGGCCACCGGGCTGCTCTCGACGATGACCCACAGCGAAGGCCTGCTGGGCGCGGCGCTGGTGCTCGCGCGCACCGGGCCGGGGCCGCGCATCACGGCCACGCTGGAGGAAGGGGAAGCCGGTGCAGGCGACGGCCCGCTGGCCATGCGCGGCCACGCCAACGCGATGGCACCGATGCTGCCACTGTTCGACGCGCTGGCATGCGGCCGCGACCGCGTCGCGCTGCATGCAGGCGCCGGCCGCCACCTGCAGCTGGACATCGCGCATGGCTGAGCAGCCGCTCCTGCATCGCGGCAACGTCGCGGTGGTGGTCCCGGCGCTCAACGAGTCGCTGCGCATCGCCGAAGTGGTGGCGGGCGCGCTGGAGCAGTCCGAGCTGGTGATCGTGGTCGACGACGGCTCGGACGACGACACCGCCGCGATCGTCGCCGGCACGCCCGCGGTGCTGCTGCGCCATCGGCGGCGGATGGGCAAGGGCCGCGCCCTGCGCGACGGCTTCGCCGAGGCGCTGCGCCGCGGCGTGGCCGCGGTGGTGACCATGGACGGCGACGGCCAGCACGACGCACGCGACATCCCGCGCCTGGTCGCCGCGGCGAACGCCCACCCGGGCCACATCATCATCGGCGCGCGGCTGCGCAAGCGCAGCACCCAGCCCTGGTACCGGCGGCTGGGCAACGCCTTCGGCGACTGGGGCATCGCCTGGGGCTGCGGCTTCGGCCTGGTCGACAGCCAAAGCGGGCAGCGGCTGTACCCGGCGCCGGTGCTGGCGCTCGAGGAGGTGCCCGGCGAGGGCTTCGTGTTCGAGGCCCAGATCCTGATCTCGGCCGCGCGCCGCCTCGGGTACGGCGTGGTGGCGGTCCCGGTGGAAACGCGCTACGCCGTGCCCGGCGGCAGCGAGCAGTTCCGCAAGAGCCACTTCCGCCTGTTCCGCGACCTGTACCGGATCACCAGCCACGTCGTCGGCCAGGTGATCGCCAACGGCCAGGTGGTGCGCGCCTACCGCGACGCCCGCCAACGCCCGCCCGTGGTATTCGACCCCGATACATCCGGTCCCGTCGCGCGCCGGTAGGCGTGCGCTGCGGCACCACGCGTTCCCCCTTCCGCCACGCGAGACCGCAGCATGCCAAGCCCTTCGCCAGCCCCCGCCACCGACGTCGACGTCCTGATCCTCGGCGGCGGACTCGCCGGCCTGACCCTCGCGATGCAGCTGCGCCTGCAGCAGCCCGACCGCAGCGTGGCGGTGCTCGAGCGCCGCCCGCATCCAGTGCGCGAGGCCGCGCACAAGGTGGGCGAGTCGACGGTCGAGATCGGCGCCCACTACTTCGCACAGGTGCTCGGCCTGCGCCGGCACCTGGAGACCGCCCAGGTGCGCAAGTACGGCCTGCGCTACTTCTTCAGCGACGGCATGGCGCAGGTGCACGCCTGCTCGGAAATGGGCGTGAGCCGGCTGCTGCCCACGCCTTCGTGGCAGCTCGATCGCGGGCGGTTCGAGAACCACCTCGGAGAACGCGCGCTGGCGCTGGGCGCGGATTTCCGCCATGGCGCGGTGGTGCGCGGGATCGAGCTGGCCGACGACGGCGGCGCGCACGCGGTGGCGTTCGAGCACGAAGGCGCACAGCACGTGCTGCGCGCGCGCTGGGTGGTGGACGCGGCCGGCCGCGCGGGGCTGCTCAAGCGCAAGCTGGGCCTGGCCGAGGCCAACGACCACGACGCCAACGCCGCCTGGTGGCGGGTGGACGGCCACATCGACGTGGACGCCTGGACCGGCGAGGGCAACTGGCCGGACCGTTTCCAGCCGGCCGAACGCTGGAAGTCGACCAACCACATGTGCGGCCCGGGCTACTGGTTCTGGCTGATCCCGCTGGCCTCGGACTCGCACTCGCTGGGCATCGTCTGCGACGCGAAGATGCATCCCCTGGAGACCATGAACACCCACGCCAAGGCCATGGACTGGCTGCGCCGGCACCAGCCGCGCGCGGCACGGGCGCTGGAGGACCCGCGCCACAAGGTGCAGGACTTCCTGTTCCTGCGCCACTTCTCGCATGGCTGCCGCCAGGTGTTCTCGGGCCGGCGCTGGGCGCTGACCGGCGAGGCCGGCGTGTTCCTCGATCCGTTCTACTCGCCCGGCAGCGACTTCATCGCGATCAGCAACACCTATATCGCCGAACTGGTGCGGCTGGACTTCGCCGGCGAGCCCATCGGCCTTCATGCCGACCTGTTCCAGCAGCTGTACTTCTCGTTCTACCGCAACACGCTCACGCTCTACCAGGACCAGTACCCGGTGTTCGGCCATCCGGAGGTGATGCCGGCCAAGGTGCTGTGGGACTACGCCTACTACTGGTCGCTGCTGGCGCCGCTGTTCTTCAGCGGACGGCTGACACGGCTGCCGGTGCTGGGCCGGCTGCGTCCGTACTTCGACGAAGGGCGCAGCCTCAACCTGGCGATGCAGGCGCTGCTGCGCGACTGGGGCCTGCGCGTTGCCGCGCCGCGGCTGGATGCCGCGCGCGCCTACGACCAGTACGCGGTGGACTGGTGCCGGCGCATGAACGCCGGGCTGACCGAACGGCTCGACGACGACGCCTATCTCGAGCGCACCGCCCGCGACGTGGCCTGCATGCGCCAGCTCGCGTGCGAGGTGCTGGCGCTGGCCCGTTCCAGGGTCCCCGACCTCGACGACCACGGCCTCGATGCACTGCTCGCCGGACACGACCCGGCCGCGCATCCGCCGGCGCTGCCGGCGGCGTGGTTCGCCACGGTCGCGGATGCCACGGCATAGCGCCCCGCGCACGTCGCGGGCTGAGCGCCGACCCTCCGCGACGCCTGTAGGAGCAGCTTCCGCCGCGACCCTGCCGGCGGCCTTAAGGGGCGACGGCGCAAAGCGCCGCTCAGGGCGTGGGACCGGGCGGATCCGGCGGCGGGTCCGGCACCCAGATCGCGATGCCCGAGGCATGGGCCTGGGTCGGCGAGATGTTCACGCCCACGCCCAGGCCGGTGTGGGTGCGGCCGCCGAACCGGCCGACGCCGCCGCCCACGCTGACCGCGGTGCGGTCGGGCCCTTCCGAGGTCCCCTGCAGCAATACGCCGTTGGCGCCCAGCTTCGCGGCCTCGCGACGCAGGTTGCGCATCACCGCGTTGGCCTTGTTCCGGTTGCCGTAGGTGAACGCGCCGCTGCCCACGTCCAGGCGCGCGATCTCCTCGTAGCCGCCCGGCGGGGGGCCGTAATAGATCCGCACGTGGTCGGGATGGATCGGCGGGCGCGGGGTGCCGGTGAGCACGTGCGAGCTGGCGCATGCGGCCAACAGCACGGACGCGGCGAGGATCGTCAGCAGGCGGGCGATGCGGGCCATGGCGGCGGCTCCGGGTGGATCGTGGCCAGTGTGGGCCGGACCCCGTGAACACGGCGCAACCCGTAACGCGCCGCGGCCCCCTTCAGCTCATGCCGCCGTCGATGCCGATCACCTGGCCGTTGATGTAGCCGGCCTCCTCCGAGCACAGGAAGGCGACCAGCGCCGCCACCTCGTCCGGGGTCCCGGCGCGGCCGGCCGGGACGATCTGGCGGACCATCGCCGGATCGAACGCGGCCTCGCTCATGCGTCCGGCGATCACGCCCGGGGCGACCACGTTGGCGGTGATGCCGCGCGAGCCCATTTCGCGCGCCAGCGACTTGGTCGCGCCGTGCAGCCCGGCCTTGGCCGCGGCGTAGTTGGCCTGGCCGCGGTTGCCGAGCACCGCCGCGACGCTCGACACGCTCACGATCCGGCCCCAGCGGGTGCGCGCCATCGGCAGCAGCAGCGGGCGGGTGACGTGGAAGAACCCGTGCAGCGATACGTCGACCACGCGCTTCCACTGCGCGTCCGACATTCCGGCCATCGGCGCGTCGTCGTGGATGCCGGCGTTGTTGACCACGGCCTGGATCGCGCCGTCTTCCAGCAGCGCCTCGATCGCCGCCAGCGCCGCGTCGCCGTCGGCGACGTCGAACGCCACCGCCTGGGCGCTGCCGCCCGCGGCCTGGATCCCGTCCACCACCGCGGTGGCGCGTTCGAGGTTGGCGTTGGCGTGCACGATCACGTGCCAGCCCGTGGTCGCGAGCCGGCGGCAGATCGCGCCGCCGATGTCGCCGCTGCCGCCGGTGACCAGGGCTCGTTTCATGTCGGGTCCGTCTCCGGGAAAACGTGGATTATGCGCCACCCGTCGGCGACGTCAGCGCAGCATCGCGGTGGCGCGGCCCTCGGCGAGCAGGTCGCCGCCGTGCAGGATGCGGAACGCGTACTGCTGGCTGGCTTCGGACGCCGCCAGCTGCTGCGCCTCGCAGTCGAGCGCCCCGGGCAGGTCGTCGATGCGGGCCACGTGCAGGCGCACCCCGCGCAGCGCGACCAGCATCCCCGGCGGCGCCACGCTACCCGTTTCGCGCGCCAGCAGCCCGCCGTGCACGGCCATGGCCTGGGCGCCGTACTCGCACAGGTGCACCGCGCGCAGGCCGCCGGCGCCGCGCAGCGGGTGCGCCGGGTCGCGGTGGCTGGTCGCGCGCAGGCGGATGCGCCCGGCGTCCCAGTCCAGCACCTCGTCCCACAGGCACATCGCATGCTTGTGCGGGACCAGCGCTTCGATGGTGGCGCGGTCGATCCGGATCATCGCCTGCCTCCGGGCCCGGGTACCGGGCCGCGGCTCCTGCCGACGCCGCGGAGCATGGCCATGCACGCCGGCGGCAAGCGCGTGCGTGGTGCCATGGCGCTCATGCCGCTGCCTCCGGATCCGCATCGTATTCGCCCAACGGCGCCCGCGCCACCAGCAGGGCCAGCACGAAGTTGAACACCACGCCCAGGGCGACGGTGCCGCCGATCGCGCGCAGCACCGGCACCGAGGACAGGGCCAGCAGGCTGAACACCAGCAGGGTCATCGCGCTGCACACCAGCACCGCGTGCAGGGTGCGCAGCTGGTCGTCGCGGTCCTCGCCAGCGTGTTCGAAGAACAGCGCGTAGTCGAGGCCGAGGCCCGCGGCCAGGATCAGCGACACCAGGTGGAACAGGTTGAGCTCGATCCCGAACCCGCGCAGCACTGCCAACACCAGCAGCGTGGTCAGCGCCATCGGCAGCAGCACGCGCAGCACCCGGCGCAGCGCGCGCAGGGCGAACCACACGGTGGCCGACAGCGCCAGCGCGGCCAGCGCCAGCGCGGCGAGGATCCGCGCGCGGTAGTCGGCGACCAGCGATTCGGAGGCCTGCTTCATGTCCAGCAGGCGGGCACCATGCGCCCGGGCCGCGCGTTCGACCGCGGCCACGTCCCGCAGGCCGGTCAGCGACACCAGCGCCGTCGCGTGGCCCTCGCCCTCGAGCAGCAGCGCGCCCACGCGCGGCGCCAGCGGCGTGCCGGCCAGGTCTCCCGGGCGCAGCGGCGGGGCCTGGCGCGCGCGCTCCACGTCCTCCAGGAACGGTTCGAACGCATCGGGCCGGAACGGCGACCGGACCACGGCGGCATCGAGCGCGGCGCGCAGTGCGTCCGGCGCCGGCAGCGCCCGCTGGCGCGCCCGCTGGCGCGCGACGCTCGGCAGGTAGCGCGCGGCGAGGTCGTAGCCGTCGATCGCGCCATCGGCGACCAGCGCGTCGAGCGTCGGCCGCAGCGCTTCGCTCGCCACCAGCGCGGCCTCGGCGTCGGCGGCCTGCAGGGTCAGCACGTAGCGCACGTCCGGCGCACCGAGTTCGGCGCGCAGCTGCGCGTCGCGCTCGAGCAGCGGCGCGGGCACGGGCGTGAGGCGCGACAGGTCGTTCTCCCAGAACGCGCCCGGCCGCAGCGCGACCACCGCGAGCGCGGCGAGCGCCAGCACCGCGAGCCCGATGCGCGGACGCGGCAGGCGCTCGATCCGGCGCCACAGCGCCAGCAGCCGCGGCGAGGCGGCGACGTCGCGCGGCGCGGGATCGACCAGCGCCGGCAGCAGCCAGCGCGTGCACAGCGCCGCGGTGGCGAGCGCGACGATGGTGAACACCGCCAGCTGGCGCAGCCCGTCCACGCCCGAGAACAGGAAGGTCAGGTAGGCGATGCAGGTCGCGGCCACGCCCGTCGCCAGCGCCGGCCACAGCCGGCGCACGTTGCGCCACGGCGACAGCCCCGCGTGCTGGTGGCTGAAGAAGTGGATCGGATAGTCCTGCACCACCCCGATCAGGGTGAAGCCGAAGGCCAGGGTGATGCCGTGCACGCGGTCGCCGAACAACAACATCAGCGCGGCCAGGCCCGCGAGCCCCGCGCTCGCCAGCGGCAGCACGCCCAGCAGCGGGATCCGCCAGCTGCGGTAGGCCAGCAGCAGCAACAGCACCAGGCCGACCGTGTCGACGCTGCCGATCCAGCCCGCCTCGCGCGCGGTGCGCGTGCCGATCTCGTCGGCGAACGCGCCCGGGCCGATGATCTCGAGCACGGCCGGCGATCCGCCGCGCACGGCGTCGAACGCATCGCGGATCGCCGCCACCGCCTCGCGCTGGCCGTCCGGGTCGAAGCCGGCCGCGCGCGTTTCCAGCAGCAGCAACGCCTGCCGGCCCGCGCGGTCGAACCAGGCCTCGTGCAGCGACTGCGGCAGCGTGGCCGGCCGCCAGGCCTCGGCCAGGGCGAGGGTCTCGAGGGTCGGGTCGGACGGCACCAGCGGCTCGACCAGGTCGGCCGCGGGCGAGCCGAGGTCCTGCAGGCGCGCGTCCAGCGCCTCGGCCAGCGCATCCGCGTCGAGCGTGCCGCCATCGAGCCGGGGCGACAGCAGGTAGCGGTATGGACGCAGCGCGTCGGGAATCGCGTCCAGCCCGGCGTCGGCGCCGTTGGCCACGAACACGAAGCGCGCGTCGTCGGCGAGCGCCTCGCGCAGCGCGTGCGAGCGTTCGGCCAGCGCCTGCGGCGTGTCGCCCGACAGGGCCAGCATCAGCAGGCGCGAGCCGGGGCCCTCGCCGAGTTCGTCGAGCAGCAGCCGCTGCTCGGGCGTGCGCGCGTCGGGCAGGAAGCGGCGCAGGTCGCCGCTGACGGTGAGCGACTGCGACAGCCACGCGCCGAAGCCCAGCAGCGCGAGCAGCCATGCCAGCGCCCAGGCCAGGCGCGCGGCCGCGCTCATCCGGTCGCGTCGCCGCGGCACAGCGCGGCGATGTCGACGTCGTCGCCGCCACGTTGCGCGGCCTCGGCCGCCGCGCCCATCAGCGTGCGCTGCACCTCGCCCTGGACGGCGGCGTTCTCGATGCAGCGCAGCTCGTCGCCGCGGCCATGCAGACGCAGCTCGCGCAGCTTCGCGGCGAGCCGGTCGTCGCGCGGCACCAGGCGCAGCACCCAGCGCTGCGCGTCGCCCTCGGACTCGACCGTGTAGTGGCGGCGCAGCGCCTCGGCATCGCCGGACAGCAGCGCGCCGAAGCTGCCCTGCAGGGCCGCGAGTTCCGGCGCGCGCGCGAGCGCGAAGCGGCGCTCGGGCCTGCCTTGGCGCGCCAGCACCGCCTGGCCGTCGCGCAGGGTGGTGGTCTCGGCGTAGGGCGCGCGCACTTCGCGCACCAGGGTGTCGGCGTCGGGCCGGCGGTATTCGCCCGAGACCCGCAGCGGCGCCTTGAGCAGCGGCGACTCGCGCACCTCGACGAACGGCGTCGCCGCCGGCGCCGGCCGCGCCAGCGAACGCACGATCGCGTCGCTATCCGGGGCGGCCTGCGCCCATGCCAGCGGTGCGGTCGCCGCCAGCAGCAGGGCCGGCAGCCAGCAGTGCGCCGGACGGGCCGGATCGGGTCTGCGGTTCGTCGACATGCCAGAAATCGTAGAAGTTGAACCAGTTGTAGGGCGCCTGACGCGCATGATGCTCCAGCCGTGCGGCGTAACGCCGGATGAGCGACTCGATCGCGGCGGCGCGCTCGCTGCGCGGCACCTCGATCGGATCGCAGAAATCCTCGAACTCCAGGGAGTAGCGGTTGCCGCCATGGTAGAGGCCGAAACCGAGCACCACCGGCAGCCGCAGCACCGCGGCCATCAGCCACGGCGCCATCGGGAACGGCGCCGGGGCGCCGAGGAACGGCACCTGCAGCACCGGCTGGCCGGGCACGCTGCGGTCGACCAGCAGCGCCACCAGCGCGCCTTCGGCCGCCGCCTGCTGGATCTGCAGCATCAGCGCAGGGCCGTCCTGGCCGGCGTCGATCACGCCGGCGGCGATCTCCGGCGCGAGGGCGTCGAGTATCTGTGTCAGGACGCGGCTGTGAGCCTTGTCCAGCACCACCCGCAGCTTCAGCCCGGGGCGGCGGCGCGAGAGCACCCGCATCGCCTCGAAGCTGCCCAGGTGCGAACCGAACAGCAGCACGCCGCGGCCTTCGGCCAGGCGCGCTTCGAGCACGTCGAGGCCGCGGGCCTCGATCCGGAACCGCGACTCCTTGCCCTCGAGCAGGAACACCCGGTCGAGGATGGTCGCGGCGAAGGTGTGTACGTGGCGCGCGCCGTCGAACAGGCCCGCCGGCCGGCCGAGCGCGCGGCCCAGGAAGGCGATCGAGGCGCGCCGCTCCGGCCCGCGCCGGAACAGGAAGTAGGCGGTGATCGGATACAGCAGCAGGCGCGCCAGCGGGCGTCCGCCATGGCTGGCGATCGCGCGCACCAGGCGCAGCGCGAAGCGCCCGCCGCCTTCCGGCCGCCGCCGCCAGTCCGCGCTCACGATGCCTCCGCGACGTCGCCGCTGGCGAGCAGGGCCTCACCACGCAGCACCCGGAAGCGCCAGCGCGCGCCAGGTGAGGCGGCCAGCGGCTCGAGTTCGACCCGCGCCTCCTCGCCCGGCAGCAGCGGCTGCAGGAACTTCACCTGTGGCAGCGACAGCGCGCCCAGCGGACCGGCCTCGCGCTCGACCGCCTCCAGCACCCGGTCCAGCAGCACCACGCCCGGCACCACCGGCTGGCCGGGGAAGTGGCCGGGCAGGGCCGGATGGTCGTGGCCGATCACGAACCGCACGTCGCGTCCTTCCGTTCCCATGCCTCCAGCATGCCAACAATCCGCGTCCGTGCGCGGTCGGCGAGCACCTGGCGCGGCACCGCGGCGCCGTCCTCGCGCACCGCCAGCGGCTCGCCGAACCCGACCCGGATCCGGCCCGGACGCACCCGGAAGAAGCCCTGTACCGGCAGCACCCGGCCCGCGCCCTGCACGGCCACCGGGACGACCGGCACGCCGGCGTCGATCGCCGCCTGCAGCGATCCGCCCTTGAACGGCGCCACCGTCCCGTCGCGGCTGCGGGTACCCTCCGGGAACAGGCACAGCACCTGGCCACGCGCCAGCATCGCCGCCGCCTCGCGCCGCATCAGCGCACCGGCGCGGGCGCTGTCGCGGACGATGAACAGCATCCCGGTGGCGCGCGCGTACCAGCCCACGAACGGCACCCGCTTCATCTCGTCCTTGAGCAGGAAGCGCAGCGGCACCGGGACCGCGCGGAACAGCGCGCAGACGTCGATCACCGACGCGTGGTTGGCCACCAGCAGGCAGGGCCGCGACCAGTCCACGCGCGCGGCGCCTTCCACCTCCAGGCGCGCCCCGGCGCCGCGCAGCAGGCCGGGCGCCCAGCAGCGCGCGGCCATGCGCAGCGGCAGCCGCGCCTCGCGGCCGGACAGCGGCCGCAGCAGCAGCGCCAGGCAGATCCAGGCGGCGGTCCAGGCCAGGGTGAAGGCGAACTGGAGCAGGTTGCACAGCCGCCAGGCCGCCGCCGCGAACGGCCCTTCCGCGCCCGCGTCCGCGGACGCGGGCGCGCCGGCCGGCTGCGGTGCCGGCCCGCCACGCCAGGCCGCCCGGGGGCGCGGGCCGGCGTTCACCTCAGCACGTCCCGCCAGAACGCCGGCCCCAGCCCGCCGAGCCGGCGCACGAAATCGACGAAGCCGTGCTGGCGATCGGGGAAGCGGCGGCGCCGCCAGAGGAATTCGAGCACGAAGAACCCGCCCACCACGCCATAGCCCAGCAGGTTGGCGCACCACGACCACTGGGCATGGGTGATCGGCCAGGGCGGCGCGATGCCGGCCTGCGCCAGCAGTCCACCCGGGCTGGCCAGCAGCGCCAGGACCAGGTTGGCCAGTCCCAGGCCCGCCAGCAGCGCGGCCCACGCGGCCGTCAGGCGGCGGGCATAGCTGGCCACGTCGGCCGGGAGCCGGTCGACCGGCTCGCCGTCCAGGACCGAGACGATGCGGGTGATCAGCGGCACCCGCCCGGCGCGCAGGGTGCGCGCGAACATCCAGGCCACCAGCGCCACGAACACCACCGGCACCAGCAGCAGCGGCAGCGCGTCCAGCCCGCGTGCGTGCAGCCACCATGCGCCGGCGGCCGCCGCGCCGGCCAGCGCGAATGCCCACGGCCGCAGCCGCAGCAGCGGCGCGACGAACAGCAGCGCCACCAGCACCAGCAGGGCGGCGAACGCCAGGCGCGGTTCGTCGCGCGCACTGGCCAGGTGCGCCAGCAGCGCATAGGCCAGTGCAAGCGCGATCTGCAGGACCGGGATCAAGTGGTGCGGTGCTGCTGGACGTGTTCCGACAGCGCCCGCAGCGAGGCGAAGATGCGCCGGTTCTCGTCGCTGTCCGAGCGCAGCTGGAAGCCG
>Ga0123332_1001232_pt1 | contig 25248 bp, 24 predicted proteins | sample BioC12SIPDNA_4_FD_89958 | JGI IMG/M metagenome (GOLD analysis project Ga0123332, IMG submission 89958) | Anaerobic biogas reactor microbial communites from Washington, USA - Biogas_R2_A C12 SIP DNA | ecosystem: Engineered > Bioreactor > Anaerobic > Unclassified | place: Washington, USA... | reverse complement strand
TCCTCGACGAGATCGACGCCGCCGCCAGCCGCGCCGCGCGGGAGCCCGGCGCCGCGCCGTGGCGCAAGGCGCTGCCGGGCGGGGCGGAGGCGCGCGTGGGCTACGGCGAGCTGGCGGTGCTGGCGCCGAGCGAGCTCGCGCCGGCGCCCGCCCTGCCCGACCTGCGCGTGACCGACGCGGCGCAGCTGCCGCCCGGCGTCGACCCGCGCCTCCTCGAACGGCACCCCGAGCCCGAGCTGCGCGCCCGCCGCCCCGGCGACCGCATCCGCCTACCGGGCGGCAGCAAGCTCGTCAGCGACCTGCTCATCGACCGCAAGGTGCCGCGCCGATCGCGCGACGCGCGCCGGGTGCTGGCCGCCGGAAGCGAGGTGTTCTGGGTCGAGGGGGTGGCGTTCGCGCAGGGCGCGGCGGCGCCGGGCGTCGACCCGGCCCTCGCCGACCCCGACCGCTACCACATGCGCCAGGCGCTGGCGGAGGCGCGCGCGGCGGCCGCCGCCGGCGAGGTGCCGGTGGGCGCCGTGGTGGTGCTGGGCGGGCGCGTGCTGGCCGCGGCCCACAACCGCACCGAGGCCGAGCGCGACCCCACCGCCCACGCCGAGCTGCTGGCGCTGCGGGCGGCGGCGCGCGCGGCCGGCGACTGGCGCCTGGCGGGCGCCACGCTGTACGTGACCCTGGAGCCGTGCCCCATGTGCCTGGGCGCCATCCTGCAGACGCAGCTGGAGCGCGTGGTCTACGGCGCCGACAACCTGCGGGACGGGGCCTTGGGCGGGGTGGCGGACCTGAGCGGCGAGGGGTGGAAGCGCGTGCCGCGGGTGACGGGCGGGGTGGAGGCCGCGGCCGCCGCGCGCCTGTTGCAGGCGGCGTTCGCGGCCAAGCGGTAGACTGCTCGGGTGGAGATCCGTAACTTCTCGATCATCGCGCACGTCGACCATGGCAAGTCGACGCTGGCGGATCGTATCCTCGAGCTGACCCAGAGCGTCTCCGAGCGCGAGAAGCGCGACCAGATGCTCGACTCGCTCGAGCTGGAGCGCGAGCGTGGCATCACCATCAAGGCCACGCCCATGCGCCTGTACTACACCGCCGACGACGGTCGCACCTACCTCTTCAACCTCATCGACACCCCGGGCCACGTCGACTTCAACTACGAGGTGTCGCGCGCCCTGCGCGCCTGCGAGGGCGTGCTGCTGGTCATCGACGCCGCCCAGGGCGTCGAGGCGCAGACCATCCAGAACGCCTACCTGGCCGTCGACAACGGCCTCGAGATCCTGCCGGTCATCAACAAGATCGACCTGCCGGCCGCCGACGTGCCGCGCGCCATCGAGGAGCTCGAGGAGGTCATCGGCGTGCCCGGCGACCACGCCGTGCCCGTGAGCGCCAAGACCGGCGAGAACATCCGCGCGGTGCTCGAGGGGGTGGTGGCCCACCTGCCCGCGCCGCAGGGCGACCCCGACGCGCCGCTGCGCGCCCTCATCTTCGACGCCGTCTACGACGCCTACCAGGGGGTCATCGCCTTCATCCGCGTGTTCGACGGCCGCATCAGGGCGAAGGACCACGTGAAGGTGGTGTCGACCGGCAAGACCTTCGAGGTCGAGAAGGTCGGCTACTTCCGCCCCGAGCCCACCGTCTCCGACGAGCTGGGGCCGGGCGAGGTGGGTTGGTTCACCGCCAGCATCAAGGAGATCGCCGACACGCAGATCGGCGACACCGTCACCGGCGCCCAGCGCCCCACCGACGATCCGGTGCCGGGCTTCAAGCCCGCCATGCCGGTGGTGTTCTCGGGCCTCTACCCGACCGACACCGAGGACTACCCCAAGCTGCGCGAGGCGCTCGAGAAGCTGCGGCTCAACGACGCCGCCTTCTCGTTCGAGCCCGAGACCTCCGAGGCGCTCGGCTTCGGCTTCCGCTGCGGCTTCCTGGGCCTGCTCCATGCCGACATCGTGCAGGCGCGCCTGGAGCGCGAGTTCGACCTGGCGCTGATCGCCACGGCGCCGGCGGTGGTCTACCGGGTGGTGACCACCAGCGGCGAGGAGCTCGAGGTGCAGAACCCCAGCGAGCTGCCGCCGCCCGACCGCATCGAGACGATCTCCGAGCCGTGGGTGGCGCTGTCGGTGTTCCTGCCCGAGGAGTACATGGGCGCGGCGATGGGGCTCTTGCAGGAGAAGCGCGGCGAGATGCAGGACATCGTCTACCACGGCCACCGCGTGGAGCTGAAGTACGACGTGCCGTTCGGCGAGATCCTCTACGACTTCCACGACCGCCTCAAGTCGCTGTCGCGCGGCTACGCCTCGATGGACTACCAGTTCACCGGCTACCGCCCCGGCGACCTGGTGAAGATCGACGTGCTGGTCAACGAGGAGAAGGTCGACGCCCTGGCGATCATCGCCCACCGCGAGAAGGCCTACGACGTGGGGCGACGCATGGTCGACCGCATGGCCGAGGTGATCCCGCGCCAGATGTTCGCCATCCCGGTGCAGGCGGCCATCGGCGGCAAGATCCTCGCCCGCGCCACGGTCAAGGCGTTCCGCAAGGACGTGCTCGCCAAGTGCTACGGCGGCGACATCACCCGCAAGAAGAAGCTCCTCGAGAAGCAGAAGAAGGGCAAGGCGCGCATGAAGCAGATCGGCACCGTGGAGGTGCCGCAGGAGGCCTTCCTGGCCGTGCTCTCGAGCGAGGAGTGAGGGGGCTTGCGCGTGCGGCCCCTCAGCCTGCGCGCGCAGGTCGCGCTCGTGATCGCCTTCCTCTCGGCGCTGCCGAACCTGTTCATGGTGGTGGCGGTGCTGCTACCCGCCTACCGGCGCGCCGGCGAGCTCGACGCCGACGTGTGGATCACCGTCGGGCTGTGGCTGGTGGGCGTGGTGGTGCTGTCGGGGGTCGTGGGCTACCTGCTGTCGGGGCTGCTGCTGGCGCCGCTCCTGCGCGCGTCGAAGGACGTGCTGGGCCTGCCGAACGCCGCTGAGCAGCTGGCGATGGCGCGGCTGCCCGTGTCGCCCAAGGACCCGGCCGAGATCGTCGCGCTCAGGCGCTCGTTCAACGCCCTGCTCAACAAGGTCGAGCTCGAGCAGAGCCGCCGCAGCTCGTTCATGGCGGCGCTGATGCACGACCTCAAGACGCCGCTGCTGGCGGCCAACAACCTGCTGAAGGTCGTGCGCGACGACGACCGCCTGGGGCGCGAGGAGCGCGTGGCCGTGCTGGCGCGCCTCACCAGCGAGGTGGCGGCGCTGATCGACCTGGTGCAGAAGCTGGTCGACGCCCACCGCCTCGAGCGCGCCGACGTGCCCCTGGCGCGCGAGCAGGTGGCGCTGGAGGCGCTGGTCGCGCGCGTGGCGGCGCGGCTCGAGCCGCTGCGCGCCGAGCGCGGCGTGTGCATCGCGGTCAGCGGCAGCGGCGCGGCGCTCGCCGACCCGCGCGAGCTCGAGCGCGCCCTGTACAACCTGCTGAGCAACGCCGTGCGCTACGCCACCGCGCGCATCGAGGTGGAGGTCTACCCGGGGCTGGTACGCGTCCAGGACGACGGCCCCGGCCTACCGCAGCCGCTGGAGCAGCTGGCGCAGCCGTTCGTGGGGCACCACGTGCAGATCGCCGGGCGCACCTACGCGGGCGGCACCGGCGGCCTGGGGCTGTTCATCGCGCGGCGCGTGCTGGAGGCGCACGGCGGGCGGCTGGTGTGCGAGGCCACCGGCCCGCGCGGGACCGTGCTGCTGGCCTACGTCGGGGGTGACAGGTGAGCGAGGCGACGACGCGGAGCGCGGTACGCGTGCTGGTGGTCGACGACCACCCGCTCTTCCGCATGGGGCTCGTGATGGCCCTGCGCTCGGAGGGGTTCGAGGTGGTGGGGGAGGCCGAGAACGGGCGCCAGGCGGTGGAGCGCTGCCGCCACGGCGAGGTCGACGTGGTGCTGCTGGACGTGCGCATGCCCGAGCTCGACGGCGTGGCGGCGTGCCGCGCCATCACGGCCGAGCCCGGGGCGCCCCTGGCGGTGATGCTGACGACCTTCGACGAGCCGGCGGTGATCCAGGCGGCGCGCCAGGCGGGCGCCACCGCCTACCTCTCGAAGGAGACCGAGCCGCGCGAGCTGGCGCGCGTCCTCCGCAGCGTCCTGGCGGACCCCGAGCGCGACTGGATGCCGAAGGTGTCGCTGCCCGACCTGACGCCGCGCGAGGGCGAGGTGCTCAGGTGGCTGGCGCAGGGGCTGAGCAACAAGGCCATCGCCGCGCGGCTGGGGCTGAGCCCCGACACCGTCAAGGACCACCTGGAGAACGTCTACCGCAAGCTGGAGGTGCGCGACCGCGTGAGCGCCTTGCGGAAGGCGGCGGAGCTGGGGCTGGTCTGACGGGCAGCGCCCCCGCGCCGCTGGCGGCGCGGCTGGGCGCCTGCCGGTGGGGCAGCGGCGCGCGCCTAGGCCCGCGCCGCTCGCGTCGGGTGAGGCGAGGCGGCCGCCGGGCGCGGGGCCTAGCCTCGGGGCATGAACGCGCGCGGCATGAGCCTGGTGGAGCTGCTGGTGGTGATCGCCGTGCTGGCGCTCTGCCTCTCGCTGGCGCTGGCGTTCGCGCGCCCCAGCCACGCCCTGCGCGCCGCCGAGGCGAGCCGCGCGGCCATCCTGTGGGCGCGCGCCAACGCGCTGTGGCGCGGCGAGGCCGTGTCGGTCACGGAGCTGCCGGGCGGCGCCGGGCTGGTGGTGCGCCTGGCCGACGCCAGCGGCGGCCACTGCACCGGCGGCGCGGAGCTCGCGCGCGTGGCGCTGGCCGACCACCCGGGCGTGCGCCTGGAGGCGGGGCTGCCGCGCGGGATCGTGTGGCTGCCGAGCGGCAGCGGCCGCACCTGCGACGGCGGCGGGGTGGTGTCGGCCACCCTGCGGCTCGCGGACGCGCGCCGCAGCGTGGCGGTGGTGGTGTCGAGCCTCGGGCGCGTGCGGCTGGAGGTGGGGCCGTGATGGGCGCGCGGCGGCTCGCTGACGTCCCCGGTGGTGGCTCCGCCGGCCCGCGCGCCGGCCTCAGCCTGGTCGAGGTGCTGGTGGCGCTGGCGGTGCTCGGGGCCGCCGGCGCTGCCCTGGCGGGCCTGCAGCTCGGCGCGCTGCGCACCGGGCGGGTTGCGCAGGAGCGGCAGCTGGCGGCGGCGCTCCTCGCCGACGAGCTGCTGGTGCAGCGCCTGGTGGCCACGGCCGGCGCCGGCGCGTGCGCCACCGGAGCGTTGCCGCCCGGCTGGGCGTGCAGCGCCGAGCGCGCCTGCCACGCCGCCTACCCGGCCTGCGCCCTCACGCTGGTCACGGTCACGGTCACGCCCCCGACCGGGGCGCCGCTCGTGGGCCGCACCGCGGTGCGCGCCGCCTCGGCGGTGGGGCCGTGAGGCGCGTCGCCTCGCGTCCCGCGCCCCGCGGCCGCGGGGGGCTCACGCTCCTCGAGGTGATGGTGGCGCTGGCCCTCGCGGGCCTCGTGCTGGCGCTGCTGCTGGGCTACGTGCGCGCCGCGCGCGGGGCCTCCACCGCCGCCGAGACGCGCTCGGAGGCGGAGCTCACGCTGCGGCTCGCCGTCGAGCTCCTGCGCGAGGAGCTGCGCCTCGCCGGCGCGGCGCCCTGGCCGCCGCCCGCTGCGGTGGTGGGCACCGACGCGCCGGCGGCGTTCCTCCAGCAGCCGTTGCGCCTGGCGCCCACGGCGCACGGCTCGAGCGTGCGCGTGCGCTACCTCGACCACCGCCTGGCCGGGGCGCCGGTGGCGCGCGACCACACCTACGAGGCCGGCGTCGACGGCAGCGGCGCCCCGCAGCTCTACCGCCGCGCCGACGGCGGCGCACGCCAGCCGCTGCTTGCCGGCGTCACGCGCTTCGCGGTGGTGGGCGGCGTGAGCGCGGGAGGGGCCTGGCTGAGCGCCGAGCAGCTGCCGGGGCGGCGCGTGCGGGCGCTGGAGCTCGTCGTCGAGGTAGGGCTCGACGCACGGCGCTTCCTGGTCGAGCTGCCGGCGTGGCCGCAGGTGACGGGGCCGTGAGGCGCGCCGGGTCGCCGGACGGCTTCGTGCTCGTCGCCGTGCTCGGCGGCCTGCTGATCGTGGGGGCGGTGGTGTTCGCGCTGCTGTTCGCGGTCACGCTGGAGGCGCAGGCGGCGCGCGCCGCGCAGGCGGCCGTGGTGGAGCGCGCGGCGCTGGAGGGCGCGTTGCAGCTGGCCCTCGCCGAGCTGGCGGCGCACCCCGACCCGCTGGCGGTCACGAGCCTGGGGCCCTGGGCGGCGCTCGCCGCCGACGCGCGCGTGGCGGTGCAGCCGGTGAGCGACGCCGAGGGTACCGTGGGGCTGCGCCTGGAGGCCGCGCTGCCGCCGCCGGCGCGCCGCCGGCCCGCGGTGCTGGTGGTGAGCGCCCCGCCCGGCCTGGAGCGGCTGTGGCGGCCTTGACACCTCGGCGGGCCCCTGAAACGATACGGCGTGACCTCGACCAGCCACGGCACGCGCGCGCTGCTCTGCGCGGCCCTGCTCGCGCACGACAAGCCCCTCACGCCCAAGGAGCTGAAGCCCCTGCTCGGCGTGAGCGAGGACGCCATCGACCGCGAGGTGAAGGACCTGCAGCGGGTGCTGGAGGAGGCGGGGCTGGGCATCCGCGTCGATCACGTGGCCGGCGGCTACCGGCTGGTGGTGGAGCCGGCGCTGCTGCCCGCGCTGTCGGTGCTGCTGTCGCCGCCGCCCCTGCCACCGCTGAGCCAGGCGGCCCTCGAGACGTTGGCGCTGGTGGCGTACCACCAGCCGGTCACGCGCGGCGAGCTGGAGGCGGCGCGCGGCGCCAGCTGCTCCAGCACCCTCGAGACCCTGCAGGAGCGCGAGCTGATCAAGGTGGTGGGGCAGAAGGAGGTGGTGGGACGGCCGCTGCTGTACGCCACCACCGAGAGGTTCCTCATCGAGTTCGGGCTGCGCTCGCTCGACGACCTGCCGCCGGTGGAGGCCGGCCAGCCCTCGAGCTTCCTGCGCGGCTGAGGCTAGCCCGCGCCGTCGGGCCGGCGCTCGAGCAGGTAGCGCACCGCGAGGGCGTACCCCTGCGGCCCCAGGCCCACCACGCTGCCCACGGCGGCGGCGCCCGTCAGGCTCACGTGGCGGAACGGCTCGCGCCGCAGCACGTTGCTGAGGTGCACCTCGACCACCGGCACGCGCACGGAGGCCACCGCGTCGCGCAGCGCCACGCTGGTGTGGGTGTAGCCGCCCGGGTTGAGCACCACCCCCACGAAGCCCTCGGCCTCGGCGCCGTGCAGCCAATCGATCAGCTGGCCCTCGTGGTTGCTCTGGCGGCAGGTGGCGCTGCTGCCGAGCTCACGGGCGGTCGCCTGGCACAGCGCCTCCAGGTCGGCGAGCGTGCCGCGGCCGTACACCTCGGGCTCGCGGGCGCCCAGCAGGTTGAGGTTCGGACCGTTCAGGACGAGGATCACGCGGTTACCTCCACTCTCACGCCACCACCTTCAGGAGCTCGTTCCAGGCGCGCTCGAGCTCCTGGGGCGTCAGGTCGTCGACCAGCACGGGCCGGCCCACGTCCTCGAGGAGCACGAAGCGCAGCGCGCCGCCGGCCACCTTCTTGTCGCGCGTCATGTGAGCGTACAGCGCCTCGAAGCCCACCAGCGGCAGCGGCGCGGGCACCACCCAGTCGAATAGCTCGAGCAGGAAGGGGGTGAGGTCGGCGTAGCCGCGGCGGCGCGCCAGCAGCGCGGCGTAGACCAGGCCGTAGGTCACCGCCTCGCCGTGCGGCATGCGGTGGGCGCTGGCGGTCTCGAGGGCGTGCCCCAGGGTGTGACCCAGGTTGAGGTGGGCGCGCGGGCCGGCCTCGCGCTCGTCGGCGGCCACCACGCGCGCCTTCACCGCCACCGAGCGCGCCACGGCGTCCACCAGGCGCTCGGCGGGGAGCTGCTGCGACCAGCCGGCGCGGAAGGCGTCGAGCAGCACGGGGTCGGCCAGCAGGCCGTGCTTCACCAGCTCGACGGTGCCCTGGCGGAACTCGCGGGGCGGCAGGCTGGCCAGGGCGGCCACGTCGGCGAGCACGGCGCGCGGCTGCCAGAAGGCGCCCACCAGGTTCTTGCCCTGCGGCAGGTCGAGGCCGGTCTTGCCGCCGACGCTGGCGTCGACCATCGCCAACAGCGAGGTGGGCGCCTGGTAGAGCGCCACCCCGCGCATGTAGCTGGCGGCCACGAAGCCCGCCAGGTCGCCGACCACGCCGCCGCCCAGCGCCAGCACCGCGCCGTCGCGCGGGAAGCGCGCCTCCGCCAGGCGGGTGAGGAGGTCGCCGTAGGTGGTCAGCGACTTGCTGGCCTCGCCGGGCGGCACCACCAGCGTCTCCACCTCGCGGCCCGCGGCGCGCAGCGCCGCCGCCACGGGCGCGGCGTAGCGCGGCGCCACGTTGGCGTCGGAGAGGATGGCCACGCGCTGGGCGGGCACGTGCTCCGCCACGTGCGCCAGCGTGCCCTCGCCCACCAGCACGTCGTAGGGAGGGGAGACCTCGACCGGCACGCGCCGGGGGGCGGTCCTGCCTGCCGTCATGCTTCCTGCTGCTCCTTCCACGCCACCAGCGCCGCCACGATCTCCTCGACCACGTCGGCCGAGTCGCGCCCGTCGGTCGACACGCGGATCGACGCCACCTCGTCGTAGGCCGCCTGGCGGTCGGCCATCAGCTGCCTTATGCGCTCCAGCGGGTCGCCCTGCTCCAGGAGCGGGCGGCGGTGGCGGCGCGTGCGGCGGTAGACCGTCTCGGGGCTGGCCGACAGCACCACCACCGGCCCGCGCGCCTTCAGCAGCGCACGGTTCTCGGGGCGCATGATGGTGCCGCCGCCGGTCGACACCACCACCTCGTCGAGGCGCACGCAGCGCCTCACCACCTCGGTCTCGTAGTCGCGGAACACCGACTCGCCGTAGAACTCGAACACGTCGGCGATGCGCATGCCGCTGACGCGCTCGATGACGCGGTCGGTGTCGATGAACGTGAGCTGCAGCCGGCGCGACAGCTCCCAGCCGATGCGGCTCTTGCCCGTGCCCATGAAGCCCGCCATCGCCACCCAGGTGACGACCCGTTCGGGCGGCAGGTGCCGGCGCGGGCGGGCGGGCTGCATCCTCAGTAGCTCGCGACGTGCTCGCGGTAGGCGGCCAGGTTGGCGCGCAGCTCGCGCAGGCTGTCGCCGCCGAACTTCTCCATGACGGCGTTGGCGAGCGTCAGGGCGCTCATGGCCAGCACCACGATCGAGGCGGCCGGCACGGCGGTGACGTCGGAGCGCTCGCGCGCGGCGTCGGCGGGCCGGTGCGACACCACGTCGACGGTGGGCAGCGGCCGCATCAGCGTGGCGATGGGCTTCATGGCGGCGCGCACCACCAGCTCCTCGCCGGTGGTCATGCCGCCCTCGAGCCCGCCCGAGCGGTTGCTGGCGCGCTGGTAGCGCGACGCCTCGCCGCCCACGATGGGGTCGTGCACCTCGCTGCCGGGCAGGGCCGCGGCCTGCCAGCCGTCGCCGATCTCGCACCCCTTGATGGCCGGGATGCTCATCACGGCCTGCGCCAGGCGCCCGTCGAGCTTGCGGTCCCACTGCACGTAGGAGCCGAGGCCCACCGGGACGCCGCGGAAGCGCGCCTCGACCACCCCGCCAAGGGTGTCGCCGCGCTCCTTGGCGGCGTCGATCAGGTCGACGATGCGGTCCTCGGCCTCGCGGTCGAAGGTGCGCAGCGGGCTCTCGTCGAGCTCGCCCAGGCGCTGCCAGTCCATGCCGCCGTCGCACGCCACGCCGCCCAGGCTCACGACCCGCGCGCACGCCTCCACGCCGAGCTCGGCGAGGAGCTTGAGGGCGACGGCGCCCGCCGCCACGCGGCTGGCGGTCTCGCGGGCGCTGGCGCGCTCCAGCACGTCGCGCAGGTCCTTGTGGCCGTACTTGATGCCGCCGGTGACGTCGGCGTGGCCGGGCCGCGGCTCGGTGAGGGCGCGCTTGCGCGGCTCGTTGCCGGGCGCGGGGTCCATCACCTCGAGCCAGTTCTGCCAGTCGCGGTTCACGATCTCGAGGGCCACGGGCGCGCCCGTGGTGCGGCCGGCGCGCACGCCGCCCTTGAGGACGGCGCGGTCCTGCTCGATGACCATGCGTTGCCCGCGCCCGTAGCCGCTCTGACGGCGGCGGAGCCAGGGGTCGATGTCGGAGTCGGGGGTGAGCGGCAGCCCGGCGGGCACGCCGTCGAGGATCACCGTCAGGGCCGGCCCATGCGACTCGCCGGCGGAGAGGTACCTGAGCATCTGCCAAGCCTAGCATGCGGCCTGGACGGCCCGGAGAGCCCCTCGGGCGGGGCGCGCCGGCGGCGGCGACCCGCGCCTGACGAAAGACCGCTGCCCGGCGCGGGGCCGGGCAGCGGGGCGGTGTCGCGGTGCTAGTCGCGGCTCAGTCGATGACCTGGGCCGTGACGATCAGCAGCAGGTCGGTGGTCTCGTCCTCGGAGACGGTCGACCCGAACAGCTCGCCGATGATGGGGATGGCGCCCAGCACCGGGACGCGGCGCTTGGTCATGGTGAACTGGTTCTGCATCAGCCCGCCCAGCAGCGCGGTCTGGCCCGGGGCGAGGTTGATGGTGGAGGAGACGGCGCGGGTGGAGAGGTTGAGGAAGCTCGGGTCGTTGGTGGTCGAGAGCACGTCCTCGACGCGGGCCACGATGCCGAGCGTCACGCTGCCGTCGTTGGCCACGCGCGGGGTGATCTCGAGCTGCACGCCGTAGGGGATCTCGCGCTCGATGTTCTCGGCCGAGCCGGGGATGCTGATGAAGATGGTGCCGCCCGACTGGATGGTGCCGGTCTGGTTGTCGAGCACGGTGATGTTGCCGTCGTCGACGCGGCGCGAGAGGCCCTGCGTCTCGAGGGCGTCGAGGATGGCGCCGATGTTGAAGCTCGACACGATCGACGAGGCGTCGAACACGAAGCTGAGGCCGGTGTCGAGGATGCTGGCCGCCATCTGGCCGAAGCCGCCGGTGAGGTCGAGGCCCAGGTCGTACGTGACGCTGTGCGCCACCTCCTGGATGCGCACCTGCACGTTGACCTGCTGGCGCGCCTGGTCGAGCTGCGGGATCAGCTGCGAGAGGCGGGCCTGCACGGAGGCCGAGCCGGTGACGATCAGGCTGTTGGTGCGCGGCTCGGCCACGACCGTGAAGTCCTCGAGGCGCGTGGCCTCGTCGCCGTTGCCGAGCACGCCGGTGGACTGCAGCACGTTCGCGAGGTCGCTGGCCACGGCGTTCGAGAGGAAGTAGGTGCGCTGCTCGAGCTGCACCTGCTCGGCGGCCGTGTCGAACTGGTCGAGCAGGCCGCGGACGCGGTCGTGCTCGGCGGCGGTGCCGACGACCATGATGCTCTGCACGCCCGGCAGCGCCTCCACGTCGAGGCCGCGGACCGCGCGCTGCAGGATCTCGACCACCTGGTCCGGATCGCCGTTCACGCGGTAGAAGCGCTGCTCGAGCTCGTCGCCCGCGGCCGCGACCTCGCCGCCGGCGGCCGGCGCGCGCAGTCGCGCCACGCTGGCGGGCGTGCCCACCACGACCACGTCGTTCTCCAGCAGCACGTAGTCGAGGTCGTTGAGCGTGAGCACGATGTTCCACACCTGGCGGAACGGCTTGGGGTCGCCGATGTCGTAGACGATCGTCACGGGCGGCACGTCGTCTGTGACGGCGGTGAGGCCGACCGAGCGCGCCAGCGCGTTGAGCATCACCGGCAGCGACTCGCCGCTAGCGCCGGTGCTGAACTCCACCGGAGCGTCGAAGCGTTGGTCGGCGGGCAGCGGGTCGAGCTGCCCCTGGGCGAACGCCGGCAGCGCCAGCGCCAGGAAGGTAAGGAGGGTCGCGAACCTTTTCATGATCACCGCCTGGTATCCAAGGAGAGCACCTGGGTCTGGTTGCCCAGCGAGAAGCTTGCTTCGTAGCCGCGCAGGTCCGACAGCACGATGTCGGTGTCGGGGAGCGTCTGGCCGAGGGTCACGACGAACGGCTGCTGCTGGCCGTTGGCGCGGAACACGCCCACGCTCAGCGGGCCGAGCACCTGGCCGGTGAAGCGCACGTTGTTGTCGCGCAGGTAGCGGCTGAGCGGGTCGGCGCCCACGGCCAGCGGCAGGGTGGAGGAGGCGGCGGCGCGCTGGGTGGCGTGCCCCGGCCCGATGACGTCGGGGGAGGCCGTCGCCTCGGGCGCCGGCGCGCCGCGGCCGGCGAAGGGCAGCTCGGCGGCGCTCTCCTCGCTGGGCACCACCACGGCGGCCACGGCGCCGAGGTCGGCGGGGCCGGCGGCGGCGCGCTCCTGCCCGCGCACGTCGCGCAGGATGTCGGGCACGGCGGTGAGGGTGCCGCTGGGGAGCGGGCGCGGCAGCTCGGCGGCGCGGCTGGGCGCGGGCGCCAGGGCGCGCGGTGCCGGGGCGGCCACGGGCGTGCGGGTGGCGGTGGCGGTGGGGGTGCTGGCCGGAGCGGTCGGCTCGGGCTGGCCCTCGACCACCACCACCTGCGGCTCCTGCGCCGCGGGCGGCTGCTGGGCGACGGGCGCCGCGGGCGGCGCCTGCACCAGCACGGGCGAGAACGGGTTGACGTTGGCGCGCGCGGCGCGCACGGCGCGGCCGGTGTCGGCCTCGGCTTCGGCGGGCTCCTCGACGCCGACGAGCGGCGGCTCGGTGACGAGGAACGGCAGCTCCTCGACCACCAGGTCGCGCGCGACCACGGCGGGCGGCGTGACGACCACGGGCGCGGCGCCGGGCGCGGTGGCGTCGGCGGTGCCGGCGGCGTCGGCCGGCTGCCCCTGGCCCTCGGCCATGGGGGCCGTGGTGCCGGTGGCGTCGTCGGGGGCGACCACCGTGGGGGCCCCGGCGTCGGCGGGAGCGCCGTTAGCGCCGGTAAGCGGGGCGGGGCCACCGTCGATGGGCCGGGGCGTGGCGGGCGCCGGGGCGTCCACGGCCGGCGGGTTCTGCATGAAGTAGTTGACCCAGAAGAACCCTGCGGCGGCCAGCAGCAGCACGGCGATGAGGATGCGAGCGGTTCGCGAAAGGGCCATCTCTTACTGCTCCCCTGGGTCGCTACCGGTGTAGACGTACACGGTGAACCCGAAGTCGGAGTTGATCAGCGGGTCGGCGGAGGTGTTGTCGTCGAGGTTGAGGCCGACGCGCTGGATCTTGGCGAACCGTTGCATCTCCTCGAGCCGCCCCAGGAACGCCATCGTCTGCTGGAACGTGCCCTGCAGGCCGATCTGGAAGCCGATGGGGCGCACGTCCTGGATGCTCTCCGAGGCCGAGCCCTGGCTGAAGCCGTTCACGAGCATGTCGGAGTCGATGGCCGACACGCGCAGGGCGTCGATGAGGCCCGCCACGTCGCTCTCGCGCGGGAGCTGCGCCAGGAAGTCGAGCCGGTCCTGCTCGAGCTGCGCGACCGCCAGCCGCAGGTCGGGGAGGTTGCGCCTCGCGTCCTCGCCGCGGCGGATGTCGACGTCGAGGCGCGCGATGTCGCTCTCGAGCGTGCTGATCCGCTCCTGGGTCGGCTGGTACATGTAGAAGAACCAGAGCACGGCCAGCAGCAGCGACAGCACGATCATGATGATGGCGATGTCGCGCTGGCGGAGCCGGCGCAGGTCGAAGCCGCGGCTGGTCATCGCTCACCGCCTTCCACGGCGCCGACGGTGAGCGAGTAGGTGAACACGTCCTGGTCGCTCTGGCGCTGGGCGTTCTGGAACAGCACGCCGTAGGCGTCGGAGTTCTCGAGCGCGCGCACGAAGGCGGCGAGCACCTCCATGTCGGTCACCGAGCCCGACACCTGCATCTCGGCGACCACCGGGCGGCCCTCGTAGCGGTTCGGGTCGGCGCGCGGCGGCACCACGCTCTGCATCGACAGCGAGCTGAAGTCGATGACGGGCGCGCCGTCGCCGACCGGCAGGGTCTCGAGCAGGCCGGCGATCTCGCTGGTCCACATCACGCGGTTCTCGCGCACCGAGCGCGCCACGGCGATCAGCTGGTTCAGTTGCTGCTGGCGCGAGAGCAGGTCGCGCTGCTCGCGGAGGAACGGCTGCAGCAGGGCCAGCTGGTCCTCGCGGGCGAGCTTCTCGCGCTGCAGGTTGGCGGCCGTGGCGTTGGCGAAGTACTGCATGGTGCCGGCCACCGCCAGCACGAGCAGCGGGAAGAGCACGGCCAGCAGGCGCCAGTAGCCCGGCTCGCGGACGCGGCGGAGGTTCTTGGGGAGCAGGTTGATGTTAATCAACGCCGGCCACCCCCCTGAGCGCCAGGCCGAGCGGCACCGCGAACTCGGGGCCGATGCGCTTCAGGTACTGCATGTCGAAGCGGTTCTCGTCGACCAGCACGCTGAGCCACGGGTCGCCCATCTCGACCTTGAAGCCGAGGGCGTCGCCGACGGCCTCGGGCAGCCCGCGCAGCTTGGCGCCGCCGCCCGTGACGAGCATGCGGCTGATCAGCGCGTCGCCGGACTGCACGCGGAAGAACTCGAGCGAGCGGCGGATCTCGGTGGTGAGCTCCACCAGCACCGGCCGCAGGGCGTCGTAGACGCGCGAGGGGGAGAACTGCTCGCGCTTGGCGTCGAAGTTGAGCAGGTCCTCCTCGTCCTCGGTGGGCACCGTGGCGGTGCCGTACTCGAGCTTCACCTCCTCGGCCGAGTCGAAGTCGAGGCCGAAGGCGCGCTGGATGGCGGCGGTGAAGTCGTCGCCGGAGACGTTGATGTTGCGGTTCATCAGCACGCGCTGCCCGCGCACCAGCGTGACGGTCGAGGAGCTGGCGGCGATCTCGAGCACCACGCCCACCTCGTTCGCCTCGGTGAAGTTCTCGGAGGCGAGGGTGGTCTTGGTGAGGTGCTCGCCCAGCAGCGAACCGCGCAGGGCCCGCAGGAGCGCGAACGGGCGCACGTCGATCACGTGCGGCTCCAGGCCCGCCTGCTTGAGGTACTCGACCTGCTGCGACACCTCGTCGAGGCGCGCGGCGGCGATCACCACCTCGAGCTGGCCGCCCTCTTCGACGTCCTCGGGGTTGTCGAGCACGAAGTAGTCGAGCACCACCTCGTCGATGGGGAAGGGGATGTACCGCTCCGCTTCCCAGCGGATCGCCTCGTCGAGCTCGGCGATGGTCATGTGGGGGACGTGGATGTTGCGGGTGATCGCTTGCCGGTTGCTCACCGCCGTGACGGTGAAGCGTCGCTGTATCCCTGCGTCGTCGAACAGAGCCTTGATCTCCTCGACGAGCGCCTCCGGGTCGGTGACCTCGTCCTCGTTGACGATGCCTGGAGGCATGGGCCGCACCGCCAGCGCCCCCAAGGTCGGCGGGTTGCCGGCGCGAAGTTCCACCACCTTCAGCGCGCTGGTCCCGACCTCGAGGCCCACCGCCTCGATCTTGGGACTTAGCAAGCGAGACAGCCGCTCGCGCAATGAGGCCATAGCTCCTCCTCCATGTAAATCAGGCGGAGTCTAGCACGGTGCACTTTCGGCCCCGCGTGAAAAATTCCAAGCTTCGTGGCGGATTTTCGCGGTCGGTATGGGAAATATCACGTTCTGGACGCTGACCGCCATGAGCGGTTCGTGAGGCCAGGATGATAGACGCGGGTAGCCCCTCATGCGCGCGGCGCGCCGGCGCGGCCTCAGCCGCCCGGGTTGCCGCGCGCCAGGTCGTTGAAGCGGACGTGGGCGTTGTGGAACTGCAGCTCCACGGTGCCGGTGGGCCCGTTGCGCTGCTTGCCGATGATGATCTCGGCGATGCCGTGCTTCTCGCTGTGCGGGTCGTAGTACTCGTCGCGGTAGATGAAGGTGACGAGGTCGGCGTCCTGCTCGATGGCGCCCGATTCGCGCAGGTCGGAGAGCATCGGCCGCTTGTTGGGCCGCGACTCGACGGCGCGCGACAGCTGCGACAGCACCAGCACCGGCACGTCGAGCTCGCGCGCCAGCGCCTTTAGGCCGCGCGAGATCGAGGAGATCTCCTGCTGGCGGTTCTCGGTCTGGCTGCGGGTGCTGCCCGACATCAGCTGCAGGTAGTCGATGATCAGCAGGTCGAGGCCGTGCTCGGCCATCAGGCGCCGCGCGCGCGAGCGCAGCTCCATGACGGTCATGTTGGCGTGGTCGTCGATGAACACCTTGGCCTCGGACATGCGCCCGGCGGTGTCGGCGAGGCGCTGGAAGTCGCGCTCGGAGAGCTGGCCCGAGCGCACGCGGCTCATGTCGACGCGCGCCTCGGAGCAGAGCATGCGCGTGACGAGCTGCACGGCCGACATCTCGAGGGAGAAGATGCCCACCGACGCCTTCTCGCGCAGCGCGGCGTTGAGGCCGATGGTGAGCGCGAACGCCGTCTTGCCCATCGAGGGGCGCGCCGCCAGCACGTTGAGGCTGGAGGGCTGCAGGCCGCCGGTCATGCCGTCGAGCTCGGTGAAGCCCATGCGTAGCCCCGACACCGGGTTGGGGTTGGCGAAGCGCTCGTTGATCTCGGCGAAGGTCTCGGTGACCAGCGTGCTCATACCTTCGAAGCCGGTCTTGCGCTTGCGGGTGGTGAGGTCGAAGATCGCCTTCTCGGCCTCGTCGAGGACCTCCTCGAGCGGCGCCGCCTGGTCGAACGCCGCCTGCATGATGCGCCCGCCCGCGCCGATCAGGTCGCGCAGCGTGGCCTTCTCGGTGACGATGCGCGCGTAGCTCTCGGCGTAGGCGGCCGTGGGCACGCTGTCGGCGAGGCCGATCAGGTAGGCCACGCTGCCCACCGACTCGAGGTCGCCGGTCTGGCGCAGCTCCTCGGTGAGCGTGACCAGGTCGATGGGCTCGCCCCGCCGGTGCAGCCGCTCCATGCCCCGGAAGATCTTGCGGTGCGCTTCCTTGTAGAACTGCTCGGCGCTGAGGGAGCCCTCGAGCTGGGCGTACACCTCGTTGTCGAGCATGATGCTGCCGAGGACGCTCTGCTCGGCCTCGAGGTTGTGCGGCGGCGTGCGGCTCTCCACGCGCCCATGCTACACCGACGCGCGCGCCGCCTCCGAGGTCCGAGCGCGAACGTGGGACGGGCGCCGGGCGAAGTTAGAATGGCCGACGCATGGAACCCCTCGCGCTCTGGGCGCTACCCCTGTCGCTCGCCTACCTGATCGGCTCCCTCCCGCTCGGGGCCTGGTTGGTGCAGGCCGCCTCGGGCTTCGACCCGCGCGACGTGAACCCGCACCTGCTCGGCGTCGAGAACGTCTACAAGCTGGTGGGGCCGGGCGTGGCCGTCACCTCGTTCGTGCTCGACATCCTCAAGGGCCTCACCGCGGTGATGGTGGGGGCGCTCGCGGGCGTGTGGGGCGCGGGGCTCACGCCGCTGGCGCTCGACCCGCTGCTGGGCCTGCGCTTCACGCTGCCGGGCGCGTCCGGCGGGCTGCTCGGCTGGGCGGCGAGCGCCCCCGCGGCGCTCGGGGTGGCGGGGGGCGCGGCCTTCTTCGGCGTGCTGCTCGGGCACCTGCACCCGCTGCCGTTCAAGCGCCTGGCCGCCGTGCCGCGCGGCCGCGGCAACGGCGTGGTGGTGGGCGCGCTGGCGGCGCTGTTCGCCCTCGGCGCGGTGCCGTTCTGGCTCGCCGCCCTCGGCATCGCCGTCTACGCCGCGCTGCTGGCGCTCACCGGCTACGTGGCGCTGGCCAGCGTGGCGGGCATCGCCGCCCTGGCCGTCACCGCCGTGGTGGCCGCCGTCGGCGGCGCGGTGGCGGGCGGCCTCGCCGGGGCGCTGGTGGCCGCCGCCCTGCTGCTGGCGTGGCGCCACATGGGCGCGCTGGCGCGCATCCGCGACGGCACCGAGGCGCGCCTGGGGGCGCCGCCGCCCGTGCGCGGCCTCGACCCCAACACCGTGCTGTGCGCCTTCATGGTGCACCCCATGACCTACGACGACGTGTGGCAGCCGCGCTCGAGCCGCTGGCTGCGCTGGGTGGTCGAGCGCCTCGTGCGCCCGGGCATCGTGCCCGAGCGCTGGCTCAAGCGCCTGTTCCTGAACATGCGCCCGCAGTTCCACGGCGTGATCGAGGGCATCGAGCTGGCCGACGGGCGCAAGATGCGCGTGCTGCTGATCTCGGCGCCCCTGATGCCCGACCAGTTCCGCTCGCACCCCGATGACGCCCTGCGCCTCGCCATCCAGGGCGCGCGCTTCGCCCGTCGCCTCGGCGCCGAGGTCGTCGGCCTGGGCGCCTTCTGGTCCACCGTCGGCGAGAAGGGCCGCGTGGTGCAGGAGGCCGTGCCCGACATCGTGGTCACCAACGGCGGCGCCTACACGGCCGCCACCGTGCGGGCGGCGGTGCCGGGGCTGCTGCGGCGCTTCAAGACCCAGGGCGGCAACCTGCGCGACGCGAGCGCCGCCGTGGTGGGCGCCAACGGCGTGGTGGCCTTCGGGGTGGCGCGCATGATCGCCGGCGAGGTCGGCGAGCTGATCCTGGTGGGCCGTGACCGCGAGCGGCTCAACCGCTCGGCCGAGACGCTGCGGCGCAAGCACCCGCGCACCCGCATCCTCGCCACCACCGATATCGACGCCGTGGCCGGCGCCGACCTCATCTTCACCGCCACCTCCGACCCCGACCCGGTGATCTTCGCGCACCAGGTGAAGCCCGGCGCCTGGGTCTACGACCTGGGGCGCCCCGTCGACGTCGACGAGTCGGTGCTCGACGTTCCGGGCGTGGAGCTGGTGCCCGGCGGGGTGGTGCGCCCGCCCGGCACGCTGCGCAGCCGCATCGACCTGCGCTTCGGCGACGGCAACGTGCCCGCCTGCCTGGCCGAGACGATGATCCTCACCGCCACCGGCGCCTACGAGCGCAAGAGCATCGGCAACGGCACGCGCTCCGCCGACATCGAGTTCTACCTGCTGGAGGGCGAGCGCCTCGGCTTCGAGATCGTCACGCGCGACGCGCGCGTCGTCGACACCCGCGTCAAGGTCTGAGTCAGGCGCGCATGCGCGCGTGGAAGAGGTGTTCCTGAGATGAAAGCGTTCCGCGTCCAGGGGGTGGGCGGCGAGTCGCCCGAGGCGGCCCAGCTATGGGAGCTCGGCTGCCTGGGGCTGGTCGAGGAGGAGGGGGCGATCGTCGCCTACTTCGACTCCGAGCGCGAGCTGCCCCTCGAGGGCGCCTGGGAGACGCTGCCCGAGCGTGACTACGTGGCCGAGTACCAGGCCGGCCTGGGGCCCGTGCGGGTGGGGCGGCTCGTGGTGGCGCCCAGCCACCGCGCCGTCGAGGTCACCGACGGCGACGTGGTGGTGTGGCTCGACCCCGGCTCCGCCTTCGGCACCGGCCACCACGAGACCACGCGCATGGCGCTCGCGTCGCTCACGCGCCTCGACCTGAGCGGGAGGACGGTGCTCGACGTGGGCGCCGGCACCGGGCTGCTGGCCATCGCCGCCGAGCGCCTGGGGGCGTGGCGCGCCTACGGTGTCGACGTCGACGCCGCCACCGTGCCGGTGGCGCGCGAGAACGCCCGCCGCAACCTCTCGAGCGCGCGCTTCGCGCTGGGCAGCCTCGACCTGCCGACGCTGCCGGGGCGCTTCGACGTGGTGGTGGCCAACCTCTACGCCGAGCTGCACGCCCAGCTGCTCCCGGCGTACGCGGCGCGCCTGCTGCCCGGCGGGCGCCTGGCCATCACGGGCATCCTCACGCGCCTGAAGGGCCTGGTGCTCGACGCTGTGCCGGCGCAGCTCGAGGTGGTGCACGCCGAGGAGGACGGCGAGTGGACGCTGCTCGAGCTCGTCCGCCGGCCGTGAGGCGACGCGTCCACCGCGTGCTGGTGCCGCGGCTGGAGGGCGGCAGCGTGGCGCTGCGCGGCCCCGAGGCCCACCACCTGCGCGACGTGCTGCGCGTGAAGCCCGGCGCGGTCGTGGAGGCGTTCGACGGCGCCGGCCGCGTGGCGCCGGGCCAGGTGGCCGCCGTGGACCGCGACGGCGTGACGCTCGCGCTCGAGGAGCCGCGCGCCAGCGCCGTCGAGGCGGGGCTCGCCGTCACGGTAGCGGTGGCGCTCCTCAAGGGCGACAAGCTCAGCGACGTGGTGCGCCAGGGCACCGAGCTCGGGGCGCGGCGCTTCCAGCTGCTGGTCACGCGCCACGCCGACGCCACCTCGCTGTCGCCGGCGCGCCTGCAGCGCCTCAGGCGCGTGGCCGAGGAGGCGGCGCGCCAGTCGGGGCGCGCTATCGTGCCCGACGTGACCGAGCCCCTGCCCCTCGCGGAGCTGACCTGGGAGGGCGGCGCCATCGTCGCCGAGCCCGAGGCCGACGGCACGCTGGCGGCGCTCCTCGCCGAGGGCGCCTGGCGCGCCGGGCCGCTCACCACCGTCACCGGCCCCGAGGGCGGCTTCGCGCCGGACGAGGTGGAGGCGCTGGTGGCACGCGGCGCGCGCGCCGTGCGCTTCGGGCCGCGCGTGCTGCGCGCCGAGACGGCGCCGGTGGCGCTGGCCGCGGCGCTGCTGCTCAGCGCGGAGGCGTGAGCGTGCGTCCGCGGCTGCTGGCGGGGCTGGCGCTAGCGCTGCTGCTGGTGGCCTGCCGCCCGCTCTACGTGCCGCCCGTGCCCGAGCCCCCGCCGTTCGAGCCCGGCAGCCGCGTGGCCGCGTTCGACGCCGGTCTGGAAGCCGGGCGCCCGCGCCTCGAGGTCGAGCTGGCCGACGTGACCGAGGCCGGCTGGCTGGCGGTGCAGTGGCTGGCGCCCAACGGCCGCGAGGCCGCGTCGGGGTCGGTGTGGGTGGAGCCGGAGGCGCCGCGGGCGCTGTTCGTGCTGCCCGCCGACGTGGAGGCGGTGGCGGGGGAGTGGCGCGCGGTGGTGTCGCTGCACGGGCGCCTTCTGCGGCAGTTCACCTTCGTGATCGAACCGGGCTGAGCCCCGCCGCCAGGGCAGGGTAGGGGGGCCCTCGCGGTCGCCCTCGGGTCCTCGTTCAAGGCTGCGAGGCTAGCCTTGAACGAGGACCCGAGCGGTATCGATGCGACCAGCCAACGACGGTCGGCGCCATGGCAGGCCACGGGGCCGGTCGTAGGCTCGATCGCTGGGCCACCGCATGCGAACGGCCGGCGTCCGCGGAAGGACGCCGGCCGTTCTCGTCGTCGGCTCGCAGGTGGCCGCCCCGTGAGGCGGCCACCGGGGTCACCGGGTGAGGCTCAGGTGCGCGCCCCGGCGCGCTTGGTGGCGCGGCGCCGCTCCTCGTAGCTCCGCAGCCAGTCGCGGCCCCACACCATGAGGGGCACGAGCAGGAAGAGGCTCGAGAAGGTGCCGATGAAGATGCCCACCATCAGCGTGACGCTGAAGCCGCGCAGCACGCTGCCGCCGAAGAACAGCAGCGCCAGCACCGGCAGCAGCGTGGTGCCCGAGGTGACCACCGTGCGGGTGAGCACCTGGTTCACCGAAGCGTTGACGATCTCGCGGTAGCTCATGCCGCGGAGGTTCTTGACGTTCTCGCGCACGCGGTCCGAGATGATGATCGAGTCGTTGAGCGAGTAGCCGACCACGAACAGCAGCGCCGCCAGCACCGGGATGCTGAACTCGATGCCGAACAGCGCCTGGACGCCGAGCGTGATGGCGACGTCGTGGGCGGTGGCCAGCACCACCAGCACCGCCACCAGCCAGTTGGGCCAGAAGCGGATGGCGACGTACACCAGGATCAGCAGCAGCGACACGACCACCGACAGCACCGCGCCGCGGCGCAGGTCGGCGCCCACGGAGGGGCCCACGAACTCGGCCGACTGCAGCTCGGCGCCGGTGGCCTCGGAGAGCGCTAGCGCGAACTCCTCGGTGGCGCGGGTGTCCTGCTCGGGCAGGCCCACGCGCACCGACATCAGGTTGCGCCCGCCCTCGATCTGCACGATGGCCGCGGAGGCGGCGTCGACGCCCTCGACGTCCAGCTCGGCGATGGCCGCGCGCAGCGCCTGCGGGGTCGTGTCCTCGGGCAGGTCGAGGAGGATGTTGCTGCCGCCCGTGAAGTCGGTGGACATGTCCATGCCCGCCACGTTCACGTACACGAGCGAGCCCACCGCCAGCAGCACCGTGACGATGACCACGGGCGCGGCGTTGCGCACGAAGTCGAGGCCCTTGATGGCGCGGCCGATCCACATGTAGCTCTTCTGGTTACGCAGGGTGAGCAGGTCGAGGATCCACGGCACGACCACGAGGTTCACGAACATCGACGCCAGCAGGCCGATGGCCAGGGTGATGGCGAAGCCGCGCACGGCGCCGGTGGTGTACTGGTAGAGCGCGCCGGCCGCCAGCAGCGAGGTGATGTTGGCGTCGACGATGGCCGAGACCGAGAAGCCGAAGCCGCGCTTCATGGCCACGCGCAGGCTCTTGCCGTCGCGCAGCTCCTCGCGGATGCGCTCGAACGAGATGACGTTGCCGTCGACGGCGGCGCCGATGGTGAGCACCAGGCCCGCCAGGCCCGGCAGCGTGAGCGCGGCGCCCAGGGCGGCCAGCACCCCGAAGATGAACAGCATGGCCAGCAGCACGCCGAAGGCGAGCACGCCGCCGAATAGCGGGCCGTAGTAGGCCACCACGGCCACGATCACGGCCGCGCCGCCGATGATGGCGGCCAGCGTGCCCTTGTTGATCGAGTCCTGACCTAGGGTGGGGCCGATCGAGCGCACCTCGTCGACGCGCAGGCTGATCGGCAGGCTGCCCGAGCGCAGCACGACGGCCACGTCGGTGGCCTCCTCCAGCGAGCCCACGCCGGTGATCTGCCCGCTGTCGGAGATGCGCGACTGCAGCGTGGGGGCGGTGACGATCACGTCGTCGAGCACGATGGCCATGCGCCGGCCCACGTTGGTGCCGGTGAAGTTGCCGAACGCCTGCTGGTCGCCGGGGCGGATCTCGAACACCACCACCGGGCCGGCTGGCTGCCCCGGCACCTGCTGGAACTGGGCGCTGGCGGTGGAGATGATCTCGCCGGTGAAGGCCGGCGCCTCGAGGTCGTCGAGCGTGAGGAACTCGTCGGCGATGGCGTTGGCCTGCGGCCGGACGAGGCGGAACTCGAGCACCGCCTGTTGGCCGATGAGGTCGAGGGCGCGCTGCTGGTCCTCGGCGGTGAGGCCGGGCAGCTCGACGACGATCTTGTCGTTGCCGGCCGTCTGGATGAGCGGCTCGGAGACGCCGAACTGGTTGACGCGGTTCTCGACGATGTTGCGCGCGGTGTTGAGGTCCTCGGCGCTCGGGTTGGGCGTCTCGGACACCAGCGTGACGCGGAGGCCGCCTTGCAGGTCGAGGCCCAGCTTGATGGCCGGGTCGGGGCTCCAGGGCTGCCAGAGGTAGAGGACCGAGGCGATGGTCATGCCTAGGACGAGTAGGCCGGTGAGGGTGCGACTGTTCATGTGACTCCAGGGACGCGGACCGCTGCACGGTCCGACGGGGTGCGAGGCTGCCGGGCCCGTCTGGGCCCGCTACCGACTGCGGTTGGCTGCGGGGGACCGGCCCGGGCTCAGCCGCCGTCGAGCAGGCGGCGCCCCAGCAGCGCCAGGCGCACGCCCGGCTCCGGGGGCGGGGCGCGCTGCGCCGCCCCCGCGTGCCACGCCTCGGGCCGCGGGGTGGCCGCGACCGGGTCGGTGGGCAGCGCCAGGCGCGAGGCCACCGAGGCCGACGAGAGCGCCGGCACCCGGACGGCCGCCTCCACCACGAAGGTGGGGCGGGCCGCCATGCCGGCCGTCCCCTCGCCGTCCAGCGCCGCGCGTTCGGCCAGCGCCGCCAGCGAGGAGAGGGGGAGCGGCAGCAGCGCCAGGAGCGCCGCCAGCGCCAGGCGCCTCAGCCGGGTCACACCACCGGCACCTCGACCAGCTCGTAGGCCTCGATGATGTCGCCTTCCTGCACGTTGTCGTAGTTCTGCAGGTTGATCCCGCACTCGTAGCCGGTGCCGACCTCGCGGACGTCGTCCTTGAAGCGGCGCAGGCCCGCGATGGATCCCTTGTAGACCTCGCGGTCGCCGCGGATGACGCGCGCCTTGGCGCCACGGCGCATGACGCCGTCGATGACGTAGGAGCCGGCGATGTTGCCCGAGCGCGGCACGTGGATGACCTGGCGCACCTCGGCGCGGCCCAGGGCGCGCTCCTCGTACTCGGGCTCGATCTGACCGCGGATCATGCGCTGCACGTCCTCGACCAGGTCGTAGATGACGCGGTAGCTCTTGAGCGAGATGCCCTGGCGCTCGGCCGACTTGATCACGCTGCCGGGCGCGTTGACGCCGAAGGCCATCACCGAGGCGTCGGCGGTGGAGGCGAGCAGCAGGTCGGACTCGGTGGGGGCGCCCACCTCGGCGAGCATGATCTCGATCTCGACCTCGTCGGTGCTCTGCGCCTCCTTCTCGAGCACGCCCTTGATGGCCTCGAGCGAGCCCTGGGTGTCGGCGCGGAGCAGCAGGTTGATGGTCTTGGTCTTGGGCTTGCCGAACAGGTCGGCGAGCGTCACGCCCTTGCGGCCGATGACCTCGCGCTCGCTCTCCTCGCGCTCCTCGCGCCGCCGGGTGGTGATGGCCTTGGCGGTGGCCTCGTCGGCCACGGCCTCGACCAGGTCGCCGGCCTGCGGCTGCTGCGAGAAGCCCAGCACCTGCACGGGCACGCTGGGGCCGGCGGCGTCGATGGCCTTGCCGGTGTGGTCGGTCAGGCGCCGCACCTTGGCCCACGCCTCGCCCGACACGATGTAGTCGGCGACCTTGAGCTCGCCCTCCTGCACCAGCACGGTGGCCAGCACGCCGGCGCGCTTGTCGAGCACCGACTCGATGACGATGCCCTTGGCGGGGCCGGTCGCCGGGGCGCGGAGCTCCTCGAGCTCGGCCACCAGCGTGAGCATCTCGAGCAGGTCGTCGATGCCCTGGCCGGTCTTGGCGGAGAGCTCGACGGTGATGGTGTCGCCGCCGTAGTCCTCGGCGATGAGGCCGGCCTGCATCAGGTCCTGCTTGACCTTGTCGGGGTTGGCCTGCGGCAGGTCGACCTTGTTGATCGCCACCACGATGGGGACGCCGGCCGCCTTGGCGTGGGCGATCGCCTCGCGCGTCTGGGGCATCACCGAGTCGTCGGCGGCCACCACGATGACCGCGATGTCGGTGGCGTTGGCGCCGCGCTGGCGGATGGTGGTGAACGCCTCGTGGCCCGGGGTGTCGAGGAAGGTGACGATCCCCGAGGGGGTCTCGGCCTGGTAGGCGCCGATGTGCTGGGTGATGCCGCCCGCCTCGCGCTCGGCGACGCGCGTCTTGCGGATGGCGTCGAGCAGGCTGGTCTTGCCGTGGTCGACGTGGCCCATCACGGTGACGACCGGCGGGCGCGGCGGCGCCTCGGTCGCGGGCTCCGCCGGAGCCGCCTCGGCGGGCGCCTCCGCGGTGGCGGCCTTCGCGGCGG
>Ga0123332_1001231_pt1 | contig 25251 bp, 19 predicted proteins | sample BioC12SIPDNA_4_FD_89958 | JGI IMG/M metagenome (GOLD analysis project Ga0123332, IMG submission 89958) | Anaerobic biogas reactor microbial communites from Washington, USA - Biogas_R2_A C12 SIP DNA | ecosystem: Engineered > Bioreactor > Anaerobic > Unclassified | place: Washington, USA... | reverse complement strand
TCAGCTTCGACGTTCTGAAAACCCGCTTCCGCGAGATGGCGTTTTTGAACAAGGGCATACGGATCACCTTGCGCGACGAGCGGACCGAACCGGTCAACGAGCGCGTGTACCACTACGAGGGCGGCATCGTGTCGTTCGTCGAGTACTTAAACCAGCACAAGACGCCGCTCTCGAAGAAGCCGATCTACATCGAGGGCGTCCGGAACGGCTCGACCGTCGAGGTCGCGCTGCAGTGGAACGACGGCTACAACGAGAGCACGTTCTCGTTCGCGAACAACATACACACGCCCGAGGGCGGCACGCACCTGATGGGCTTTCGGACGGCGCTCACGCGCGTCATCAACGACTACGGCCGCAAGAACGGCATCCTGAAGCCGAGCGACCAGAACCTGACCGGCGAGGACGTGCGCGAGGGGCTGACGGCGATCGTGTCCGTGAAGCTCGTCGAGCCGCAGTTCGAGGGCCAGACGAAGTCGAAGCTCGGAAACAGCGAGATGCGCACGCTCGTGGATTCGATGGTCGCCGAGAAGCTCGCGACGCACTTCGAGGAGCACCCCGCCGAGGCGCGCGCGGTGCTCGACAAGTGCCTGCAGGCGTCCCGCGCGCGCGAGGCGGCGCGCAAGGCGCGCGACCTGACCCGGCGCAAGACCGCGCTCGAGTCCGCGGCGCTGCCCGGAAAGCTCGCCGACTGCTCCGAGCGCGACCCGGCGAAGTGCGAGATATTCCTGGTCGAGGGCGACTCCGCCGGAGGTTCCGCGAAGTCCGGCCGCGACCGGCACTTTCAGGCGATATTGCCGCTTCGCGGAAAGATTCTGAACGTCGAAAAGACCAGGATGGACAGGGTGCTCGCAAACGCCGAGATCAAGGCGATGATCACTGCGTTCGGCGGCGGCTTCGGGCAGGACTTCGACCCAGCGAAATTGCGCTACCACCGCATCGTCTGCATGACGGACGCCGACGTCGACGGGAGCCACATACGCATATTGCTGCTCACGTTCTTCTACCGGCACATGCCGAAGTTGATCGAGGATGGCTACGTCTACATCGCGCGCCCGCCGCTTTACAAGGTCAGCCGCGGAAAGTCCGAGAAATACGTCTACACGGACGAGGAGCTGCAGAAATTGCTCGACGAGATGGGCCGCGACGCGAAGCCCTCGATACAGCGGTACAAGGGCCTGGGCGAGATGAACCCCGAGCAGCTCTGGGAGACGACGATGAACCCCGAGACGCGCAGCATGTACCGCGTCGAGATGAAGGACGCGATCGCCGCCGACGAGATGTTCACGCTGCTCATGGGCGATCAGGTCGAGCCCCGGCGCGAGTTCATCGAGCAAAACTGCAAGCTCGTCGCGGACCTTGACATTTAAAGGAGGCGCGGGATATGTCTGAGGAACTGAACATCGGCAATCTCACGCCGATCGACATCGAGGAAGATTTAAAGCGGTCGTTCATGTCCTACGCGATGGCCGTCATCGTCAGCCGCGCGCTGCCGGACGTCCGGGACGGCCTGAAGCCCGTGCACAGGCGCATCCTCTACTCCATGATGGAACTCGGCGTGACGCCGGACAAGCCGTTTCGGAAGTCCGCGCGCATCGTCGGCGACTGCATGGGAAAATACCACCCGCACGGCGACAGCTCCGTCTACGACGCGATGGTGCGTTTGGCGCAGGACTTCTCGACGCGCGGGCTGCTCGTCGAGGGGCAGGGCAACTTCGGCTCCGTCGACGGCGACGGCGCGGCCGCGATGCGATACACCGAGGCCCGGCTTTCGAAGCTCTCGATGGAGATGATCCGCGACCTCGACAAGGAGACCGTCGACTTCTACCCGAACTTCGACGAGACGCTGATGCAGCCGGAGGTGCTGCCGTCCCGCTTCCCGAACCTGCTGGTGAACGGCTCCTCCGGCATCGCGGTCGGCATGGCGACGAACATACCGCCTCATAATCTCGGCGAGGTGATCGACGGCGTCGTCCACATGATCGACCACCCGGACTGCTCGATCGACGAATTGATGCAGTTTGTCAAGGGGCCGGACTTCCCGACCGGCGGCGTGACCCTCGGCCGGCGCGGCATCTACGACGCGTACCACGAGGGCCGCGGCCGCATCGTCGTGCGCGCGAAGAGCGAGATCGAGGAGATGGCCGGCAACCGCCAGCGCATCGTCGTGACGGAAATCCCCTACATGGTCAACAAGGCGCGGCTGATCGAGAAGATCGCGGAACTCGTGCACGAGAAGCGCGTCGACGGCATCTCCGACATACGCGACGAGAGCGATCGCAGCGGCATGCGCATCGTGATCGAATTGAAGCGCGACGTGAACGCGAACGTCGTATTGAATTACCTGTACAAGCACACGCAGCTGCAGGACACGTTCGGCGCGATCATGCTTGCGCTGGTCGACGGCGAGCCGAAGATACTGTCCTTGAAGCAGGCGATCTTCCACTACCTCAAGCATCAGGAGGACGTCATCCGCCGCCGCACGCGCTACGAGCTCGACAAGGCCGAGGCGCGCAGCCACATCCTGGAGGGCCTGCTGATCGCGCTCGACCACATCGACGAGGTCATCGCTCTTCTGCGCGCGTCCCGGACGATCCCCGAGGCGAAGGCCGGGCTGACGGAGAAGTTCGGGCTGTCGGAAAAGCAGGCGCAGGCGATACTCGACATGCGGCTCGCGCGGCTGACCGGCCTCGAGCGCGAGAGGGTCGAGGAGGAGTTCGCAGAGCTGCAAAAATTGATCGCCTACTACCGGCAGGTGCTCGAGAGCGAGCGCATGGTGCTCGACATCGTAAAGTCCGAAATCCTCGAGATTCGGCAGCGTTTCTCCGACGGCCGCAGGACCGAGATTTCGGCGCTCGACGGCGAGATCGACATGCTCGATCTGATCCAGGAGGAGGACATGGTGATCACGCTGACGCACTACGGCTACGTCAAGCGCCTGCCGAAGGCGACCTACCGCGCGCAGCGGCGCGGCGGCAAGGGGATCATCGGCACCGCCACGCGCGAGGAGGACTTCGTCGAGCAGCTCTACGTCACCTCGACGCACGACCCGATCATGTTCTTTACAAACCGCGGCCGCGCGTACCAGCTGAACTGCTACGAGATTCCCGAGGCCGGGCGCACCGCGCGCGGCACGGCGATCGTGAACCTGTTGCAGCTCGAGGGCGGCGAGAAGGTGCAGGCGATGCTGCCGGTGCCCGCCGAGAAGGTCGCGGGGCACTACCTGATCATGGCGACCCGGAAGGGCACCATCAAGCGCACCGAGCTCTCGGAGTTTGTGAACCTTAGGCGCTCGGGATTGATCGCAATTGTTTTGCGCGAAGATGATGATCTCATCGGCGTCGCGCTGACCGACGGAACCCGCGACGTGCTGCTGGGCACCCGGCGCGGCATGGCGATTCGCTTCGAGGAGACCGACATGCGCCCGATCGGGCGCGCCGCGATGGGCGTCAAGTCGATCGAATTGGACGAGGACGACGAGGTCGTCGCGATGTCGATCGTCGAGGTCGGCGCGCAGGTGCTCTCGATCACCGAGCTCGGCTACGGCAAGCGCACCGAGATCGAGGAATACCGCGTGCAGGGCCGCGGCGGCAAGGGCATCAAGGCGATGAATTTGACCGAAAAGAACGGCCTGCTCGCCGGTCAATTGCTCGTCTCCGAGGACGAGGACATCCTGATCATCACCGACGACGGAACCGTCATTCGCACCCCCGTCAGCGCCGTCTCGACGCTCGGCCGCAACACGCAGGGCGTGCGCATCATGCGCGTCCAGGAGAACTGTAAGGTCGTCTGCGTCGCCCGCGCCGAGGCCGAGGAGGAGGACGAGGGGGACAACTGCTCCTGCGCGGAGAGCGGGGAGGAATAGGGAAGAGTTTCTAAACGGAAAGCGCGCCCGGGCGGAGCGCTTTCTTTTGTTGTTCTTGGAGAAATACTGCGTTATCATTGCCTTCGTTCCCGCTTCTGGCGGCGGTGCTTCTGACGCGCGGCGCCCTTTGACGGCGGCCTCGCGGGGGTGCTGCAGGGCGGTGCGAGGGCTACATCGACCCCTCCGGCGAGCCGATCTGCGGCGTCAAGCTCGGCTGACGCAATTGTTTCCGCATTAGGCTTGTCCCCGATGCCTGCGTGTGCTATACTGGTTCTACCCACAAAAGACGCTGACGAAAAGAGGGAAAATCCATGCCAGAGGAGCGGCAGCCGGCAGGCCGGGTTCTCTACTTTGATCTGCTTCGGATACTGAGCATCTTCGCGATGGTGCTCCTGCACATAAACGCGCAGAAGTTCCTGACCGCCGCGGTCGGCTCGCTCAATTGGAACATCTCCAACTTCTATCAAGGCCTCGTCCGCTTCTGCGTCCCCGTGTTTGTGATGATCTCCGGCGCGTTTCTGCTGGACGGCAATCGCGAGTATTCGCTCAAAAAGCTGTATTTTCAAAAAATTCTCAGGCTCGTGACCGCGTATGTGTTCTGGGCGACGCTCTACGCGGCCTACACGGTCCTTTCCCGGAACCCGATCGGCGCGGCCTCCCTTTTAAAAATAGTCAAGCTCGCCATCCGCGGGCACTACCACCTGTGGTTTATGTACATGATCGTTGGACTGTACATCGCTTCCCCGCTGCTGCGCGTCATCTGCCGGTCCAGGCGCACGGCGGAGTACTTTCTCGCGCTTTGGTTTGTGTTTGAACTGGCGCTCAACTTGCTGTGCGTTTCCGGCCCGCTCGCCCGGCTCGTTTCGTCGTTCCGGAGCAAGGTGGCGTTCCATACGGCGCTGGGTTACGCGGGGTTTTTCGTGCTGGGGCACTATCTGGCGAACTACCAACTTCCCGCTTGCGCCGTGCGCGCGCTCCATGCGCTCGGCGCGCTCTCGCTCGCCTTCACGGTCGGGGGCACGCTCTACCTCAGCTTGCGCTCGGGTTCGGCGACGGAGGCGCTCATACACAACCTGCTTCCCAACACGGCGTTTGTCTCGGCGAGCATTTTCCTGCTTGTCAAGCGCCGGTTTGAACACAGCGCCCCCTCGCCGCGCGTTGCGCGGGCGGTCGGCACGCTCTCGAAGCTCTGCTTCGGCGCGTACCTCGTGCACGATTTTTTCATCATACTGTTCCGGAAGCTCGGAATCCTTTCGCCGAACTTCTTCCCCGCCCTGTCCGTTCTGCTGATCGCGGCCGCGGTGATGGCGCTCTCGCTGCTCGCCGCGCATCTGCTGAACAAGATCCCGGTGCTCAACCGGTACATCCTCTAAGAAAAATACCGCACGATTCGTGCGGTATTTTTCTAATATCTCGGCCTCTTGTTCCGCGCGATTCTCCGCGTCCTCGCCCGCCGCTCGGCGGCGGCGAACAGCGCCAGGATCACCGCGCAGAGGCACAGCAGAAGCAGCAGCGCCTTCGTGATGCCGTTGTTGATGAAGTTCATCGCGGGGTTCACGCGGTCGATCAGGAAAAATGTCAGGTACATGCCGCTGAGCACGAACACCGCGTGCGCAAGAATCGTCTTGAGCATGGCGCCTCACTCCACAATCATGATGATGTCGCTGCACGGCCTTCCGCCCTCGGCGGGGCGGTTGACGATCTCGCCGCGCCAGGTCATGACGGAGGTCTGCCCGCCGTCGAGGTTGTAGGCGCGCTTGCAGCCGAGCTTGAACATCAATTCCGATAGCTGCGAGAGCGTCACGCCCTTCGAGGCCGACGAGCGCCCGTCGACGACGACGAAGCAGTAGTGCCCCGGCGCGAAGTAGCCGATCGCGGTGCGCGGGTTGTTCGGCGCGACCGCGGAGTTGAACGCGGCCATCTTTTGCCCCTCGTCGTCGAGCAATTCCGGCCCGAAGCTCCATATCTGGTACGGCCCGCGCGCGAGTATCGCCTCCGGGTCGACGTCGTATTGCAGATACGTCTCCATCGTGCCGTCCCAGTAGAGCACGCAGATGTCGCCGAACTCGCTCTGGCGGTAGAGCGTGCCGTTGCGCATGACGATGCCCTCGCTGCGCGAGCCGTAGTAGTCGCCGTTGACGGCGATCAGCGCGCCGGAGCGCGCCGCGAGCGCGGCGGTCTCCTCGCGGTAGCCGCGGCCGTAGGTGTCCTTGGCGAGCGCGGTCTGGAAATTCGAAATGTCGCGCACGAGGATGTCGGAGACGTAGTAGTTGACCATGCCGTCGCCGAAGTCCTCCGAATGCGGCGTGTTCGCGATGCGCACGTTCTCGCTCTGGTAGACGTAGGTGTCGCCCTCGTTCCACTCGCGCGCGCCGGACGCGGAGAACCCCTCCGGGTACAGGAGGCTGAAGTCCCCGACCGCCGCGGCGACGGTCGGCTCCGGCTCCTCGGGCGCGACGGACGGCGCGGCGACCTCGATCACCACGGTCTGCGCCGCGCCCTCGCGGGAGGAGACCGTGCCGACGGGCGTGCCCTTCCGGGGGATCACGTGGTGAAACAGCGCGAACACGACGAGCGCGGCGCCGAGCAAGAGCACGTCGAGCGCGATCACGATCGGCAGCGGCAGCGGCCTTCTTTCAAACACCCCGGAGACGAGGCGGGCGAGGCGGCCCTTTTTGCGCGGCACGGGCTACTTCACCGCCCTTCTGTACACGAAGCGCCCCTGCGCGACGAAGCTCAGCGCGAACAGCGTCGCCTCGACCAAGAGCTTCGAGACGCCCAGCGGCCAGCCGAGCCGGAGCGTCAAGAGCCTGAGCATCGCGTAGTTGACGGCGAGTATGCACGCCGCGAGCAGCGCGTACTTCACGGCGGCGCTCTGGAGCCGCTCGTTGCCGCGGAACACGACCTGGCGGTTGATCGTGAAATTGACCGCCGCGCTCAAGAGCCGCGCCGCGACGACGCTCCCGAGCAGCGCCTCCTCCGCGGGGAAGTGCCGCAAAAGCAGCGCGTTGAAGAGCAGCACCGCCGCCATGTCGACGCCGAACGAGAGCAGCGACGAGCACGCAAACAGCAGTATCCTCGCGTAAATCCGGATCGAGTCGCGGACCGGGTGGAAGTGCGAGGACTCGTTGTTCCGGAGATAGATCGTCTCGATTTCAACCTCGCGGATCGGCATCCCCTCGCGCGCGGCGGCGAGCAGCATGTTGATCTCGTACTCGTACCGCTCGCCGGGGATCTCCAAAAAGCGGCGCATGGTCTCGCGGCCGAACGCCCGGAGCCCCGTCTGCGTGTCGGACACGTACCTGCCGCCGACGATCGCGAACACCTGCCTGGTCAGCGCGTTTCCGAGCCGGCTTCGAAGCGGCACGTCCCCGCGGAACGCGCGGCAGCCGAGCGTCAGGGCGTCCGGGTTCGCCCGGGCGACCTCGTTCACGCGGATGATGTCGAGAAACGCGTGCTGCCCGTCCGCGTCCGCCGTCAGCGCGATCCCGCAGTTGGGGAGGTTGTCGAGCGCGTAGCGCATCGCGGTCTTGATGGCGGCGCCCTTGCCGCGGTTGGCCTCGTGGCGCAGCACGATCGCCGGCGCGGGCAGCGCGTCAAAGACGGCCCGGTATTCCGGGCCGCTGCCGTCGTCCACGATGATCAGCTGAAAATCCCGATAGCCGCGGAACTGTTCCGCGAGTTGCAAAAGTTCTTCGGAGGGTTTATATGCCGGAACGATCACCGCCGTCAAGCGGATCACCTCTTGCGTAAATGTTCCCCCTTATCATGCGGCTTTTGCGGAGAAAAGTCAAGATTCTCCACGAAAAATGTCTAATTTTGTTCGATTTGCACATATTCCTGGAAAAGCTCCGCAATGAAGTCGGCCTCCCTCGGCGCGTAGCGCGGCGAGACCGCGAGCGTCGCGAACGCGTACGGCCCGGCCGCGCGGAACGCCCACGGGTCGCTTATGACCGAGCACTTGACCTCCGGCTCGCGAAAATCGAGCCGCGGGAGCAGCTTCGAAACCGACGAAGTGAGCTTCAGGGCGCGCACGCCGTTCCCCTCGCGCACCGCGATCCGATCGGGCACGTCCCTCCGCGAGCGCGGGTTGCGCACGAGCGAGAGCGCGGAAATCCAGCGGAACGCGAGCGCGAACAGCAAATAGTTCGCCTCGTCGAGCACGCGTTCGCGACAATACCGACCGATGTCCGCGCGCCGCTCGGGGGGCAGCGAGAGCACCGTCTCGAGCACGTAGGCCGGGCCGGGCCTTCCGATGCCGAGGTCCGAGTGCGCGTCTATGTGGTCGACCCAAAACGGCGGGAAGAGCGCCCCGGACGCGATCCTCTCCGCCCAGAACCGGAGCGCGCCGTCGTGCGTCTCGAACACCGCGCCGGGCACCGGGCGCTCCCGCGAGAGACCGCAGTTGTCCTCGAGAAACCGGCGCACGTCGCTTTCGCACCACGGCGATGCCTCGGAGACGCTCGGGCGCTCCCCCGGTTCGGCCGGTTCGCACACGTCCGTCAGGAAGAAATCCATGTCCAGGTCGAGCACGCGCCGGGTAAATTTTCCGTTGTCGACCGCTTGTCGACCCGTTTCGCGTCCGTCCATGCTAAAATACCCTCATCACGTTTTGAAAGGAAGTGCTCCCATGTCCCCGATTTACATCGTCGTCCTGCTCTCTCTGCTCGCCTCCGTCGCCCTGATGATCAACCGCTCGCGCCAAAGGCGCTTCGCCGAGAGCGCGGAGGGCCAAAAGAGCGCCCTCGACAATGCCGAGCGCGCGAAGTCCATGCTCCGGGACGGCGAACAGCTCGTCGTCGCGGACTCCATCCCGAACCGCAACGACTTCGTGCTGCTGACCGACCGGCGCTTCTATTATCAGAACCACAAGGGGAAGGTGTTCGAGGCCGATTACGCGCGCATCGACAAATTGAAGCTCGCCGACATGACCGGCTCGAAGGTCAAGGACCCCTCCCGCGCGGCGCAGGCGAAGATCAAGTTCACCTCCGGCGAGAAGTGCACGCTCTACTATTCGTTCCCGCGGTTCGGGGAGATCGCCTCGGAGCTTGCGAGGCGCGCGGGCTGATCACTTATCGTTGATGAACGCGTAGTTCTTTATGATGTAGTCCGCGCCGCTCCAGAGCGTGAAGAACAGCGACACGTACATCGCGACCTGCGAAAGAACGACGCCGAACCGCCCGAGAAACGCCGCGCCCTCGAGCGGCACGAGCACGAGCAGCATCAGGACCGCCACCATCTGCGTGACGGTCTTGATCTTTCCGAGCAGCCCCGCGGCGATCACCTTGCCGCCGTCCGCGCAGACGAGCCGGAAGCCGCTGATCGCGAACTCGCGCGCGAGCAGCAAAATGCACACCCACGCGGGCATGCGGCCGTCGGAGACGAGCACGACGAACGCCGACATCACCAGCAGCTTGTCCGCGATCGGGTCGACGAACTTCCCGAAGTTCGTCACGAGGTTGCGAGTCCTCGCAATGTGGCCGTCCAGGAGGTCGGTCAGGCACGCGAGCCCAAACACCCACGCCGCCGCGAACTGCGCCCAGAACGAGGGAAACACCGCGATCGCGACGAACACCGGGATCATCACGACGCGCAGGAGCGTCAACCTGTTCGGCAAATTCATCGTACTACCTCCCCGAATAGATCGTAGGCGTCCGCCCCGATCAATTTCACCATCACATATTCCCCGGGCCGGACGGGGATTTCCGATCGGAAGCGGACGACCCCGTCGCTCTCCGGCGCCTCGCGCCCGGAGCGGCCGAAGTACAGCCCGTCCTCGAAGCCCTCGCAGAGCACCTCGCATACCTCGCCGACGCGCGCTTCGTTGTTCTCGTGCGATATCCGCTGCTGGAGCATCATCAATTCGTCGAGCCGCTTCTGTTTTATCTCCTCCGGGATTTGGTCCGGCATGTCGGCCCCGACGGTTCCCTCCTCCGGGGAGAACGCGAACGCGCCGAGCCGGTCAAACCGCGCGTTTTTCACGAAATCGAGCAGCGCCCGGAACTGCCGGTCCGTCTCGCCGGGGAAGCCGACGATCATCGTCGTGCGCAGCGTGATGCCGCGCTCTTTGCAGGCCTTCACGCGGCCCTTGATCCAGTCCGCCGAGCCGCGCCGGTTCATCCGTCTCAGCATCCCGTCGTCGATGTGCTGCATCGGCAGATCGAGGTACGGGGCGACCTTCGGCGTGTTGACGATCGCGTCGAGCAGCCGGTCGTTCGCGGTGTCCGGGTAGCAGTAGAGCACCCTGACCCAGCGGACGCCCTCGATGTCCGATACGGCCTTCAAAAGCTCCGGCAGAAGCAATGTGTGCTCCGGGAAGTCGCTCCCGTAGCGCGAGGTGTCCTGCGCGATCAATACGAGCTCGGTTACGCCCTGTCCGGCGAGCGTCCGGCACTCGCGCACGATGTCGCCGAACGGCCGCGAGCGGTATCTGCCGCGGATCAGCGGGATCGCGCAGTAGCTGCAGCGGTTGTCGCAGCCGTCCGAAATTTTGACATAGGCGGTGTAGGAGGGCGTCGTCAGAAGCCGCGGCGCGTTCAGAAACCGCTCGCCGTCGTGCACGTACTTGGGCCTCTCGCCGCGCTCGGCGTCCGAAAGCATCTCGAATATGCGCGCGTAGTCGGAGACGCCCATGAAGCCGTCGACCTCCGGCATCTCCGCGTACAGTTCGTCCGCGTACCGCTCGACGAGGCAGCCGGTGACGAACAGCTTCCGGAGCCTTCCAGCCTCCTTGAACCGCGCCATCTCGAACACCGCGTCGATCGACTCCTCCTTCGCGGGGCCGATGAACCCGCAGGTGTTGACGAATATGATCTCCGCGTCCGCGGGGTCGCTCACGAATTCGTAGCCCTTTTCCTTCAACATTCCCAGCAGTACTTCGCTGTCCACGCGGTTTTTTGCGCAGCCGAGCGACACCATGCCCACTGTTTTCATGCGTCCTCTTCCTCAAACATCTGTTGAAACTGATCCCGGGAGATGAGCACCGTGCGCGGCTTCGCGCCGTCGGCCTCGGAGACGATGCCCCGCTGCGCCATCTCGTCGATGAGCCTGCCCGCGCGCGCGTAGCCGACGCGCATGCGCCTCTGCAGCATCGAGATCGACGCCTGCCCGGCCTCGAGCACGATGTCGACCGCCTCGGGAAGCCGCGGGTCGTACTCTTCGTTCATCTCTTCCTTTTCGGCGTCGGAGAGCACGGACTGGTTGAGCCTTTCGACCACGTCCTCGTCGTAGGTCGCCTCGTGCCGCTCCTTGATGTACTGCGTGACCGCGTTGACCTCCTGGTCGCTGACCCACGAGCCCTGCACGCGCATGGGCTTATTGATGCCGGACGGCACGAACAGCATGTCGCCGTTTCCGAGCAGCTTCTCCGCGCCGCCGTGGTCGATCATCGTGCGCGAGTCGACCTGCGAGGCGACCGAGAACGCGATGCGCGTCGGGATGTTCGCCTTGATGATGCCGGTGATGACGTTGACGGACGGCCGCTGCGTCGCGATGACGAGGTGCATGCCCGCCGCGCGCGCCAATTGCGCGAGCCGGCAGATGCTGTCCTCGACCTCGCCCGGCGCGACCATCATCAGGTCGGCCAATTCGTCGATGATGATCACGATCTGCGACATCGGCTTTTCGCCGGCCTCGAGCGCCTTGTTGTAGCCGCGGATGTCGCGAACGCCGCGCTCGGCGAACCGCTTGTAGCGCGCGCCCATCTCGGCGACCGCCCAGTCGAGCGCGCTCGCGGCCTTCTTGGGGTCGGTCACGACCGGCGCGATCAGGTGGGGAATTCCGTTGTAGACCGATAGCTCGACGACCTTCGGGTCGATCAGAATCAGCTTCACCTCGTCCGGCGTCGCGCGGTAGAGGATCGATACGATGATCGAGTTGATGCACACCGACTTTCCGGAGCCGGTCTGCCCCGCGATCAGCACGTGCGGCATCTTCGCGATGTCGGCGACGATGTAGCGGCCGGAGTTGTCCTTGCCGAGCCCGACCGCGACGCGGGACGCGTGCCTGCGGGCGTCCGCCGACTCGAGCACGTCGCGCAGCGCGACCGTCTCGACCTTGTCGTTGGGGATCTCGACGCCGACCGCGGCCTTCCCCGGGATCGGCGCCTCGATGCGCACGCGCTCGGCCGCGAGGTTCAGCGCGATGTCGTCCGAGAGCGAGGTGATGCGGCTGACCTTGACGCCCGGCGCGGGCTGCAATTCGAACCGCGTGACCGCCGGGCCGTGCGCGATGCCGGTCAGCTTCGTGTCGATGCCGAAGCTCTTGAGCGTCTCCGCGAGCAGCTCCGCCTTCTCGAGGTCGGACTGGTCGCTCTCGAGCTTGTCGAGCGCCTGCCCGTGCGAGAGGATGTCGATCGGCGGGTAGTTGTAGAGCGCCTCCTCCTCCGGCTCGCCCTTCTTGAACTTCGGAAGCGGCTTTCGCTTCTTCGAGGCGGGCACGTCGAACGGCGCGGCGTCCTCGTCGGGCAATTCGTACTCGTCCGGCTCGATCGTCAAATCCTCCCTGCCGTCCTCGGAGGGCTTCTTGACGACGCGCCCGGGCTTCGCCGGCTTGAACGGCTCGCGCAATACCGGCGCGGCCGGCGCGGCCGGCGCGACCGGTGCTACCGGCGCGACCGGTGCTACCGGTGCTACCGGTGCTACCGGCATCGACGGGCGGATCACCGGGCCGAACGATTCGGGAACCGGCGCCGCGGGTGCACGCCCCCTGTCGACCGTCTCGTTGTAGATCCTCGGCTTCGTCGGGACGCGCCTCTGGGTCGCGGCCGGCTTCGGGGGCGCCGCCTCCCTCCGCGGCCCGGACGCCGCGGCCTCGATGGGATTCGGCGCCGCGTGCGGCCGCCTCTGCGGGGGCCGGGGCGATATCAATTGCTCGGGCTTGAGCATCGTGCGGCGGTCGAGGTCAAAGTTCCGGTCGGCCTCGCGCTCGGCGCGGAGCTTCTCCTGCTCGGCCCGCCCGGCCCTGATCCGCTCGGACCGCTCCCGCAACCTGCGCAGCCACTTGCCGAGGCTGCCGGTCGCCGCGAGGCAAAGCGCCGCGAGCGCGAGCGAGGCGAAGAACCCGCCCCAGGTGCCGAGGTTGCGGTACAGCACGCCGCCAAACAGCGCGCCGGCCGCGCCGCCGCCGACGCCGAACGCGTACGACTTGTTCAGGAAATCGCCGTAGCCCAATGCCTGCGTCACGTGATAGCCGTTTTTGTCTATGTACTCCGCGGAGAACATGTGCACCGCCGAGAACAGGAACAGCACGAACAGCGCGTTGAAGAACACCCTCCAGAGGGCGATCCTCCTGCCGCGCGCGGCGTTTGCGAACAGCACACCCAGCCACGCAAACAGCGCCGGGAGCAGCACGCGCATGCCGCCGCCGAGCCCGCGAAGGACCAGGTCGACGCCATGGAGCTCCGGCATCCAGTTCGACGCGATCAGCGCGAACACGGACGCGAGCGCGAGGAGGAAGCCCGCGGCCGACAGGACCGCCGGCAGCGCCCCCGACCTCTTTTCCACAACCGGCGCCTTCTTTTTTGCCATAATCCCCCTCCGCGCGCGCGAAAAATAAACTCCCTTGCCGAAAAACGAAGCCATTTAATTGGAGCCGGCACTGCCGGCATCATAGATTATACCCTCGATGCGACCCTTTTTCAACCAATCCCGCGCTGTGACAAAAAGCGTTGGATTTCTGTCATATTGTAAACACAATTTCCGCATCCTATCCACCGGTTGTCAACAGCTTTATCAACAGGAAAATCTGCGGGGCATCTTGCACTTTGCCGCGCGGTCTGATACAATGAAATCCCCTAGTTATTGTCATAATTTCCACACCTGTGAATAAACTGTGGATAACTACGCCGGAGGACGCCGATGCAATACACCAAGGAGCACTTCGCCGCCTGGGAAAAGGCGATGAACATGTTCAAAAACGACCTGAATCCCACGAGCTTCGCGACGTGGTTTGAAACGCTTCGGCTAAACGCCGTCCGACAGGACGCGATCATCATCGAGGCGGACAACTCGATGATCGTCAACAACCTGCGCCAGAGGTATCTGACGATCATGTCGAACGTGTTCGGGGCGACCTTCGGCAGGGTCTACGACATTGAAATCTACACGCGCGAGGAGCTCGAGCGGCAGGTCAAGGAGATCTCGTCGACGATGCTGAACCCGCGCTACACGTTCGACAACTTCGTCGTGGGCGCGTCGAACAGCTTCGCGCACGCGGCGGCGCTCGCGGTCGCCGAGCAGCCCCGGGGCGCGGCGTACAACCCGCTGTTCATCTACGGCGGCGTCGGCCTCGGCAAGACGCATCTGATGAACGCGATCGGCAACTTCATTCGCGCGAACGACCCGCAGGCAAACGTGCTGTTCATCACGTCCGAGACGTTTACAAACGAGCTGATCGACGCGATCGTCAAAAAGAAGGGGACGGCGGAGCTGCGCAACAAAATGCGCAACGTCGACGTCCTATTGGTCGACGACATACAGTTTTTGTCAAAGACCGTCGCGACGCAGGAGGAGTTCTTCCACACGTTCAACGACCTGCACACGAAGGGCAAGCAGATCATCGTCTCGTCCGACCGCTCGCCGAAGGACCTCTCGGCGATCGAGGAGCGGCTGCGCTCGCGCTTCGAGTGGGGGCTGCCGGTGGACGTGCAGAAGCCGGACTTCGAGACGAGGGTCGCAATCCTGCGCAGAAAGGCGGACGATGAGGAGATCGACACGCCGACCGAGGTGCTCGAGTACATCGCCGAGCGCGTCGAGTCGAACATACGCGAGCTCGAGGGCGCGCTGACGAGGGTCAACGCGCAGTCGCAGTTGATGGGAAAGCCGATCGCGCTCGAGATGGCGCGGGAGACGCTCTCGTCCCTGCTCTCGACGCGCGAGGCCCGGAAGATCACCGCGGAGTCGATCATACAGCTCGTCTCGTCGCACTTCTCCGTCGGCGAGGACGAGGTCGTCGGAAAGCGCAGGAGCCGCGAGGTCGCGCTTCCCCGGCAGGTGTCCATGTACATGCTCCGGGAATTGACGCCGCTCTCGACGACGGCGATCGGCCGCGTGTTCAAGCGCGACCACTCGACGGTCATGCACGCCTGCGACAAGATCGCGGGCACGATGAAGACGGATATCAGGTTCCGAAAGACCGTCGAGGAGCTGATCGAATTCGCGAAGCGGCGCTGAACCTTGGGGGGACCTGTTCACAACCCGCCCCGGCGCCCACAGGTTGTCTACACCGGCTGTTGACATCTTTTTCAGGCGCGGCAGGGCCTTTTCGCGGTTTTCCACAGTTTCCACCGCACTACGGCTACGTCGGTTCCATCCATATATAAATGACATTCGGAGGGAGAAATATGCGCTTCACCTGCCCCACCCCGGCCCTGATGGAAGGGCTTCAAATCGTGACCCGCGCGCTGACGGCCCGGACGACGAACCCGATCCTGGAGGGAGTCCTGCTGGAGGCCCAGAGCGGGCGGATACAGCTTACGGCGTCCGACGAGCGTCTGACGATCACGACGCGCGTCGACTGCGACGTCCGCGAGTTCGGCCGCGGCGTGCTGCCCGGAAAGCTGTTCAGCGAGATCGTGCGCAGGCTCCCGACGGATACGACCGAGGTCCGCATGAGCGACCGCTTCCTGTTTACGCTGACCTCGGGCGCGTCGCGCCTCAACGTCGCCGGGCAGGACCCGGACCTCTATCCGGCGCTCCCGAAGATCGACGGCGACTGCGAGATCACGCTGCCGCAGGACATGCTCCGGGACATGATCCAGAAGACCGAGTTCGCGATCGCCTCCGACGACGCGCGCGAGGTGCTGACGGGGTGCCTGCTCGAGATCGCCGGCGGCGACGTGACGATGGTCGCGCTCGACGGCTTCCGGATGGCCTATAAGCGCGCGAAGTGCTCGGACGTGCTCGAAAACGTGTCCGCGATCATCCCCGGCCGCGCGGTCGGCGACATCGGAAAGCTTCTGAGCGGCGAGGAGGACGCGTTCGCGACGCTCAACTTCAACGGAAACAAGCTGCAGATACGGCTCCAGAAGACCGACGTGTACGTGATGCTCGTCGACGGCGAGTACATCAACTACCGGCGCATCCTCCCGACGTCGTTCAACATGCGCGCGATCGTGAACCTCGAGGCGCTTAGGCGCGCGATCGACCGCGCGGCGCTGCTCGCGAGGGAGGGCAGCAACAACCTGATCCGCTTCTACCTGCACGACGGCATACTGGAGATCGAGGCGAACTCCCAGATGGGCGACGCGCACGAGGAGATGGAGGTCGAGATCGACGGCAGCGAGCTCGCGATCGCGTTCAACGTCCGCTATATGATGGACGTCGTGCGCGCGATCGACGCGGAGTCGGTCGAGATGAGCTTCACCAGCAGCCTGAGCCCCTGCGTCATCTCCCCGGTCGGCGACGGCGACTACGTGCATCTGGTGCTCCCGGTGCGCACAGCCTACTGATCCGGTGCGGCGTCAGAGGGCGACGATTGCCGCCGTTTCCACCGCGCAGGGGGAAGGCGGCATCGCCATCGTGCGCGTCAGCGGGAAGCTATCGCGCCATATACTGCGCAGCGTGTTCCGCCCGGCCGTGATCGAGGCGGAATACGAATCCCACCGCATGTACTACGGCCATGTGGTCGAGGAAAACGGCGAGATCGTCGACGAGGTCATGGCGGTGATCATGATTGCGCCGCATTCGTATACGCGCGAGGACGTGCTCGAAATCCACTGCCACGGCGGAACCGCCTGCTCGGAGGCCATTCTGAACCGCGTGCTCCGCGCGGGCGCGCAGATGGCCGAGCCCGGCGAGTTCACGAAGCGCGCGTTTCTGAACGGGAGGATCGACTTGAGTCGCGCCGAGGCCGTGATGCAGCTGATCGGCGCGCGCGGCGAGGCGGCCCGGCGCGCGTCGCTTCGGCAATTGGGAGGCGGCGTCTCGAGCTTCGTCGGGGACCTGTCGAAGCGGTTGACGGACGTGCTATCGACCGTCGAGGCCGCGACCGACTTCCCCGAGGAGATGGAGGAGCCGCTCGTCGCCGGCGCGGTCTGCGAGGCGGTCTGCGAGATCGCCGAGGAGATCGAGGAGAAGCTCGACCCCCGCGCGGCGCGAATCCTCCGGGAGGGCGCGTCCGTCGTGCTCGCCGGGAGGCCGAACGTCGGAAAGTCGTCGCTTCTGAACGCGCTCGTCAGACAGGAGCGCGCGATCGTGACCGACATCCCCGGCACGACCCGCGACGTCCTGACCGAGCGCGTCGAATTGAACGGGCTCTACGTCGAGCTCTCGGATACCGCGGGCATACGCGAGACCGGCGACAAGATCGAAATTTTGGGCGTCCGGCGCGCGCGCGGGGCCCTGAGCCGCGCGGACGTCGTGCTGCTCGTGCTGGATTTGAGCGAGCCCTTGACCGCGGACGACCGCGCGCTCCTTCGGGACGCGGACGAGCGGTATGTCCTCTGCCTCAACAAGGCCGACCTCCCGCCGAGGCTCGGCGAGAGTTCCCTGCCGAACCTGGACCGCGTCCGGCTCTCGGCGAAGAGCGGCGCGGGCGTCAAGGCGCTGACGGCCATGATCCTCAAAAAGCTCGGCGCTTCCTCGGCGGTCGAGGGCATATTCACCGCGAAGCGCCACATAGAGCTCGCGAAAAAGGCGGCGGAGCACCTGCGCGCCTGCGAGGCCGCGCTCAAGGGCGGCATCCCCGTCGACCAAGCCGCGGACGACCTCTGGCGCGCGCAGAAGCTGCTCGCACAGATCACCGGCCAGAACGCTACGGAGGACGTTCTCGACGCGATTTTCCGGAATTTCTGTGTCGGAAAATAGCATCCCGTTCCAAAAAAACCGCAGTTCCGGGCATTTGTCACGATTAAGTCATGCCATCTGCCTTTTTTCGCCCCATGCCCGATGGTATACTGATAGGTGTATTTGCCGGGCCCTTCGACTTGAAATTCCGGGAGAATTTCGGCCTTTACCATGCGCGCGCCGATGCGGGAGGGAAACATGAACATACTACAGTGGGCTGTCGACGCTTCGGACGGCGCGATCAACGCGCTGGTCTACGCCGTCATCGTGCTGCTCTTTGTGTGGGGCTTTTTCCGCTGCATCGTGCCGATCGCGCGCACGCGGGGCACGCTCAAGCGCGCGATCCGGCTGATCAAGAAGGGCGCGAGCGGGAAGCGGTCCTGGCAGGAGGACAAGTTCCTGGGAAAGGGCAGGCTCTTCCCGCACTGGAGCGAGTACCTGAACAACCTGTTCTTCGCAGACGGCGTGTACCACAACGCGTCGAACGTCGAGGATTACATAAACGAGGACACCGTCATCTACGGCCCGGGCCGCATGTCGTTCGCGGAGGCGATCCCGGGGCTGATGGTGTCCTTGGGCTTCCTCGGAACGCTGATGGGGCTGACCGAGGGCCTGACCGGGTTCAGCATGTCGGACGCCGAGGCCGTGCAGCACTCGATCGTGACGCTCATCCCCGGCATGCGCTACGCGTTCATGACGTCGATCTGGGGCGTCGTCGGCTCGATCAGCTTCACATTGATCACGCGGTTCATCAGCGGCTCGACGCAGCACACGCTGCAGGACTTTTACGGCGCGATGAGCCGGTACGCGGGCGTTCTCTCGGTCGATCCGATGACGCAGATCGCGATCTACCAGCAGGAGCAGACGTCCTTGATCCAGACGATCGCGCAGGAGATCGGCGGCGGCTTCTCGGAGAAATTCGAGACGGCGCTTACGGGCGCCCTCGCGCCGATCCAGGAGAGCCTCGAGAACTTCATGGCCGTCAACACGCAGCAGCAGATGCGCCTGATCGACAAGGTCGCCGGGCGGTTTGTCGAGCGCGTCGACGAGATGCTCGAGGGCGAGCTCAAAAACCTGTCCGACGTGATCGACTCGACCTGCAGGAGCCAGCTCGCGGCGACTGCGATCGTCCAGGAGGGCATGCAGAACGCCGAGAAGGTGCTCAAAAACGCCGCGCAGCTCGAGAAGAACCTCGAGGACATGGTCGGAAAGCTCGAGGGGTACATGGAGAGCCTCAAGCATACGCAGACCCGCGCGGACGACAGCTATCTGCGCATCGCGTCGAACGTCGAGAAGATGGAATTGGTCGCGGGGCAGCAGAACTCGTATCTGAAGAGCGTTTCAGCGATGCACGGCGAGCTGAACCGGTCGATGCTGTCCCTGCAGGAGGCGCAGAAGGCGATGCTCCAGCGGTTCAGCGAGGTCAGCGGCGAATCGACCGCGGGCCTCATGAAGGCCGCGGGCGAGCTCCGCGCGACCGGCGCGATGCTCGAGAACAACCGCCAGCGAATCGGCGAGCAATTGCGGCTCGACCTCTCCGACACGCTCGACAGCTTCCGCGACTACATGGCGGAGTTCACCAAGCGCGTGGACTACCTGTCCGCGGGCATCGCCGACGCGCTGAACCAGCTTCCCGACGCCGTCGGAGGCGCGACCGATCACTTCCTGGACCAGATCGACCGCATCTCCCAGGCATTGGAGCGCGCCGAGGCCTCCCTGAGCGCCGCGGCCGCCCGCCTCTACCGGCAGTAAGGCGGTGGCGAAATGCGATCCTCCAGCATCCGCAGGCGCCCCGGCTCCTTCCGCTCGAACGGGGATAGAAACAGCTTCTGGCTGAGCTTTTCCGACCTGATGAGCGCGCTCGTGCTGGTCGTGATACTGGTGCTCTTCTACATGCTCTACCAGTACTTCCTGATGTACGACGACTACGCCGAGAAGCGCGACGCGATGGTCATTTTGCAGACGACGCTGCAAAGCACCGAGGAGGACATCGCCGCGAAGGAGGCCGCGCTGATCGCCGCGCAGAGCGAGCTCAACGAGAAGAACGCGGCGCTCTCTTCCGCGCAGACGGAGCTGACCGCCGCGCAGGAGGACCTCGCGGTGCAGCAGCTCCTGGTCGCGGCGGCGCAGCAGGCGGCGCAGCTCACGCAGCAGGAATTGGACCGGCAGGCGACCGAGCTCCAGCAGACGCTCTCGACGCTGGACGAACAGCAGCAGCAGATACTCCTCCAGCAGGCGCAGCTGCTTCAGCAGCAGGGGCAGCTCGAGGATCAGCAGAGCCAGATCGAGCAATTGGTCGGCATCCGCACGCGGATCATCGCGTCCTTGAGCGAGGCGCTCAAAAGCGCGCACATCTCGGCGACCGTCGATCCGACGAGCGGCGCGATCGCGCTCGAGAGCGACGTATTGTTCCCCACCGGCGAATCCGAGCTCTCGCGCGAGGGCAAGGCGCGCATCGACGCGTTTTTGCCCGTGTACCTCAACGTGCTGTTCTCCGACGAGTACAGGGGCTACGTCAGCGAGATCATCATCGAGGGCCACACGGACTCCGTCGGCGGCTACATCGACAACCTCAAGCTCTCGCAGCAGCGCGCGTACAACGTCGGAAGCTATGTGCTCGCGGACGGCTATCCGCACATTTCGGACGAGATGCGCGACCATCTGCGCAAGATCGCGACCGCGAACGGCCGCTCGTACAGCATCCTGATCTACAACGCCGACGGCACCGAGAACCGGAACGCCTCCCGCCGCGTCGTGTTCAAGTTCCGGCTGACGGACGAGCAGATGGTCGCGAGGCTGCAGGCGCTGCTCGAGCAGGGAAACTGAAAGGATTTGGGAGAAACCGACTGTGAAATACGTTCGTAGACTGGTGTGGTTTATCGCCTCGCGGCTCCTGATGTTTACCATCGCGGTCTCGGTGCTCCTGTGCGCGTTTTTCATGTGCATGAACACCGCAAACGTCTATATCGTCCTGAGCGACGGCCTCCAGAAGCGCGTCGACGTGATCCTGACCCGCGAGGACGCGCCGGAGCTCAACAACTACTTCCACCCGGACTTTTTGAGCGCCGACCCCGCGCTGATCGCGGCGTTCGGCAAGGACTCGCCCTACGTCGACTACTCGATCACCGGGTTCGAGCACAAGCTCGAGATCGAGAGCCTGTGGGCGTGGCCGTGGGACAACTACGCGACCTGCAGGGTGCTCGAGCGCGTGCCGACGATCACCGGCAAGGTGCTCTCGAGCCGCAAAAACGAGGTCGAAGCGAACATCCCGCCGTGGCAGGGCGGCCGCTACGAGGTCGTGCTCGTCAAGACCTCCGGAAAGTGGAAGATCATCGGCATGCGCCAGACGAGCATCATCGTCGAGGCGACGCCGACGCCGGTGCCGTCGGTTTCGCCGACTCCGGCCGGGTAACTTCTAAAGCGCCGAAAGGCGCTTTTTTGAAAGGGGAAAAGAAATGCGCATCGTGGTCGGCATGTCCGGCGGCGTCGACTCATCCGTCGCGGCGCTGATGCTCAAGCGCGAGGGGCACGACGTGATCGGCGTGTTCATGAACAATTGGGAGGAGAAGGACGAATCGGGTGTGTGCACGTCGGAAAGGGACTGGGCGGACGTGCGCAGGGTCTGCGATGCGATCAAGATCCCGTACTACGCGGTCAACTTCGCAAACGAGTACCGCGAGCGCGTGTTCGGGCGCTTCCTCGACGAATACCGGCGCGGCCGCACGCCGAACCCGGACGTGCTCTGCAACCGCGAGATCAAGTTCTCGGCGTTTCTCGACTTCGCCGAGAAGCTCGGCGCGGACCGGCTCGCGACCGGCCACTTCGCGCGCATCGGCCGCGACGGGGCCGAATACACTCTTTTGAGGTCGGCGGACGAGAACAAGGACCAGACGTATTTTCTCTACATGATCTCGCAGCGCGCTCTCTCGAGGGCGCTGTTCCCGGTCGGCGGGCTTGTGAAGGGCGAGGTGCGCGAGATCGCGCGCGCGGCGGGGCTGCCGGTGTCCGAGAAGAAGGACTCGACCGGCATCTGCTTCATCGGCGAGCGCAACTTCAAGCAATTTCTGGCGGGGTACCTCCCCGCGCAGCCGGGCGACATCGCGACATCGAAGGGTGAGGTCGTAGGCCGCCACGACGGGCTGATGTACTACACGCTCGGCCAGCGGCGAGGGCTCGGGATCGGAGCGAACGGCGACGGGCGGCGCTGGTTCGTCGTCGAGAAGGACCTCGAACACAACCGCCTCGTCGTCGAGCAGGGCGCGGACTCCCCGCGTCTCTACGCGGCGCGCGCGGAGGGGTCGGAGCTCCACTGGCTCGCCGGCCACCCGCCGGTTCCGGACGGACGGCCGCTTTCCTGCCGGGTCCGGCTCCGCCACCGGCAGCCTCTGCAGGACGCCGAGCTCGTCCTCGAGGGCGGCGCCGCGAGGCTTGCGTTCTCCCAGCCGCAGCGCGCGGTCACGCCGGGGCAGGCGGCCGTGTTTTACGTCGGCGAGAGGTGCCTCGGCGGCGCGACCGTAGACCGCGCCGAATAGCCAAATGTAAGAGAATTTTCATGGAAGAGGACTGGTCATTCCCGTACACATGTGTTATAATCTTGCTATATTCTGCGTGTATCCTCATTTATAGAGCTGTTAGGAGGCCGTTTCATGGAGCGCAAGAACAAGATTTGGCTGACGGTTTTGCTGGTGCTGCTCGTCGCCGCGATCGCGGCGGTGGTCATCGTCAACAACGAGAAGACGCAAAAGGCCGCGCAGCTTGTGAGTACCAGCGCGCTACTGGAAGAGGAGCGCGGCAAGTACATGACGCTCGAAGAGGCGCTTGCCGAGGCGACCGGCCAGGTCGAACAGCTTACGACGGACAAGGAGGCGCTCGAGGGCGAGCTCGGCCAGCTGAACGCGAAGCTGACCGAGACCGAAACCGCGCTCGAGAACGCCACCGCGGAGGCGACCGCGAAGGGCGCCTCGCTGACCGAGGCGCAGACGCAGCTCGAGGACCTGAAGGTGCAGGTGTTCGACCTCGAGGCCGCCAAGCAGCAGAAGGAGACGGAGATTCAGGCGGTGTCCGCCGAGCTCCAGACGAAGGAACAGGAAGTCGCCCGGCTGACGACCGAGCTGACGGCAAAGACCGGCCAAATCACCGAAATCGAGGCGGAGCTGACGGAAAAGGCCGGGACGATCGACGCGCTCAAGGCGGAGCTGACGACGAAGAGCGAGCAGGTCGAGGCCGTGAGCGCGGAGCTGACGGCAAAGACCGGCCAGATCGAGGAGATCACGGCGGAGCTGACCGAAAAGACCGGGACGATCGACGCGCTTAAAGCCGAACTGACCGAAAAGACCGAGCAGGTCGAGACCGTGAGCGCGGAGTTGACGGAAAAGACCGGCAAGGTCGATGCGCTCACGGAGGAACTGACGACAAAGACCGAGCAGGTCGAGTCGATGGCCGCGGAGCTCGAGTCGAAGGTCATCGAGGCCGACGCGCTGAAGGCGAGCATCGACGCGCTTGCGATGACCCCGAGCACCGAGGAACTGGCCGGAAAGATCGCCGCGCTCGAGGCCGACCTGTCCGAGCGCGAGGCGAAGATCGAGGAGCTGCAGGCGGAGATCGTCGAGGCGCAGCTTCCGGAGCCGACGCCCATCGCGCCGGTCGAGGTGGACGTGATCCAGAGCGAGATGAACGCGCAGGCGGCCGAGCTGCAGGTGGCGATCGTCGAGGCCGAGGCGAGGCTCGCGGAACTGAACACGACGATCGAGCAGAAGGTCGTCGAGGTCGAGACGCTGAACGCGGAGATCGAGTTGAAGCAGCGGGAGCTCGCCGCCGCCGTGACGCCCGCGCCGGTTGCCACCGGAGCGCCCGCGACGCCCGTGCCCGCGACCGAGGCCCCCGCGACCCTCGTGCCCGCGACTGAAGTGCCCGCGACCGAAGCGCCCGCGACGGCGGCGCCGCAGGTTGCGACCGAAGCCCCCGCGACGCCCGCGCCGGCGACCGCCGAGCCGCAGGTCATCGCGCCCGCGACGCCCGCGCCCGTCGAGACGGCAGCGGCGACCGAGGCCCCGATCGACCGGGTGCAGCAGGACGTCGACGACATACTGAGCGGCCAGTCGACGCTCTCCGACGCGGATAAGCTCGCGAAGCTGAACGAGCTGGAGGTCGAGCTCTCCCAGCGCGCCGCGGAGCTCGAGCAGACGATCGCCGAGCTGAACGCGAAGAAGGCGGAGCTCGAGAGCGCGGCCGCGACCGTCGAGCAGCTCGAGGGCCAGGTCGAGACCGGCAACCAGACGATTTCCGAGCTCGAGCAGAAGATCGCCTCGACCGAGGGCGCGCTCGCCGACGCGAATGCGAACGTCGTGGCGCTCGAGGGCCAGATCGATGCCGGCAACCGGACGATCTCCGAGCTCGAGCAGAAGATCACGGACGCGGAGCAGGCGCTCTCCGAGGTGACGAGCGCGTCCCAGAGCATGAAGGCGGAGCTCGAGTCGCAGCTCGAGGCGCTGAACGCCGACCTCGCAAACGAAAAGACGGCGCTTGAACAGATGCAGGCCGAGTACCTTGAGGCGCAGGGCGAGTTCACCGCGCGGCTCGAGGAACTGCAGGCCTACCGCATCGAGCGCAGCCTGCGCGAGGGCGAGAGCTACCTGTCGACGGAGCTCGGGAGCGTGCTCGTGTTCGACGCGACCGGCGTCGAGGGCACCGCGACGATCGCAAACACCGTCGAGAGCGGCAACAGCATGGTGTTCGAGCTCGTGCTGAACGATCAGGTGATCTTCTCCTCCGACCCGATCGCCCCCGGCGAGAGCCTCACGAGCATTCAGCTCGAGACCCCGCTCGCGAAGGGCAACTACGAGGCGCTCGCCGTCCAGAAGACCTTCGCCAAGGACGGGACCTATGTCTCCGGCGTCCGCGTGCCCGTCACGCTGATCGTCGGGTAGCCCAATCTACAAAAAACGCATCCCCCGGGCATGCGCTCGGGGGATGTTTTTGCACTCCGGGGATTCCCGGCGCGCCCGGGAAAGCCCTTTAAAGGATCATCACAAATGTCCCGGCCGCGATCAGCGCGGCCCCGATGATCGACTTGACGGTGAACTGCTCGTGCAGGAACACGAAGGCCATGATCAGCGTGATGACGATGCTGAACTTGTCGATCGGCACGACCTTCGAGACCTCGCCGATCTGCAGCGCCCGATAATAGCACAGCCAGGATGCGCCCGTCGCGATGCCGGACAGGATCAAAAAGAGCCAGCTCCGCCTGCTGATCTCCGCGATGCCGTTTTGCGCGTTCGTCAGGAATACGATGCCCCACGACATCACGACGACCACGGCCGTGCGTATGGCGGTGGCCAGATTCGAGTTTACGCCGGCGATGCCGGCCTTTGCCAGTATCGACGTCGCCGCGGCAAAGACAGACGACAACACCGCGAAGAGAAACCACATACCGCCATCCCCATTCTTTCGTTCGTCCGGACTCAATCTATCGCAGGAGGCGGTTTCATACAAGCGCGCCTCTGTTAAAGGAGTCGTAGGACAGCGAAATTTCCGCGGCAGGGAATCCCTTGTTTCTCAATCCTCCCGCCCTCAACGGATTTTTCCGCGCACAAAAAAGCGCCTCGC
>Ga0123332_1001227_pt1 | contig 25301 bp, 20 predicted proteins | sample BioC12SIPDNA_4_FD_89958 | JGI IMG/M metagenome (GOLD analysis project Ga0123332, IMG submission 89958) | Anaerobic biogas reactor microbial communites from Washington, USA - Biogas_R2_A C12 SIP DNA | ecosystem: Engineered > Bioreactor > Anaerobic > Unclassified | place: Washington, USA... | reverse complement strand
GTGGGATTGGCCATGATGCTCAAGCCTCAGGGCGTGCTGCTGGGGCCGGTCGTGCTGTTCGCGGGCTTTGCCCTGGCGAAGGAAGCGGGTCCGGCGTGGCGACAGGTGATTGTGCGACTGGTGAAGGTGGGTCTGGCTGCGCTGGCGGTGATCGTGGTCGTGAGCGGACCGTGGATGGCAGCCGACGGCCTGGCGTGGTTGGATCGCTCGTACCTGATGAGCTTCACCGAGGCGTTTCCCTACACCACGCTCAAGGGGTTCAACGTCTGGTACGTCGATCTGCTGCGGCTGGATGCCCGTGGCGCAGCCGAACCGATGAACTCGCAGGTCGAGGTGTGTGGGATCTCGAAGGATCTCTGGGGGCGGACGGCGCTGCTTGGATCGCTGGCGGCGGCGGCTGCCCTTTCGTGGTGGCGCTACCGTCGAGTTGAGTTGGGCGTGGTGATTTTTGCCGCGATCTGGCTCTGGAGCATCTACATCTGGCCGACGCGGGTGCATGAGCGATTCCTGATATACTGCACGCCGCTGGTGATCGTTCTGGCGGTTGGATCGTGGCGATGTCTGCCGGCGCTGGTCGGCCTGATCGTGGTGGGCATCGCCGCCCACACTTGGCCGCTATGGCTTGGAACGTCGGCGGGCGCGTTTTCGCCGCGGATGGTGGATGCCTACTATCAGGCGATGGAGAATGCGTATCGCCAGCGGGCGGGCGAGTTTGGCGGCCGAAGGGTCGATCCGCCTACCCGGCAGGACGCTGCGCGGGTGGTTTGGGAGCGGTATCGCCAAGCCCGCCGCGACGTTGCCCGTTCGGAGTGGCTGATCACGGTGATCTCGCTGGCCTCGTACGCCTGGATGTGGCCGGCGGCCTTCGCGGTCGGGAGCGGTGCGGCCATGTCAGGCCGACGCCGCAAGACCTGATTTCGCTAGATCAGATCCACGCGTTGTACGTTTTGAGCATCACAAAGGTCTCGGTGCCGGCAATGCCCTCGATTTTCGCCAGCGAATCGGTCAGGAAGTGGATGATTCCCTTGTTGGAGTCCACGAGCACCTTGGCCATGATGTCGTAGCGTCCCGAGGTAATGGCCACCTCTTTGACCTGGGGCAGTTTCGCCACGGCCCGGGCCGTCTTTTCGAGCTGCTTGCTTTCTTTGACGTTCATGGCCACCACCACGAGCTGGTGCCCGGTCAGCACATCCGGGTTCACCATGCCCGCGATCCGCAGGATGCCCGCCTCGAGGAGTTTGCGAATCCGCCCGCGGACCGTCCCTTCAGCCACCTTGAGCTGCTCGGCGATGGTGGCGTTGGGTGTTCGACCATTGTCCTGGAGTAGCCGGATGATCCGCCAGTCAAGCCGATCCGGTTCGATGATGGGAGTTGGTTCGCTCATAGGTCATTCCTATACGGCAGATTCAGGGATTCAGCGACCGCCGGATGGCCGATCCGCCCTTCGTGGACGTTGACACCCAGCTTGATCGCCGGGTTTTCGCCGGCGGCTCTGGCCAAGCCCTTATTGGCTATCTCCAGCCCGTAGCGCAGCGTCTGATTGGTCAGGGCTTTGGTCGACGTCACCGGCACCGCTCCCGGCATGTTGGCCACGCAGTAGAGGATCACGCCGTCGACGGTGAAGATGGGGTCGTCGTGGGTGGTGGGGCGGGTCATCTCGGTACATCCGCCCTGATCGACCGCGACGTCGACGATGACCGAGCCGGGCTTCATTCGCTTGATGTGTTCGCGGCGAATGAGTCTCGGAGCCGACGCGCCGGGGATCAGCACCGCACCGATGATCAGGTCGCACGTTTCGAGCAGATATTCAACGTTCTCTTTGGTCGAGAACAGGGTATGGACAGTAGAATTGAAGACGTCGTCGAGGTAGATCAGCCGTTTGTGTGAGACGTCGGTGATTGTCACATTCGCCCCAAGCCCCACCGCCATTCTGGCGGCGTTGGTTCCCACCGTGCCGCCTCCGAGAATTCCCACGTTCGCGGGCAAAACTCCCGGGACACCGCCCAGAAGCACGCCGCGTCCGCCGCTAGGCTTTTCGAGGAGCTTCGCCCCTTCCTGCGTTGCCAGTCGTCCGGCGATCTCGCTCATGGGCACGAGGCACGGCAGCGTTCCGTCGTCGAGCTGGATTGTTTCGTAGGCAACGGCTGAAACGCCGCGTTCGATCAGGGCGTGGGCCACCGCGGGCTCAGCGGCCAGGTGGAGGTATCCGTAGAGAATCTGCCCGGCCCGCAGCAGACCAAATTCCTGGGGCTGCGGCTCTTTAACCTTGACGATCATCTCAGCCTGGCCATAGACCTCCTCGGCTGATTCGGCCAGGATCGCTCCGGCGCGGCGATAGCCGTCATCCCGAAAGCCGGCGCTCTGGCCGGCTGACTTCTCGATCAGGACCTGATGCCCCGCCCTAACATAGGCGGCGATGTCCACGGGCGTCGCCGCGACGCGGTACTCGTGGCGCTTGATTTCCCTGGGAATTCCGACCTTCATTAGCTGCCTCCTATGCTACGAGATACGTTAAAAGGTTCAGCAATATATACGAAATACGCATAAACGCAAGGGTCAATATGCGTGTAAAGGCGGCGCGTGGCGGAGCGCCATCTGCCGCGATTCCAGAGGCGGCGGCGAAGAGGTGAGAGGCAAGGACGTCCCGGCATCTCAGGCGATCGGAAATTCCTGGCCGGGCGTCGGCTGGTGGACGCTGCGGCAGCCGATTTCACGGAGTTTTTCGGCGAAGACGCTGCTCTGCTCATGCTCGCCGTGGACCACGAAGACATTCCGGACCTGCCCGGCCAGAGGGCTGACCCAGCCGAGCAACTCAGCGGCGTCCGCATGGGCGGAAAAGCCGTTGAGGGTCTTGACCCGCGCCTTGAGCTGGTACATCCGGCCGAAGATTTTGACCTCCGACTGACGTTCCACGATTCGGCGGCCGAGAGTGTGTTCGGCCATGAAGCCGACCACCAGGATCGTGCTCCGCTCGTCCTCGATGTTGTTCGCCAGGTGGTGGAGGATGCGGCCGGCCTCGCACATGCCGCTGGCCGAGATGATCACGCACGGATCGTGGAGGTCGTTGAGGGCCTTGGAGTCGGCCGTGGAGCGGATGAACCGGCAGCACGTGTTGCCCAGCACGTCGCCCAACTGCTTGACCCACCGGAGGGCCTCGGTGTCGAAGCATTCGGGGTGAAGCCGGAACACCTCGGTGGCGTTGACCGACAGCGGCGAGTCGATGAATACCGGGATGTTCGGCAGCGCCCCCTCGTGCATGAGCTGGGTCAGGTAGTAGACCAGGTTCTGTGTGCGGCCAACGCTGAACGAGGGAATGATGACCTTGCCCGAACGCTGCACCGTCAGAAGAATCTGTTCGCGGAGCTTGTCCTTCATGTCCCGCGGGTTTTCGTGCGTACGGTTGCCGTAGGTGCTCTCGACGATCAGGTGGTCGCACGGCGGAAGTGGGGTCGGATCCTTGAGGATCGGCAGGCCGGGCCGGCCGAGGTCGCCGCTGAAGACGACCCGCACGCCGCCCCGCTGGTCCTGGATTTCCAGCAGCACCATCGCCGAACCGAGGATGTGGCCGGCGTCAAAGAACGTGAACCGCACGCCCTCGACCGGGCTGAACGGCATGTTATAGGGAACCGCCAGGAATTGCTTCATCGTCTCGGCGGCGTCTTCCATGTTGTAGAGCGGTTCAACGGGCGGCTCGCCGTTCTTCAGGCGTTTCTTGTTGTAGAATTCGGCGTCTTCCTCCTGGATGTGGGCCGAATCGGCCAGGAGAATTGCGGTCAGGTCGCGTGTGGCCGGCGTGGCGTAGATCGTGCCGGTAAAGCCCTCGCGGACCAACCGGGGCAGACGCCCGCTGTGGTCGATGTGTCCGTGCGAGAGGATCACGCAGTCGATCTTGCGGGGGGCGACCGCGAAGGAGCGGTTCTTGGCGTTGGCCTCCGCGCGGCGTCCCTGAAACAGACCGCAGTCCAACGCGACGTACCGGCCGCGGTGCTCGATGATGTGCATGGACCCGGTCACTTCCCCGCAGCCGCCGTCGAATACGAACTGACTCATCGGTCTGCTTCCTTCCGCTAATCCGCCGCCAAGGCGGTTGGACATCGTGCTCTATAGGCATTGTCGGAAAAACCGATCGCCGGGTCAAGAAGGCACACCCGATAACTTCGGCAGGGGGCTGGAAAGCAGCGGGACGGCGTCCGGTTACGGATGGGCCGCGGGAAGATGCTCGGATGGTATCCACAAGCAGCCGGGGACCTCGGCGCCAAGATCGTCCACGAAGGTCTGGAACTCGTCCCAGATGTCCATCCCTTCCGGGCTGTGGGCATCCGAACCGAGGCTGAGCTTGACCCCTTGTTCCAGGCAGCGGCGGTAGAAGGGCAGCACCATTTCGCGCAGCGGTCCGGAGGTGAACTTGGAGTTGATCTCCATCGCGATCCCGCCTCTGGCGGCCCGCTTAAGCAGCAAGGACATCGAGCGGGATTCGAGCATGATCCGGTACACCCGTTCGAGGTCGAACGCCCATTCCATCCACACCAACACCGGATGCGCCACCACCCGCACACCCGGACAATCCAGAGCCGAGTGCATCATCAACAGGATAAACTCAGCGATCTCCGATTCGCGATGGCCGCGAGGCCGATCGACCCAGTCAAGCCCGTGGTACGGCGCCACCAGGACCAGATCAAAGTGCGAGGCCGCAGAGGGGGCGAGCGTGAAACGACCGGGCGCCAGCACTTCGGCTTCGCAGCCGACCCACACCCGCAAATCGGACGGAATCGGGCTACAATCGAGCTCGGCCCGAAGGCGGCTGAACTGCTCGAGCGAAGTCTTGGGGTGCAGGTGGTCGGTCAGGCACAGCCCACTGAGACCCAGACACTGCGCTTGCCGCAGGATGTTCTCGATGGTCATCTGCTCCTGGCCGCACGGTGAGCATTGCGTGTGCACGTGGCAGTCGTATCGTGGAAGTGTCCGATCGGTCCGGTCGCGCATTGACTTTGCCGGCTAGAGACGATCGACAAAGCCGGTGTCGATCTTGCCCCGGACAAAGTCGCGGTGTTCGAGGATGTCCAGGTGAAATGGAATGGTCGTGTGAATCGGTCCGATGCGAAACTCCTGCAGCGCCCGGCGCATCGTCTTGATCACCTCTTCGCGGTTCTCGCCGTGCACGATCAGCTTTCCGACCAGAGAGTCGTAGTACGGCGAAATGGTGTAGCCCGCGTACGCGTGGGTGTCCAGCCGCACGCCGAACCCGCCGGGCGTGACGAAAAACTCAATCTTGCCCGGACAGGGAACGAATCCCTTGGCCGCGTTCTCCGCATTGATGCGGCACTCCATGGCCGCCCCGTTCTGTCGGACGTCCCGCTGGCGGATGCTCAACTCCTCGCCGGCGGCGATCCGGATCTGCCACTTGATCAGGTCGATTCCGGTGACCATCTCGGTGACCGGATGTTCCACCTGGATCCGCGTGTTGGCCTCGATGAAGTAGAAGTGCTTGCGTTTGTCGACGAGGAATTCAAACGTGCCGGCGCTGGTGTACCTGGCCGCCTTGGCCAGCTTCACCGCCGCCTTGCACATCTGATCGCGGGTCTTTTCGTCGATGGCGGGTGAGGGGGTTTCCTCGACGAGTTTCTGGTGCCGGCGCTGGAGCGTGCAGTCGCGCTCCCAGAGGTGGATGATGTTGCCGAAGCGGTCGGCGAGCACCTGGACCTCGACGTGGCGCGGCTGCTCGATGAACTTCTCGAGATAGAGCCGTCCATCCTTAAATGCGGCCTCGGCCTCGGCCTGGGCCGATTTGAAGTTCGAGCGGAGATTGGCTTCGTTATGGGTGACGCGCATGCCGCGTCCGCCGCCGCCCGCGGCCGCCTTGATCATGACCGGATAACCGATTTTCGCGGCGAGCTGGATCGCCTCGTCCTCGTTCGAGAGCGGTTCGGCGCTTCCGGGAACCGTGGTCACGCCCGCCTTCTTCGCGACGTTCCTGGCCGCCACCTTGTCGCCCAGAAGCTGCATCGCCTCGACGGTCGGGCCGATGAACTCGATCTTGCACTGACGGCAGATCTCGGCGAAATGGGGGTTCTCGGCCAGAAAACCGTAGCCGGGATGGATCGCCTCGACGTTGGCCACCTCGGCGGCTGAGATGATCCGCGGAATGTTCAGGTAACTGTCGCTCGGCGAGGCCTTGCCGATGCAGATCGCCCGGTCGGCCAGGTGGAGGTAGGCCGCGTCGCGGTCCGCCTCGCTGTAGACCACCACCGTCTCGACCCCGAGTTCCTTGCACGCGCGAATGATCCGCAGGGCGATCTCGCCGCGATTGGCTATCAGTATGCGTGAGAACATGCTCGTATCCTGTCAGAACTGCACTGGAAAAACCGTGGCACCGCGAGCGGTCTAGCCGGGCCGGACCATGAACACCGGCTGGCCGAACTCGACGGGACTGGTGTTGTCGACGAGGATCTTCTCCACGGTGCCGGCGACCTCGGACTTGATCTCGTTCATGACCTTCATGGCCTCGATGATGCACACCACGGTGCCGACCTTGATGCGATCGCCGACCGAGACGTACGGGTCGGCGTCCGGGGCCGGAGCGGCGTAGAATGTGCCGACCATGGGCGAGGTGATCGCGACCAGTCCGGCGTCCTCGGCTGGTTCCGGACTCATCGCCGCCGGTGCGGCTGCGGTCGGCGCCGGAGCCGCGGCCGCTGGTGCGACCGCCGCCGGCAGGGGGGCGAAGACCGGTTGCTGGCCGCCCCGTTTCAGGAGCAAGCGGCTCTCGCCGTCGACGATGCGAATCTCGGTCAACTCGTTGTCCTTCATCAACTCGATCAATTCGCGTATCTTCTCTACGTCCATGTCAACCTTTCCTGTCTAAAGCACCACCTGGTCGAGCGCCTTGGGCAGATCCGACAGAACCCTCGCCCCTCGCCGCTCGACCAGTACGTCGTCCTCGATTCGCACGCCGCCGTGCTCCGGAATGTAGATGCCGGGCTCGACCGTCACCACCATGCCCGGCGTCAGGACCGTTTTGGAGGCGGTCCGCAGGGCCGGCTGCTCGTGGACCTCCAAGCCCAGCCCGTGGCCCAGGCTGTGGACGAAATACCTGCCGTAGCCGGCCCGCTTGATGACGTTTCGGGCGACCGCGTCGACCTCGCCGGCGGTGACCCCGGCCTTGATGGCGTCAATCGCCGCAAGCTGGGCCTCAAGACAAACGCCGTATATCTCTCTGAAGCGAGCGGACATTGTACCGATCCACACCGTGCGGGTCAAGTCGCAGCAGTAGCCGCCGACCCGGGCTCCGAAGTCGAAGGTGATCGGCCGGCCCGGGCGAATCCGGGTCAACGTTGTCCGCGCGTGGGGCAGCGCCGAGTTTCGCCCGCAGGCTGTGATGGTGGGAAAGGCGATGGCTTCGGCGCCCAGCGTCTTCATGCGGTATTCCAGTTCGGCGGCCACGTCTCGCTCGGTGCGTCCCGGCTTCAACGCGTTCAGGATGTCCAGAAAACTCCGTTGGGCGATCGCCAGCGCCTGGCGAATGGGCGCAATCTCCGAAGGCGATTTGACTTCGCGCAATTCCAGGAGGGAGGCGACGGACAGGCCCTGCCATCGAACGCCCTTGACGGCGGAAGAGAGCCTCTGACGGAGGGCGAGCGTCACTTCCTCGTCGAGGCAGGCAATACGTCCAAGCCGCAACTTCCTGGCGGTCTCGGCGAGTGCGTGCACGATCGGCCCTTTGCGAATGACCAGCCGTGAGCGGGGCGATTCGCTTCTGGCCTGCAGATTAAAGCGTCCGTCGGTGATGATGGTCGATCGTCGCGGCGTAAGGACAGCCCAACTGTCTTCACCGGTGAATCCGGTGAAGTAAAAGATGTTCGGCTGAGTCGTAATCAGTACAGCGGGAATCCGGGCGAACCCTCTGCGATCGAAGAGGGCTTTCGTTCGCTGCTTGTGTTCGTCCCGTACCTTCATGTTTGACCTGCGACCGCGCCGATCCGCCACAACGTCCTGACCGCCATTATACCGGCCGGCGGGCGCGCAGCGGAGCGGAATCCGGCCCAAAAGGGGGGAACATCCAACGGGGGATTCGCCGTTCCTAATCGTGTGGCGGCTAGTAAGCCATCTCCATGATTTTGGCGGCGATGTCCTGGGGAACCGGCTCATAGCCGCAGGGTTCGAAGTCGGTCTGACCGGCCCGGCCCTGGCTGAGGCTTCGCAGCATGGTGGCGTATCCGAACATCTCGGCCAGCGGCACGCGGGCCTCAATGATCCGCTGATTGCCGCGTTGGCTGGTGCCCGTGATGACCGCCCGGCGCGAGGTCAGGTCGCCGGTGATGCTGCCGAAGTAGTCATCCGGCGTCGAGACCTGCAGCTTCATGATCGGCTCGAGCAGGATGGGTTGAGCCTTGGCGACGGCCTCGCGAAAGGCGATCGAACCGGCGCCCTCAAACGCGATGTCGGAGCTGTCGACGGGGTGCTCCTGGCCGTCAAGAATCGTTACCTTGACGTTCAGGACCGGATAGCCCATCTGCGGACCCGACGTGGCGGCCTCCCGGATGCCTTCCTCGATCGCGGGGAACCACGACTTGGAAATGGCCCCTTCCCGCACGGCGCTTTCGACTTCGACGGCATGCTGCCCGGCCTCGGGCGTCATCGGCTCGACCCGGAGCTTGACCACGGCGAACTGCCCGCGCCCGCCGGTCTGACGGATGAACCGTCCTTCAGCCTCGGCGACTCCGCTGATCGCTTCGCGGTAGCTGACCCGCGGTCTGCCGACCCGCACGCCGATCCTCATGTCCCGCTGAATCTTGTTCTGGATGATCTCCAGGTGCAACTCGCCCATGCCGGAGATGATGGTCTGGCCCGTCTCCTGGTCCATCCGGTGGGTAAACGTCGGATCCTCTCGCGTGAGGGTCTGAAGGGCCATGGCGAGGCGATCCTTGTCGGCCGACGTGATCGGCTCGATCGCCATGTTGATCACCGTCTCAGGGAACTCGATGTGTTCCAGGATGACCGGGTGCTTCGCATCGCACAGCGTATCGCCGGTCAGCGAGCTGCGCAGTCCCGCCAGAGCCACGATATCGCCCGCGCAGACCTCGTCTTCGCGGATGCGTTCCTTGGCGTTCATCCGCCATATCCGCGCCACGTTCTCCTTGGTCTTGCGTTCGGCGTTGTAGACGCGGCTCGACGTCTTGAGCGTGCCGGAGTAGATGCGGATGAAGTTCAGGTCGCCGTGCTGGTCGCTGATGATCTTGAACACCAGGGCCGCGAACGGCTCGTTCGTGTCCGGCTTGCGCGTGAGGATCTTGTCCAGATCCTTCGGATCGTGCCCCTCGACCGGCGGGATGTCGAGCGGCGAAGGCAGGTAATAGCAGGCGGCGTCGAGGAGCCGCTGGATGCCCTGGTATTTCAGGGCCGAACCGCACAGCACCGGATGGAGCTCGCCGCGGACGGTGCCGGCGCGAATGGCCCGGCGCAAGGCCTCGACCGAGACCGGCTGCTCGTGAAGGTAGCATTCCATGACCTCGTCGTCGAAATCGGCCACCTTCTCCAGGAGTTCGTGCCGGTACATCTCGGCCTCGTCCTTGAGGTCATCGGGGATCTCTTCCTCGTAGGCCTCTTTGCCGAGCGTCTCGCTTCGCCAGCGGACGGCCTTGAGGGCGACCAGGTCGATCAGGCCGTTGAAGGTGCTCTCGGCCCCGATCGGAATCTGAATCGCCACGGGGTTCGACGACAGACGCTCTTTGATCGAATGGAACGACGCGTGGAAATCCGCACCCAACTTGTCCATCTTGTTGATGAAGCACATACGCGGCACCCGGTACTTGTCCGCCTGCCGCCAGACCGTCTCCGACTGGGCCTCCACGCCCTCTTTGCCGTCGAAGACGATGACCGCCCCGTCCAGCACCCGCAAGGAGCGCTCGACTTCGGCGGTAAAGTCCACGTGGCCGGGCGTGTCGATCAGGTTCACCCGGTATCCGAGCCACTCGAACGTGGTTGCCGCGCTGGTGATCGTGATACCCCGCTGCTGCTCCTCTTCGAGATAGTCCATCACGGCGGTGCCGTTGTGGACCTCACCCATCTTGTACGTCTTGCCCGCGTAGTAAAGCACCCGCTCGCTGACCGTCGTTTTGCCGGCGTCGATGTGGGCGGCAATTCCGATGTTACGTATCTTGTCCATCCGGTTGTCGTTGCTCATGGTCTGAAAATCTTGAGAATCCGCTAAAAAACTTCGGGCCGGCAACTTCTCGTCAACCGGCCCGACAAAACCCTTCGTACGCGTACTACCACGCGAAGTGGGCGTACGCTTTGTTCGCTTCGGCCATCCGGTGCACGTTGTCTCGCGTCGTCATGGCCGTACCCTCGCGGCGGTACGCCGCCATGAACTCCTCGGCCAGGCGCGCCGCAATCGGTCGGCCCGACTTCTGACGCGCCGCCAGGAGCAGCCAGCGGATCGCCAGGGACTGGCGCCGGCGGCTGTTCACCGGCATCGGCACCTGGTAGTTGGCTCCGCCGACCCGCTTGGAACGCACCTCGAGCTCCGGCTTGACGTTGTTCAGCGCCGTCTCGAAGACTTCCACCGGCGGAACGTCCTTGATCTTCGAAGCGACGATGTCCATCGCGTCGTAGAACGCCCGCGTGGACACGCTCTTCTTGCCGTCGTACATCAACGAGTTGATGAACTTGTTGACCAGTTTCGAGTTATACCGGGCATCCGGTGCGAGCGACTTGCTGGACGCCGTGAACTTCTTGAAACCCATGATCGGTTACCTCTCCAAAAGCTTACTTGCCCTTCTTGGCCCCGTACTTGGAACGACTCTGCTTGCGCCCGTCCACCCCGGCGGCGTCCAGAACGCCGCGAACGATGTGGTAGCGAACGCCCGGCAGGTCCCGAACGCGGCCGCCGCGAACCAGCACGATGCTGTGCTCCTGCAGGTTGTGGTCGACGCCCGGAATGTACGTGGTGATTTCCTTGCCGTTGCTCAGGCGCACGCGGGCCACCTTCCGAAGGGCCGAGTTCGGCTTCTTCGGGGTCATCGTCTTGACCTGCAGGCAGACCCCGCGCTTCTGCGGCGAATCCGCCAGTGCCGGGCTCTTCGACTTCTTCGTGATCGGCTTTCTCGGTTTGCGGACCAGTTGGTTTATCGTCGGCATCGCTTTTCCTCGTTCTCCTTACCAGCGCGAAACAAGTATTATATCCGCCAGGCGGAATTCCTGTCCAGCCTAAATTACCAGAATTTATAATCTTTCGAGGCGGCCGGCGCGTCAGATCCGCAGCAGACGCTCGCGGTCCTGCTCGATTTCCGCCTTGACCCGCTCTTCCAGCGGCATTTCTTCCTCGGCCAGGGTCGGCAGGACGCGGCGGATCTTCATCTCCTGGTACGGTTTGAAGCCTGTTCCCGCCGGGACCAGGTGCCCGAGGATGACGTTCTCCTTCAGGCCCACCAGGTGGTCGATCTTGCTCGAGAGCGAGGCTTCGGTCAGGACCTTGGTGGTCTCCTGGAAGCTGGCCGCGGCGATCCACGACTCGCTCTGGAGCGAGGCCTTGGTGATACCCAGGAGCAGCGTCTTGGCCGTCGCCGGACGCGGGCGCTTGCCTTTGGCCGGCTGGCCGCCGGTGGTCTCGGTGGTCTCGTTGATCTCTTCGAGCTCCTGCTTGGTAACCACCTGGCCCTCGGCCAGACCCGTGTCGCCCGGTTCGGAGATCTTGAGTGACTGGGCGAGCCGCTGGTTCTCCTGGCGGAAGGCGAACTTATCGACCACGGCTCCGGGCAGGAACTTGCTGTCGCCGACGGTGTCAATTCGGACCTTCCGCAGCATCTGGCTGAGGATGATCTCGATGTGCTTGTCGTTGATCGGCACGTTCTGCATCCGGTAGACCGTCTGGATCTCGCTGAGCAGGTACTGCTGCAGGGCCTCTTCGCCCTTGATCCGCAGGATATCGTGCGGCACCAGCGGGCCTTCGATCAGCGGGTCGCCCGCGTCCACGAAGTCGCCGGTGTGCACCAGCAGGTGGCGGTCCTGCGGAACGTGGTGGTCCTTCTCCATGCCGGACTCGCTGCGAATGATGATGGTCATTTTGCCGCGGCGGCGGTCGGACCGCAGTTCGACGGTGCCGGAGATCTCAGCCATCGCGGCCGGCTCCTTCGGCTTGCGGGCCTCAAAGAGCTCGGTGACTCGCGGCAGACCGCCGGTGATGTCCTGGGTACCGGTCATTTCGCGCGGCTGGCGGGCCAGAAGCTGTCCCGGCGTGACGTGCTGGCCTTCCTCCACCTCGATCCGCGCCTTGGCGGGCAGGTAGTGGAAGTCCAGAATCTTGCCGTCCTTGTCCTCGATCACGATCCGCGGGTTCAGCGAACCCTTGTGCTGGACGACGACCAGACGCCGCTGGCCGCCCGCGCCTTCCTCGACGCGGACCGTCTCGCCCTGCTCGATGTCCTGGAAACGAACGGTTCCATCGGCCTCGGCGAGGATCGGCAGCAAGTGGGGGTCCCAGTCGCAGAGGACCATTCGCGCCGTGATCGCCTGGCCGTCCTCGACGCGGATCGTTCCGCCGTAGGGCACCTTGTACCGCTCGATTTCGCGGCCCTTCTGGTCGGTCAGGATGATCTCGCCGTTGCGCTTCAGGGCCACCGTCGTCTTCGTGCCGTCTTCCTGGGTGACCTCGACCGGCATCAGGTCGTGATACTTGGCGATACCCGCCTGGCGTGCCCGGACTCCGGTTTCCAGCGTCATACGGGACGCGACGCCGCCGATGTGGAACGTCCGCATCGTCAGCTGCGTGCCCGGTTCGCCGATGCTCTGGGCCCCGATGATCCCGACCGCCATGCCTTCTTCGATCAGGCGGCCCGTCGAGAGGTCCACGCCGTAGCATTTGGCGCAGACGCCCAGGGGCGACTCGCAGGTCAGCGGGCTGCGAACGCGGATGCTTTCCAGACGCAGCTCCTTCTCGAGCTTGTCCGCGATCGTTCCGCTGATAATCTCGTTCTCTCGCACGATGACCTCGTCGGTGACCGGATTGACGATGGTGTCGCGGGCGATCCGGCCGATGATGCTCTCCTTGAGCGAAACGTCCAGCGTCTCGCCCTGGTAGATCACGCTCTTGGTGACGCCGTGAATGGTCTTGCAGTCCAACTCGCGGACGATCACGTTCTGGGCCACGTCGGCCAGCTTCCGGGTCAGGTAGCCGGAGTCCGCGGTCTTCAGGGCCGTGTCGGCCAAACCCTTGCGGGCGCCGTGGGTCGTGGTGAAGTACTCGAGCACGCTGAGGCCTTCGCGGAAGTTCGCCAGAATCGGCGTCTCGATGATCTCGCCCGACGGCTTGGCCATCAGGCCGCGCATGCCCGCCAGCTGGCGGATCTGGTCCTTGGAACCGCGGGCGCCAGAATCCGCCATCATGAAGATGGGGTTCAGGTACCGCTTGCCGTCGCGTTGGTCGTGGGCCAGGGCGCTCATCATCTCCTTGCCGACCTGTTCGCGGGCGTGCGTCCAGACGTCGATCGTCTGGTTGTAACGCTCGGTGTCGGTGATGGCGCCGCGCTGATAGCCCTTGTCGATCTGCGAAACCACCCGCTGAGCGGCCTCGATGATCTTCCATTTGTTCCCCGGGATCACCAGGTCCGAGCTGGCGAAACTGATGCCGGCCAACGCCGACTGCTTGAACCCCAGTTCCTTGATCGTGTCCAGGAGGTCGATTGTCTTGCCGCGTCCCAGCAGCGAGTGGGTCTCGGCGATGATCCGCGAGCAACCCTTCTGGTTGACCAGGAAGTTGTAGAACGGAATTCCGTCCGGGAACGTGTCGTTCATCAGGCATCGCCCGACCGTCGTTTCGATCCGCCGGTTCGCCGGCACGTCCTCGATCGCGCCGTCCGGCGTGCTGACGATGCGGCTGTAGCGATTCAGGCGGACCTGGATCTTCGCGTGCAGCGAGATCTTGCCCATCGCGTGGGCCATCAGGGCCTCATCCAGCGAGTTGAACGACATGCCGACGCCGGTCACGTCGTCCCGCATGATGCTCACGTAGTACATGCCCAGCACGATGTCCTGGCTGGGCGACATGATCGGCTGGCCGCTGGCCGGGCTGAAGATGTTGTTCGTTGACATCATCAGCACGTGGGCCTCGGTCTGGGCCTCCACCGACAGCGGCAGGTGGACCGCCATCTGGTCGCCGTCGAAGTCCGCGTTGAAGCCCTTGCACACGAGCGGATGAATCCGGATCGCGTTGCCTTCGACCAGGACCGGCTCGAACGCCTGAATACCCATCCGGTGCAGCGTGGGAGCGCGATTCAGCAGCACGGGGTGCTGGTGAATCACCTCTTCCAGGATGTCCCACACTTCCTCGTCCTTGCGCTCCAGCATGCGTTTGGCCGACTTGATCGTGTCCGCCAGGCCCCGCTCGCGGAGCTTGCGGACGATGAACGGCTGGTAAAGCTCCAGGGCGATCCGCTTGGGCAGGCCGCACTGGTTGAGCTTCAGCTCCGGTCCGACCACGATGACCGAACGGGCTGAGTAATCCACCCGCTTGCCCAGCAGGTTCTCGCGGAACCGGCCCTGTTTGCCCTTGATCATGTCGGTCAGGCCCTTGAGCGGCCGGCCTGACGAACCGAGCACCGGACGGCGGCACCGCCCGTTGTCGAACAGGGCGTCCACCGCCTGCTGCAGCATGCGTTTTTCGTTCCGGATGATCACGTCCGGAGCGTTCAGGTCCATCAATTTCTTGAGCCGGTTGTTCCGGTTGATGATCCGGCGGTAGAGGTCGTTCAGATCGCTCGTCGCGAAGTTCCCGCTCTCCAGCAGCACGAGCGGACGGAGGTCCGGCGGGATCACCGGGATCACCTCCAGCACCATCCATGACGCCGAGTTGTCGCTCTGGCGAAGCGACTCGACGATCTTGAGCCGCTTGGTCAGGTCCTTGATCTTCTGCTTGCTGTTGGTCTTGGCCAGCCCTTCCTTAAGCGTCCGCGAAAGAGCCTCCAGATCCAGATTCTCAAGCAGGGCCTGAACCGCCTCGGCCCCCATCGCCGCCTTGAACGTGTGGTGCCCATACTTCTCCGTCGCCGAGCGGTAGTCTTCCTCGGTCAGGAGCTGCTTGACCTTCAGCGGCGTCTCGCCGGGATCGGTCACCACGTAGTCCTGGAAGTACACGACCTTTTCCAGGTCGTTGGTCTTCATATCCAGCATGTTCCCGATCCGGGACGGCATCGACTTGAAGAACCAGATGTGCACCACCGGGGCGGCCAGGTTGATATGCCCCATCCGCTTGCGGCGCACCCGGCTGTGGGTCACCTTCACTCCGCAGCGGTCGCAGATCATCCCCTTGTGCTTCGTCCCTTTGTACTTTCCGCAGAAGCACTCCCAGTCCCGCTCCGGACCGAATATCCGCTCGCAGAACAGACCGTCCTTTTCCGCCCGGTAAGTTCGGTAGTTAATCGTCTCGGGCTTCTTGACTTCGCCGAACGACCAACTCCGAATATCATTCGGCGAGGCCAGCGAAATCTTCACCGAGCCGTAATCGTTGATCCTGTCGTATACGCTCTCAGCCATCGGATACTCCCTTCTCTATTACGAGAGTACGGTCACTGTTCCGGCGATACCCCGTTCCCGTCTCCGTCAAATCAGGCGGCGCTTCTCCAACTGCACGTTCAGGGCCAAGCCGCGGATCTCATTGCACAGCACCTCGAAGCTCACCGGGGTGCCCGCCTCGAGCGTGTTGGCGCCCTTGACCATCGACTCGTAGATCTTGGTCCGGCCTTCCACGTCGTCGCTCTTGACCGTCAGCATTTCCTGCAGGATGTGCGCCGCGCCGTACGCCTCCAGGCCCCAGACCTCCATTTCGCCGAACCGCTGGCCGCCCGTCCGGGCCTTGCCGCCCAGCGGCTGCTGCGTGATCAGACTGTAGGGGCCGGTGCTCCGGGCGTGAATCTTGTCGTCCACCAGGTGGTGCAGTTTCAGCATGTACATGTAACCGACCGTTACCTTCTCCTGGAACTTTTCGCCGGTTCGCCCGTCGTAGAGGGTCGCCTTGGCGTCTTCCGGCAGACCGGCGTCCTTGAGGCTCTGACGAATCTCCTCCTCGTGAGCCCCGTCGAATACCGGCGAGACCGCCCGGAAGCCCAGTCTTGCCGCCGCCCAGCCCAGGTGGGTTTCGAGGATCTGGCCGACGTTCATACGGCTGGGCACCCCCAGCGGGTTCAGCACGATGTCCACCGGCGTCCCGTCCTCGAGGAACGGCATATTCTCGATCGGCATCATCTTGGCGATCACGCCCTTGTTCCCGTGGCGGCCCGCCATCTTGTCGCCCACCGACAGGACGCGCTTGGTCGCCACGTAGACCTTGACCATCTCCAACACCCCGCTGGGCAGTTCGTCGCCCCGTTTGAGCTGGGCGAGCTTCATCTCCAGCGTCTCCTGGAGGTCCTTGACCTTCGGCCAGTACTTGTCGAGGATCTTCTGGGCGTCGTCGCGCTTGGCGACCGGTTTGATCCACTTGATGTTGAAGTTCTGGATCTGCTCGAGGACGACCTCCTCGATATCGCTCATGGCCACCTTCTGGCGGGTGTTCGGGTCCACCAGGATCTGGCCGGTCACGTCGTTGATCTCGTTGATCATCTGGGTGAAGATCTTCAGGATCTTGGCGTTGAAGTCCTTGCGGGTCTGGTCCATCTGCCCCTTGAGGGCCTTCTTCTGCTGGTCGTTCATGGCGGTGCGGCGGGCGAAATGCCGCGCCCCGACCACGACGCCCTCGTTCCCGGCCGGCACTTCCAGCGAGTCGTTCTTGACGTCCTCGCCGGCCCGTCCGAAGATCGCCTGCAGCAGCTTCTCTTCCGGAGTGAACTCGGTCTTGCTCTTGGGCGAAACCTTGCCGACCAGAATATCGCCGGGCTCAACCCGCGTTCCGACCTGGACCACGCCGCTCTCGTCGAGGTTCCGAAGCGCCCGCTCCGAAACGTTCGGAATATCGCGGGTGAACTCCTCGCGCCCCAGCTTCGTCTCGCGGACTTCCACCTCAAATGCGTTGATGTCGATCGACGTGTAGGCATCCTCGTGCACCAGACGCTCGGAGATCAGGATCGCGTCCTCGAAGTTGTAGCCGTCGAACGGCATGAACGCCACCAGCAGGTTGCGTCCCAGGGCCAGTTCGCCCTGGTGCGTGCCCGGGCCGTCGGCGATCACCTGGCCCGCCTTGACCTTCTCGCCGAGTTTCACGATCGGCTTCTGGTTCAGACAGGTCTGCTCGTTGAGGCCCTGGAACTTGGACAGCTCATACTCCTCGGTCTCGTTGATCACGATCCGCTTGGCGTCCACGAAGGTCACCGTGCCCGAGTTCTCCGCCCGGATTACCATGCCCGAGTTCTGGGCCACGTAGGGCTCCATACCCGTCGCCACCAGCGGCGGCTCCGTCCGGATCAGCGGCGTCGCCTGCCGCTGCATGTTCGATCCCATCAGCGCCCGGTTCGCGTCGTCGTGCTCCAGGAACGGGATCAGCGCCGCCGAGACGCCGACGATCTGCTTCGGCGAAATATCGACGTACTCGATTTCCTTGCCGCCGACCTTGCCCAGGTTGCCCTTGACGCGGGCCAGCACCGGGTCCTCCGGCAGCTTGCCGTCCTTCAGTACGGTCGGCGGAGCGATCACCGCGTTCATCTCCTCGTCCGCCCGCAGGTGCACCATCTTGCCGTTGACCTTGCCCTTTTCCACCTGGCGGTAGGGGGTGATCAGGAAGCCGTACTCGTCCGAACCGGCGTAGATCGCCATCGATGAGATCAGACCGATGTTCGTGCCTTCCGGCGTCTCGATCGGACAGATCCGGCCGTAGTGCGAAATGTGCACGTCGCGGACCTCGAAGCCCGCCCGCTTGCGGTTCAGGCCGCCCGGCCCCAGCGCCGACAGACGACGCTCGTGCGTCAACTGCGACAGCGGGTTGGTCTGGTCCACCACCTGCGAGAGCTCGCCGCGGCCGTAGAAGTAGTCGATCGCCGAGCTGATCGCCTTCGAATTCACCAGCTCAGCCACCCGCGAAAGCTGCTCCGGAGCCTTGATCGAGATCCGCTCCTGGACGGTCCGGCGGAACTTGAGCATGCCCTTGCGAAGCTCGTCCGAAGCCAGCTCGTCGATCGTCCGGAGTCGGCGGTTGCCCAGGTGGTCGATATCGTCCACATACCCCTCGCCCGACCGCAGCTTCATGATGTAGCGCAGGGAATCGACGAAGTCCTGTGGGCGAAGTGTTTGCGCAGTGCACTCTGCTCGCAAGCTACCCTTCTTGAAAAACTCCACGACATGATCATGGAAACTAGAGGGCTCCGAATTCTTTATGTGGCAGTCCCAGAGTCGCTCCCGCAAACCTTTGCCACTGCGATAACCAGCCTGCCCAACATAGACGACCCTTTCACCGAGCTTGAACACATAGACCCCTGGACACGAGGGAGCGGTTTTGCATTCTGCTGAGGAGTGCCACTCTCTGTTGGTGATGATCTCTCGAAACTTAGCTTCGAGGACGGGATCGGTCTTGGCAGCCTTCTGCCACTCCGCATGGAAGTGTTCAGGCTCAACTCCCTTACCCGATCCGATTGCGGGCTTCTTGACGTTGAAGAACGGCATGTACGGTTTCGAGTCGGATATTCCCTCCTCATCTGGGTACTTCAGTATGGTTTGTCCCTCAAGGAGGTTCAAAAACTCGGCCAGAGCATCAGCATCCGATCCGCCAGGATCCTTGAAATGGTCAACCTTGACATACGCAATCTGCACAAGCTTGAAGAACTCCTCGGCGGAAGCAATGGCTTCAAGGGGAATACCAAACTTCCGGTTGATGCGGAAACGCCCCACCCGTCCCAGACGGTAGCGGGCCGGATCGAAGAACTTCTCCTCGAACAGCTTCTTGGCCTTATCGAGTTGCGGCGGGTTGCCGGGCCGCAACCGGGCGTAGATCTTCAGCAGCGCCTCTTCGTGCGACCGCGAGGTGTCTTCGGACAGCGTATTCAGGATGATCGGGTCGCCCGCCTTCTCGACCACCTCGATCTCCTCCAGGTCGCTGGCCTGGAGCTTCTTGATGGCCTCGCCGATCTGGGCCCCGGCCGGCAGCAGTTCCTCGCCCGTTCCCGGGTCGACGACCGCGGCCGCCGTGATCATCGTCGGCTTCAACTGCCCGACGGACATCATCGTCGTCGGGTAGAACGCGCGGATGATCTCGACATCCGAACTGAACGCCGCGTCCAGCGCCCGCAGGAACGTCGTCGCCGGCATCTTGGACGACTGATCGATCCGCACCGCCAGCAGTTCCCGCTTGCTCACGTTGATCTCGATCCACGAACCGCGTTCCGGGATGACCCGCGCCGCGTGAAGCGGGCGGTCCGCCTGCTGCGACTCGATCACGAAATCCACGCCCGGCGAACGGTGGAGCTGCGAGACGATCACGCGCGTTGCGCCGTTGATGATGAACTCGCCGCCGCCCATCATGATCGGCATGTCGCCGAGGTAAATGCTCTCCTCGAGGCTCTCCTGCGTCTCCTTGCGGGTCATCCGCACCCGGATCCGCATCGGTCTGCCGAATGTCAGCCGCAGATCGCGGCACTCTTCCGGCGTGTACCGCGGGCGGCCCAGGTCGTAGTACAGGTATTCCAGCAGGACATCGCCTGCGTAGCTTTCAATCGGGAAAGTCTCGCGAAACAGCGCCTCGAGCCCCTCGCCCTTGCGCTTTTCCGGCTCGACCGTCTCCTGCAGGAAACGCTCGTACGCCTGGCGCTGGACCCGCACCAAGTCCGGCACGGGAAGCGCGTCGCCAACTTTACTGAATGACTTGATTTCCTTGAAGATCAAACCGCTCGCTGTCATGGCTCGGACCTCTCCAAAAAATGTCCGCCTGTCTCACCCCTTGCGCCGTCGCTCGCCGTCTCGGAAAGCACACCCCGCTCGGTTGGTCCTTCGTGCCTGAAAATGCTTCCGGCCCCAATGCGCAAACGTAACCCGGGCGCCCGGGACAGACTTCCCGGACGCCGCGGGAATAACGCCTTCTTGTAGTATTATAGGACCGTACGTCAAGGTCATTTCAATTCGACAGTCGCACCGGCCTCCTCGAGCTCCTTCTTCAACTGCTCGGCCTCGTCCTTGCTCAGGCCTTCCTTGACCGGCTTGGGTGCGCCGTCAACCAGATCCTTCGCCTCCTTCAGGCCCAGATTCGTCGCCTGGCGGACCACCTTGATCACCTGGATCTTCTTGTCGCCCGCAGAGGTCAGAATCACGTCGAAAGAGGTCTTCTCCTCGGCTGCCGCCGCCTCCCCGCCGGCGCCCGCGCCCGGCATCGCCGCCACGGCCACCGCACCGGCGGCCGGCTCGATCCCGTGCACTTCCTTCAGATAGTCGCCGAGCTCCTTGGCCTGCATCAGCGTCAGAGCAACAATCTTATCACCAATGTCCTTAATGTCCGATGACCATTCGCGTTCTGTCATTGCTTATCAACCTTCCTTCTAAAAGTCAACTAAAAACCGAATTCGCCGCCTTCTCCGATCCGGTTGGCCTGCCGAGTGGAAGTGCGTAGAAACCAATCGTAGGTCCGGCCGAATAAGGCGACAGTTATTAAAATCAAGCGGCAGCCCCGCTTGGGGTTTCCAGCTTCTCCACCAGCGACTTGATGCATCCGGCGATCCGTCCGGCCGGCGCTCCGATCGCCGAGGCAACCCGCGCTCCGGGCGACTGGGCCAACTGCACGATCTGGCCTTGCAGCTCGACCCGGCTGGGCATCTTGGCCAACTGCTTGGCGCCTTCCGCGTCGACCACCTCGCCATCGACGATGGCGCCGCAGACCTCCAGCTTGGTCAGCTTCTTGGTCCAGTCGTGGATCTCCCGGGCCACGTCCACAATCGACTCGCCGCCGTAGACCACAGCGGACGGGCCGGTCAGGATCTCGCCGATGCCTTCCAGCTTCGTGCCCGCCAGCGCCCGCTGGGCCAGCGAGTTCTTCACCAGATGCATCTCGATGTTCTTGGCCTTCAGAGCCCCGCGGAAACGGTTGCTCTCGACGCCGGTCAGGAGGATCGGGTTGACCACCATCGCGCTTTCCACGTTGGAAAGCCGGGACTTCAGTTCTTTCGTAATCAGGTCTTTTAATGGCTTGCTCATGCTCTCGAACCTGCCTTCCTGTTGCTTGGGGATTGGTACTCGCTCAGGCCGCCGTGATCTGGATGCCCGGGCTCATGGTCGCGGTGATGACCGCCTTCTTGATGTAGGTTCCGCGGGATGACGACGGTTTGACCCGACGGATGTGGGCCAGGAACGCCTCGATGTTGGCCGCCAGGTCCTCCGCTGAAAAGCTGAGCTTGCCGACCACCATGTGCACGTTTCCACCGGCATCGTTGCGGTACTCCAGTTTGCCCGAACGGTACTCCGACACCGCCGTGATGATGTCGTCGGTCACCGTACCGCCCTTCGGCGAGGGCATCTTGCCCTGCGGGCCGAGCACCCGGCCCAGACGACCGACCAGACGCATCATTGCCGGCGTGGCCAGCGCGACGTCGAAGTCCATCCAGCCGTCCTGAATCTTCTTGACCAGATCTTCGCCACCGGCCTCGACGGCCCCGGCCTCCTTGGCCTTCTCCACCGAGTCGGGGTCGCAGAACGCGATCACCGTCCGCGCCTTGCCGATCCCTTTGGGCATGGCCAGCGCTCCGCGAACCTGCTGGTCCGCCTGACGCGGGTCGATCCCCAGGTTCACCACGCACTCGACCGTCTGGTCGAACTTGGTGAGACCGAACTGCTTGAGGATGCCGATGGCCTCAAGCACCTCCATCGGCTGCGGCTTGTCCGCCAGCAGCTCCTGCATCTTCTGATACTTTTTTCCTCGCTTCATTATTAAGCTCCCACTGATTTTCACATCCGCCCGTGGTCAGGCGGGTTGATCACTGAGTTTTCAAGCGGGCTTCGACGGACCGTCTAGTCCACCACGTCGATTCCCATGCTTCTGGCCGTGCCCTCGACGACGCGCATCGCCTGGTCGAGGTCGAAGGCGTTGAGGTCCTGCATCTTGGTTTCGGCGATCTTCCGGACGTCGGCCCGCGTGACCTGGCCGACCTTGTCCTTGTTCGGCACGCCCGAACCCTTGGCCACCTTCGCCGCCTCTTTCAGCAGGGCGGCCGCGGGCGGGCTCTTGACCACGAAGTCAAAACTCCGGTCGCTGTAGACCGTGATGACCGCCGGAATGGTCATTCCGTTGTACTGCTTGGTCCGTTCGTTGAATTGACTGACGAACTGCCCGATATTCACGCCGTGCTGGCCCAGGGCCGGTCCGATAGGGGGGGCCGGTGTGGCCTGACCGCCGGGGGCCTGAACCTTGATCGTCGCCGTTACTTCCTTTGCCATGATCGTTCCCTTCGGTTGATTCTGTCCCTGCCTATGCCTTCTCGATCTGCCAGTATTCGAGCTCGAGCTCGGTCGCCCGACCGAATACCGTCACGATAACTTTCACCCGGCCCTGCTGCGTGTTGACCTCTTCGACCTTGCCTTCGAAGTTCTCGAACGGACCTTCCTTGATCTTGATCTGATCGCCTTTCTGGAAGTCGATGGCGATCGATGGCTCGTCCTTGGCCCGCTCGACCACCGTGAGCATCTTCTCGACGTCGCCGGTCGCCATCGGCACCGGCTTGTTGTCCGACCCGATGAAGTCGCCGACGCCCATCGTCTCCTTGATCATGAACCACGCGTGTTCCGGAATGGTCCCGTCCTCGTTGGTCTGCATTTCCACGAAGACGTAGCCCGGATACAGCTTGCGTTCCACCACCTTCGCCTGGCCGCCCTTGACCCGCTTTTCCTTGACCGTCGGTACGAGCACCCGGCCGATGATCTCGTCCAGGCTCTCGATCTGCACCTTCTTGGTCAAGGCCTCGCAGACCTGATCTTCCTTGTTGGACGCCACCCGCAATACATACCACTGTTTGGACATAACATCCCCGACCGTTTCGGTCAGTCTTGGCCGTTCTATTGCCGTTTGCCTCGCCGATCCTCTTAAAATAACGCCGATCCGGCCGCCCGCAAGACGCCGATCGCCGAGAAGAACAGCATGAACAGAATGTCCACCGCGAACAGCATCAGGCTCAGCAGCACCACGAACAGCATCACCACCTTGGTCGCCCCGATCACCTCTTGCTTCGACGACCAGTTGACCTTCTTCATTTCGCTCTCGACGGCGACAAAGAAGTCCACCGTCCGGGCGTTGCGGCCGATGAGCCAGTAAAGCACCAGGGCCCAGGCCACGATCCACAGCAACGTCACCCCTACCTGCAGGTACTGTCCGGTCGGAGTGGTGCCGTAGGGCTCCATCTTCTGGAACAGCCAGTGGGCGCCCCAGGCGACCAGGGCCGCACTGCCCAAAGCGGTGCACAGCCGGGTCCAGTAGCCTTGCGTCGGCTTGTACACGCTGAACCACTGGGCCTGTTCCGCATTGGTCGTGCTCGTCTTGTTTGCCATCTCTAACCTGCTCTCTCGCAAGAGGTTACGCTAGCCGCCGGGTCGGTGGTCCCCGACGACACAACAGGGCAGGAGGGACTCGAACCCCCAACCGCCGGTTTTGGAGACCGGTGCTCTACCAAATTGAGCTACTGCCCTGTGTCGCAGTCTCGGTCGCTGGTTCGCCGTTCGTCAGGCCGCAAGGCCTGGGAACGCCCGGCGTTACAATCAGCCTACTTCCGGCGGATCTTGTGCGTCGTGTGCTTCCGCTCGCGCGGACAGTACTTGCTCAGTTCCAGTTTCACCTGGCCCTGGCCGGGCTTGGCCGAAACCGGGGTCCGGTAGTTCCGCGAACCGCAACTGGTGCATTCCATCCAAACCCACTCGCCTTTCGGACCCTTTGCCATCGTCAGACTCTCCGCCGAACCAACACTGTTCTATGTAATAGATCGATCCCGGGGCCGCGAAAAGGGCCCCGGGATCGCCCAAACCTCTTATTATACTACTCCAGGATCTTCGTGACAACACCCGAGCCGACGGTCCGGCCGCCTTCGCGAATGGCGAACCGCAGGCCCTCTTCCATCGCGATCGGCTTGAGGATCTTCACCTGCATCTGGATGTTGTCGCCGGGCATGCACATCTCGGCGTCCTTGCCGTCGCGGCTCTTGAGCGCGGAGATCTCGCCCGTGACGTCGGTCGTCCGGAAGTAGAACTGCGGACGGTACTTCGGGAAGAACGGGCTGTGCCGGCCGCCTTCCTCTTTCGTCAGCACGTACACCTCGGCCATGAAGCCGGTGTGCGGCGTGATCGACTTCGGCTGGGCCAGCACCATGCCGCGCTCCAGCTCTTCACGCTCCACGCCACGCAGCAGGCAGCCGACGTTGTCGCCCGCCATGCCCTCGTCCAGCGTCTTGTTGAACATCTCGACGCCCGTCACGACTACTTTCCGAGACTCGGCGTTGAGGCCGACGATCTCCACCTCATCGCCGGTGCGGACCTGGCCGCGTTCGATACGACCGGTGCCGACCGTTCCACGGCCCTTGATGCTGAACACGTCTTCGATCGGCATGAGGAACGGCAGGTCTTCCTGACGCTTGGGCTCGGGAATGAAGCTGTCGACCGCGTCCAGGAGTTCCTGGATCTTGGCCTGGGCGTCGGCGTCGCCCTGGAGGGCCGGAAGGGCGGCGCCCTTGATGATCGGGGTGTCGTCGCCCGGGAAGTCGTACTTGCTCAGAAGCTCGCGGACCTCCAGCTCGACCAGCTCGAGCAGCTCGGGGTCATCGACCAGGTCCACCTTGTTCAGGAACACCACGATCGCCGGCACGTTCACCTGGCGGGCCAGGAGGATGTGCTCGCGGGTCTGCGGCATCGGGCCGTCCGCAGCCGAAACCACCAGGATCGCTCCGTCCATCTGGGCGGCGCCGGTGATCATGTTCTTGACGTAGTCCGCGTGTCCGGGGCAGTCCACGTGGGCGTAGTGGCGGTTCAGGGTCTGATATTCCACGTGGGCGGTGGCGATGGTCAGAATTTTCGTCGGGTCGCGACGGCCGTCCTTTTCCGACGCCTTCGCCACTTCGTCATAGCTTTTCTTCTCTGCCAAGCCCTTGCTCGCCAGATAGTCGGTGATCGCCGCGGTCAACGTCGTCTTGCCGTGGTCGACGTGCCCGATCGTGCCGACGTTCACGTGCGGTTTGGTTCGCTCGAATTTCCCTTTTGCCATGGAGACTAACCTCCTGTCCTGATTACCCTAATACCAATTGCACCTAAGTTCGATATTATAGACGCTCATCCGGTTCAATAAGCCAGCGGCCACAATTAAGTGACGGGCCAGTCCGTGAACAAACAATCCAAGCTGCTGATGGGATTTGAACCCATGACCTCGTCCTTAC
>Ga0123332_1001214_pt1 | contig 25510 bp, 21 predicted proteins | sample BioC12SIPDNA_4_FD_89958 | JGI IMG/M metagenome (GOLD analysis project Ga0123332, IMG submission 89958) | Anaerobic biogas reactor microbial communites from Washington, USA - Biogas_R2_A C12 SIP DNA | ecosystem: Engineered > Bioreactor > Anaerobic > Unclassified | place: Washington, USA... | reverse complement strand
CGGCGCCGCCGCTCGGGGCGGGCAAGGCGGCGCTGCGCCGTTGGGCGCGCGCGCGGCGCGCCGCGCTGCGCGCCGCCTCCCTGGCTACCGCGCCCGAGGGCGGCGCCGACCCCGACGCGGCGGTGGTGGCCGCGCTGCGCGCCTCCGAGCTCTACCGGCGCGCCCGCACGGTGGCCGTCTACCTGGCGATGCAGGGCGAGGTGGACCTGGCGCCGCTGCTCTCCGACGCCAAGCGCTTCGTGGCGCCCCGCACCCACACGGCGCCCACGCCGCACCTCACCTTCCACGAGCTCGGAGGCGCGGCGCTCGAGGAGCATCCCTGGGGCATGCGCGAGCCGCCCGCCACCGCGCCCGCGGTGCCGCTCCACGAGGTCGACCTGCTGCTGGTGCCCGGGCTGCTGTTCGACACCGCCGGGGCGCGCCTGGGCTACGGGGGCGGCTTCTACGACCGCCTGCTAGGGGCGCACCTCGAGCGGGCGCGCCTGCTCGAGGCGCGCCCGCTCGGAGCGCCGACCGGTGACGGGGCCGCGGGCGCCGGGACGCAGCCGCCCGCGACCGCGCCCACGACCGTCGGCGTGGCGCTCGAGGCCCTGGTGGTGCCCGAGCTACCGCAGCTCGACCACGACGTGGCCGTCGACCACCTCGTGACCGAGGCGGGGCTGCGGCCGGTGCGCGGGCGCGGCTAGCGCGGTCGGGCCTCTGCCCTCAGCGCGCCGCCGCGCTCGCCACCTCGTCCCAGCCCGGGTAGCGCCGCGGGGCGCTGGCGATGGCGATGCTGGCGGCGCGCACCGCCGGCTCCAGCGCCGCCTGCCAGCTCATGCCGCGCTGCACCCCCGCCAGCAGGCCGGCGTTGAAGGTGTCGCCGGCGCCCACGGTGTCCGCGACCTTCACGGCCGGCGCCTGGGAGCGCGCCCGCCCGTCGGGGCCGTCGTAGAGGGCGCCCTCGGGGCCGAGCTTCACCACCACGCGCGTGGCGCCGGCCGCGCGCACGCGCGTGAGCGCCTCCTCCACCGCCTCCGCCTCGTAGCGGCCGGCGTCGGGCACGCCGCTCACGCCGAGGAGCTCCTCGCGGTTGGGCAGGAACACGTCGACGTGTGGCAGCAGCGCCAGCATCTCGCCCTTCACCGCCTCGGACCAGCCCTCGGAGGGCCAGCCGCTGTCGAGCGTGGTCACGACCCCGCGCCCCTGCGCGCGCTCGAGCAACCCGGGCGCCAGCTCGCGCAGCCGTGGCATCAGGAAGTAGCCGCACAGCAGCAGCAGGTCGCCGGGCGCGGCGGCGTCGAGCGCCGCCTCGATGCGCTCCAGCGGCAGGTGGTCGAGGTGGCCCATGTGCGACACGAAGGTGCGCTGCCCGTCGGGGTGCGTGAGGCCCACCGTCAGGGCGGTGCTGCTCGGCACGCGCGTGAGACGCATGGCGCCGGCCAGCTCGGCCTCGAGCCAACGCCCGAGGGCGTCGTCGCCAACGCTGCCGATCAGCTCGGCCCCCTCGCCGTCCACCACCCCCAGCGCCTTCAGCGCCAGGCCGGTGTTGCCAGCCGCGCCCCCCACGCGCAGCTCGTAGCGGTCCACCACCACCTCGGTCCCGGTGCGGGGCCAGGGCGCCACGTCGCCCATCAGGACGTCGACGTTGGCGTTGCCGATCAGCAGTATGCGCGGGTCGTTCAGCGGTTGCGCTCCCCCAGAGCTCACCCTTTCACCCCCGTGAGCACCACCCCTTCGATGATCTGGCGCTGGAAGATGAAGAACACGATCAGCACCGGGATGACCGCGAGCGCGGCGCTGGCCATGATCAGGTTCCAGGCGGTGCCGGCCTCGCCCGAGAACAGCGCCACCCCCACCGGGATGGTGCGCATGCTCGGGCTCTTGGCCACGATCAGCGGCCACAGGAAGGCGTTCCAGTTACCCACGAAGTTGAAGATCGCCAGCGCCGCCAGGCCCGGCCCCACCAGGGGCAGGCCCACGCGCCAGTAGAGGCCGAACTCGCTGACGCCGTCGACGCGCCCGGCGTCGAACAGGTCACGCGGCAGCGACTGGAAGAACTGCCGCATGAGGAAGACCCCGAACGCGGGGATCAGGCCCGGGAAGGCGATGCCCCAGAAGGTGTTGACCCAGCCGTACTCGGTCGACATCACGTACCAGGGGATGACCAGCATCTCGGTGGGGATCATCAGCGTGCTGAGGATCAGCAGGAAGACGAAGTTCTTGCCCGGGAAGCGCAGCTTGGTGAGGGTGTAGCCCACCAGCGAGCAGAAGAACAGCACCGAGACGGTGGAGATGCCCGCCACGATCAGCGAGTTCATGAACCAGCGGGGGAACTGCGTGTTGAGCAGCACCTCCTGGTAGTTCGCCAGCGTCCAGGCCTGGGGCCAGAAGGAGAAGCGGAAGATCTCGCGCAGGCTCTTGAACGAGCTGAGCAGCATCCACACGAACGGGAACGCCATGACGACGCTGCCCACGGCCAGCGCCAGGTAGGCGAAGAGCTTGCCGGGCGAGAAGCGCCGGATGCCGACCATCAGTACTCCACCTCTCTCTGGGTCAGCCGGAGCTGTACGAGCGTGACCAGCATGATGATGGCGAAGAGCAGCACCGTGACCGCCGCGGCGTAGCCGATGCGGAACTTCTCGAACGCCTGCTGGTACATGTAGAGCGCGATCGTGAGGGTGCTGCCGAGCGGCCCGCCCTGGTCGGTGAAGTTGATGTTCACGACCTGGTCGAACAGCTGCAGCGTGGCGATCGTCGAGATGATGAGCGAGAAGACCAGCACCGGGTTGAGCAGCGGGAAGGTGACCTTCCAGAAGCGGTGCCAGCCGTTGGCGCCGTCGATGGCGGCGGCCTCATGGAACTGCTTGGGGATGCCCTGCAGGCCGGCCAGGAAGATGACCACCTGGAAGCCGAGCTGCTGCCAGATCACCACCACCGACACGGCGACGAGCGCCTGCGTGGGGCTGGTGAGGAACGGCTGCGGGTCGATGGCGAGCCAAGGCAGGCCGATGCCCGTGACCCAGTCGCTCCAATCGGCGAGGAGCTTGTTGAAGATACCGAAGTTGACCGAGTACATCCAGCCCCACACCCACGCGACCGCCGCGGCGGGCGTGACGTAGGGGGCGAAATAGATGGCGCGGAAGATAGAGCGGAAGCGGGTGACGCTGTTGAGCAGCAAGGCGCTGATCAGGCCCAGGCTCACCTGGCCGAACACCACCAGCACGAAGTAGAACAGCATGTTCCGCAGCGCCTGGAAGATGGGACCGCGAGCGACGAACTCGGCCCACATCTCCCGGTAGTACTGCAGGCCCACGAAGTTGCGCATCTCGGGGTCGACGTGCCAGCTGAAGAACGACAGCCGGAACGACTGCAGCGCGGGCCAGAGGCGGAAGAACAGGAAGAAGGCCAGCGGAACCAGCAGGAACGCGTAGGCCCAGATCGCCTCCCGGGAACTGAGTGAGAGCCTGCGTTTGGGCTTGACAGGCGGCGAGCTCATGGCACCTCCGAGAGCCGATGACGGGCATGCCGGTCGCCTGGTGCTAGGGCGGCCGGGAGAGAGCGGGGGCGGCGAACCGCCCCCGCGGCCTTGTGCGTGCGCCGGCCGCTACGGCCGGCGGGTGGGGCGGGGCACCTCACGGGCGCCCGCCCCCACGCGTGGATCAGCGGTTGGCGTCGAGCAGCAGCTGCTCGGCGGCGGCGGCGGACTCCAGCGCGGCGGCCGGGTCCTGGCCCTGCAGCACGACGGCGTTGATGGCGTCGACCATCACGTCGCGCTGGCCGGACTCGTCGACGAAGACGGTGGCGTGGGCGTAGTCGAGCGCGCGCACGAACGGCCCGTAGACCGGGTCGGAGGCGAGCTCGGGGTCGGCGATGAGGGTGCGGCTGGCCGGCAGCTCACCCACGACGTCGAGCCACAGCTTCATGGCGTCGTCGCTGGTGACGAACTGCAGGAACTTGGCGGCGGCCTCGAGCTTGGCCGGGTCCTTGGTGGCGTTCGGGGTGAGGGCGTTCATGAAGAACGAGCCGAAGTTGGACTTCACGCCGTTGTCGAGGGTCGGCAGCTCGGCGACGCCCCACTCGAACTCGGCGAGGCGCTGCACGTCGCCGATGGCGAAGGAGCCGTCGACGATCATGGCGATGTTCTCGAGCACGCGGAAGCCGTCACGGTAGCCGTTGTTGCCGGGCACGAACTCGGGCACGGCGAACTGGTGCTCGGTCACCCAGCTGGTGTAGAAGTCGAAGGCCTCGACGCCCTCTTCGCTGGCGTAGGTGACCTGGCTGTAGTCGTCGTTGTACGGCACGCCGCCGAACTGACGCACGAGGACCTCACGCACGAGGTGGTGGTCCTGGCCGGTCGGGGCGAAGCCGTAGCCCACCTCGACGAAGCGGTTGCCCTGCTTGACGGTCATGGCCGTGGCCATCTCGACGAACTCGTCCCAGGTCGCGGGCGGGCCGTCGAAGCCGGCTTCACGGAGCTTGTCGAGGTTGTAGAAGAGCGCCAGCGAGCGCACGGCGGTCGGGAGGCCGTACCAGGTGCCGTCGACCTTGGCGGCCTGCACGAGCGGAGCGAAGTTCTCGTCGAGGGCGGCGGCGTCGAAGTACTGCTCGGGGAGCGGCACCACGTAGCCGGCGCGCTGCCAGGTCGGGAGCCAGCCGTAGAAGAGCTGGGCGACGTCGGGGCCCTGGCCGGCCGGGATGGAGGCCGCGACCTGGGCCGGGTAGCCGTCGTACGGGAAGGTCTCGTGGACCACCTTGATGTCGGGGTTCTCGGCCTCGAACTGGGCGATCAGCTGGTTCATGGCGTCGACCCGCGTGGCGTAGTCGTACTGCCAGTAGGTGATGGTCGTCTGGGCGGCGGCCATGCCGAAGCCCACCATCACGGCCAAGAGTAGAAGGACTCGCTTCATGCTTTCTCCTTTTCTCCGCGCAGCTGCGCTATCGCGCGGTCGAGCGCGCGCTTGCGTTCCCGCAGGGCGGTCGCGTCGGCTTCTAGCCGCTCGCGTGCCCGGGCGAGCTGGGTGCTCATGACCTCCGGCGCCGGCATGCCGAGCCCGGCGCGGCGCCTGACGAAGGCGGCCGGGTCCAGCGCCGCCGTCACCTCGTCCGCCGCCAGCCGCGGTCCGCCCGCGGCCTCCAGGTCGGCGGGGGTGGCCGTGGTCAGCGGCCTACCCTGGTCGCTCAGCGACCTCACGAGCTTGGCCGCCACGCCGTGCGCGGCCGGGAACGACAGCCCGTGCTCGCGCGCCAGCACGTCCGCCAGCTCGGTGGCGGTCGTGTCGGTGGCGGCGGCCACCTCGGCGAGCTCGCGCTCGTCGAAGTCGCCCCCCTCCAGGCAGGCGGCGAGCAGGTCGAGCGCGCCGCGCAGCTGGCGGTGCTGGGCCGTCAGCGCTCCCTGGATGTCGGGGCCGAAGTCGTTGAGGTCGGTGAAGGGGATGTTGTGGCTCGAGAAGAAGAACATGCCGGCAGCGCCCACCACCCGCGAGAACTTGGTGCGGGCGTGCTCGAGCGAGACGGGGTTGCGCTTCTGCGGCATGATGGAGGATCCCTGGACGAGGTCGTCGCCGAGACGGTACCTGCCCGACGCCGCCCATGCGAGCAGGTCGGTTACGAAGCGGCCCGCACCTAAAGCGACGCTCTGCGCCACGCTCACGAGGTCGAACTCCCAGTCGGCCGAGGCCACGGCGTCGTAGGTGTTCGCCACCGGCGCGTCGAAGCCGAGGCGCCGGGCGGTGAACTCGCGGTCGAGCGGGTGGCTGCTGCCCGCCAGCGCCGCCGCCCCCAGGGGCGAGCGGTTCATGCGGGCGTAGGCCTGCAGCAGGCGCTCGGAGTCGCGGGCGAGCTGGTCCTCCACCGCCCCCAGGTAGTGCGCCACCGTGGTGGGCTGCCCGGGCTGGTGGTGGGTCTCGGCGATCAGGACGGTCTCGAGGTGCCGCTCGGCGCGCTCGAGCAGCAGCTCGCGCAGGCGCAGCAGCCGCCGCCCCACCTCCAGGTGGTAGGCACGGCCGTTCATCTTGTAGACCGTCATGTCGAGGTCGTTGCGCGACAGGCCCACGCGGATGAGGCCCACGGCGTCGCCGAGGCGCTCCTCGAGGCGGCGCTGCAGCGCGAAGTAGAGGTCGGGCACGTCGGGCGCCTGCTCGGGGGCGGGCGCGTCGTGCAGCGCCACCAGCGCGCGGCGCAGCTCGGCGCCCTGCGCCTGGGTGTCGGCGTCGGCGTAGGCCGGCATGCGCAGCACCGTGTCGAGGTGCGCCGTCATGGCGTCCACGAAGTGGTGGAGCAGGTTCTCGGCCGCGAAGCGGTAGTCGTTGGCCAGGACCCCCTCGCGGTAGGCGGGATGCCAGGTGCTCACGCGGCGCCCCCTTCCGCGGCGGGGACGTCCAGGCGCAGCAGCCTCGCGGCGTTGCCGCCGAAGATCAAGGCCACGTCCTCGTCCTTGACGTTGAGGGTGTAGCAGGCGCGCAGCTGGTCGAGCAGGTAGCGCTCGGCGAAGCCGCGCGGGAAGTAGCTGGAGTCGGAGCCGAACACGATGCGTTCGGGGCCCACCGTCTCGAGCGCCTTGCGGAACAGGTCCTCGAGGGTGAGCGGGTAGGGCATCCAGCGCATCCACTGGTTGGAGCCGGAGGTGTCGATGTAGACGTTCGGCAGGCTCCAGCAGAGCGCCAGCAGGTCCTGGAAGTAGCCGGCGCCGAAGTGCGGGACGATGAACGGGACCTCGGGGAAGTCGCGCGCCACCTCGAAGAGCGACAGCGGGCTCATGCGCGGGTGCTGCACCACGCCGCCGCCGCGGCCCAGGAAGCCGAAGTGGATGAGAGCGGGCAGCTGGCGCTCGGCGAGGAACTCCCACACGTCGCGCAGCTCGGGCGCCTCGAAGGGGTAGTCGGTGGTGGGGCCGAGGAGCTTGTAGCCGCGCAGCCCGAGCTCGTCGACGGCGCGCCTCAGCTCCGCGCCGGCGCCCGGCTCCAGGCGGTGGTGCGCCAGGCCCACGAACCTGTCGGGGTGCTTGGCCACCAGGCCGGCAAGGCGGTCGTTGCCGCCACCGCTCACGAACACCACCTTGTCGAGGTCGTAGCGCTCCACCTCGCCGACCCAGCGCTCCAGCGCGGCGTCGACCTCCTGGTCGGTGCGCGCCAGCGGCTCGGCGGGGGCGGTGCCCCACTCGGCGCGCATGCGCTCGCCGCGCTCGCGGGCGTACGCCTCCAGCAGCGGGTGGCGCGGGCCCGGGGGCGGGCCGCCCATGGTGTTCACGATGGGGAAGTGGGTGTGCACGTCGATGACGCGCAGCTTCTGAGGTCTCACGCGTTGCTCCATTCAGCTTCTTCGAGGCCGCACAGGCCGGTGGTCAGGCGCTCCAGCGCCAGGTGCCCCACCCCGTGCAGGCCGGCGGCCGCGCCGAGCGAGCCGGCGCGGATCTCCAGCGGCAGCGGCCCCACCCAGCGCTGCGCCACGGCGCGCGCCAGCTGGCCCTCGGGGTCGGCCGACCACGACACCACCACGAGCTCGGGGTCGAGCACGCAGGCCAGGTTGTGCAGGGTGAGGCGCACCTTGTCGACGAGGCGCTCGAACGCCTCGCGCCGCGGCTCGGTGGAGAGGTCGATGCGCCCCTCCACCAGGAACTCGTCGGCGATGCTCAGCAGGTGGCGCTCGAAGGGGCCGCTGGCGCCCAGGTCGAGGCCGCGCTCCGGCAGGCCCGGCAGCAGCGAGTAGCCGATCTCGCCGGCAGCCGAGTTGGAGCCGCGGAAGAGGGCGCCGTCGATGACCAGCGCCGCCCCGATGCCGCCCGCCACCGCCAGGTACACCACGTTGCGCCGGCCCACGGCCACGCCGTGCCACAGCTCGCCGAGCGCCACGGCGTTGACGTCGTTCTCCAGCAGCACCGGCAGGCCGGTGGCCTCGCCCAGCATGGCGCCCACCGGCTCGTCGCTCCAGCCCAGCGCCGGCGCCAGGCGCACGCGCCCGCTGGCCGGGTCGACCACCCCCGGCACCGCCACCGCCAGCGCGCTGACGGGCCGGCCCGCCGCCTCCTCGGCCGCGATGCAGCGGCCGATGCCGGCGAGCAGGCGCTCCTCGGCGCCCGGCGCCAGCGCCACCTCGGGCTCGAGCTCGGGGCCGTGCAGCGCGCCGAGCAGGTCGACGCGCCCGGCGCGCAGCGTGGCGCCCGACAGGTCGAGCGCCAGCACGTTGCGCGCGCTCGCCTCGAGCTGCAGCAGCCGCGCGGGGCGCCCGCCGGCCGAGGGGGCGAGCTCGCCCTCGCTGACCACACCGCGCTCGATGAGCTCGGCGGCGATGGTGGTGACGGTGGGGACGCTCAGCCCGGTGTCGCGCGCCAGCTCCGCCCGCGAGGCGGTGGGCCGCGAGCGCAGCGCCAGCAGCACCGCTAGGCGGTTATGTTCGCGGACGTTGTCGTGCTGTACGGGTCTGAGCGTCACGAGCCGGGCCTTTCGAAAGGGGTTTATAAAGCTCCTTCATTAAGTTACGCCCTGCGGAGGGGAGGCGGGACGAACCGGGCTGCTCACGAAGTACACAGGTCGGGCGGCTAGGCGTCCCACGCGGCCCTCAGCGCCCGGAGAGCCGGCCGCGGCGCCGGGGGAAGGCGAGCGCCGCGCGCACCAGGTCACGGGTGCGCCAGGCGCGCTGCTCGGCCACCGGCCGCAGCCACAGCCACGCCAGCATGCGCCCGAGCCCCGAGAGGGCGAAGAGGGTGTGGTAGCCGCTCCAACCACCCGGCAGGCCGCCGTTCCAGCCCTGGAACAGCGTCAGCAGCGGGCCCGACAGCGCGCCGCCCGCGAACCCCGCCACCCCCGAGGCCACCGAGTAGAGCGCGATGTAGGTCACGCGGCCGCTGCGCGGCGCCGTCACCAGCGCCAGGTTGAACACGGCCGGGCCGATTGCGCCCCACGCCAGCGCGTCGAACACCGCCGACGCCCACACGAAGCCCAGGCTGCCCGTGAGCCCCGCCAGCACCCAGTTCGACGGCAGCAGCAGGCCCGCCATGAAGGTGCCGGCCGCCAGCACCGGCTTGTTGCCCACGCGGTCAGCGAGCCGCCCCCACAGGATGGTGGTCCCCAGCGCCGTGACCGCGGCGGTGGAGGACCACACCGCCACCTGCGTGAAGCTCATCCCGAGCTCCTCGAGGAAGTAGGGGATGACGAACGGCGCCCCCAGCATCACCACGAACTGCCAGAAGGCGGCGAACGCCAGGAAGCGCCGGAAGTTGGCGTGCTGCAGGGGCGTGACGACGATGGCGGCGAGCTTCACGCGCCGCTTCTCGGTGGGCGGGTCGTAGTGGAGCAGGTAGAGGAGCGTGGCGATCAGCGCGAGCCCCACCGCCACCCCCAGCACCACCTGGAAGCTGAGGGGCGCGGCTACGCGGTCGAGGAAGGCGCCCGCGCTGAGGTTCGCCGCCATGCCCACCACGCCCAGCACGCCGGTGCGCATGCCGAAGTAGCGGCCGCGGCGGTCGTCGGGCACCACGTCGCCCATCCAGGCGGTCCAGATGGTGCCGGTGGCCGCCTGGAAGGCGCTGGCGACGAACACGAGCGCCACCAGCAGGGTGGGCTGCAGCGCGAGCGGCGCGCCCAGCTGCGGCAGGAACGCCGCCACGATCCAGCTCGAGCGCCCGACGGCGCCCAGGGCGGCGGCGACGGCGCGCCGCCCGCCCAGCACCTCGGCGGCCCAGGCGCCCAGCGGGCTGGCCAGCTGCGACAGCAGCGGCACGCTGCTCACCAGCGCGATGTGGAACGGCGTGGCCCCGAGCGCCAGCAGGTAGCCCACCAGCACGCTGCCCGAGGTCCAGTTGAGGAAGACCTGCATGAGGCCGCCCTCGACGAGCGAGAGGCGCATCGTGCGGCGGACCTGGGCCGCGACGTGCGCCTCCTCCTTCGGCTGGGGTGTGGGCGGCGGCGCCGCGGCCGGGAGCATGCGTATCAGCGCAGAGTCTACGCCTTCGGCGCGCGGTCTACGAGGGCGTGCCGTACCCGGCGGGGCCGGGGACCGCGCGCCGAGCGGGAGACGCCCGCGCAGCCGGGGCTCGGCCCGTGGCGGGGTCTCGTGTGCGTCCCCTTCAGGGCCTCGTTGAAGGATAGGCGCGGAACCTTGAACAAGGCTCTGAGGCTCCCGCGGACCCGCGCGGCCCTCGCCCCGGCGCGAGCCGCGCGGGAAGGACTCCCGCGCCGCGCTACTCCGGCAGCGCCACCCCCCCGATGTACACCGCCTTGCTCTCCATGTACTCGGCCAGCCCCTCGGAGCCCGTCTCGCGGCCCATGCCGCTGCCCTTCACGCCGCCGAACGGCGCCTCGGGCGTCACCGGCATCCAGTCGTTGACCGCCACCATGCCGTACTCGAGCCGCTCCGACATCGCCAGCGCCGTGTTCAGGTCGGAGGTGAACAGGTAGGCGGCCAGGCCGTACTCGGTGGCGTTGGCCAGCTCGAGCGCCTCGGCGGCCGAGCCGAACGGGGTGATGGGCAGCACCGGCCCGAAGATCTCCTCGTCGTGCAGGGGCGTGCCGGGCCTCACGTCGGTCACCACGGTGGGGGCGTAGAAGTAGCCCTTGCGCTCCAGGCGCTCGCCGCCGGCGAGCACGCGCGCGCCCGCCTCGCGGCCCGCGGCCACCAGCTCCTCGACGCGCTGGCGCTGCTTCTCGTTGATCAGGGGGCCGACCTGCACGCCCTCCTCCAGGCCGTGGCCCACGCGCAGCTCCGCCATGGCCGCCACCACCGCCTCGGTGAACCCGTCGACCACGCTCTCGTGCACGTAGAAGCGCTGCGGCGCGATGCACACCTGGCCCACGTTGCGCGTCTTGAAGCGCGCCGCCAGCTTCGCCAGCCGGCCCAGGTCGCCGGCGTCGGGGAAGACGATCACGGGGGCGTTGCCGCCCAGCTCGAGCGCCAGGCGCGTGAGGGTGCGCGAGGCGCCGTCCATCAGCAGCTTGCCCACGCGCGGGCTGCCGGTGAAGGCGATCTTGCGCACGCGCCTGTCGTCGAGGAACGCCTGCCCCATCGCCTCGGGGTCGCCGTTGATCACGTTGATGACGCCGGCGGGCGCGCCGCTCTCGTGGAGCGCCTGGCCCAGCAGCATCGCCGAGCGCGGCGTGTACTCCGAGGGGCGCCCCACCACGGTGTTGCCGGCCGCCAGCGCCGCGCCGAAGGTGCGCACCAGGTTGTAGACCGGGAAGTTCCAGGCGGTGATGGTGGCCACCACCCCGAGCGGCTGCGGCAGCACCATGATGCGGCGCCCCGGCGCGGAGGCGGGCACGGTGCGGCCGTAGGCGCGCACCCCCTCGGCCGCGAACCAGCTGAGGTACGCCGTGGCCGACAGCCACTCGCCCTTGGAGTCGGCCAGCGGCTTGCCCGACTCCTCGGTGGTGAGGCGCGCCAGCTCGTCGACGTGCTTCTTGATCCAGCCGGCGGCGCGCTCGAGCACCTTGCCGCGCTCGTAGGCGGTCTTGGCCGCCCACTCGGGGAACGCGGCCGCGGCGGCGTCGATGGCCGCGCGGGCGTCGGCGGCGTCGCCGTACGGCACCTGCGTGATGAGGTCCTCGCTGCCCGGGTCGATCAGGTCCCAGGTGCCGCCGCCTACGGCGTCGACCCACTCGCCGCCGATCAGCTGCTTGAGGGGGAAAGCGTTCGCGGACCGGTTCGCTTCAGACACTGGTGGTGCCCTCCTTCGCGTGCTCGGGGAGGCCGAGGGTCGCCAGCGCGGCGGCCACGGCCTCGTGCAGCACCGCCAGCCCCTCGTCGACCTCGGCGTCGGTGAGGTTCAGCGGCGGCAGCAGGCGGATGCAGTTCGAGTAGAGCCCGGCGCGGATGACGATGAGGCCGCGCTTCAGGGCCTGCTTGGTGACCTCCAGGACGAGCTCGGGGAAAGGCTCCTTGGTGCGCTCGTCCTTCACGAACTCGACGGCCAGCATCGGGCCCAGCCCGCGCACCTCGCCGGCCTGCGGGTAGCTGGCCACCAGGCGCTCGAGGCCCGCCCGCAGGCGCTCGCCCACCGCACGGGCGCGCGCCAGGAAGGCCTCGTCGGCGATCCGGTCGATGGCCTCGAGCGCCGCCACGCACGCCAGCGGGTTGCCCGAGTAGGTGCCGCCGAGGCCGCCCGGGTGGGCGGCGTCCATGACCTCGGCGCGCCCCACCACGGCCGCGATCGGCATGCCGGCGCCCAAAGACTTGGCGGTGGTGAGCAGGTCGGGCACCACCCCGAGCTGCGGCGCCGCCCACAGCTGGCCGGTGCGGCCCATGCCCGACTGCACCTCGTCGGCGACCAGCAGGGCGCCGCTGGCGTCGGCGATCTCGCGCAGGCGCGCGAAGAAGCGCGGCGGCACCGGCAGGAAGCCGGCCTCGCCCTGCACGGGCTCGATGACGAAGGCGGCGACGGCGCTGGGGTCGACCTGCGCCACCATGGCCTTGTCGAGGGCCTGCACGGCGAGCTCGACGTACTCGGCCTCGCTCATGCCCGCCGGGCGGCGGTAGAGGTCGGGGAAGGGGAGGCGGTAGATCTCGCTGGCGAACGGCCCGAACCCCTTCTTGAAGAGGCCGTACTTGCTGGTCATGCCGAGCGTGAGGTTCGTGCGGCCGTGGTAGCCGCCCTCGAACACCACGATCGCCTGGCGGCCGGTGTGGGCGCGGGCGATCTTCACGGCCGTCTCCAGCGCCTCGGCGCCCGAGTTCAGCAGCACCGCCTTCTTGGGGAAGGCGCCGGGGGCGATCTCGACCAGGCGCTCGAGCAGCCGCACGTACGGCTCGTAGGTGCCCACGATGGCGCACAGGTGCACGAGGCGCTCGGCCTGCGCCTTCAGCGCCGCCACCACGCCGTCGGGCGTGTGGCCCACCGCCAGCATGCCGATGCCGCCGGCGAAGTCGAGCAGGCGGTTGCCGTCGACGTCGGTGACGTAGGCGCCGTGGGCGTGCTCCACCGCCACGTCGGTGAGGCGGGCGGCGCCGCGCGCACCGGCGGCGTCGCGGCGCGCGGCCAGCGCGCGGCTCCGGGGGCCGGGGACCTCGGTGACGATCCGGATGCCGCCCGCGGCGGCGGGGTCGCGCGTCATGCTCGCTCCTCCTGGGAAGGCGCCACCTGCGCCGGCGTGCGCGCCGCGCCCGCCACGCCGTCGAGCGCCCGGCGGAAGATCGCCAGCGCCTCGTCGACGTCGGCCTCGCTGGCCACCAGCGGCGGGATCCAGCGCACCACGTTGTCGGAGGGCCCGCACGTGAGCAGCAGCAGCCGCTCCTGCAGGCAGGCGGCCTGCACCGCCTTGGCGGTGGCCTTGCCGCCGTCGCCGGCGCCCAGCGCGTCGGTGAGCTCGACGCCCACCATCAGCCCCAGCCCGCGCACGTCGCCGATGACGGGCCGCTCGGCCTGCAGCGCCCGCAGCGCGCCGAGGAGCCTCTCGCCCAGGCGGGCGGCGTTCTCGGGCAGGCGCTCCTCGAGCAGCACCTCGATGGTGGCGCGCGCCGCGGCCAGCGGCACGGTGGAGCCGCCGCCGTAGGTGCCGCCGTGGGTGCCGGTCTCCCAGCGCGCCATCAGCGCCGGCGCGGCCGCCACCGCCGAGATGGGCAGGCCGCTGCCGAGGCCCTTGGCCATCACCAGCACGTCGGGGACGACGCCGTAGCGCTCGAAGGCGAACATGCTGCCGGTGCGGCCGAAGCCGGTCTGGACCTCGTCGAACACCAGCAGCACGCCGTGCTCGTCGGCCAGGCGCCTGAGCCCCGCCAGGAAGCGTGGCGGCGCCGGCACGTAGCCGCCCTCGCCGAGCACCGGCTCGATGAGGAAGGCGGCGGTCTCGTCGGGCGCCGTCTGGGTGCGCAGCAGCAGCTCGAGCTCGGCGAGCGCGAAGTCGGTGGCCGCCTCCTCGCTCCAGCCGTAGCGGTAGGCGTAGGGGAACGGCGCCACCACCACGCCCGCCGGCAGCGGCTGGTAGCGGTGGCGGTAGGCGGTCTTGGAGGTGGTGAGCGCCATGGCCTGTGCGGTGCGGCCGTGGAAGCTGCCCTGGAAGACCACCACGTTGGGGCGGCCGGTGGCGTGGCGCGCCAGCTTGACGGCGGCCTCGACCGCCTCGGCGCCCGAGTTGGAGAAGAACAGCGAGCCGAGCTCGGGCGGCAGCACCCCGGTGAGGGCGCGTGCCAGCGCCTCGGCGGCGGGGGTGACCACGATGTTGACCTGGCCGAACAGGAGCTCGCCGGCCTGCTCGCGGATGGCGGCCACCACCTTGGGGTGGGCGTGACCGGTGTTGGTGACGCCGATCCCGGAGGTGAAGTCGAGCCAGGCGCGGCCGGCGGCGTCGAAGAGACGCACCCCTTCCCCGCGCACCGGCTTCAGCTCGGTCAGGTGGGACCAGACCGGGGAGAGCGCTTCGTAGACCATTCCGACCTCTGCTCGCGCGGGCCGCGGGGCCGCGCTAGGTTAGTCGCCCGCTGTTCCAGGACGTGAGCTGCCGAACGCCGGGGGCAACGGCGATCATACGACCGGCTCGGCGCCGGCCGTGGCCGCGCCGTCGTCCTCGCCTACAACGCGCGCGCCCATGCGCTCGAGCGCGCGCCGCACCTCGACCGCCGCGCGCTCGCCGGTGAGCAGCGCCCCGTGGACGGTGGCGGCGCGCTCCTCGGGCGCGGTGGCCTCGCCCGCCCAGAACAGCGGCGGGGTGGGCTCGGCCAGCAGCTCGCGCGCCCCGTGGTGCCCGGGACGCACGTGGCTGTAGCCGCCGCGCGCGAACGGGTCGGCGGACCAGTCCACGAGCTTGGCCTGCAGCGGCCTGAGCCCGGGGCGCCCGACCTCGCGGCGGAACGCCTCCAGCGCGCGCTCGAGCGCGTCCTCCTCGCTGACGCGCGTGAGCTCCACCAGCCCGTCGCCCGACACCAGCGCGCTCCACACCACCGCCTCGGTGGTGGGGTGCGGGGCCGAGGGCGACCACCACATGGGCGGGTTGCCGGCGGCGTAGACGGCCTGGATCTCGTCGGGGGTGAGCGGCTCCGCGAAGCGGTAGACGAACTTGGCCACCGGCCCCATGCCGAGCCCCGCCAGCGCCTGACGCTTGGGCGCCGGCAGGGGCGGGTCGAAGGTGACGTCGCCCGCCTGCAGCACGCCGAGCGGCAGCGTGATCACGGCGGTGCGGCCACGGAACTCGCGCCCGTCGTCGGTGGTGACGGTGACGCCCTGCGCGCCCCAGCGCACCCGGTTCACGACCGTGCGCGTCTCGATGTCGAGCCCGACGCCCAGCGCCTCCACGATGGCGCCGTAGCCCTCGACGATGCGGTAGTCCTCGAGGCCGTCGAGGTCGGTGGCGTTCAGGTAGGCGAGGGTGGCGGTGGCGTCGAGGAAGCGCATGCTCTCGCCGGCGGCGTTGGCGAAGGCGCGGCGCACGTAGTCGAGGCGCTCGCGGTCGAAGCCGACGCGGCGCAGGTAGTCGCCGAACGACTCCAGGGGGCGCGGCGGCACCTCGGGCAGCTCCCAGGTGCGGGTCACGTCCAGGGCGGGGCTGACGGCGCGCGCCTCGCGCATCGTGAGGCGGCGGCCGTCGGCCAGGCGCACCCAGGAGTCGTCGAGCTTGGTCCAGTGGACGGTGGCGAGCCCCAGGCGGTCGACCCAGCGCCAGGTGGCGGCACGCTCGCCGTGGATGAACTCGGCGCCGAGCTCGAGCGGGAAGCCCGCGAACTGGCGGTCGGTGTGGACGCGGCCGCCCAGGCGGTCGCGCGCCTCGAGGACCAGCACGTCGAGGTCGTCCTCGAGCAGCGCGTGCCCGGTGGCGAGGCCCGCCATGCCGGCGCCGAGCACCAGCACGTCGTACACCTCGGGGTCCTGCAGGGCCGGGTCGACGGTTTCGGCCACGGTTCAGCCCCGCTCTCAGCGCACGCCGGTGGGGCGGAGGCGGCCGACCTCGCGCAGGCCGGGGAGCGGCCGGGGCGGGCGGCGCAGGCGCTGCAGGCGCTTGGGTTCGTGCACCAGCAGCACGGCGGTGTCGCCGGCGCGCCACTCGGGGTAGTAGCCCTCGATGATCGCGCGCCCCTCGAGGCCGCGGTGGAGCTGCATGCTCACGGTGGGGTCGTCGAGCTCGCCCTCGATGACGAGCTCGCCGTACTCGCGGGGGCTCAGCTCCTCGCGGTAGCGGTAGTAGCCCATGAGCATGCCGCCGGCGTACCAGCCGCGCAGGCCGAGCTTCTCGACGAGCCCCAGGCGCGCCTTGTACAGCGCCGAGGCGACGCCGCGCCGCTGGTAGTCGGGGTGCACGGCGATCTCGACGCCGTAGAGCCACTCGCCCTCTGGGTCGTGGTTACGCAGGCCGAAGCTGCCGATGACGTCGTACCAGGGCAGCGGCCGCTCGTCGGGCGAGCGCCGGGTGCGCATGGTGCAGGCCATGCCGATGACCTTCTCGACGCCGCCCTCGTAGGTGATGGCGACGAACTGGCCCTCGGGGAACCGCTCGAGCTGTTCCGCGACGGCTTCGGGGTTGATGCAGTGGCAGTAGCGATCGGTCGGATAGCCGTTGGCTAGCCGCAGGACGTCGTAGACGCCTGGGGCATGCCGCAACTCCGTGTTGACTACGGCGAAATCCAGTGATTCTGTGCCTCTCATAACGTTGCTTCAGACAACGCCTGCTGAGGAAGTTGTGAGCCCGTAAAAGGGGGAAACTGAAACGGTTAGGGAAGGTTCTGTTAGCGCCCTGACCGGAAGAGCTTCTCCACAACCTTTACGCGAGAGCGTTCGCCTCCCGAGACCATCGACGATGGCTCATTCGGTCTCACTCACACTTTAGGGTTGTCTTGAAGTATCTCACGCTCCTTCTTATCCCGTATGGCCTCGAGTGTAGCACGCGCCCCGGGACCCGCCCGGTGACGAACCCGACGAACGCCGTCCACGACGCGTTCCCGCCAGGCTTGACACGGGGCCGGAAGTGCGCTAATCGGCCGGGTTGGTAGCGCCGCGGAAGGCCCGCGCGAGTGGCGCGCGGCGCTGCGCGGCTCGTAGCTCCTCCGACGCCGCCTCAGAGCCTTGTTCAAGGTTTCGTCGATATCCTTTAACAAGGCTCTGAGGCTCCGTTATCAGCACCCCCGATCCCCGGGTGCGCGCGGCGGCGCCCCCTCACCCCTGCGGTAAGATTCGCCAAGTGTCGAACCAGGGCCTCCCGTCGCGTCCGCCCCGTCGCCGCCGCTACGTCAGCGCGCGCCAGGGGCTCGTCGGCCTCCTGACCCCGGGCACCCTCTGGCTGCTGCTCTTCTTCCTGCTGCCGCTGGTGTTCGTGGCGGTGTCGTCGTTCATGAGCCGCGGCCCTGGCGGGCAGCCGGTCGAGCCGTTCACGCTCGCGCAGTACGAGCGCACCTTCACCACCTTCGGTCCCGTGCTGTGGCGCAGCATCCGCGTGGCGCTGGTGGCCACCCTCGTGAGCCTGCTCCTCGGCTACCCGGTGGCGTTCTTCATCAGCCGGCGGCGCAACCCGGGCGTGCGCCTGCTGCTGCTGTTCCTGGTACTGCTGCCGTTCTGGACGAACTTCCTGGTGCGCACCTACGCGCTCATCACCATCCTGCAGCGCGACGGCCTCCTCAACGGCCTGCTGCAGTCGCTGGGCCTGCTGGCCGAGCCGCTGCAGCTGCTCTTCACGCCCAGCGCCGTGATGGTGGGCCTGGTGTACGGCTACCTACCGTTCATGATCCTGCCGATCTACGCCTCGGTGGAGGCGCTCGACCTGCGCTACATCGAGGCCTCCAACGACCTGGGCGCCAACGACTTCACCACCTTCTGGCGCGTGGTCTTCCCGCTCACGCTGCCGGGCGTGATCGCGGGCTGCATCCTGGTGTTCATCCCCGCCATCGGCGCCTACGTGACCCCCGACCTGATGGGCGGCACGCGCGGCCTGATGATCGGCAACCTCATCCAGAGCCAGTTCGGCGGGCGCGGCAACGTCCCGCTCGGCAGCGCCATCTCGATGGTGCTGCTGGCGCTGGTGTTCGTGGCGGTGTTCGTCTACAGCCGCTACGGCCAGCAGGAGGACGCGTGAGCCTGCGGGCCGACCGCCGCCGCGTGCGCCGCGACCTGGCGGTGCGGCGCGCCGGGCGCTTCGGCCTCTGGCTCAGCCCCTTCGTGGTCTACCTGTTCCTGTGGGTGCCGATCCTGGTGCTGATCGTCTTCTCGTTCAACGACGCCTCGTCGATCTCGGTGTGGCGCGGCTTCACCACGCGCTGGTACGAGAACATCTTCCAGAACACCATCTCGGCCGGCACCGAGGCGGCGCGCTTCCAGACGGGCCTGCTGCTGCGGGCGGTGCGCAACTCGCTGCTGGTGGCGGCCGTCTCCACGCTGATCGCCACCACCCTGGGCACCATGATCGCCCTGGCGATCTCGCGGGGGCGCTTCCCGGGGCGCCGGCTGCTCGACTCGTTCCTCTACCTGCCGGTGGTGATCCCCGACATCACCCAGGGCGTGTCGCTGGCGGTGTTCTTCAACATCGTCTTCGCCGCGGCACAGGAGCTGCTGGGGGTGCGCTGGACGCCCGGCTTCGCCACCATCGTCATCGCGCACGTGGCGTTCAACATCTCCTACGTGGCCATCGTGGTGCGCGCGCGCCTGGCGGGCATGGACCCGCGCCTGGAGGAGGCGGGCCGTGACCTGGGCGCCAACGGCTTCCAGACCTTCTGGCGCATCACCTTCCCCAACCTCTTCCCCGGCATCCTGGCGGGGGCGCTGCTGGCGTTCACGCTGTCGCTCGACGACTTCGTGATCACCTTCTTCAACGCCGGCGTGGGCACCACCACCCTGCCGCTGTTCGTCTACGGCATGCTCAAGCAGCGCGTGCCGCCCGAGATCAACGCCATCTCGGCGCTGATGATCCTGGCGTCGATCCTGCTGGTGGGCGGCTCGCTGCTCCTGCAGCAGCGCGGCGACCGGCGCCAGCGCGGCTGAGCGCGCCGAGGCCCGGCGCCGACGCCCGACGCCCCGTCCCGGCCGGCGGCGCCCTCTTGCGGATCGTGGTCCCGACCCACTATGCTCGCGCGTCCCACCGCGGTGGGATGCGTCCCACTGGAGAGGGACGCGCCCCACTGGAGAGGGGCAGCCGAGAGGAACCACCTCATGTCACAGCCGAACCAGCGCGACGCCCTCGTGTCCCTCGGGGGCGCAGCAGCCGTCCTGGCGGGCCTCATCTGGCTCGTCCTCACGCCGTTCATGGCCACCATCTGGATCTGCGACCCGGTGTGCGTCGACTGGGCGGCGCAGCCGCTGATCGTCCGCACCGTCGGCCGCTTCCTCGCCGACCGCGGCGCGTTCACCTTCGCCGACGCCTACGGCGTCTACTTCGCCTACGGGCGCTACTTCCCCCTCGTCTACCTGGGGCTCGTGCTCGGGCTCGCGGCGCTGCACCGCCAGCAGGCGCAGGCGGCCGGCGGCGTGGGCCCCGCGCTCCGCTGGAGCTACCGCGCCGCCCTCACGGGCCTCGCCCTGTCGGGCCTGGGCGACTTCGCCTCTTACGTCCTGGGCGCCTGGTCGCAGGCCGCGTGGAGCGTGGGCTTCGGGGTCGAGGTGTTCGCCTGGCTCGTCGCCGTGCCGGGGCTGCTCGCCTACGGCGCCTTCACCCTGCGGCGTGGCGTGCTGCCGCGCTGGGTGGGCTGGGCCGTGGTCGCGGCCGGGGCCGGCGTGCCGCTGGGCTTCCTCGACCTCACGCTCGTCCGCTACATGCCCAACAGCCAGCTGCTGCTGGCGGCGGCCGCCTTCACGGCGCTCGGGGTGTTCCTGCTCCGCGTGGCGCGCGGGCGGCCGGCGGCGTGCACGGGGCTCGACACCTTCGAGCCCCGTGCGCAGGAACACGAGGTCGAAGCCCACCCCCTCGCGCGCGAGGGAGCTGAAGCCGGCGGGCGCCTCGCGTAGCTGCGCTACCGACCTAGCTCAGGACGTTCACCACTGCCGCCGGCCGGCGTCCCGCCGCTAGCCTGAGGCCAAGCCGGCACCGCGCCACCCCTTTCGGCTCCTCGCGCGGCGCCGGCTCTTGGGGAGGGATGGCGTTGAGGCACACCACCGCGTCCGAGGCCGTGAGCGCGGTCCGCTCCGGCGACCGGGTCTTCGTCCACAGCGTCGCCGCCGCGCCGCAGGCGCTGCTGGCCGCGCTGGCCGCCCGCGCCCCCGAGCTGCGCGCCGTCGAGGTGGTGCAGCTCCACACCGAGGGGCCGGCGCCGTACGCCGCGCCCGAGGTGGCGGGCAGCTTCCACGTCAACGCCCTGTTCGTGGGGAAGAACGTGCGCGACGCCGTGGCGCGCGGCCAGGGCGACTACGTGCCCATCTTCCTCAGCGAGGTGCCGGCGCTGTTCCGCTCGGGCGCCATGCCGCTGGACGTGGCGCTCGTCCAGGTGACGCCGCCCGACAAGCACGGCTTCTGCTCGCTGGGCACCTCGGTGGACGCCACGCGCGCGGCGGTGGAGGCGGCGCGGCTGGTGGTGGCGCAGGTGAACCCGAACATGCCGCGCAGCCACGGCGACGGCCTCCTGCACGTGAACGACATCGACCTGGCCGTGGCGGTCGACGCCCCCATCCCCGAGGTGCCGCGCCCGCGGCTGGGCGAGGTGGAGCGCACCATCGGCACCTACGTCGCCAGCCTGGTGGAGGACGGCGCCACGCTGCAGCTCGGCATCGGCGCCATCCCCGACGCGGTGCTGGCGGCGCTCGCCGGCCACGCGCGCCTGGGGGTCCACACCGAGATGTTCTCCGACGGCGTGGTCGACCTCATCGAGCGGGGCGTGATCACGGGCGAGCAGAAGCGCACCCACCCCGGCAAGGTGGTGGCGAGCTTCGTGATGGGCACCAGGCGCCTCTACGACTTCGTCGACGACAACCCCTCGGTGCTGCTGCTCGACGTGGCGTACGTGAACGACACGGCCGTGATCCGGCGTAACCCCAAGGTGACCGCCATCAACTCGGCGCTGGAGGTCGACCTCACGGGCCAGGTGGTGGCCGACTCGCTGGGCACCTACCAGTACTCGGGGGTGGGCGGGCAGATGGACTTCATCCGCGGCGCCGCGCTGTCGGAGCGCGGCAAGCCGATCATCGCGCTGCCCTCCACCACGCGGCGCGGCGAGAGCCGCATCGTGCCGGTGCTGAAGCCGGGCGCCGGGGTGGTCACGACCCGCGCCCACGTGCACTACGTGGTCACGGAGTACGGCGTGGCGGCGCTGCACGGCCGCAGCCTCAGGCAGCGGGCGAAGGCGCTCATCGAGGTGGCGCACCCCGAGCACCGCGAGGCGCTCGCGCGCGCGGCGGCGGAGCGCTTCCCGCGCCTCTAGAAGGGCACGCCGGCGACCAGCACCAGGTTGCAGTAGGGGGTGGTCTCGCCGGTGCGCACCACGGCGCGCGCCGCGGCGGAGGCGGCCTTCAGCTCGGGGTGGGGCACGCGCTCGAGCGGCACCTCGGGCGGCCAGGCCGCCTGCAGCGCCTGCGCCGCGGCGGGCGCCGCCTCCAGCTGCTCGAGGTTCGCCAGGCCGCGCTCGACCACGAGCTCGCTCAGCACGGCGTCGACCACCTGCTGGAAGCGCGGCACGCCCGGCGTCACGGCCAGGTCGATGCAGCGCACGCCGGGCGGCACGGGCAGGCCGGCGTCGCCGATCACCAGCGTGTCGCCGTGGCCCAGGGCCGCCACCAACGCCGACAGCTCGGCGTGCAGGATCCCGGAACGTTTCATCGCATGCGCCTCCCAGAAGAGCGGACCGGTGGGTGGAGCCAAGGCGTCTCCAGTAGCCTCGGGTCCTCGTTCGAGGCTAGGCCCTCATCCTTGAACGAGCATCCGAGGCTCGCGCGAAGGGTCCCTCGCCCGGGGTCCGCCGAGCCCGGGGGCCGGGACGACCTACCTCCCGGCCCCCGGAACGCCTGAACGCGACGGGTCGGCTAGCGCCTCGCTACCGAGCCCTCGCGCCCGAGCGAGCCTCGAGGCCTCCTCACTGGCACGCCTCGCTGGTGACGAGCTGCAGCTCGACGGCCACGTTCTGCACCTCGGCCGGGGCGCCCTCGTTCACGATGGTGCCGGCGGCGCGCACGGCCTCGGCGCCCAGCAGCGCGGGCTGCTGCGCCACGGTGGCGGCCATGGTGCACGCCTCGACGGCGGCCACGGCGTCGTCGGTGGCGTCGAAGCCGACCACGAGGATGTCACGGCCGCTGGCCTGGATGGCCTGCAGGGCGCCGAGCGCCATCTCGTCGTTGTGGGCGAACACGGCGTCGATCTCGGGCTGCGCCACCAGGATGTTCTCCATCACGCTGAGGCCCTCGGCGCGGTTGAAGTTGGCGGTCTGCCGCGCCACCACCTGCACGCCCTCGCAGGCGGCCATGGCCTCGTTGAAGCCCTGGCCGCGCTCGCGCGCCGCCGAGGCGCCCGGGATCCCCTCGAGCTCCACCACCGCGCCCTGGCCGCCGAGGCGCTCGCAGATGAACTCGCCCGCCATGCGGCCGCCGGCGAGGTTGTCGGAGGCGATGAAGTAGGCGAGCGTGCCGCCGTTGATGCCGCGGTCGACGGCGATCACCGGCACGCCCCGGCTGTTGGCCTCCATCACGGCCGGCACCACGGCGTCGGAGTCGGTGGCGTTGACGATCAGCACGTCCACGCCGCGCTGCAGCAGGTCCTCGATGTTCGAGATCTGGTTGCTGACGCTGTCCTGGGCGTCGGTGACGATGAGCTCGAAGCCGAGCTCGTCGGCCGCCTGCTGGGCGCCGTCGCGCACCTCGACGAAGAAGGGGTTGTTGAGCGTGGAGAGCGACAGGCCGATGGTCTGCGCGAAGCCGGCGCTGACGAGCGCCGCGACGATGACGAGAGCTAGCTTCCTCATGCGTTCCTCCGTGTGGTCGGGGCCGGCCGGTGAGGCGCGGGCCCGGCTGGGGGCTTCCCGGTCCCCGGTGGGGCCGGCGTGGCGGGCGGCGAGCGCTCCGCGACGTCGGATGGTGACGCCGCGGGCGATGAGATGGTCACGAGCGCGGCTTGCGTCCCTTCACCGAGGGCGCTCAGCCCTCGCGCCGCGAGAGGGCGCGGTCGAGCAGGAGCGCCGCCAGGATCACACCCCCCTTCACGATCTGCTGGTAGAAGCTCGAGACGTTCAGCAGGTTCATGCCGTTGTTGATGACACCGATGATCAGGGCGCCGATGAGCGTGCCCCACACCCCGCCGCGCCCGCCGGCGAGCGAGGTGCCGCCCACCACCACGGCGGCGATGGCGTCGAGCTCGAACGCCTGCCCGGCGGTGGGCTGCGCCGAGTTGAGGCGCCCGGTGAGCACGATGGCGGCGATGGCGGTGGCGAAGCCGCTGAAGGCGTAGGTGAACGCCAGCACGCGCCTGACCGGGATGCCCGACAGGCGCGCCGCCTCGCGGTTGCCGCCCACGGCGTAGATGGCGCGCCCCAGCGCCGTGTGCCTCAGCAGCACGAAGGTCAGCAGCAGCACGCCGAACATGATCCAGATCGGCAGCGGCAGGCCGAGGAAGGTGCCGTAGCCCAGGCGCGAGAAGAACGGCGGCAGCCCGCTGATGGGCCGCCCGTCGGTCAGCACCAAGGCGGCGCCGCGGAAGATGGTGAGCCCCGCCAGCGTGACGATGAACGGCGCCACCCCGGCGTAGCCCACGAACAGCCCGTTGACGAGGCCGAGCAGCAGCCCCAGCACCACCGCGATCACGACCACCAGCCACACCGGCAGCCCGGCGCCGGTGGCCAGCAGGGCGGCGCTCACGCCCACGAGGGCGAGCAGCGAGCCCACCGACAGGTCGATGCCGGCGCCGATGATCACCACCGTCATGCCGAAGGCGATGATGGCGTTGACCGAGATCTGCCGCAGCACGTTGATGATGTTCGAGGTGGTGAGGAAGCGGTCGGAGATCGACGCCAGGACGATCACCATCACCACCAGCGCGAGCAGCAGCCCGAAACGGGCGATCAGCTCACGCCACCTGCCGGGCGCCTGTGACATGCGCGACTACCTCCTTGTCGTCGAGCGGGCGCGTCAGCTCGACGGCCACGCGCCCGTGCCGGAAGACGAGCAGCCGGTCGGCCAGGCCCACCAGCTCCTCGGTGTCGGAGCTGGCGACGAGGATCGCCATCCCCTCACGGGCCAGCTCGTCGATGACCCGGTAGATCTCGCTGCGCGCGCCCACGTCGACGCCGCGGGTGGGCTCGTCGAGCAGCAGCACGCGCGGGCCGGTGGCGAGCGCCTTGCCCACCACCACCTTCTGCTGGTTGCCGCCCGACAGCTCCACCACCGGCTTCTCCGGCTCGGGCGGGCGCAGGTGCAGCCGCTCGATCCAGCGCCGCGCCTCCTGGCCCTCCTGGCGCCGGTCCAGGAACATGCCGGCGCGCACCAGGCGCGGCAGGATCGCCAGCGTCAGGTTCTCGCGCACCGACAGGTCGAGCACCAGGCCCGCGAGCTTGCGGTCCTCGGGCACCAGGAACATCCCCTTGGCGATGGCGTCGGCGGGCGATGCCACGCGCGCGCCGTCGAGCCGCGCCTCGCCGCCGAGGCCGAACAGGGTGGCGAGGAGCTTGTTGCGCCCCGAGCCGACCACGCCGGCGGCGCCCACGATCTCGCCGGGGCGCAGCTCGATGGCGCCGGGGGCGAGCCCGTCGCCGCCGTACTCGAAGCGGAAGGGCGGGGCCGCCGCCCGCACGGTGGGCTCGCGCTGGAAGCGCAGCACCTCGCGGCCCACCATGGCGCGCACCACGTCGTCGGGGGTGAGCTCGGCGAGCGGGGCGGTGAGCACGCGCCGGCCGTCGCGCAGCACCGTCACGCGGTCGGCGATCGCGAACACCTCCTCGAGGCGGTGGCTGATGTAGACGATGCCCACGCCGCGCTCCTTCAGGCGCCGGATCAGGCCGAAGAGCCGCTCGGTCTCGGCGCTGGAGAGGGCGGCGGTGGGCTCGTCGAACACCAGCACGCGCCGCTCCTGGCCGAGCGCGCGGGCGATCTCGACGAGCTGCTGCTCGCCCACCGCCAGCGCGCCCAGCGGCGTGAGGGGCGGCACGTCGAGGTCGACCTGCTCGAGGAGCGGGCGCGCGCGCTCGGCGAGGCGCCGGTGCGACACGAACGGCTCCAGCCGCCCCAGGAACAGGTTCTCCGCCACCGACAGGTCGGTGGCCAGCGCGAGCTCCTGGTAGACCATGGCCACGCCGTGCGCCTGGGCGTCGCCGACGCCGCGGAACGCCACCTCCTCGCCGCCCACGCGCAAGGTCCCGCTGGTGGCGGGCTGCACCCCGGCCACGATCTTCATGAGCGTCGACTTGCCGGCGCCGTTCTCGCCCAGCAGGGCGTGCACCTCGCCGGGGTAGAGGTCGAAGTCGACCCCCTTCAGCGCCTCGAAGGCGCCGAAGCGCTTGGTGACGTTCCGCATCTCCAGCAGGGGCGCGGGCGGCGCGCCCGCCGTCGCGGGGTCGCTCATGGGGCTCCCTCCCGTAGCAGCCGCTCCACGTCGGCGGCGCGCGGCAGCGACGGCTGGGCGCCCGGCCGGGTGGTGGCCAGCGCCCCGGCCGCACAGGCGTAGCGCACGACCTCGGCCATGGCGCCCGCAGCCGTGCCGGTGGCCGCGCCGGCCGAGGGCAGGGT